>Ga0256833_1000654_pt1 | contig 26702 bp, 19 predicted proteins | sample 356284metaG_FD_190535 | JGI IMG/M metagenome (GOLD analysis project Ga0256833, IMG submission 190535) | Hydrothermal vent microbial communities from Mid Atlantic Ridge, Atlantic Ocean - 356-284 | ecosystem: Environmental > Aquatic > Marine > Hydrothermal vents | place: Atlantic Ocean: Mid... | reverse complement strand
TTGCTCCCTCCCGTGTTTCCATCCCTTGTAGTTAGGCTGAAATTCCATCTGCAGGAGTTCAGGGGGTAAAGACGGTATTGTTTCCATCCCTTGTAGTTAGGCTGAAATTCCTGGACGAGTTTCCGGTCCTGGTCTACGAGAACATGTTTCCATCCCTTGTAGTTAGGCTGAAATTACTCCTTCCAGGTTTTCGTCCTGGTCTCCAGGGAAGTTTCCATCCCTTGTAGTTAGGCTGAAATTAAAATTTTGAACCAGCCGGGAAGGCCCACCTTGGGGGGTTTCCATCCCTTGTAGTTAGGCTGAAATTTGCTTCAGCTCCGCCACCAGGAGGCGCCCCAGCTGGTGTTTCCATCCCTTGTAGTTAGGCTGAAATTTTGGGTCTGCTTCCGCTGGAGGACGTTGAGGTCCGCCAGGTTTCCATCCCTTGTAGTTAGGCTGAAATTTTAAAGAGAGGGGGAAGGGAAGTATATTTTCTTGACTAGTTTCCATCCCTTGTAGTTAGGCTGAAATTACGATTTGGTTTAATTATGACATTTCTAATGAAAGACGTTTCCATCCCTTGTAGTTAGGCTGAAATTGTAGGGTGGGCATGCTGAAAACTGCCCTTGAAAGACGTTTCCATCCCTTGTAGTTAGGCTGAAATTTTGGTCATGTGCCTTTCCAGCAGCGAGGCCAGCCGGGTTTCCATCCCTTGTAGTTAGGCTGAAATTGGGGCATTTGTACCTTGCCCTGGAGATTTGCGCGGGTTTCCATCCCTTGTAGTTAGGCTGAAATTAATTGTAGAAGTAATTTTCTACTCTCTTCTTTATGGTTTCCATCCCTTGTAGTTAGGCTGAAATTTTATATATGAGATATAAAGTAATTGCTGAAGAGTTGAGTTTCCATCCCTTGTAGTTAGGCTGAAATTCGTACGGGCAGGGGACTTTCGTTTTTAGCAAAGTTGTTTCCATCCCTTGTAGTTAGGCTGAAATTAAATTTCCCCGGACTTTTTCGAACACTTGATCCAAAAGTTTCCATCCCTTGTAGTTAGGCTGAAATTTCAAGAGTTTGCCGAATTGTATCCCGAAATTCCTCGTGTTTCCATCCCTTGTAGTTAGGCTGAAATTCCATGGGAGGTGAGGAGGGAGGCCAGCTCCCCCCGGGTTTCCATCCCTTGTAGTTAGGCTGAAATTTGCTTATATTTACTTCTCAATTACTCAAGGAGAGGAGTTTCCATCCCTTGTAGTTAGGCTGAAATTTCAATCTATGCTGTAAAATTTGGAGATTGGGAATATGGTTTCCATCCCTTGTAGTTAGGCTGAAATTCTGCTGAGCCCGCACGAATAGAGGAGATTTATAGGGGTTTCCATCCCTTGTAGTTAGGCTGAAATTTTTGACGGCTTATAAACTCATTATTGATTTAATGAAGGTTTCCATCCCTTGTAGTTAGGCTGAAATTTTAACTATGGAAAGCACTGGGGATAATCACATTAGTGCGTTTCCATCCCTTGTAGTTAGGCTGAAATTATAAAATTGCAATATCTTTTTGTGTCAGACCTATTGGTTTCCATCCCTTGTAGTTAGGCTGAAATTAGGAGCATCTTCACCATATTCTTTCTTCCAGGAAAGTAGTTTCCATCCCTTGTAGTTAGGCTGAAATTTTGATAATCGTGGTCGGTTAAAAGCATTTCATAAAGGTGTTTCCATCCCTTGTAGTTAGGCTGAAATTTTTGGAATGGGAAAGCAGAGCTGGGGGGCCGGAAAGTTTGTTTCCATCCCTTGTAGTTAGGCTGAAATTTGGACCCTGGGGGGGCAAAAGAAGGATGGCTCCCCTGTTTCCATCCCTTGTAGTTAGGCTGAAATTGTGAAGGGGATTGCCCGGGGGATGGACGAAGTGATGAGTTTCCATCCCTTGTAGTTAGGCTGAAATTGTTGGCATGGCCTGGAGGGAGGGACGAAGAAAAATTGTTTCCATCCCTTGTAGTTAGGCTGAAATTGGCAATCCCCTTCACAAAAGGCCTAAACACGCTGGGGGTTTCCATCCCTTGTAGTTAGGCTGAAATTGCATTCTGGGGAGACCCGCAAAAATTGCTTATCTTCCTGGTTTCCATCCCTTGTAGTTAGGCTGAAATTGTATATGTTGACTGGAATGAATATGAAGAATATAAAGGTTTCCATCCCTTGTAGTTAGGCTGAAATTCCTTCCCCCTACAGTGGGGGGGGAGGTTGACCTAAAAGGTTTCCATCCCTTGTAGTTAGGCTGAAATTAGGGATATCTACGCCCTCCTCCGGGGGGTCACCCTGTTTCCATCCCTTGTAGTTAGGCTGAAATTATTCTGGGGAGACCCGCAAAAATTGCTTATCTTCCTGGTTTCCATCCCTTGTAGTTAGGCTGAAATTCTAATTTTCATAGACCCCTATCCTTAATACCGATTCAAGTTTCCATCCCTTGTAGTTAGGCTGAAATTCCCTGATGGGACGGCTTTTAGAAAGGGAAAAAAGGGGTTTCCATCCCTTGTAGTTAGGCTGAAATTGTGGCGACGGTTTCCGTGGAGAACTATACGGAGACGGGTTTCCATCCCTTGTAGTTAGGCTGAAATTTTTCCCTCCCTCCAGGCCATGCCAACTCCGTCTGGATGTTTCCATCCCTTGTAGTTAGGCTGAAATTAAGCCACGGAATCGGTTTGGAATCTCTGTCTCCTTCGTTTCCATCCCTTGTAGTTAGGCTGAAATTCCACTTTCTCAACTCAGGCGGCATTCCCCAACCCGGTTTCCATCCCTTGTAGTTAGGCTGAAATTCCATTTTTCCCTCACTATCTGCCCCTTTGCATTTTTCCATCCTATCTAAAATTATAGGTACTCTTACCCTCAAAGTCAAGAAAAAGCCCTTGCAATCGCAAAGAAATTAGATATATCTCTGTCGTCTAAGCGCCACTTATTTTTCTTTACCAGACATGGACGCCCACCACGCCAACCTTTGAACCCATACCTCATGAAATCCTCGCCGAACAGGCTCATTATGGCCATACCGGGGAAAACATTGAGCAGGGCCTGCAAACCTTATATGACTCATTATATGAACTCATCTTCCCCTCCCTTTTCTACCCCCATAACCTCCCTTTGAAAATAATGCCTGGTTCGGAACTTGTAGATTACCACCGAATCCTCCTCCATGTTCAAAACTTTTTTCAAATCGCTCTTCAGTCTTTCCAGTTGGGCCAAACTGAGTTCTCCCTCAAATACGGAATTCTGAACCCAATGGAGATAGCGACGGGAGACCTTCAGGGCCTTTCCCACCCTTTTTTCCTTTACATCGTAAACCAGTATTACGAACATTTTACCACCTGGCTACAAAGGGTTTATACTCCTCGTCTCCCATAAAATGTTTCTCAAGTTTGTAAAGCTCCAACCTTATAAGCCGTCTATACGAGACATTTCGGCCAAGTTTTCGGTGCTTTATGGTTACCCTCATTTTTTCTTCAAATTTTTCTACAAATTTTCTCATCGCATTTTCCTTCATAAGAATTCCTCCCACCTTCCTATAAAAATCCCCTTTCTGTATTATCCCTTTATTTATGAGATAAAAGATCAATCTGTCAATGATTATAGGTTTAAAGATCTCTGCCACATCAAGATTCAGGGTAAACCGCCTGAAATTGGTGGCATGCAAGTATCCAATGCGAGGGTCCAGATGGGTTTTATAAATTTCGGATAAAATCTCTGTGTATAGCAAAGAATTTCCGAAACTTATAAGGGCATTCATCCGGTTGGAGGGAGGGCGACGGGTCCTCTCTTCCATGGCAAAGTCCTCATTTTTAACGATAGGGTCAAAGCATTTGTAATATGCCTCCCTGAAATTTCCTTCTAAGGCCATTAATTGCCCTACATCCCTCGCACGCTCAAGGGAAGAATAAAAAGCTTCCATTGCGTTCAGTTTTTCATGGGAAAATTCTATTCCTCTGTTCTTATAATAAGTTATCACCTTTCCCATGTTTTCCATAGACCCTTTGACGAAGGCTCTGGCAAGGAATAGCCTTTTTTCCGGCGAAAGATAATGTTCTGCCTGGCGAAGGATCATAAATCCGCTATTATAATGCTGCCTGGGATAGAAACTTCCCATGTAATAACCGTTATGGCTAAAAAAGCTAACTATGATTTCTTTCTGGGATAGAAATTCCAATATTTTTTTGTTTATAGAAACTTCCCCGAACACCTGGATCTTGCTTACACCTTCCACCGGCAGGTATTTTCTTTTGTCCTTACCTTCAAAATATAAGGTATTGCCCTTCCTTCTAAGTTCCCCACTGGAAAAAATGTATACTGTTTTCTTCATGCCCAACAGAACTCCCGGAATGAGCAGGTTTTACAATAGGGATTTTTCTTAAGAGGAGGAGGTTTCGGCTCGCTCAATACTTTGCTCATTTCTAAAAGCAGGTCCTCTATTCTTCTTTCGTCCTCCTCGGTAAGTTCTACCTCCTCTACTCTTCTTTCTCTCGGGAAAAGCAAGAGACCCTTTAGATGAAGGCCCTTTCTTCTTTTGAGATACCAAAGGTAATACAGAAGCTGCATGCGTGCTGCCTCTCTCTGGCGGGACGACCTTTTCACCTCTGCCACTGCCTCTCCCCTTATCAAATCAATCTTCAGGACCCCGTCCACGAAGATCTCCTTTCTTTCCCTCTCATAGGAGGTCTCATGAATAAGCCGACCAAGAACCAAGTAAGGATTTTTATGGTCCGAAGATATTGAATGATGATAGAACCATGCCTCTCTCGGGCATACCTGATATGAATAGAACACGGTGGCTGTTATTTTCATTTTTGCACCCTCGTTTAATATTTAACCTATATAGCTCCGAAGATAGCAATGATTTTATGGGTTTAAACAGATTTTTCAGCCTCCTTTCCAGCTCTCTCGATATACAAAAATCAAAATTACTATTTATAAATTTTAACATTTTTCACCACATCTCAAAGGTGTAACTCCAGGAATCAGGAGTGAGTAACCCGAGTTCTCTATTATAATCCGCCTGAATTACAGGATATCCAAAATCTTTGACACATACAAAAGAATCTGGCCAGATTTTTGTCCAATATCCGTGAATCGGGACCGTTAGCTCCACCAGTCGCCATTTTTCTCCTTTCTCAAGCATTCTGTAGGCTTCATCCTTAAACTCTTCAGGAATAACCTCAACTGTAAAAATCCCTTTCCTCGTCATAAATTTCGTTCGTATATCCTCATCACCAAGGTCAACGGTAAAATTTCCCATAATTTTTTGTAGTTCTTCAACATTTCTATATCCTTCATGTAAATCTTTTTTGAAATCTTCGCCCTTTGTAATCTCCCTGTAAAGCTCATTAGTGGCATTTACCAAAATTTGCTCTTCAGGACATTCAGGAAGTTTACATACAACTTCCTTGCTAAGTTCCAATAAATCTTTTCCGTAAATCTTTTGGGAAGCATCGTCGTAAACAGTATAAACGACTACCTCAGCAGGTGGATTTTTCCCCAACCTATTTACCCTACCCATCCTTTGAATTAACGCATCAACAGGGGCAATTTCTGTAAAGAGTAAATCAAAAGATATGTCCAGACTCACTTCCACAATTTGAGTTGATATTAAGATTTGGCCGTTATCTGCTTGAAGAGCCTTTTCTTCCTGTTTAATGCGGTCCCTTAAGGTAAATCTTGAATGTAACAAAATTGTTTCTTGCCACTTACTTTTAATAACCTGATATAGCTCTTGAGCTTTTGGAACAGTATTGACAATAATAAGGACCTTTTTACCATCATTTGCAGACTCAATTGCCTTCTTTACAGCCTCTTTTATGGAAGCGTCAAGGCATCTCAATTTGTGTCTTTTCCTTTCCCAGAAGAATGCATCAGCTTTTATAAATTTAGCCTCTCCGAAAAAATTCAATAATACATCCGGGAAAGTTGCACTTGCCACACCCAGTTTTTGAGGTCTGCAATGTTCCAGGACATATTTGAGGATTCCAAGAGTAAAAGGCTCATATGTATGAACTTCGTCAATTATGACATAAGAATTTTTTGATAGAGTCTGTCTTTCTTCCCAGTGTCTTCCGTTTAAGAACCCGAGAAGATATTGATCGAGAGTTGCAACATTAACAGGCTTTGCAAATACTGAGCCTAAGAGATGAAGGTCAAGAGGAGGTTCATCCTCATAGTGCTCCTCTTTCCATTTCTTCCATAAAGTATACTTTGCTCTTCCGTGTGCAAGTCCAACATTTTCTTCGTCGAATATTTCGGAAAGTCTTTTCCACATTGCGTTAACAGTTGCCTGTGTTGGGAGCAAGTATATTATTCTTTTAGCCTTAGATGCCCAGAGAAGTAAGGCTTCTGTTTTTCCGCTCCCCGTCGGGGCTCTCAATTTTATGTTTTCGTTATTGTTCCTACTGGCCTCTTTCTGGAATTCCCACAGGGTGTAGCTTTTATTTGTAATAAAATTAGTTAATTTTTCTTTCCCCTTATGAAGAAAAAGGGCTTCAACATCCTGCTTTTGTCCCGATGCAAGCCAATCTGCAAGTTGTAATACAGTTTTTACAGAAGCGTATCTGTCTCTCGGAATATTTTTGAATTCAATCAGGATTTTTTTATTGCCACCATGTAAAACACTTGATGGATGGGTTAATTTAAAAGCTTTCTTAACAACCTCTTCGTAATTTACACCGAAGTTGGAAAGTATTTCCGAAATGTTTTCAAGAAAGTGTTTAATAATTTTATCAATTAAAAATTCCGGAGAACCCCATCCTTCATATAATCTGGGAGATAATGGTGAATGATGAGAAAGAACCGCAGCTGTGGCTATAAAAGGGGAGCCTACTGATTGAGATTCTGCAATAAGGATAAAAGGCAAAGAGGCAAGAGCATGTGGGAAGGACTTTTTCCGGGCCCCGCGCATATATTCTTGAAAGCTTTTTGTGGCCTTTCCTATATCATGGAAGAGACAAGCAAGTAAGGCTCGCTTGTAGTCTTCCTCTTTTAACCGGAGTCTTTGGGCAATTTTCTTTCCGAGTTTATAAACTTCAAGTGTGTGCTCTTTTAAGGTCTTGTCAGGTTTTGCTAATAGTTCATCCATGTAAAGTTTTTCCCTTTTACACTAAATACCTCAAAGGTCGGCGATTTAATGCCGACCTCAAGTGTATAAGGGAGAAAGGAAAGTGTAACTTTTTTCCTGGGAATTCTTGATTTGCCGGTTACATCAAAAACCACTGGGACACTTTCAATAATTGGAGGCTCTATTTTGATAGGGTAATCCTTTTTCTCTTTAAATTCAGCTAATTGAAAATCCATTTTCCTTATATCTCCTGGTATAGCAGTTCCTCTGAATGCTGGTTCGCCTGGTTGTAAATCCGCTTCCTCAATTGATAGAATATCAATCAATTCGTCTTCCCTTCCAAGAGAAAGTGGATATTGTGGATTTTGAAAGCCTTCTTTAAGTTTTTGTATAAATTTCTCCTTTCCGTGATAAATTATCAGGAATTCTGTATTAAACAGGACTTCTCTGTAATACGGTGACCTATCCTCTATTCGCCTGTTTTTTACTTTCAGAATGGTAATAAGGTCTTTCGCTAATCCCGGATTATTACACAGAATAGCTGAAACACGGGTGTTTCTGAGTGATTCACCTTCGGGCTTGTTCCATATTTGTATATCAGATAATCCAAGGGCGGCTCCGGCAAGGCCAATTAAAGTAGAGGGTGGTGGTAAAGGTAGAGTTCGTTGATAATTAATATCAAGCGGTCTTCGGAAAGATGCTTGTGGAGCAAAGACTTTAAGTATTAGTGTCTTCATAGTTCGTCAATCTTCTTTTTAATGGTATCTATCACTTCTTTTACCGATTTTACATTGGCGAATTCCTTTTTTATCTCCTCTTCATTTTTAAAAAATCCAGGCTCCATCCCGATGAGCAGTTCATCGTAATGACCATCAAATTTTTGAACAGCCACTTTAAGGGCCTGTATATCAAGTATGTATCCTCCTTCATACTCAACTTTGAAAGCTTCCAGGAACACAGGATGTTTTACCTCAAGGAACATAGCAGTAACAAATCTTGGGGAGAGGTCAGCAAGCATTCTGGCCGTTCTTCCGCCACCCCATAGATACATAAGCGCATCGTGAAAGGCTTTAAGTCGTTTTATTCTCTCATTCTTTTCAATAAAGAGGGCCCATCTTTTCTCCCCGAACTTACTTGCAGGTAATTCTTTTTTCTCGCAATTATCTGGAGCCACAATTTCTTTCTTATTCTTTTCTTGGACCTCCCTGTCAAGATACACACCCACTCTGTCAAGTTCAATCAAGATATTCCCCTTAAAAAGGTTGTTGTAAACCTCTGTTTCAAATATGTTGCCACCTGCTTCCATCTCTTTGCCGTATTTTTCAAAAGACCGTGTTCCGAGGTCTCTGTCGCCCTGATATTTAAAAAGGCCAATTAAAGAGGATACCCTTGTTGGTGATGTCCTTCTGCGTCCGCCTTTGGTATCCATGTATCCAAATAGATCCTCATCTATGTAATTCCAGGGTTCAACAGGGGGTGTAACCTCCTGCCCTGAGACATCAGAAAAAGGCTCGGAGAGTTGCCAGCCCAGGTCTTCAAGTCTATCCCTTAACATCCTTCTTACTGCCTGTCCGGATATGTAGGGAATCGTGCTTCCATCAGGTAATGTAACCTTTTTGGCTATCATTACATTACCTTCCGTATAGGAAGCATTTACATTACCAAATGAAACTTTTGATAAATACCCTATCACTATGGCCTTTTTATCCATTTTAAACCTCCTGAGGTTGAGATTTTGTCCATAGATACGAGTTCATTGCGTAAATAGAGAGCAATGTTTTTACCCTTATCCATGGACTTCCCATGATTTTTTCGCCTTTACCTATCTTTAAAATGTCCTCGGGGATTGTTAATTCAAAACGGAATTGTGCATCGTTCAAGACTCTAAAGAAGTCGTCAGGATTCTTTGCGTTTCTCAACGAATAAAGTATTCCCATATCATTTGCTTCTCGGGCAGTTTTGCCCAACTTATGACCAAAGTTCTGTAAAACTGTCATAAGTTTTTCATCCATGTTAATCACCTCCTTCCAGTATAGATTAAAAATATCCAGAGATCCAAAACTTAAAGCCTCTGGATTCTCATCTTTTGCCCTTGCATCATATAAATAATCTTCAATGTATTTTGCCGGGTCCCTTAATTCCAGTATTGCCCAAGAAATATATTCCCTCCAAATAGTATTAAACGAATTGCCCTCCCTTCTGGTAAATTGTTTAAAAATATTCACAATGGTTCTGTGGGGATTATCTGAATACTCCTCTAATATAGATATCCAACTTTTATAAAGGCGATATAAGGTTCTGAATTCAGAAAATTCCATCATGGAGTCCATATTAAATGCCTTTCCAGGCGTTCCGGAGAAGGTAAACAGGGTTATCGGTGTTTCCACATCCCATTCCCCGAAAATCTCTTCTAAGATTCTCTTCCCTTCATCTGGCAATATGCTCTCATTTGAGCTAAGTTCCTTCATAAGTGTCAAAAGTAATCCAAGATTCACCTCATGGATGTAATTTCCTGAAAACTCCAGGGGAATATTTCCTCCTTTAATTTCACTTTGAACTTCTAATACTTTAAAGACATTGGCTCTGAGTTTAAAAAGCGTCTTCAAGTCAGATTGGAAAAGGAAAATATGCAATTTATCTCTTCCCTGTGCTTTCCATAGCCACCCTTGATAGGTTGCAAGACCTGAAAGAGCACACCTTGGGCACAGTCTGGTTCCCTCTTTTAAACCTGAGTAAAAATTTGAAAATCTTGAAGGCTCAACTGAAAATGGAAACATCCACATTTTAGCATCTGTAACATAGTCTGTATTTCCACAAATATCACATACCCCTTTCTTTTTAAATTCAAGCTTTAGCTTATATTGAGGAGGCCGCAAATAGACAGTTTTGTTGTTAATTTTAGTCTTCTCGACCTTCGGCGTGGATTTTATAAACAAATTTGTAGGATATTTCCAATTCTTTTTTCTATACTTTTTGAATTGGCCCGTTTCTCTGTCAAAATATTCCCTTGTATTACCTGTCTCTACTACAAGTTCTTCTAAAATCCTGTCAAGTACATCGGATATTTCAAAGTCTCCCTCTCCTAATTTATCATAAAGGACTACCAATCCATTGTCTATCCAAAAGTTTCCAGTGGGGTTGGAGAGTTCAATTGAAATTTCCATTTATCTCACCTCCATCAAATTCACAAAGCCCAAGATACCTAAATCTATAAACCAGTTGCCGGTGAAGTTTAAGTCGGCGGGGAAATTAACATCTACATCCATCTTCCACTCTCCTTTTTTTAGTATAGGACATTATTCCATCTTTGTCAAGCGTGTTCATCTTTTTGCCGTATTTTTTGCGAGGAAATTACTTATCTTATTTTGTGAAAGTATGCCAAATTTTACAATTTTAAGTTCTTGGGCTTTGATTAGTTTGCTTCCCGGGATGTAGCATATAGGTGGCGAATGGAGAGCCCAATCTTTTTCTCCCCAGAAATAGCCGCTTAGGGGTTCAACTTCGCCTTTGATTACGCCTTTGCTTACGGGTTTGCTGTCATCCCACTCCGCCGCAAGGGCATGGGCTGTGAGGCGGGAATTTTCAGGAAATTCAAGGGTCACATCGGCATCGGTGCCATCAACTTTTATGCCACCCAACGCATCGCCATTGTGAAGCTTCAAGCCCTCGCATTTTACTCTGCCCCAGCCGTAATTTCTCTCGCCGCCAATCTGAATGGAGTTGAAAACTTCTGCCAGGTTAATTGTTTTGCCTTCTATTTTAACCTTCAACGGGTCTTTACTTTCTATAAAGCCATTTTTATCGCTAACCCACAGATCGCCCATGAGATAGACCTGCCTGCCATCACGGGTCTTTGGAGCGATAAATTCTGCCTCGTGGAGCTGGCCCTCTTCAGTAGCACCGCGGGTATAATCTATTGGCTGACCCATGTAGCCAGATTTAAGAAGGTAGTCAAAATACTCAGGCTTTACAAATTCATAAATGAATTCTAATTTTCCATGTTTCTCTTTATCGGCTTTTTTCTCACTTTCCCAAGGAAAATAAATTTTAAACTTACGGAATTCGGATTGGCTCACATCCGATTCAACAGCAGGCCAGAAGTAACCAAAGCGGAAGTTTTCGTTAAGAAATTTGCCGATTTTTTCATATTTTTTACTTTCGCCGTCAAAGTAATCTCTCACGATTCTTGCGGTGAGTGCACCCCACAGGGTTCTGCCAGGCACATATTCGCGGGTCTCCATGAGGTTGCGGTATTTGCGTTTGCCGATGTGAAGAGGGGAAAGGAGCTTCAAAATCACTCTGTAATGCTCAAAGCCCATCAGGAGCCCTCCTTTGCGGCTTTGGCGTGGAAACGGGCATAGATAAGAGTCTGCTCGTAGAGGTCGCGGACGAGAAGGAGGGTGTCAAGGTTTTTGGAAATGTCAGCAAATTCTCTTAAAAACTTATTTTTATTGCCGTTTATTTCTGTTGGTTCTACTTCTGGTTTGGAGTTTGATGGATCGAAAGTTTTTATTGTTTCCGATGGGTTCTTTAAAGTGTAAAGCCTAGAAATAATTTCTACCGCACATCTTTCTTCCGGTGTCATCTTAATTTCTTCCTTTTCTTTTCCGCTTCTACTGAAAAGAAATAGTATCATGGCATAAACACCCTGAGACTGCAAAATTCCAAGTGCTTTGGTAACAAGATTTTCAAGATCAGATGATGATACCTTTTTGTTGTTTTTTACCGTTTTCCCAATAACATTAGCCATTCTCTGTGAAGTTACAGTTGCTAAAAAATCAAGACTTGGAGTCGACATCTTTCTCCTCCTCGCTGGGTTTAAAATCCTCAGGAGGGTTAAAACAAGTAAGTTCTTTAACCCTGCCAAAACCCCTTGTCCCCATGCCGCCTATTCCGAGGTGCTCTGCCCATTCAAGACCAGATTGAATTATGCATAAGATAGCTTCCTTGCCATCCTGACATCTCATTTTGGCCCATTTCCATTTTGTCTCGTTGTTTTCTGTAAATTTTTCTTCTTTAATCCACAATTGTGCTTTCTCTATAGCCTTTGCTATATTGTCGTCTTCTTTAAACAAGATTTTCCATTCTTTCAGAAGTTCCTTTTTCTGATCGTCGCTTTCAGCATTTAGAATTCCCTCCCATTCTTCCAATTTCGAAGTTTCAGGAAAACTACCCCTGAAATCATCCACAATCACATCAAACCACATAATTGTAGCTCTTGGGATGGCTTCATAGGTAAATAGTGCTCCCTCCTCTGCCGCACCGGTTTCAGGGTTGATTGCTACAGATGTTCGCACTTCCAGGTTGCTGTTGACAATCTGGGAGAAGAGTTTGTCAGAGACCAGAACGATGCGGTTTTTGATTGCTTTAGGGATTCTGTTCATTAAATCGTCTGGTGCTGTCAAATCACTTTCTTTCTCAAGCATCAACCAACCCAAATTAAGTGCATTTCCCTTGGTTAGTCCTTTCCACCTGGCTTTATCTTCACTAACAGTATTGTTATTTCCAAACCCTGCGTCGGCCAGCGTGGTAGGACTGGTGACCCACACAGGCCCCACCATGGAATAGACCGGGAAAAGAAGGATTCTTGCATCGGTGATTGAGACGACACCTGAAAAGGATTTATCTTCACCCTTGATTGAACCAAAGGTATAGCATATAGGGCAAACAGGTCGCCCGCAGTGGCCCTTCTGTCCTGCACACTGAATTTTTCCGTATCTCCTGGCTGCGTAGGCCCTTATGGCTCCGTGAAGAGTTGTTCCGGGGATTTTAGGTAAGTTGGTTCCCGGTTCTCTTACGATAGTATTGTCCACGCGCCCCAATCTCATTCCCCCAGTTCCAACATGAAGCGGGTCCGTGGACATTATTAGAAATCTCCATACTTCGTAGTTTTTATTCTCCATATTTAACCTCCCTTAATTTTCGAGTTTTTAAATCTCCCTTTTTCATTGCTTTTCCCCTGATATTTTGTTTTTCATAGCATGGTGGAAAAGGTAAATTGCGTCAGTGAAATAGCCCCTCACTGCCATATCGGCAAGCCAATTTAATTCTCTGTTATTGGGCTTACCCCACTGCCATTGGGCGTTTACGAAAAGGTCATAGCAGAATTTTTTGAAACTTTCATCCTTAAATGAGCTCCCAGGTTCTTCATACCATTCCTCCCGTTTACTCTCAATCAGGTCCCTTATTGCATAAATTTGAGTCGAACTCAATCTTGATTTTCCCCTTTGAGAATCTTTAGCGATAAACTTCCATATTTTTTCAAGAGTTTCAACTTCGTCAAGCAGATAAGGCTTTGCCAATGAACCCATTCGTTTTCCGTTCTCACCATAGAAAACTTCAAACCTTCGAACATTGGAGTCAAGGAATTCAAAGTCAAAGGTGGCGGGGGTGAAGTAGATTTTGTCGCCGGGCTTTAATTCCCCTGCGTGGACAAGCCAGGGATGGCTGGAATTCCAGGGATTGCCCAGATCGGTCTTGTAATAGCGAGTGCGGTCGGTGGGTTCATCTGGCGAGGCTAAAAACACATATGGATACCAGCGGTCTTCGGTCTGACCATCGCCCATCAGTGCGGGAACGAACCAGTTAAATTGTCGTTTTTGCCCGGCAATATCTTTTTCCAGTTTTATGCAGCAAACCATCCTGAACTGATCTACTTTATCCCCAAGCAAATCCTGCATTTTTAAAATTCGTAAGGCCTTGAGGCCGCGCTTTTCGTTTGGATTATTAGGTTGGCCAAAGATTTTCTTTTTCTTCACCGTCCATCCCTCGGTAAGATTGCTCGCATCTATTTTCAGCATCCTGCGGCCTGCATCAATGATTGCCTTTAGAGGCATCTTACGACCGGCAAAGACCACACCCAGGTGCAAGGGCAGACGGTTTCTGACCTTCCCCATTTCCCGCTCGTATTTTGTTTTAATGGCTTTTACTATCTCAAAGGCGCTTTCGGCCGGCACCAGGGCCATGAAGGTGCGCGGCTCGGCGAGGATGGGAATGAGGGGGAGATGCTTTTCCTCGCTCTCACGCACACCGTCCTCCGCAATAATGAAAGTGGCTATAGGTTGTCCTGCATGTCCGTATTCCGAAGGTTCGTAGACGGATAGGCCAGCTTGGTCTCTTTGCAGAGATTGGACAAGGTCTCGGAACGGCTGGCCGTACACATTATCCAGATACTCCAGGTTCTCAATCACCCAGAAGCCACCGCGGTATTTTTTCGGAATATCTACCCCGTCATCTTTTTCCGGCACCCAGAGCACGGCCACCTTGCGGCCCTGAATTCTCAGCTCGTAGGCGTGGTAGGGGCCAAGAGAGCCGTTCTTTACCGAGCCTTTGAGGAAAAGGCGGGGGCGAGCCGTCAGTTTATCCTTGGCCTCTTTCAGCGTCTCTTCCCAGAACTTCCGCGTTGTCTCCCAAATCCGGCGCAAACGGGCAAAGGAGGGGTTTTTGGCAATGTCTTCTGTTTTTGTATTGTCAGGCGCATTTTTGGGATCTCGCACCGCCAGGCTGCGCACTAAGGTGCCGTCCAGCCAGAAGTCCAGGTCAAAGGTGCCCACGAGCAAGGCGATGCGGCCGTTTTGGTCCGCCACATCGTCGAGCCAGATGGTGGAGAGAAAGGCCCTGCCGATATTGGCAGCCCATTCTTTGGCTCTATCCGACCTCCGCTTCTCACACACATCGCACATCCTGCGGTCCCGAGCCTTCTTGCCCGGCCCCTGGGGGCGCAAGCCGCAGACAGTGCAGCGTTCCTGGGGTTTGGGAAGGTTACACCATTGCTCGGCCACCCATTGGGGATCGGCCTGAAGTGGTAGCGTTTCTTTCAGGTGGTCTTTTCCGATGGGAGGAAGTTTCGATTGCCCGTCCCAGGCTTCCTTGTCCAGGTTGAAATGCGGCACAATTTCACCGGCCAGGGCCAGGCACGGGTCTCCCTTCACCGTGCCCTGACGAAAAGCCTCCAGGATGAACTCCCGCAGGGTTTTGTTGTTATGGTCGGAATCGGTGAGGCCGAGCAAGTTATCCATATCCGGCACCACAAAAACAGGCCCGTTTTCGTCCCGATAGACTTCCAGGCCCAGGGGGTAAGTTTCCTCAAGTAAGGTCTGCACCCTGTCCCACGCATCGGTAAGCAGGTCTTTCCGTGCCAGAAGGTCAGGGATGGAATTGGCGGAGAGCAGATACTCCAGCCCATCGGTGCGGACGGAAAGAAGACGCCAAGAAAGAAAAGAGAGGGCTTGTTGGAGATGTGAAAGTAGTTGCTGTAATTCATCTAAGAACTGCTCCCAATGGCGTTGAGTTAGTTTGTTCTTTATTTCTACCTTCTTGGCTTCTTCAAGCCAAGAATTCAGGAATCGAAGAAATTGCGGTAAATTTGTAAGCTCATTCTTGCCACTTACTTGCGTCTTTAACCCTCGGAAAGGTTGGTGGGAAGATGAAGTTGGTATATTCCTCTGCAAATTTCCCAGTATAGTTTGTATATCTGCATCTTTTCGGCTTATAAGAGTATTCAGTTTGTTGTCTAAACTTTCAAGGAAAGATCGTTCCAAGAAGGGGTGTGTTAATTCTATGCCTTTTAGAATAGTTGCTAGCCATGAGCTTTTAGTCAGAGCTCCCGTTGTTTCTGACCATGACCATAGAGAAATCTCATTGATAGGTATTCTGCCATCAGCGTAAGTTTTGGATAAAGCTTCACGGGCGTAATCCCGTTTCCAAAGGTTGGTTAAGTCTTGCATCCAGCAAGGAGGAGAAGCGAACCGTTGGCTATATGTGTCCTCAAATCCAAAAGGAGTGGATAGGTACGAACTTCCTGGAGCTTGCTTGTCAGGGTCTTGTTTATCAAAGTGGGCTATACCATGAGCTTGAGCTAATAGCCATTTTCCAAAATCGTCCGCATATAAGTGAATTCCGGTAACATCCCGTGACCCAAGCCACTCTTTAAACTCATCTGGTAACCATTCTTCCTTTATTCCCGCTTTTCGTGCATCATGCAGCCACGCAGCCAGCTCCGCCCTGAGGATATTTTTTTCCTTCCTTAATTTTGCCAGATCACTCATCAAAACCCTCCTGGTTTTCTAAGATACATCTGGCAATGTCCTTAGGATGGTCAAACCAGAATCGCCTGTATTCCGCCGGTGCTTGATTGGCATCCCTTGCATAAAGCAAAAGATGGACACTTATTTTCCAACCGTTTTTGCGGAAAATCTTTGGTTTGCCGTTCTCTTCAAACAGTTCCCGGAATCCATCCACCTTATGTTGGTATCCTGCATGCTCCATTCCCTTGGGATCAATAAAAACAACGGCGTACAGAGTTCCCTTCTTAAGCCAGAAGATAAAGTCCGGCAGGAAACGCCGGATACGGTTGCTTTTCGGGTCGTAATAAGGGATGTAAACCTCGTCCAGGGTCTCATCTAAGCGGCTGAAGACCCACCATTCCATCTTCTGAAAAGCGTTATCGGGACGGGACAGGTATTCTTCAAGCACATTAAGAAACCGGACTTCACTGGGATGGCGGATAATACGGCGGATGTAGTCAATTTTTTCATTTTCAGAAAGGAGAACAGGTAAGTAATAGTGATTGGCAACACGCTTAATATGGAGAACCTGATTGTTCCAGACGAAGGTTTCGGTCTCACCGATATTCTGGGCCTGACGGAGCATCTCCTCAAATGAAAGCTGATGGGTTTCGTATTTTGCTTTCAGTTCTGAAATACGGCTCGGTGCTTCAAGAACATGCTTTATCTTTTCCTGCAATTCGGAAATGTCTTTCAAATACACCCTGATGTGCCGGAAGTGGCGGATTTCGTCTTCCAGGGGCTTGAGCCCCTCCACTTCCTGAGGGATAACTCGAAAGTAAGCAAACAGACAGGATAGAAGAATATCAAACGAGCCGTATCTTTTTCCGTTTTCATGGTTGAAGTATTGCTCTGGATTGTTCAAGCACTTCTGAAGAAGATGAATATGCGACGGGTCAGCCCCGTGATGTGATACCAAAAGGCGTTCGTCGCCAAGGTATTGGACATAAGTTTGCAAGTCTTCCAATTCATCAGAGGAGATCTCAAATTTGCGAGGCTCACGAGACTCAATGAGGAGATGCTCTGCTTCCCTATAGACAGGAATGAGCAATGGTTTTCCTGCTGCTTCTGGATTGAGTTCAAGGGAAAGTTCGTGTTCGTCCTCCCGCCGTTTTTCCCGATCCAGCTCCCGGATAACTGTCTGCAGGGCCTTGCGATTGGTGCCGAAGATGAAAAGGGTTTCAAGGAATGTGCCTCCATCCACCTCACCAGCATTATAAAGGTGCTGAAGGCGCTTCCGCCTTCCGGGCAGCGGCTCAATCCGTACACCCCGTCCCACAGATTGCAGGATAAACTTGCGGGCCTCGGTGCCGGTGCCGATGTTGATGTAAGTGATCACATTGGGCCTGTTTGAATCCCAGCCCTCATAGAAGGTGCGGGAACCCATGAGAATATTGATAGGTGAATCTTCATCGTTGAGATGCTGGAAGAATCCTTCATCCTCGTAGCCTTCAATTACCTCATAGCCTCCAAATTCGTCCTTTAGCCAGCCTGAAATGTTGCCTATCTTTATGAGGGCAAAGGGCTGTTCGGCGCTCTTGAGTTTAAAGGCCATCTCCTTGCTATTGGAGGGTCGCAGAATAACCTCTATCTCTCCCGGTGCCGGCGCGTTGTACACCAGACGGAGCAGCTCCAAAGGCGTGATGGAATCAAACAAAGTTTTATTTGCGCTGATACGCCCATCCTCAAAAAGCAATTCGGGACCTTCAGCCAGTTCCTCCCACAACTCCTTTTGGGCCCTTTCCCACACTTTTGGATCTATATTGCCCTGGCCGATGCGCTCCAGCTCCCGGAAAAAGAGTTTTAAGTCCGCATCCCGGGTTTTCACCGTGTGCACCAGGGTGAGCATTAGGGGTCGGTGGTAAAAGCCAGGGTCTATGTCTTCGGCGGCCCTACGAACATAGGCCAGCATGAGCAGAGCCTTGAGAACCACGCGCTGTTTTTCTAAGCCCGTATAGTCCTCTTTGTCTTCGAAAGCCCGGGTCTCCTGCTTGAGGATAACGATGTGTTTGCCGTAGCCGGCCTTTACGAATTCCGACAGGTTGAAGTTGTAAACGGTAGTCAAAATGTCCCGCGGATCGGTAAAGGTGGCCGAGAAGTTGAAGAGGAAGCCATTGCGAGAAAGGATGCTGTAGATGTGCTGGCGCTTGGAATCCTCCTTGTCGCCTTTGTGGGCTTCGTCCAGAAGCAGATACCATCGGCCATCCTGGTCATAGTTGCGAAAATCCACAAGGCGTTCCTTTTGTTCGGTGCTCAGGTTATCCGATCGATAGAAGAACACGGTAATGCCATTCTGTCCAATCGTGGGAATGAAGCCCCGTTTGATATCCGGATAGGCTTTTAGGTCTGCAAGGTCAATGCGGAAATCGGTTCTTCCTGCGTTGAATTCTTCTACATGGGTTTTGAGTTGGGCCAGAAGGTCGTCTCTGACCGTGAGCACCAGGATGTCGTTTGGGGGAATCTCTCCCCGCCACATCAAGTGCCACAGAAGTTCTATGAGTTTGATGAGAATGAGACTCTTGCCGCTTCCGGTGGCCATCCAAAATCCCATACGGTTGATGAAGTGGTGGTAGGGGATTACGCCGTTTTCGGCTGGGTAATACTCTTGTAGTAGCCTCTGCACATCACGGCGTTGCTTATCCTGAGGGATGTCCAGGTTTTCTTCCAGGCCGTTATCACGATACCATTGCCAGAATTTTTCTTTACGTTTGGCATTGACATTGAGAGGCTCACCTGAAACGAAATCCTCAAAGTCCTGATAGTATTTCCACAAAGCCTTAATGGCATATTCAAGCGCCTCTTTCTGGTAATTCCATAATTCTTTGGTTTCAGAAAACTTAGATAAGTTAAAATCATGCCACGCTGGAGGAAGGTCATCATATGGTTTGCCAGCAAGCATGTTCTGTAAAGTAAGCATGATTAATTCCCTTCTGAGTTCTCTTGGGAGTAATTATTTTGGGTACCTTGTTTTTCAATCTTGCTTTTTACAAAATCTAAAAGGTTAGCGAATTCATCACATTTAAGCCAATTTTTCACATCAACCCAAGACTGGCATTCTTCAGTAATTTTTTCAGCTACCTTCAAGGCCCGTCGTTCCTTACTGCTATCCAGTTTAAGAGCTTTATCCGTGAAATAATCTTCCAATTCCCCTTCTTTTAACACAAAAATGCCCTTTTGAACAAGATACTCTGTAACACGATCTATCTCTGTCCCACACTTTTCTCTAAGAGCCTCATAATTCTTACCAGCTACTCTATCTTTCAGTGAATCCCACAATTCTTTTATCCCCTGTTTTCGTTCCGAGGAGATTGGGACATTCTCGGTTAAATCTTTTATTACTTGATCAACATTGTTGTATAATTTGACCCAATCTCGTGTGTCTGGGTCGAATACTCTCTCTTTGATCTTCCTTCCTTTGGGAGTTTCTTTTATTGCTTCCCAATCTTTCTTAATTTTGTCCAATGATTCCTGTAGATTTTCCAATTCTAAGACATTGCCCAAAGTGCTGTTGAACTGATAAATTTCATCTCTTAAGAAATCCAAATCTGTGAGAATTGTCCAATCGATTCCAAATTTATCAAGGATTTTTATGTAATTTTTGAAAGAAGTCTTTCCACCAACATCACACACAGATACATTATGGGCATCCAGCCATCCATTCTCAAAATATTTGTCTGCAAGTGCAGTAATTAAATGAGCTTCCCCACCCTCCACCAATATAACATGATCAGCAAACATCATCTCAGCATTTCTGTATAACACTTGCTGATATTTGGCTTCCTCGATTTCACCAACCTCCATCTGCTTAATTTCTGAAGATGTCCACCCAGGGAGTTTCCGTACTAAAACTACATTTGTCATAGGCACAGCCCGTAAAAATTCGGGCGAATGTGTTGAAAGGATAACTTGATGTTCGTCATTATGGCCAGAGTTAACAAACTCCAATAACTGAGCATGTAAAGCCCTTCGTGCTTGAGGATGTAAGTAAATTTCGGGTTCCTCCACCAGGAGTAAAGAACCCCCACGATGAAATTGCTCACAATAGTAAGCAAAAAGAGAAATGACTAAAGCACTCTGTATTCCACTACCTTTGTCATAATAAGGTGTGTCAATTCCATCGTTTACAAAAAGAGTTATTTGTTTATAATCATCATCCTTAGTAAATGCTCCTGCCTTAAAGGAAATTTCGTGATGAAAAATTGCTTTTTTTAATCTCCTGCGCAAACTATCAGTGGCATCACGAAAAATTTCGTTCATAGTTTTTCTCAAACTTCCACGAGCTTTGTCAATCGCTTCCCTCTGGGTAGCCGTTCTTTGATCGTATAAATGCTTGATTAGCTTTCCATACCAGGAATAAGAAGTGATGTTTAACTGTTTTTGAGGGTCACGAAAATCTGGAACATAGGCTGTGGTAATTAAGGCATCCCTTAAAGAATCACCAAAACGGTCTAAGTGAAACCACTTATCGCCTGATTTTCCATAAATTGCAAACAACCGCTCTTTAGATTTAGATCCCCTTGGGATCAACAAATATATCCATATTTCTTCTAACTCATTGATAATTCTTATTAACTCATCACCTTGCTTCCATTCTCCTCGAAATTCTTTATTATAAAGAGCTTCCAGTTTATCCCAATTCGGAGCATCTACACCCTCGCTGACCCTACAACGAGCATTTTCAGCATTTAGCAATTCTTCATTTACACTTCCAGAGAGCTGCACAGCTACTAAAATTGAACTTGCTGTTATTCCTGACATATTGCAATAGAAATCCTTTTCTTGAATTCCCCTATAGGTAGGCCATTTTTCTCCAAGAACTAAATCCAATGCGTGAATTATGTTACTTTTCCCGGCATTGTTTTTCCCTACAAGTATATTTATACGGGTATGGAAATCGATTTTAACATCTTCAAGACTCCGAAATCCTTTAACAATCAATTTACTTACATGCATTGCCATCTCCCTCCTACCACCAAATTAAAGGTTTTATCAATTCCCACGGAGTGTTCTTTAAGTTAATTCGTGTTCCGTCCTCAAATTCCACTATGCCCGGCTTTGCAGGGTCATCTTCAGCAGGGTAAATACGACGGATCCATTTTCCCGTGAGGCAGGATAGGGTTTCGGCCAGGTCAATGTTGTCGTAGAGTTTGCTCAGGTCAACTTTGATTTCATTGTCTTCAATCTTCATTACCTGCTCGCCAGTTTCAGCATTGTCCAGCATCTTTTTGTCTCTGAGAAAGACATATTGTGTGTAAGGATCATCCTGAACGAAAAGAGGACTTTCATCGCCTTCATAGCGAGCTTTACGCAAGACCTCTTCGTATTGCTCTAAGCGGAAGTATTTGACAAAGTGGCTCATGCCCTTGCCGTCGGGTTGGGCCTTGCCGTCCTTCCACTTGTCCGAGAAGACCACCTTCTTGATGCGGGGAAGCAGAACGGAGTGAAAGTAATCGGCCATTTCCACAAGGATGTACTTGCGTTTACCACCATCCTCGCGGTTCAGGTTAATAACCGCATGGGCCGTAGTGCCCGAGCCGGCGAAGAAGTCAAGAATGATGCCTTTACCCTTGTTGATAATTTCAGAGTGGCGAAGGATTTCTTCCATGAGATGGACTGACTTAGGATACTTAAACTCTTCAGCAAGGCGTTTTCCAAGAATGTTCTGGAGTACTTTTGTTCCGTATTCACTGGCATCAAATTGACTTCCATACCAAACAGTACGAGCCATTTGAAGATCTTTGGACAGGTAAATTTGTATACCTGCGGACGTTTTGACTACTGCTAATCGATCAGCTATTTCTTCAATTGTTTGTCTAGCATAGCGCCACTTACGTTCTCTACCTTCGGAGTCAATAGGCCAGACATAGATGATTCCATTTATTTCTTCGTTTGCCGCACTCGGGTGGAAATCATCTGGAGGTACCTCTCCAAAACCGATGATTTTGTCGTCTTTTACAAGAATTGAGTAAAAGCAGTTAGCAGCATCCTCTCTGAAGGATTCGGTTCCAGAGTCGCGCAAATTTCTGAAATCAAGTTCTTCTTTGGGGCGGTCACTAATATACTTTTTATCGTCATTAGGGTAAAGGAAGTAAAGATATTCATGTACAACTGAAAAATTTTTCCCCTGTTGCCCTCTCTGATTATGAACTACTGTTACGAAACTCTTTGACCAGCCATCAAACACCGTCTCAAGTAATTCGCTAAGCTTTGAGTTTTCCACATCATCAATTGAAATGCTATAAATCGCACGCGGACTTAACCAGTTTCTGCTTATTACCAAACGATTTTCTATAAGGGATATCCACGACGCGTGCTTATATCGGTTCAAATAGGGAATCTCACTATATTGGGTATTATATGGCGGATCTATATAGACAAAATCTAACCTTTCCCGAAACTTGGGTAGCATCGTATTCAGGGCCTGATAGTTCTCGCTGTGCACCAGCCAGCCGTCCAGCTCCTGGTCCAGGTGGTCAAAAAGGTTCAAAATTGCTATTTCCAGGTCAGGAAAGTGTTTTGTATCAATCGGAAGGTATTTATAGCAGTCGTGAAGCCGTCGTCCCATCAGGTCATTTACCCATATCATTGCCGGCGTGAAGTCCTCATCCACCATGCCCAGCTCCTGCCACTCTTTTACCTGAGCCTCCATACCCGGATGCTCAAGAAGGCGCTTTAAAACATCCATTCCTCCTTCCTGCGCGGCGATGCGATCCAGGGTAATCACATAATGGCTCTCCAGAACAAACTTGGGCTTGTTCCAGATTTTCACCAGCTCGTCTTCGAACTGGGCGATGAAGTCAATGATCTTGTAGGCGATCTCTTTCAGCACCTGCAATTGACGGATGCGTTTTTCTGTCCAGACGGTGCCCTTTCTCTCCTCCGGCTCAAACACATATTGATACAGCCACAGGTTAAACTGCTCCTGCAGGAATTTTCTGGCGCTCTTGTTGATGAAAAAGTCCACTTCACTCTGGCGCTCAAAGAGACGGAAGGCTCGCTCCAGGGTTTCCTCCGAAGGCACGGCCGGGGTGTACTTTTTGAGGCCCAGGGCATCCCGGATAGCCTTGCGGATCTCGCCCAGGTTCTTTTTGCGACCCCGTTCCGAATAACTCACTGCAAAGACCAAAGTGTCATCTTCTCGCTGCTCCTTAAAAGCATAAACCAGTGCCCGTTTCTCGTTGGCTCGTTTGTGCTCCAGGGTGGATACATCAAAGAAGAACCTGAAGCCATCCACTTCCACAGTCATGCTGTGGAAGAGGCGGTCAGTTTTGACATAGTAGAGCATATGAGTTTTCCAGAAGAGCACCACATCCCGGTCGTCGGTGTAAACCTTCTCATACACATGTTCGTGGGGCGGGGTAAATCGGAAATAAATGGAGCCGGACTCACTAAAGTAACGACGGAAGAAGGTATAGAGACGGTCAAAAAGCTCCTCACGGAACTCGGGAAAAGATTCTAACGCTTTGTCAATATCCTTTTTCAGTTGTGGAAAAACGCCATTTTCATAGTAGTGGGACTTAATACGCATTAGGTTGACGAAACCTGACTCACCTTCAATCTTCGCTCCGACAAAGACATCTTTCAGGACTTCAAAAAACTTTCGTTCCTTGGGACCGATTTTGTTGCTCATCTATCTGCCTCCCGTTCCTTAGATTTTACAGCGGCCTCCAAAAAGGATTAATTTTCTTCTTTCCACCCATTCCAGAAAACCTCCCTTGCATCCGCAACCCCGTTTGCCTGTATTTTAACCCCGTTCTCTTCCACATCCGCCACCCCGTAGCCGCTACTCGTTTTGGCTCCGAAGCCGTATTTGGTGAGCATGGCGCGGATGCCGCGGTCTACGGCGGCGAGATCGGCCTTTACGGTATTCTCGTCCTTCGGCCCGGCATCCAGCGGTACATAGAGCAGGGTGAAGACTCCGGGCGTTCCCGCGGGGACGCACTCAAAGTAAATAGGGTTTTTGCCCGCGCCAGTATCCCGCGGGTGGGGGTTGATGACCTCCAGGCCAATGCGGTCAAAGAAGGTGGGGTAGAAGTGGAGGCAGCCGGAAAAACCCTCAATATCTCCAATTCTGTATTTTTTCTCCCTTAAGTACTCGTCAAATTCTCTTTCAACCTGTTTTATTTCTTTTTTAAATCTTTCCTCCCATCTCTTTATTTCATCCTCATTACCATTATCCGGTTTGGGACCAACCCTTTTGAGGGCCAATGCCCTGTTCAAAAATTCTGCTGTTCCGTCCTTTTCATTTCCAAACAAACGATAAAGCCGCAGGCGCTCTTGAATGAACTCATTTTCTTTCAACTCACCTGAAAACAAGTTTTCTATCAGCATTCGTATCATCGCCGCCCGCAGCGTCCCCTTCCACTGGCTGGGGGCCACATAGGGCACCTTGAATACCCACTCCCTTTTTACTGGATTGTCCAGGATGTAGAACTCGGTGTCATCCTTGCTGATGTAGGGTTTTCTCAGGGTAAAGGTGAGGCTCACGGCCCAGGAGCCGGATGGGAAGGCGGAGAGGTCAGGGAGGGAGGGGGAGAGGGTGTTGTGATAATCGGTAAGACCAAGAATAGAACCCATCCAGCGAAGGCGTTGACAGAGAAATTCCTGAAAGTCGCCGCGTGGATGTTTAAGGTCGTCAGCGTAATACCATTTAATGAGCTGCTCCTTAGCGTAGTCTTTGCACTTTGTTCTGCGGTTGCATTCGGATTCTGTGACCAGTAGCTGAGCAAGCAATTGCCGGCGTGCGGCGGGGTCGCTAATTTGAGACCAGCGCTCTTGTGAAGGACCGTTTGTTGAAAACCATCCCTCAAGTATGGAGCGATTTTGCCGTTGGTCGTCTGATAACGCACCTACCAGATCAAACTCTGCCCAGAATTCACGCTTCATAACTTCTCTCCTGTTTTCTCACACGGAGACACAGAGAACACAAAGTTTTTATCTCCTCTGCGTGCTCCGTCACTATGTGTGAATTCTATTCCTGGCATTTTCCCAGCAAAGCAATAAGAAAGTCACCGAGCTTTTCACCCTTCTTTTTAACAACCCAACAACTATCTTTTAGCTGTATCGGTTGCAGTAATTGCGATGAAGCATCAACGCGTTGTTCCAGTGCGTCTAAAAACTCCTTTCTTTGCTGCTGATGTTTATCACTCTGTGGATTTTCTGGCAGCCAGCCCCACAGCCTAAATTCCCACTCATTATTAACAGTACGGTATGCCCAGGATACGCGCACCTTACTTTGGATGCGTTTCCCGCTAAAAACATCATGACCGGCTAAAGAGATGCGGCCATTGTTACACCACCAGCGGTTCAGATCGTTCCTGTCCTTCCTCACTTTCGCCCCACAGTAGCCACAAATAGGCTCGTTCCCGCGAACCGTGCCAAAAACAAATTTACACCAATTGGATTCGCCATTTGCATCGGTACAGACACCGATGCTGGGATCATACCTCAGGAGCGTGCGTACAATGGGAGCAAGAGAGAAGGTGCCGTGATGACGAACCCAACGCTTTATACGGCTTACTGGCAAGGGATTGGGGATTGTAAACGGACCTGATGGTTCCTGACCTTCCCCCGTCCAATAGGCTTCATCTTTACCGATTTGTCCTGCTTGTAACCACTCAATTGCGCGGAATGCCCCCCATAAATCAGAATCTGCAACCTCAAAACGCACCTTACCAAAGAACATGTTCGTAAGAGCAGGTAAGATGCCCTGGTAGAAAGATGAGGTATGAACTTCTTGAGACCACCACCATCTTCCGACACGACTTCCCTGGCAATTTTGGGAAGCAAGGTTGCTCAGTTGCATACGCCAGTCGCTCTGGGACCGTTCGTATGTTTGATTCCCGATTTGGATCTCCGTTATCTCAATGACCCCGTACCCAATGGAAGTCTTTGGGCCCAATGCCCCCCATTGCTTGATAAACAGTAGTGTCGGAAGAATGTCGCATAGGAGAACCCCTTCCTCACCTGTAAAGCGCAGTTCTAAAGTACCAAAATATCCGCCACGCAACAACCAACCTCCCACGCGGTACTGACGACGTCCATCAGGATGCACGCGACCGCTGGGAAACATGCCCTCGGTGAGGTCAATCTCGCCCTCCCCAGGGTGCACCTCCAGCCGGAACCGCCGCCGCCAGCCAGTTGTTCCAAAGACATAACACGCAGAACAAAGTTGCTCTTCCGGTGGGCGGGCATCTTTCAGGTTATACTGGCATTTGCCTTCCCCCGTTATATCACACGCCTCACCCCCCAGCCCCCGCACGATGGCCTCGTACCACCATCTCAAACTCCCTAAAATCCCCGTCTCGTGGATGCGGTCCATAGTAGTATCCACCCCCCCGGTCCATATAGGGGTTAAAGTTTTTAATTTAACTTTCAATTCTGCCAAATTCCACCCCCTCTTACATTATAGAAAATTCATTGTAGAAAGTCACCCATTTTGTTTTTCTTTTACTCCTCTCCACAGGTCCAGCATTCCGAAGCCCTGGGAGTTTTTGGAACCAACCCCGGCGTTGTAGGCTATCTCAAAGTAGGGAGAAGGTATGTAAACCCTGTAAATCCCGGTCCACCCCTCTATCCATGTC
>Ga0256833_1000653_pt1 | contig 26706 bp, 20 predicted proteins | sample 356284metaG_FD_190535 | JGI IMG/M metagenome (GOLD analysis project Ga0256833, IMG submission 190535) | Hydrothermal vent microbial communities from Mid Atlantic Ridge, Atlantic Ocean - 356-284 | ecosystem: Environmental > Aquatic > Marine > Hydrothermal vents | place: Atlantic Ocean: Mid... | reverse complement strand
TGTCTATAAAGTGCTTGATTTTTGAAAAATAAAGATTTTTGATGAGATTTTTGTCTTTCTGAGGATTAGTGATGCCTTAGCATCAGTAATTTGAATAAAGAAAAAATATCGCAAAAAGATTATTTTTCAATTTTAATGACTTTGTGGACAGACACTAAATAGCATATGTCTATAAAGTGCTAATTTTAAAAATCAAGCACTTTATAGACAGACACATTAATATTATCCGGTAAAATCAAAATACATTTTCCATTTTTTCACGTTATACAAATATATATACGTGACTAAACGAATGCAGGTAATAATAAACTTATAACAAACCGCTACTAATATGCTGATTATAAAAAGTTTAATTTTCATTTCTTCATCTTCAAGAAATATTTCAATAGCTAAAGCAATGCAAAAATCTTATTCTATGAAAACACACTATCTATTCACAGCTGTTTTTCTTTTGATAATTCCAAATATTTTTTCTCAGGGACTTCATGGATATAACATTGATAATGCTGGAGAGCCGGTACAATCAAATAATAAATTATGTGTTAAAAACCGAGCTATAAATGCAGGCCAAATTGACTCAATACCTTTTTATCGACAAACTGAAAAACACATTTCAAAAAGCATAAACGGAGATATATGGCTTAGAGACTCCATTTATTATTATCAAGGCAATAATGAAGATTGGATTTTGAATTCCAAATATCTAGTAATAGCACGTGACAAAAAGAACAGGACGATTCTAGCTAAAAATTTCCTAATTGATTCAAATAAAAACTGGGTGAATTCTAAATTAACTATTGTAAGTTATTATGACAATGATATCTTAAAAGACTCATTAGTGTTAGAATGGAATCCGGAAGAGCAATCTTATAATGACACAATCTTTCATAGAATGAATAATCCTAAAGGAGATATAATAGAGCTAGTAATTATGCGACTTGTTTTAAATGGGTTTAATGGTAATTCTCACAAAAACTATATAAAAGAAAAGTACAGCTACAACAGTAATTACAAATTAGTTAGATATTCAAAATACAATAGAAGGGAAAAACAAAATTGGGAAAAAAGAGAAACGAGAGTATATACTTATGAAAATGGACATTTAATAAATTTGATCAAACATTTTTTCTTATTTTGGGATTACGATCAAATCAATCCAGAAAAGATGGAAAATTATATTTATACTTATGATGACCATGGTGATAATATTATAGAAGTACTACAAAAGAAAAAAACAGAAACAGACTCATGGATCAATTACATTAAATATATCAATACTTATTATACGGATTCAAAATTGAAAACACAGATTTATCAAGAGTGGAACATAGACAATAATAAATGGGAAAACTATTTTTTCTCTAAAATAAAGTATGAAAATGACAAAGTAATCAGTCAATACTGGGATAAATGGGAAAACGATACATTTAAAACATATTACAGAGAGTTATTTACATATAATACTAATAGAGAATTGATTCATAAATTAATTCAATATTACAACGCTAATGATGATACATGGGGGAATAGCAAGGAATACATACACAAATATAATGATTTTGGCCGTAAGATCCTTTATGTTTTTTTAAAAAGAAATAAACGTACCACTAAACATAAAACAGAATATGATTCTGAAAATAGATTTCTCAATTTTACATGGTTAACAGGAAGTGAAAATAATACTTGGATTAATCGTTGGTTTACCAGCGCCTTATATTCTGCAAACCAAAAACAAGTAACATACCTGTCCAACTTTTGGGACAAAGAGAAAAATCAATGGGCTGAAAATACATTGGATAAGTATTATTATGATGATTATGATAATCTAATTGAATATACCAACAGAAAAAAAGAAAAAGAGGAAGCTATCTGGGAAAATAACTATAGAAAAGTATTTTTTTGGTCTAAAAAACTTGTAAATAAAGTAAAAGAAATCAATAATCAAATCACTCTCTATCCAAATCCATGTTCAAGCTTTATTGACATTTCAGGGTTCAGATCTAACCAAAGCCTTAAAAAGATTCAAATATTTTCAATCTATGGACAGCTATTAAAAAAATCAGAGAGTAGATCAAATGAAATTCATTTAAATCTCTCTAATATTAGGAAAGGAATATACATTTTGAAAATAATTAGTGATAATAAAATGACAAAGAAAAGATTCCTCAAGATATAATCATAGGTAGAACAAACCAGTATTTTACTAAAATAAGAGCCAAAATTAAAATTATAAAAAATTTAATACTAATTTTGTTTTCTTATGGATAAAGCTACTTATATTTTTATTTTCATTATTGTTATCCTTTCGATGGTTGTCGGGATATCTCAAAGCACTAATCCTTTTGAAATTCAATCAAGAGGCAGTAAGCAATCCCCTATTCAATCTCAAAAAAACATTTTTGAATTAGAAAATACTTTTGCAGATACCACAGTTCAAGAACAACCTACAAAAAATGAGCATAATCCATTCGAATTTAACAAAATAACTAAAAAGAAAAAACAGCTACATTCATCCAATTTGACTCAAAAGAATGTAAAGCACAAACAAAATAAGTATAGTGGCTCATCAGATTTTCTATTATGGTTAACGCTATTTATACTGGTTTTTATCGCTATATTGCTAAGCATAAACAGAAATCTTATAACCAAAATAATAAAAGTAGTATGGTATTATAATAACACAAATTATTTATTAAGAAGTTTCAATAAAAGAGAGTTTTTATTTTATTTTTTCTTATTCTGCAATTTTATTTTTAATCTATCAATCTTTATTTATATTTTTATTAAAAACAATCACGGATTTAGTGGCATAGATTTCTTTATAAGGATCCTTGGGTTAGTAGCTTTGGTCTATATTATAAAACATTTAACAATCATACTATTTAATTATACCTTCCCTTCTTTAAAATCGATGGTTTTATACAATTTCACGATCCTTCTATTCAATATCTCGTTGGGTATATTTCTGATCCCAATAAACTTAATCATCACATATAGTGTCTCTTCTATCTCTTCAATTTTTGTCATTTTTGGACTGGTAATCATTGGCATCATGTACTTAATTCGTCTTTTTAGAGGATTTTTAGTTACATATAATTACTTTACCATTAGTATTTTTCATTTTTTTATTTACCTTTGCGCTTTTGAAATTTTACCCTTGTTGTTTTTATACATGTTTTTTATGAATTATTTGTAAAATCGGGTTCTAAACTAATTCAAAAATCGCAATATGGCTACAGAAAATAAAGCGGCCAAAGAAAGGCAAATAGAAGTGAAATCTATTTTAATTTCACAACCTAAACCGACATCTGCCAGATCACCGTTTTTTGATTTGGCTGAACGCAGAAACGTGAAAATAGATTGGAGACCATTTATTGATGTCGTTCCGGTAGACAACAAAGAATTTAGACGCAACAGAATCAATCTTGAAGATTTTACAGCGATAATAATGACGAGTAAAAACGCTATTGATTTTTTCTTTAAGAAATGTAAAGACTTAAAGATTACCATGCCAACCTCAACTAAATATTATTGCAAAACGGAGGTAATTGCGAACTATCTTCAAAAATATATTGTATACAGAAAACGTAAAATATTCTTTGGTCAAAAAATGCTTGAAGACATACTCCCCTCATTTGATAGATTCAAAGAAGGAGAAAAATTCTTGCTACCAACTTCAAATTTGGGAAGTGTAGGTGTTGTGAACTTTCTCAATAGTAATGACATTGAAGTTACCGAATTAAAAATGTTTGAAACAATTTCTTCCGATTTATCCGATTTGAGCAACATCACATATGATATGTTGGTTTTTTTCAATCCATTAGGAATAAAGTCGCTATTTGAAAACTTTCCTGATTTCAAGCAAAATAAAACCAGGATTGCCGTATTTGGTCAGAAAACGAAAGAAGAAGCAGAAAAACATGATTTGTTTATTGATATAATGTCACCAACTCCAAAATCCCCATCAATTATTACAGCAATTGATGAATATATATTGGAAGCAAACGGTAAATAGTGTCTCAAATTACTGATGCTAAGGCATCACTAATTATCAGGAAGACAAAAATCTTTTCAAAAATCTTTATTTTTCAAAAATCAAGCACTTTATGGAAAGACACTAAATAATTATTAATTGCTCTTATTTTCATTTCATTCATTGTATTTTTCTTAACTTCGCGGTTTAATAAAATATATTATTATGTCTGTAAATGCATTTGATAAGGCAAAAGAGTTGATGGAAGAAATAAAAAATTTCAAAATCAACAATGAGCAAGAAAAAGAAATTTTTAGAAAAAGATTTGTAGGAGCAAAAAACATAATCAAACCTCTATTTGGTGAAATAAGAAATATTGCAAATGAAGATAAAAAAGCATTTGGCCAATATCTTAATGAGATGAAACAAACTGCGGAAAAAATATTTGCCGAAGCAAGTGTTAAATTGGAGATGATAGCAGATAGCAATACAACGCAAAACATAGACCTAACTAGATCTGCAGAGCCTATAAAACTAGGGACTAGACACCCTATATCCATAGTGAATAATAAAATTATCGATATATTTACTAAATTAGGTTTTACGGTAGCAGAAGATAGGGAGATTGAAGATGATTGGCACAATTTTACAGCCATGAACACTCCTGAAGATCATCCCGCTCGAGATATGCAAGATACTTTTTATCTTAAAGATTCCGTGGAGAGGCTTTTGCGGACTCATACTTCATCGGTTCAGTCAAGATTGATGACAAGCACAAAACCTCCTATAAGAATAATAGCACCGGGAAGAGTTTACAGAAATGAAACTATTTCCGCAAGATCACATGCACAGTTTCATCAAGTAGAAGGTCTATATATTGATGAAGGTGTTTCATTTGCAGATTTAAAACAAACATTATTGTATTTCGCACAAGAAATGTATGGGAAAAATACGAAGATAAGACTAAGACCAAGTTATTTCCCTTTTACTGAGCCAAGTGCTGAAATGGATGTTTATTGGGGTCTAAACGATGAAGTGGATTATCGGATTACAAAGGGAACCGGATGGTTGGAGATTTTAGGATGTGGGATGGTTGATCCTAATGTTTTGGACAATTGTGATATTGACCCTGTTAAATACACGGGATTTGCATTTGGTATGGGAATAGAAAGACAAGCAATGCTATTGCACAGAATTGATGACATCAGAGCATTCTTTGAAAATGACGTAAGATTTTTAGAACAGTTTAAATCGGTATTTTAACAGTTTATTATTATTATCAATTTAGCTACTTTTCTCATTTTTAACTCAGTATTTTTGCTAAAATAACACATAAATGAAACCAAGTATTCTTAAAGGAACACGTGACTTTTTACCTAAGCAAGTAATTAGAAGAAAGTATATTTTTGATACCATACGATCTGTATTTGAAATCTATGGTTACCTGCCAATAGAGACTCCGAGTTTTGAATCTTTGTCTACTTTGACCGGTAAATACGGGGAAGAAGGTGATAGGTTACTGTTCAAAATACTAAATAATGGTGACTTTTTGAGCAAAGCAGATCAGAGTGCTTTAAATGATAAAGACTCAAGAAAAATATTATCGCAAATTACTAAAAGAGGATTGAGGTACGACCTTACCGTTCCTTTTGCCAGATTTGTAGTAATGCATGAAAATGAGTTGAGCTTTCCATTCAAAAGATATCAAATCCAACCTGTTTGGAGAGCTGACAGACCTCAAAAGGGACGTTATCAAGAGTTTTACCAATGTGATGTTGACGCTATTGGTTCTGATTCCTTGATGTATGAAGCCGAACTCGTAAAAATATATGACAATGTCTTCACAAATCTTGAAATTCCCGTTGAAATAAGAATAAACAATAGAAAAATACTGGAAGACATGACAAAAGCTATTGGATTCCACGACAAATTTATAGCCATCACTATAGCCATAGACAAATTGGATAAAATAGAATGGGAAGGTGTCGAAAAAGAATTGCTTAGTAAGGGAGTAAGTAAAGGGGCTATCGCAGGAATACAAAAGTATTTGGAAATAGATGGAATCGGTGAATTAACAGATTGGTTTGAACATCAAAATTTAAGTTCAGAAGGACTTATTGAAATCAAAAAGGTATTTGAATACCTTTTCCTAACTCCTCTTAATAATAAGATAAAATTTGACCCAACATTAGCTCGTGGACTAAGTTATTATACCGGCTGTATATTTGAAGTCAAAGCCCTTGATGCCGAAATGGGAAGCCTTGGTGGCGGAGGAAGATACGATGAATTAACAGAGGTTTTTGACAGAAAAGGAATGTCCGGTGTAGGTATAAGTTTTGGTGCAGAAAGAATCTATGATGTGATGGAAGAAAAAGACATGTTCCAGGACAAATTATTCAACACACTAGATGTATTGTTTATAGCTTTTGACAATTATACTCATAGAGAAGCATTCAGACTAACCTCCAATTTAAGAAGAGCAGGGATAAAAGCCGACCTATACCCTAGTCCCGTAAAAATGAAAAAGCAAATGAAATACGCCAATTCTATCGAAGTCCCATTCGTAGCTCTATTGGGTGGAAATGAAATGGAAAAAAGAGTAGTCTCTATCAAAAACATGATTACCGGAGAGCAAAAAGAAGTTGCTTACGATGATTTAATAGATTTTTTCTCTACAAGTTAGTGTTTGTTAAAATTTGAAATATTCAGATTTTATGATTAATTCTTTATCATAGCTTTATTTTTTATGCTATTTCTTATACCAATTATTAGGTTTTATTTTGTTTTTTTTATTATCTTTGGTAAATAAAACAAATCCTATAAAAATGAAAAATACATTATTAAAAATATTGACACTACTTTTAATTATTTCTATTTATTCTTGCGCAGACCAGCCTACCAAAACGATAAATAAAAGTAAAATAGAAAAAAGAGAAGCCGAAAACAAAATGATTTCTCTGCTTGACAAAGGATTTCACAAAGCTTTATTTGTCCCGAAAAGCGATAAATTGGTTTTAAGTACTGAAAATGATAAAGGTCTTTCTCTTTACGATTTTAAAAATGATGTCGTCGAAAATCTAACTTCAAAAGATGGAGCAGGTATGTATCCTGTATTTACCTCAAACGGCAAATATGTGGTATATCAAACACATGAATTTAAAAACAGAAGAAGGCTGACAAGTATATTTCTTCAAGACATTGTAGAAAAAACAATAATACCTATTGTCACAGACAAAAGGAATATAAAAATAATTAGTGCAAACAACCATTTTGTATACTTCTTGGATGGGGAGGCAGTAAAAGGCTTTGATATATTAACCGGCGAAATGACTACTAACCCAAAAGATGTTACTTTGGCATTTACGGACAATGAGCTTAATTTATCCCTCTTTGCAAATGGTAAAAAAACCAATATCAATCCACAAGGGAAAGGAAATTATATTTGGGTATCAATATCTCCTGACAAAACTTCTGTCCTATACAACTATCCACAAAAAGGTTCATTTATATCCGACCTTAATGGAAAAACGATACATGATTTAGGTAAAATCAATGCAGCCAAATGGAGTGACGACGGCAAATGGATTATAGGAATGGCAGATACTGATGATGGACACAAATATATCAAATCTGATATATTATTGATATCTTCTGATGGTAAAACAAAAAAGAATCTAACCGAAAATTCAGATCTGATAGCATTGTACCCCAGCATCTCTCCGGATAACAAAAAGATCGTTTACAACACAGATGAAGGAAGAGTATACTTAATGAAATTAAAATAAAAGCAAATGACAAATAAATATATTTTCTCTATCATTATTTCACTTTTTTTTAGCTTTAATGCTTTTGCTCAACTTCAGGGTATCAAGATTTGCATCGACCCCGGACACGGTGGGCATGATGCAGCAAATGATAGAAGAATCGAACTACCTCATGGCCTGATTTTCTGGGAATCAGAAGGCAATTTTATGACTTCACAAAACGAAAAAGAACTGTTACAGTCTCTTGGTGCAAATGTAAAAATGACACGAACCGGTAATGATGATTCAGATGATATCTCTCTTTCAGCAAGGGTAGCTATAGCCAATGCTTTTGGTGCTGATTATTTCCATTCCAACCACACCAATGCTGCATATGGAGGTACAAACTATTCCTTGGTTCTTTTTAGAGGAGAAGACAATAGTCCGGCATTTGGCGATGCAAAAGAAATGGGTGCTATAATGGGACCAAACCTTGTCAATCTACTACAAACTACCAAAAGTTACAACCGTGGAGATTATTCTTTTTTAGGATTCAATTTGGGAGTATTGAAAAATACAAACATGCCTGCAACCCTCTCCGAAGGCTCTTTTCACGATTTTAAAGAAGAAGCTTTACGACTGAAAAACAAACAATATTCCAGAAATTACGCTTGGGCATTATCAAAATCATTTTGCAAATACTTTAAAGTAAATGGCTTCAAAACAGGTAGAGTCGGTGGTATAGTAAAAGACAGACAAACCGGTGATGTGATAAACAATATCAATGTCACTATTAACCCTGGAAACAATACATATGTCGGTGACGAATTTTATAATGGGTTTTATGGAATTGGAAACCTTCAACCGGGCTCATATATTGTAACCTTCTCTCGAAGCGGGTACTTTGATGTAACTAAATCAATCATAATTCAAGCTAATAAATATACTGAATTGAATGTGACTTTGCCTGTCAATAACAGCGGTGCACCATTTGCAGACTTTGAAATAATCGGCTTGCCGGCAGGTGCAGGTACTCAACTTACATTTGACGCATCAAAATCAGCCGATGATGGACAAATTGTAGAGTACAAATGGGCTTTTGGTGATAATTCACCAGTAGATACCGGCAAGATAGCACAGCATACATATATTGCAGACGGCAACTTTACGGTAACATTGACAATCAAAGATAATGACGGCAAGGAATCAAAATTAAGCAAACAGATTGAAATAAAAACAACTCCACCCGATATCCCGGTATTGCTGTCAGTAGAACCGATTAATAACAACAAGGGCGTAAGAATCAGATGGAAAAAGAACATTCAAAATGCGCTGGCTGGATATCGAATATACTATAATGTAGAGCCATACCTTGAAAATTTAAGAATACTTGCCGATACTAATATCTTAAAACCGGATATTACAGAATTTGAACTGGACAGTATATACGAAAAATCCGAAACATACTATTTCTGGATTACAGCGATAAATACCGCAGGAAAACAAAGTGAAGACAGCGATATGTATGGGATAATGAATTATAGATTTGAACAAAATAAAAAATTGTTGATTGTAGATGGGTTTCACCGCCGCTCATCCTATTCAAAGCCAACACATACATTTGCAGGTACTACATACTTATTAGGCCTTCATTATGCTATTGGACACCTTGAAGTATCAACTTGTATGAATGAAATGATTATTTCAAATAAGATTAAATTGAAAGATTATGATATTGTTTTTTGGTTTCTAGGTGATGAATCAACTGTTGATGAAACATTCAATGCTTATGAGCAAAATAAAGTAAAAGACTATTTAAGTAATGGCGGCAAACTATTTACGACAGGAGCAGAAATAGGTTGGGATTTGGATCATAAAGGATCTGCATCTGACAAAAGTTTTTACAACGATTATCTAAAAGCTAAATATGTATCTGATGGAGCTAAAGGTAGAGCTCCTGCAAACGGAATATCAGGAACAAGTTTTGGCGGTGTAAAACTTGATTTTAGTCAAGTTTATGAGGAAGACTTTCCTGACGTAATAGCAGGAACTCAGGGTGCAACATCTATACTTAAATACAATGAAGGTTCTGTAGCCGGAATTGCTTATAAAGGTAAAATAGGTGGAGGCTCTAATGATGCAGCCGTCGTAACTTTAGGCTTTGCACTTGAGACTGTAAAAGATATATGGCAGATAAGAACTTTTTTTGAGAAGCTCTTACTCTACTTTGATACAAAAGTCGCTGTTACTCCTATATGTTTAGTATCTAAAACTATATTTGTATACCCGACAATTGTTAATGATAAAATAAATATAAGATCTGCTTTAGATAAAAACGAACAATTGGATATATCGGTTTACACTATAAATGGAGTGTTAGTGTATAATACTAAAACAAAAATACTAAATAAAATAAAACAAATAGATTTATCTACTTTGGCAAGAGGAATGTATATTATTAATGTAAAAGACAATAAAAATCAATGGAGTTATAAGATAATTAAGGAATAATACCACTTGAAGCCAAAATCGCTGTTACTTCTGTAAATCAGAAACAAACTTATCTACATACTCCTCCTTGGTAGCCCAAGAAGTCACTAATCTAATGCAAGTTTTATCATTATTTATTTTAACCCAATGGTGAAATGAAAAACTTTGCTCCAAATTGCTTATAAGACTATTAGGGAAAATCGGAAAAATAATGTTTGTTTGTGGCTCTGCTAAAAAACCATACTGTGCTTCTCTTATTCCTTTTGCAAGTTTATTTGCCATGGCATCAGCGTGAATTGCAAGGTCAAAAAACAGCCCATTTCTAAACAGTTCGGAAAACTGAACTCCAAAAATCCTTCCTTTCGCTAAAAGTGCCCCTTTTTGTTTCATAGAAAATCTAAAATTTGTTTTCAGTTTGTCGTTTAATATCACTATCGCTTCACCCAAAAAAGCCCCGTTTTTTGTTCCGCCAATATAAAAAACATCAACATAATCCTTGATATCACTCATTTTAAGATCCTGAGTAGATGCAACCAATGCTGCTCCCAGTCTAGCACCATCCATAAACAATAATAGATTATTTCTTTTACAATACTCACTTAACAAATGCAAGTCTTCTTTTTTGTAAATAGTACCTAGTTCTGTAGAATTGGAAATATAAACCATACGAGGCAATACCATATGCTCATCACAATGCTCATCCAACACCGGTTGAATCAATTTCGGAGTAAGTTTACCGTCAACTGTATCTACTTCAATGATCTTATGCCCTGTAAATTCAATGGCTCCTGTTTCATGAACCGCAATATGACCTGTCCTAGCAGCTATCACCGCTTCATATGGACGCAATGCAGAGGATATAACGGTCAAATTTGCCTGAGTACCACCCGACGCAAAATACACATCAGCATCAGGCGCATTGATAATATCTTTTATCATTGCAGATGCTTCTTCACAATACTTATCTTCTCCATAGCCCAATTGCTGAACATAATTACTTTCACCTAGAGCTTTTAAAATATTTGGATGTGCTCCTTCAGCATAATCATACATAAAACTAAATTTCCCCATCTTTATTTATTTAATTTTTGACCGCAAAACTTACAATAATCAGCATCAATATCATGACCTTCCTGTCCACAAAACCTACAAGATTGAGTATGTAAACTTTTATCATTACTTTTAGAATTTTGCACTATCTCAGCAGATACTATTCCGGCAGGAACAGCAATAACAGCATAGCCCAATATCATAACGATAGATGCAAGAAACTGTCCTAAAGGTGTAGCTGGAGCTATATCACCATAACCCACAGTAGTAAGTGTCACTACTGCCCAATAAACACTCCTCGGAATATTATCAAAATTTTCATTAGTCTTCCCTTCTATCAAATAAATAATAGAACCAAAAATAATAACAACCAAGACAACAAAATATAAAAAGACTGTTATTTTTGGCAAACTTGCTTTGAGCGATTTTGTAATAACATTACCTTGGTTCACATGATTGCCGAGTTTGAAAATCCTGAACATACGTAATAGCCTCAACGCTCTAATCACTAAAAGATATTGTGTACCAATAAATATAAGACTCAAATAACTAGGCAAAATCGCAAGTAAATCAACTAACCCGAAAAAACTTGTAATATATTTCAAGGGTCTGTAAACACTATAAATCCTAAAAAAGTATTCTATAGTAAATAAGATTGTCAAAGCCCATTCTATTGATACAAATATATCATGATAGTGAACATCAAAACTCTGAACAGATTCGAGCATAACGACAACTATACTCAAAGCTATCAGAATAAGAAGAATAACATCAAACATTTTTCCGGCATAGGTGTCTGCCTCAAAAATAATTTCATGAAGCTTATCTTTTCTTGTATATCGTTTCGAGTCTTTCATCAATAAAGCTATTTATTAAATGTAAAAATATCAAAATTTGGAGTATCCAAGGTGATATTTTGATAAAAAGCAAAAAAAAAGTAAATTTTGTTTAAATGAATTTGTAAAATTGAAAATACATTTTATCTTTGCACTCGCTTTTGAAAGCACCGAGAGACTCGGTAGCTCAGCCGGTAGAGCAACGGCCTTTTAAGCCGTGGGTCCTGGGTTCAAATCCCAGCCGGGTCACAAAGCTCCTTAATTCACTTTAGGGAGCTTTTTTTATTCCATTATTTTTTGTATTTTTGGCATTGATATCAAATAACTATCGCAAATGAAGAAAGATTTTATAAAAAAAATATATATAATTGCTTTGGTTTTCTCTTTTGTGAATTCTGCTTTGGAAGCACAGAACAATTCGATTTTTTACACATACAATGAGATTAAAGATTCAAATGAAAACAAACTTTCTCTTGATATTTATTCCACTTCTTTTTTGAAAAACAATGAATATTTTGAAATAATCAGAGGCTGGACGGGTATCGGATTTATGATAAAACCCAAGTTGGCTTACCAACCTACCAAGACAACTCGTATCGAAGCCGGATATTTCATAGAAAAATACTCGGGAAGAAATGATTTTTATAAACCAATTTCACTTTTTAGAATCAGACAAAAGCTTTCAAGGTCTCTTGAGGTAGTAATGGGACAACTATTTGGCAACTTGGATCACAAACTATATGAACCCATGTTCCTTTTTGATCGATATTACTCTGATAATATTGAATACGGTATCCAATTCTTATACAATAGCAAGTTTTTTGAAAATGATCTTTGGTTAAATTGGGAGAAATTTATATTCTATGATGATCCTTTTAAAGAGGAATTTGTCTTGGGGAATAGAGCAAAGTTCATGTTTAACATTTCTGATAAATTCAGTATCAACATTCCTTTTCATTATACTTGGACTCACGCCGGTGGACAAATTGACAAGCATGATAAAAATCGAGGTTCGATAATGTCCCTAAATAACAAAATGACAGGATTAAAATTGATTTACCTGCCAACAATCTCGTGGTTTAAAAAAATTAGTCTGGAATATGATTATTTTGATTACAAAGCAGGAGCCAATCCTCCACAAGGAGAGATTTTTCATCAACCATTTGACAAAGGTTATGGTCATTACCTAAAATCAAATTTAGATTTTGGAAGCTTGAAATTTATGTTTGGTTATTGGAACGCACATAATTATATCGCAAAAAGAGGCGAAAATATTTTCGCTTCTACCTATGAGCATTTTCCGGATATTCAGATTAATGACAGAGAGCTATACAACTTCAAATTTATCTATGATTACAAAATCAAAAAAGGGATTACTTTTAGTCTAAGATACGACCTATATTATAGACCCATTACCAAAAACAGATTTTATTCTTATTCTTTTTATTTTGTTTACAATGATTCGTTTTTATTAAAAAAATTGTAAATACGACGATAGAGTTTACACTTTTTTCAATTTTTCTGCCATTTCATAAACGGCCGGACATACTTTAATATTTTTATGCATTAAATCCAATGATACTTTATTTGCATCTGTATGAGGATATTCTCTACATGCCTTGGGGCGCACATCATATATCTCACAGTAATTGTCTCTATCAAGAAAGACACAAGGTGTAGTTTTGAAAATATAATCACCATCAGAATCGAGAATAATATATTTTTGTACAAAATCACCCTCTTTCAATCGCAGGTGCTTTGAAATACGAACTATGTCTTTGTCTGTAATAATCGGTGGAGTTGTTTTACAACAATTGGCACAAGAGAGACAATCAATTTCTTCAAATACTTTGTAATGAAGTTGATTGATTTCGGAATGAATAGTTTTTACTGCATTCTTCTTAAGCTTTGTAAAGAATTTACGATTATCCTTTTTCAACTTTTGCACATTTCTATTGTGAAGATCCAAGTCTATATTCATATTATTCGTGATTGTACTATTCTATATTTTTATGTGGTTTAACCCTACTTTTTTTTAGCTCGGAATGCATTCTTTTTTCTTTCAGTCTTTTAAGCTTAGCTTCTTTGGATATTTTTGTTTTTTTCCTTTTTTTCTCGACAACAAGAGCTTTTTCAATAAGGGCGACTAATTTCCCTTTAACATCCTCTTTATTTTTAAGCTGTGATTTATACCTCTGACTACTAATACTGATAATGCCGGACTTATTCGTTCTAAGCTTTTTTAAAAGCAATACTTTTTGCTCTTCAGTAAACACTTCAGATTTGGCAATATCAAAACTTATGGTAACCCTTGTTTCGACTTTATTGACATGCTGCCCCCCTGCACCACTACTTCTGGAAGTAGTGTAATTACATTCGGCAATAAGGGATATAACATTAAAATTCATACTCAATATTCTATTACAAAATTCTGCAACGCTCCAAAGTTACAAAAAAACCGGTTGTTTAAGAAACAACCGGTTAAATAATGTATATCTACAAAGTGTATGTCCGCTATAAAATGCCGCAATTTTGAAAATAAATCTTATTACTATATTTATCAGAGTTTCATAAAACATCTGTTTTCTTGCAAACACCAAATAGTATCTGTCCATAAAGTCACTAAAATTTAAAAATCAAGCAATTTATAGACAGACACTAAAATATTATTTATTCATTGACTGTCAATTTAGATAAATCATACTTATACCTCTTTGTAATATTCTCTTCCTTACTTGTAAGTCCATTTTTGGCAACAACTACAACCCTCAAGCTAATCTCTTTGCCTTGAGTCCCATCAGGAACAACATATGTAAGTGCTGCCACATCAGTTCTGGTTTTTGGAAAATAATTGTGCGAATAAGGTGTTGATGAATAAAGTTCTTCGTCAGCTCCATCTATTGATGCATATAAATCCAACTTCTCAACTTCATCTATAGACCAATAAAGAACAGTATCTATTACTGTTTCTCCAACATTGTATGTTGCTTTATCTAAATATGTGCTTTGAATTATAGGAAAATGTTTTCCTGACAACTCAGCATTCTCATCAACCCAATCTGCCTCTTTATAGCAAGATGATACGGCCAAGGAAGATAGCACAATAAAAGCCAGAATAATTCTTATATTAATATTTTTCATTTTTATAATTTTTCTGTTTTAAAATTAATTTTTGTCTTTCCACATTTTCTCAGTAAATTCTTTGAGATTTGCTTCATAGTTTGCTTTGTTTCGACTTGACTCAGTTGATGGATAAACAGCTCTCTGTCCGGGTTCGGTTCTTCCATTATACTCAGGTACAACAAAATTCTTGAAAACATCTGAATTAAAATCGTATCTTCTCATATCATTCCACGCTTCAGGACTAAACACGAGTGCAACATGCTTTTGTGTCATTACATTTTGTAGATTTACAGTTGAAATACCTGCATCTTCCAAATAAGTGCCACCATCGTTACCTAGTATTTTTTGCATATTTGCTGAAACCGCCTCTTCATAAGCTGTTTGAGCTAAATCAACATTACCTGCTTTTATTGCAGCTTCGGCTTCAATAAACTTTAACTCTGAATATGACATCATTACTAATGGAGATTCAGGTTTCATATAGAAAGTATTGATTGTTGGAAGAACATTGTAGGGAACTGCTTCTTCATCGTATCCCGCATTTCCATGATATCCAGGAGTAGTATCAGATTTCTCCACTAAAGCCAAAATTCTCGGATCTAGAACACCAAAGTTAACACCATTAAGATTATCAACAAAATATGCACCATAAGTCAAAGTATATATAGATTCTGTGATCTTTTTAGAAATACTTTTATACCACGGATTAGCAATTTCAGCAGGATAAATCAATTGAAAATCATCATCATTTGATGATAAGCCTTTACTTGTTTCATTCAGCACGGCATTCCAATCCATTCCGGACTTATTTGATAAATGTACCATAAACCTAGCTTTCAATGAATGGGCCAGCCTTGTCCACTTTGCCACATCCCCACCATAAATAAAATCATCTTTTCCAAGATCTCTAAAGTTATCATTAGAAGATAAATCAGTAATCGCTTCATCCAAAATTGATTGAATAGCAGAATAAATCGCTTCCTGTTTGTCATATTTAGGAGTAACATTGTTAGATCCTTGAAGAGCTTCCGAATATGGAATGTCCTCCCAACTATCAGTTAGCAATCCAAGATTAACCGCCTTCAATATTTTTGCAACTCCTGCATAATACACAGATCCTTCTTCTTTTGCTTTATCTATTAAAACCTCTAAATTATTAAGGTTTTTAAGATAAATTGTCGACCATGCACCCGACATTGTGAATTTTTCATAATAACCACTTGAAACTCCATCTAAATGGTGTGTAACTCTTGAAGCATAATAGCCCTCAGAAAAATGAGCACTACTTGTACCTTCTATTACTGTTGGTAGCAGAACATCCACACCAACTTCATCCACACTTACTCTGGTAGGATCTGAATTTACATCTAAAAACCCACTGCATCCACCCAAAACAAGTAGAAATGATAAATAAATACTATATTTTAGAATTTTCATTTTTATAAATTTTTAATTATTAAAAAGTAAGATTAACCTTGAAATTATAACTCTTTACGGATGGAGTTCTCATTCCGGCATAACCATAAATATTACTATTTGGTCCAAAGTAATTAGATTCCGGATCCCAACCTCTGTAAGGAGTATTTAAGAATAGATTATTCCCCGTAAATGTTAACCTCAAACCACTAAAGAATGACTTCTTTAATAATCCCGTAGGAATTGTATAAGAAACACTAATATTTCTTAATCTTACCCAAGATGCATCTTGTAGATACACTTCGGGAGCTAACCTATAAGATCTCCAATTTCTATAAAAATTTCTAGCAGTTAATTCAACAGGAATATCATTTGTTACATATTTACCTTCACTATCTTCTTTTACTCCTTTAAATACTACCTGCTCATACCTGTTACTTGTCTCATCCAATTGTCCATTTCCTATACTATAGTTTTTAGCAATATCAATTACTTTACCTCCTTTTTTCCATTCCCACAAAAATGATAATCCAAATCCTTTAAAAGAAAAATCATTTGTTAGACCCGCAATGAAATCAGGCATAGCGCTTCCTAAATAAACAGCCGTGTCCCAATTCACCTCAGGAATACCAACAGAATTTACAATTAACTGTCCTTTTTTTGTTCTTTTAAATTTATACCCATATAGATCTCCAATATTTCCCCCGGGTATATACTTGGACTGTACTCCCCTCAAATCCATAATTGCTATTTCATCAATCCCACCATTTATCTCTTCAACTTTTCCTTTAGTATTTGACCAATTCACACCAACTGTCCAATTGAAACCATCTTGCTTGGAACGCAAAACATCTAAATAAGATGATATTTCCAACCCTTTTGTAGTTATAGCACCTGCATTCGTCACAAACCTGGCAGCTCCTGAAGCATTACTCAATGGAACAGGAAGAATCATATCTTTTATATAATTATTGTAATAAGATATATCGAATCCTAACCTATTATCAAATAGTTTTATCTCAGCACCAATCTCTTTTGAGGTCGTAAATTCAGGCTTCAGGTTTTCGTCTCCTATGTATGTTGATTGTCTATAGCCAACAATCTCATTGAAAGGTATTGAAAAAGTTTTTCCAAAATATGAACCTACTAAATACGGGCTTGCATCTTTACCGACAAGTGAGTAAGAACCCCTCAATTTAACTAAAGTAATCATATCAGGTAAACTCAACATATCCGATAAAATCCAAGCTAAATCAACTGAAGGGAAAAAATATGATCTATTCTGTTTTGGAAGAGATGATGTCCAATCGTTTCTACCGGTAAAAGTAAGATATAAATAATTGTTGTATCCAATCATTAAATCACCATATACCGCAAGATTCCTATACTTTACATAAGAATTGGACTGTTCAAAATCAATAGCATTATTGAGATTGAAAAATTCTTTTAATTGAAATCTTTTTCCAAAAATAGATGTCCTTTTTCTATCATACCCATATGCGTATTGTCCAATATGACCATTTAAAGTAATGGAACTATTCAAATCTTTATTCCATGATAAAAACAGGTTGGATGTTGCGCTTGTTTTTCCAATATTTGTATTTCCGATAAAACCAAAAGGCGCACTATTAACTCCTGATTGCCCCTCATCAGTTTCAGGATGTATTCTCCTTTCTCTAGTATCATCATAATTATCAAATCCAACTATATAATTAAGAGCGATATTCGGATTAAAATCATACTTGATTTTTACATTACCCATATATCTGTTTACATCACTTAAATACTTGTTATTTTCAGCTAAAAATAATGCGTGGTCAATTATACCTACCGCAAAATTCCCTCCTAGAGTATATGGTTTAGTATAATTTTTCATGTCCGCAACATTAGCAGTATAAGCAAGTACATTACCTACTGACTTTCTACCTTCAGGAGGAGTATTACCACCGGATTTTGCATACATAAAGCTAGTTGAAATATTCAACTTGTCATTGATTTTGTATCCTGCATTCATACTAAAATTGGTCTTGTTATAATATGAAAACGGAACAACTCCTTCGCTTTTTGATCTATTTGCAGACAACCTATATGTTAGCTTATCATTACCGGCAGCCACACTTACTCCAAAATTATTTCTGTTTCCATTCCTATAAAGATCTTCATAAATATTGGATGTTGGAACATCTGTTTCAGCGTATTTTTTTGGACCCCAGTTATCCCATATAAAATTTCGCTTTTTTGTTGTATATCTATGTCCGTCTATAAAATCTGTTTGTACTCTAGGGAATCTATTTACTTGATCTACTCCCAATCCGAAATTCAAATTAATAACAGGTTTGCCTTCCGCTCCCCTTTTGGTAGTAATCACTATTACACCATTTGCAGCTCTCACTCCATATAGCGCTGTAGCTGCCGCTCCTTTTAGCACTGTCATTGACTCTACATCATCAGGATTAATATCCATGATTCTATTACTAACAGAGCCTTGAGTAGCATTATTTGACCCAACTCCAAAATTAGCTGATGATGGTTTGGCAGGTGCAATATCAACATCGTCACTTACTTCAACACCATCTATCACATATAGTGGTCTCGTAGATCTAGATGGGTCCAATGAAGTCTGTCCTCTAATAACTATTGAAGAACCTGCACCGGGTGCACCGGACGAACTTTGAATTGATATTCCTGCTACCCTTCCTTGCAGCGCTCCAATCACATCATTTTTACCCGAATTAGAAATAATCTCAGATTGGATATCATCAGCACTATAACCTAATGCCTTTCTTTCTCTTGCGATACCTAATCCAGTAATAATAACCTCATTAAGTTGCACTCCTTCGCTTAGTACTACATCAACTGTCGTTTGTCCTTCGACTAATACTTCTTGTGAATCGAAACCAATATACGAAAAGACCAAATAGTCCCCGTCCTTCGCCTTGATTCCATATTTTCCGTCTAGGTCGGATATAGTACCTACATCAGTACCTTTGACCATGACACTTGCCCCAATCAAAGGATCTCCATCCGAAGATGTAATCGTGCCTTTGATTGTTCGTTGCCCAATCATTTGCAGAGCAAATCCCAATAATATAACCATCATAGGGATAGTAAATTTTAGCTTCATAATAATTGTTTTTGTTTGTAATTAAAAAATAATATCACAATTAAAACTCGATATTCTATACACCACCAAACGATCTGCTCAATACAATTCATGAACAGATATTTGGGCTTATACTAAATAAATTCAAATTAAGATTATGATATTTTTGATATATTCGGCACGCAAGGTAGTAAATAATATTTAAAAATCAAAATAAATAAATATTTTGTGTCTGCAATAAAAACCTACAAACTTGAAATTGATTCTTTTTGTAATATTTTAACATTTCCGCAAAGATTTTATTTAAGGGAATGAATTTACTATGAAAAATTATAAATACCTACGAAAAAAACCGTATTTTTCTTAGATTATTTGATTTAATGCAGACATTAATTAAAATATATTAAATTTTTTATAATATATTGAACTATTTGTTATATCTTAGCGTTCTAATTTCAAATACTTGTAAAAGAGTACTGCTAAAAGACGAAAATAGCAAAGATTGAATATAAAAAATATAATGGCGCGTTTGTAATTAACGTGCTGAAGATGTAGTTTTCTTATTTTGAGACCTTAGTCGAAAGAGCCCATATTTACGCTGGTAAGTTTGGGCTTATTTTATGGTTTTTATCCTATAATTGCTCTTGGATTTTTATCAATTCTTTTTTGATATGACTCAGCTTCTTTAGTGCTTTTTGATTCGCTTTTTCTGAACTGACGATTGCTTTAAGTTCTTCATTTGCCCCTTTAATCGTAAACCCCTTTTCCTTCAATAGCATATAAATTTTATCTACGATTAGGATGTCCTCCTTGGTATATCGTCTATCACCTTTTCTATTTTTCTTTGGTTTAAGTAACGCAAATTCAGTCTCCCAATACCTTAATGTCGAATCATTTATTTTAAACATACTCGACACATCACTTATAGTGTAGTAAAACTTTGTTAATTTGTTTATTTCAATCATATTATTTAATTATATACTCCAACAATGGGTCAAATCTTCGTCCTTTACTTACACCTAAAACCGCATGTCTATGATATTTTGCCAATGTAGGTATTTTCAATGCAATTTCATTATTTTTAATCGAATACTCCAATTTAATCATCTTACCTCTTCTCAGCATTACAATATTTGGAATTTTTCCCTTATATTTAATTTTTACTATATCGTATTTTTTCTTCGCACTAAGATAACCCGATTTCGGAAAAAAATCGATAATATCATTTGATTTAAAAAACTCGCTATGAAGATATGGAAAGTTTTTAAATTGTGCCTTACTAACGGGTTTTGGCAAAAGCTGCCATTTTTTATTATCCGGAAAATGATTCATTATAAAAAATTGAGGAGATGTCAAAAAGTATCCTTCACGATAATCCCTTTTAAATCTACCGGTTCTATGATTTACAGTACCTGCAGCCCATGTGGCATCGAGAAGATACCATTTGCCCTTTATTTTAACTGCATTCCAGGCATGAGCAGAATGTTTAGGGTATTTCCCAATCTGAAGAGGCCCGGATTTTGTAACCCCCGTAATATAACTTGCTTCAATTCCAACCGCTTTGCACATTGATTGAAATAAATAAGAATAATCTTCACATACACCTTTACACACTCTATAAGTCTGTGCTATTTTTCTCTCCCGAAGCTTTCTCCGCTTAATGGCAATTTCTTTTTTCGACCTGCCTTTTATTCTATACCCGCCCTTTCTTTGATTCTTTTTGAACTTCCTATAATCGTATTTGATATTATGAGTTATCCATATAAATATAGATCTTACTTTTTCCTCCTGACTGGGAAACGGCGCAACCAATTTTTTAGCCAAGTCTCTATAACTACCGCTTTTGTGTATTGAACGAGCATATTTGTCTACTTTTTTATAATCAGTAGCCATTAATTGCACACTTAATACGATAGTCGCCAAAATCATCAAAATCCTTTTTACCATACTTATTATTATTTTTCTTTCAATCAAACAGCATTATTTACCGTAAATAAATCTATGTTTTCTATACTATGTTTGCTCAGATAACTTATATCGCCCAGATGCTTTTCTCAAAATATTCAACAATCCATATAAACTTAATGCGTCTTCTATTTCTAATAACTACAAAATAAATATTTTTAGTGTGATTATCCAAGCTCATTAATATTTTTTTCTGTTAATCACTGTCAATATAGTTTAAAAAAAATAAATTTCAAACTAACTCTTTTATATTTCATCAAATTTATAGAGATTTGGGATAAAAACACCAATTTGATTTTACAATCTTAAAGATCTTCTTTTTTACTATTACTTGACATGAAATAATAAAAAATAAATTAATATTTTAAAAAATGAAATACTCCTTATCATATTTTTCAGATAAAAGTACTATATTTGTGTGTTATAGAAGATTCTACGAATTGAGTGGTATTGATATATTCAAATAAAAAAATATATAAAAAAATAGATATGAAAAGATTATTTGTGTTTTTAACCTTGATTTTATCTATTTCTGTCTTAAAAGCACAAGAAAACAGGACATTTAATGCTTATGGAAATAATAAAGATAATCCTGATTGGGGAGCAAAAGATTATTATTTTCAAACATTGACTACTTTGACTTATGGAGATAGTATTGGTTCTCTGACAGGTCAGAATAGACCAAATGCAAGACTTATTTCCAATTATATTTGTGCTCAAGAAGAAAATATTGATGATGAACTTTTACTCACAGACTATAATTGGGTTTTTGGACAATTCATAGATCACGACATTACACTTGCCGATGTCGACTATACAGAGAGGATATTCGTTGAAGTACCGGCAGGTGACAACTCATTTACACCCGGTAGCAAGATTCCTATTTTCAGGACTATCGCTGCTCCGGGTACAGGAACGGATAAAGGAAATCCTAGAAAATTCAATAATGTAATAACTTCATTCATCGATGCGTCTAATGTCTACGGTTCGGATAAAACCAGAGCAGACTGGTTGCGGACATTCAAAGATGGAAAACTAAAAGTCTCCAAAGGCAATCTACTTCCATGGAATACGCTAACCGGAGAGTTTAATTCAAAAATAGATCCTAATGCTCCCGATTTGGCAAATGATACACATATCAGTAATAAACTATATGTTGGTGGTGATGTAAGAGCAAACGAAAATCCATTATTGACAACATTGCATACACTATTTGTCAGGGAGCACAATAGACTCTGCGATGAGATTAAAGCAAATAATCCGGAGTGGAATGATGAGAAAATCTATCAAAGAGCAAGAAAAAAAGTTGGTGCATACTTTCAATCAATAGTATACAATGAATGGTTGGTTATGCAAGGAATTCATCTACCTGATTACAAAGGCTATAACCCAAAAATTAACCCTACCGTTTCAAATCTATTTTCAGCGTGTGCTTTTAGACTGGGACACACCCAATTAAATAAAATTATAACAAGGATAGATGACAACGGCAAAGAGATGATTCAGGGCAATATAAGCTTGAGAGATGCATATTTTAATCCTATACTTATAAAAATCACAGGTGGAATTGATCCCTTTTTAAAAGGGATGTCTACTCAGCTAGAGCAAAAACTTGACGTACAAGTAGTAGATGACGTTCGAAATTATTTATTTGGAGACCCTGATTTTGGTGGTTTGGATTTAGCTACAATTAATATAATGAGAAGCCGAGAAAGAGGTCTACCTGACTACAACACTATACGAGCTGATTTTGGGCTGGAAAAAATTAAAGACTTTAATGATATTACTAAAAACACAAAATTGGCAAAGAACTTAAAGTTTCTTTACGGTAATGTTGATAATGTCGACGCCTGGATAGGTCTGCTTGCAGAAGATCACGTCAAAAACACTATTTTTGGAGAGACACTTTTAAAGATAATGGAAGATCAATTTTTAAGATTAAGAGATGGAGATAGATTTTATTTCGAAAACGATCCGGCTTTTTCAGAAGAAGAAATCAACGAAATAAAAAACACAAAAATTCACGATATCATAATGCGCAATTCTGATTTGAGCATTATGCCTTATGAGGTGTTTACCACAAGACGCAATGTAAAGATTGGAGGTCCTTCGATAACATATAGACAGCTAAAGGCAATTCCTTATCCTAATCCTGTAACATCAACTTTTATTGTAAAAACATGGGTTGAAAAAGAAGCCATTGTAAATATCACTCTTTATGACATAAATGGAATAAAAGTTATAGAAAGACATCAACAACTCAATGAAGGAGAGAACTTCTTGGATGCAATGGATTTAAGCGATTATCCGAAAGGTATCTATAATCTTCAGCTGAAAATAGATAATACTTCAAATACGATTAAAATAATAAAACAATAATATGACACAATATTCAGGCAACATTGTAGATGTTTTGAATGAAACTATTTATCCCGGAACTATTTATGTTGAAAATGGTAAAATAACAAAAATAGTCAAGGACGAGTTTGAATACAAAACCTTTATATTACCGGGCTTTATCGATTCGCATATTCATATTGAAAGTTCAATGCTACCTCCTTCAGAATTTGCCAGAATAGCTGTCACGCACGGTACTGTAGCTTGTGTCTCTGACCCCCATGAAATAGCAAATGTTTTGGGTATAGATGGAGTCAGATTTATGATAGAGAATGGCAAATCGATTCCCTTTCATTTTTATTTCTCAGCTCCTTCATGTGTTCCCGCTACCAATATAGAAACTAGCGGAGCTTCAATATCAGCCAAAGAGATTGAACAACTTATATTGGATGACGGAGTGAAGTTTCTTGGTGAAATGATGAATTTTCCCGGAGTCATAAGAAAGTCTCCGCAAGTAATTGAAAAATTAGATGTTGCTAAAAAATATAATATACCAATAGACGGACATGCTCCGGGTTTGTCAGGTGAAGATTTGGAAAAATATATCAAAAGCGGAATCTCTACAGACCATGAAAGCTTTACTAGAGATGAGGCTTTTACAAAAATGACACTTGGAATGAAGATACTGATACGAGAGGGCTCTGCTGTAAAAAACTTTGATGAGTTAATTAATTTAGCAGAATTGTATCCGGGGATGATGATGTTTTGTTCTGATGACAAACACCCTGACGATTTATTGAAAAGTCACATAAATCTCTTAGTCAAAAAATCTATTTCAGCTGGTATCAACAAAATGGACACATTAAAAATGGCATGTGTAAATCCTGTTCTTCACTACAAACTGGATGTCGGACTTTTGCAAGAAGGGGATTCTGCCGACTTTATTGAAGTAAATAACCTATTTGGGTTTAATGTATTAAAAACGGTAATTAAAGGGAATTTGGTAATGGAGGAAGGTATTTCAAAAATTGATTTTAAACCAGTAAAACACCTCAACAACTTTAATGTCACAGAAAAAACTGTTTCCGATTTCTTTGTTGAAGATAATGGGAAAGCAGTAAAAGTAATTGAAATAATAGATCACCAACTGATGACCATTAAATCATCTTTCAAATTGAAAGGTGTAAATGGCAATTTAATTTCGGATATCGAAAACGATATTTTAAAAATATCTGTAATCAACAGGTACTCTGATGAAAAACCTGCGATAAGTTACGTCAAAGGATTTGATTTAAAAGAAGGGGCAATAGCGTCTTCGGTAGCTCATGACTCTCACAATATAATAATTGTGGGAACTTCTGATGAAGAGATCGCTATGGCAGCAAATATGATCATCAAAAACAAAGGCGGAGTTGCATATATAAACAAAAGAAAAGGAATATTTAATATATTGCCTCTGCCAATAGCAGGCTTGATGAGCGACAAACCTTATGAATATGTCGCTGATAAATACGCAGAACTTGATATAATGGCAAAAATGAATGGAGTGAATATTTCTGCTCCTTTTATGACATTATCATTTATGGCATTGCTTGTTATTCCTTCGATAAAACTGAGTGATCTAGGTCTATTTGATGGAGAAAAATTTGAACTTACTGATATTTACGCGTAGATCTAATTATTAAATTATAACCATTTTGATAAAAGAATACTTGTCCGAAATTCTTGACTTTTACTTGTATTCAAGTATACATATCGCACTGGCAGCTACCCTGTTTATCTTACAAACTTATATATTGCTTGATACCGAAATTGATTTACACTATTTGGCTTTTATTTTTTCATCAACTACTTTTTTATACACACTACACAATTTACTAGGGGTTTACACGCCTCAAGAAGAGGTCATAAGAGACAAACTGAATACTCTACGAAAAATGAAAGGTTTACTAATAGCGATGATTGTTGTTTTCGGTATCATATCGACTTACACATTTTTCAACCTTACTTTTAATGAAATTATAGCTATTTTATTATTTGCTTTTATTTCTATATGGTATGTGATTCCATTATTCGGCAAAAGATTACGAGATTACCCCATTATTAAAATATTTATGGTATCTCTCGTTTGGGCTGCAATAGCTACTCTTATCCCTTTATATCATGGTGATATTGATATGAGCACAAGGTTGATTATATTTTTTGAAAAATATTTTTTTATTTTTGCTATTGTCATCCCTTTTGATATTAGAGATATAGAATTTGATTGCTCCAATAAAGTAAAAACCATACCAAATAAATATGGAATAAAAGCTTCAATTTATTTAGCTCTTATCTCTTTACTTTTCTCCATCCTCTTAACATTATTTTTGATCAAAACAGGTACTTACCAAGGCAAGCAGGGAGTGGCAGTAATACTAGGTTATTTTATTACCGGATATTTTGTGATTCAATCCAAGAACAAAAAAAATGACTATTATTTTACCGGACTTATTGACGGATTACCAATTCTTAATCTATTACTCGTATTGATAGCTATTATTTAGTGTCTGTCCATAAAATCAATTAAATTCAAAAATATTCTTTTTGCGATATTTTTACTTTATTCAAATTACTGATGCTAAGGCATCACTAATTCTCAGAAAGACAAAAATCTCATCAAAAATCTTT
>Ga0256833_1000652_pt1 | contig 26708 bp, 24 predicted proteins | sample 356284metaG_FD_190535 | JGI IMG/M metagenome (GOLD analysis project Ga0256833, IMG submission 190535) | Hydrothermal vent microbial communities from Mid Atlantic Ridge, Atlantic Ocean - 356-284 | ecosystem: Environmental > Aquatic > Marine > Hydrothermal vents | place: Atlantic Ocean: Mid... | reverse complement strand
GATGCCGCGTTTGCCTCGCACGATTTCGTTGACACGCTGATAGGGCATATGCAACGCCATCGCCAGGGCGCGTTGCGTCAGCCCCATTGGCTTGAGAAACTCTTCCAGCAAAATTTCGCCGGGATGCACCGGCGGACGGTTTTCGGGCCCACGAAGCATAATCCATCCTCCTCATATCAGGATAGCATCAGCCTCTCACCATGTCAACCCCAAATGCTACTTCCTTTGACTGGCGCGCCCGCACCTATGTGATGGGCATCCTCAACGTCACCCCCGACAGTTTTTCGGGCGACGGGCTGTTGCACGGCCACGATGCGGTGCAGGCTGCTTTGGCGCAGGCGCGCCGCTTTGTGGAAGCCGGTGTGGATATCCTCGACGTCGGCGGCGAAAGCACCCGCCCCGGCGCACAGCCGGTGTCCGCCGAGGAAGAGATAGCACGAGTTGTGCCCGTGGTGCGCGCCCTGGCCGAGGCGTTCCCCGAGGTGCTGATTTCGGTGGATACCACCAAAGCCACCGTCGCCGAGGCGGCCTTGGGGGCCGGCGCGGGCATGGTGAACGACGTCTGGGGGCTGCGCGCCGACCCCGAGATGGCCGCGGTAGTTGCCCGCTACGACGTGCCCGTGGTGCTGATGCACAACCGCAGCACGCCTCAAAACGCCGAAGTGCGCGAGCGCCTCGGCGGGCGCTATGTTGGGGTAGTGTATGACGATCTGCTGGCCGACGTCAAACGAGAGTTGTTGCACAGCGTGGCGTTGGCCCACCGCGCCGGTATCCCCGACGAGCGCATCATCCTCGACCCCGGCATCGGTTTCGGCAAAACCGTGGCGCAAAATCTGGAACTGGTCAACCGGCTGGACGAGATTCGGGCGCTGGGCTATCCGGTGCTGCTGGGTGTGTCACGCAAGTCGTTCATCGGTTACACCCTCGACCGTCCCCCTGAGCAGCGCCTGGCGGGCACGGCAGCCGCCATCGCAATTGGCATCGCGCGGGGCGCCGACATCGTGCGCGTCCACGACGTGGCATTCATGGCGCAAGTTGCCCAAATGAGCGATGCGTTGATACGCCACAAACGGACTACCCCCTGATTTTCTCCATGACGAGCGCATCTTCACCGTCCACATAGTAGCGCGGCCAGCGGTCGACGACCTGATACCCCCCATGCCGGTAGAGCGCCTGTGCGGCGTGATTGGACGCCCGCACGGCCAACCGCAGCACCGCATGGGACAAAAACTGCTCACAGGCCATGAGCAAAGCGCGCCCCAGCCCCCGCCGACGGTGGGCAGGATGGACGGCCAAAGTGACAATCCACCCTGCCCCATCGATCTCCTGTCCGGCGGCAAAGCCAACCATTTCCTCGCCAAAGACTATCTTGCAGCGCGCCATGTTTGGCCAGATGAGCACACCCAGCAGTTCGATCAGCGGCCAGGCATCCTGCGGGAAGCACACCTTTTCCAGACGTTGCAAGGCACCTAAATCCCACAAGCCGGCCGAGGCCAGGCGGTAACCCGAGGGCGCGGCGATGGCGCCCCAGTCCGCTTCAGTCTTGGCGAGGCTCCGGCGTTTCACTTTCACCGCGCAATCTCATGAAATCGCTCATCAAGCCGGTGAACTCCATCGGGAAGATGAACTTGGTGGAGGGGCTGGTGCCCATGGTCTTGAGGGTTTCGAAATACTGGAGCGTCATGGTCTTGGGATCCACCGTTTGAGCCACATTGTAGATACGCTCCAAAGCGGCAGCAAAGCCCTCAGCGCGCAGCAGTTGAGCCTTTTTCTCGCCCTCGGCTTTGAGGATGGCCGATTGTTTCTCGCCCTCGGCGCGCAGGATGGCCGCCTGCTTTTCGCCCTCGGCGACGTTGATGGCGGCTTCCCGCTTCCCCAGCGATTCGGTCACCAACGCTCGGCGCTCGCGCTCCGCCGACATCTGCCGATCCATCGCTTCCTGAATCTTCTTCGGCGGCACGATTTCACGGATTTCCACATTGGTGACCTTGACGCCCCACCGCTCGGTCACTTCGTCCAGGCGGGCGCGCAGCATGTTGTTGATGTGTTCACGCTCGGAGAGCACATCATCCAGCAAGATGCCGCCGATGACGGCGCGCAAGGTGGTGGTGGCCATGCCTTGGGCGGCTGCCTCGAAGTTCCCCACCTGGATCACGCTCTGCTCGGCGTCCAACACCTTGTAGTACCAGATGAAGTCCACCGCGATGGCAGCGTTGTCTTTGGTGATGCACGTCTGGTGGGGAATTTCGCGCACCTGCTCACGCAGGTCGACGCGAATGCCGCGATCGATGAAGGGAATCAGCAACACCAGGCCGGGGCCCTTTGCGCCGACCACGCGCCCTAGGCGGAAAACCACCAGGCGCTGGTATTCGGGAATGATCTTGATGGCGCTGGCAAGGATGCCGAGGAAAAAGAGTGCCAGGATGCCAACAAAGCACAAGAAACCCATCGCTGCGGCATCACCGGCAAAAACAGGGGTGTAAAACATGGTCAGACCTCCTTACAGAGAAAAAGAAAGAGCGAACGGGTCAGCTTTCAGGAGAAGTGTCAGGCTCTTGTACCGCCTCCACCCATAAAATCAGCCCTTCGCGCCCCACCACGCGTACCGGCACACCGGCGGGGATGGAATGGCGGCTGCGCGCCGTCCACATTTCCCCATCCAGGAAAACCGTGCCTTCCCGGTCTATCGGTGTGCGGGTTTCCCCAATGCGGCCGATGAGACGCTCCAGGCTATGGGCAGGAGGGCGTTCTTCTGCAGCCAACACCTTGCGGGTCACCACCCACCCCACGCTTCCCACCAGGAGCGAAACGATGGTAGCCAGCCAAGGGGAAACCGCGCTGCCGCCCTGCGGCGAACGGAAGATGAACACCGAGCCCCCAATCATCGCCAGCAGCGCAGCCGCGAGCCAGAAAATACCACTTCTACTTTGACGCACCGAAAAACCAAAAAACACCACCCCCGCCAGCCAGAGCAGGATAGCCCACCCGTTCACAGCCAGTTGGGTGGCAGTATAACCCGCGCCAAGCAACAACAGCAAAGCCGTCAGTTCCAGCACACCGGTGCCGGGCGTGAGGAGGGCCAAGATGAGCAGCACCGTGCCGCTAACCAACAACAGGTAAGCCAAATTGGGGGTGAGCCAAGCAAAGGTCACAGCAAACTCCCGAAAGGCAAGCAAGACCCATGATGCATATGTCTATTATACCCTTGAGTTCAAAGGGCAATGGGCGATTTACTTGCTTTTTACTTCAAATACCCATATACTGAAAATGGACATTTTACGTTTTTGGGAGTACTGGTAAGGAGGCCATCATGCGAAATCTCATCGCTCTCTTGTTAGGAGGAATGCTGACCGTCTTGCTCGCTTGCAGTCTATCCCCCAGCGCCGCAACACCCCCGGCGAACAGCGTGAACACTTTGGCCGCCATGACGGTAGAAGCAGCCCTGACGCAGGCGGCTCAGGGTGGAGGGCCAGCGACGCCCGCTCCCCCCACCCAAGCGGGAACAGGCACCGTTTTGCCATCGGCCACCGCGCCGCCTACTGCCCCGCCCACACTTCCTCCGCCTACGCTTGCAGTATCGCCCACACCCTCTCCTCTGCCCTGCAATGTCGCCCATTTCATCACCGATGTCACCGTCCCCGACGATACGGTCTTCAAACCCGGCGAAACGTTCACCAAAACGTGGCGTTTGCAAAACGTCGGCTCGTGCACCTGGCAAAACTACAGCCTGGTGTTCGACCATGGCAACCAAATGGGCGGCCCGGCATCGCAGCCGATTTTGGGAGCAGTTGCACCCGGCCAGCAGGTGGACATTTCCGTAAACCTGACCGCCCCGACCACCCCGGGCGAGTACGCCGGCTACTGGCGCCTGCGCGACAACGGCGGCGTGGTGTTTGGGCTGACCACCGGCAATCCTTTTTGGGTGAAGATCAAAGTGGTTGAACCTACGGCAACACCCACGGCAACGCCTACACCCACACCTAATCTTCCCCCACCTGCGCTTCTGGCTTTGGATTTCTACGAGCAAGCCCCCAATGCTTCGTGGTCCAACGGCAACGGTGACTCTCTGCCTTTCCCCGGTGCCCCGAACGATTCGCGAGGTTTCGCCCGCTACGCCAACGGTACACTGCTGGAAGACGGCCACCGATACCCCAAAACCCTGGAAACGCACCCCCAGTGGGTGGCCCACGGCCTGATCAGAGGCATTTACCCTGTCATCTCCGTGCCTGCTAATGCACACTTCCGAGCCAAAGTCGGCTTCATTGCACTCTCGAATGGTTCCTGTGGCGGCGGCAAGGTCACCTTTGCCCTCTATGCCCGCTGGGCCAACTACCCGCCTCGCCTGTTGGGCCACTGGACTAAAGCGTGTAACGGTTCCCTCTTACCTATTGATGTCGACCTCACGCCTTTAGGTGGTCACCCCGCCATATTTCATTTGGTCGTAGATGCAGGCGACTCCTCAGGCCAGGATTGGGCTGTATGGGTTTCCCCTGTCGTGGAAACGCCGTGAGTTGCGAGTTGTGTCGCCTACCACAAAACCTTGCCCGTCACACTGGCGGGCAAGGTTTTTTCATGCCGGTTGCCGCAGGATGCGCCAGACCTCTTTCCACGAAGGGCGTTTGCCGAACATCAAAATGCCTACGCGGAACAGCCGCACCCCAGCCCACAGGCTGAGAGCCACACCCACGGCCATCGAAAGGAGCGAGGCGGCAATTTCCCACCACGGCAGGGCAACCAGCGAAAGCCGCAACAGCAGCGCCACCGGCGCCGTCCAGGGGATGTAACTCATCACTCGGGGTACAATGCCGTTGGGGTTGAGGAAGAAAAGCGTGCTCAGGATCATGGGCGACACGGCCAACATAGAGATGAACGCCGAGAATTGCTGGCTCTCGCGCATGTTGTTTCCCAACGCACCCAACCCGGCCATCAACAGGCCAAAAAGCAGGAAACCTTCCACCAGCGCCACGGCGGCGATAGTCAGAAAGCCCGTGGTAAAGTGCAGTTGGAAATGGATCGGCGCGCCCATGCGGTTGACGGCAGGCACGGCAATCAGTACCCAAATGGCCATCTGCGTCAGCCCTAAGGCACCCAGGCCCAGCATCTTGCCCCACAGCAGTTCGTGCGCCGTCACCGAGGAAAGCAACACTTCCACAATGCGGCTTTCTTTTTCCTCCGCAATGCCTTGCAAGAGGTAACCGGAGGCCGAAAATAACGCCATGAAGTAAAGAATACTCAGAGTGTAGGGTCCCCACATGTCCGCCATGGTTTGTTTTCTCTCCGCGTGACCGGTGCTGATGGTGATGTAATGCGCCTCTGGCGGCTCGAAGAGCGCGGCCACCGCCTGCGGGGGGATGTGTCCTCTGGCTTTGCCGTAGGCAACCAAAAAAGTGAGCCGCTGGGAGAGCACATCGCCCACGGTGAACATGCCGCTGGTGGTGTACACGGTCAGAGGAATCTCACCTCGAGGATAATCAGGGGGAATGACCACCAACGCAAGCAGGTGCCCATCGAGTAGAGCCTGCCTGCCGGCGGAAACGGTAGGGAAGGCTTCAAAACCCTCGGGCGGCAGGGCAGGAAGAAAGTGCGCCTCGTCCACCACGCCGATAGGCTTGTCGAGATCCACTGTCACGAGTTCCGACCCCTGACTTCGCTGGGAAATCCAACGAATGCCTCCGAGCAGGGCCAGCGCCAGCAGCGGCAGGCCAAAAGTGGCAAACAGATAGCCGCCTCGCCGAAAGTTCGTGCGAAATTCATAAGTTGCAACGGCCAGTATCTTACGCCAGTTCATCGCCGGATTCTCCTTTTTGGGGGTTTTGCGCCGCTGCCACGGCGCGCAAGAAAACCTCCTCCAGGGAAGGCAGCACCACTGCGAAGGCCTCCACCGTCAGCCCGCGGGCGAGCAACGCGGCCAGCACCTCTTGGGGGGCGACGCCGGGGGCGGGTTTGATACGCCATTCTCCCTCCACCCGGCGCAGATGGGCAATGCCGGGCAGATTGGCGGGCAGGGGAGCATCGTCGGCCAGGCGGATGGCAATGTCGCCCTGCGCATAGCGCCGCTTCAACTCATCCACCGAGCCGGTTTCGACAATATGGCCGTGGTCGATGAGCGCCACCCGATCGGCCAACGGCTCGACGTGATGCAACTGGTGGGAACTCAACAACACCGCACGCCCCTCGGCGCGCAGATCGCGAATGAGTGTCCTAACCAATTGAATGTTGACCGGATCAAGCCCTTGAAAAGGCTCGTCGAGGATGACCAGCGGCGGATCGTGAAGCAAGGCAGCCGCCAGTTGCACTTTCTGCTGCATCCCATGGGAGAGTTCATGGATTTTACGCTTTTTCCAGTCGCTCAGGCCGAAGCGTTCCAGCCAGAGGTCGGCGCGGCGGCTGGCCTCGGCAGCCGAAAGCCCTTTGAGTACTCCGAGATAGATCAGCAGTTCGCCCACCCGCGCGTTGCGGTACAGCCCGCGGCTTTCGGGAAGATAGCCCACGAGCAAGCGGGCAGCGTGGGGCGGTTCCCCAAACAGACGAATTTCACCCCGGTCGGGGAAAAGGATACCCATCACCATGCGGATGGTAGTGGTTTTGCCCGCGCCGTTGGGGCCCAGCAAGGCAACAATTTCCCCAGGATGGGCCTCCAGGGTGACATCATTCACCGCAACGAAGTCGCCGAAGCGTTTGGTGAGATGGCTGGCGTACAAGGGAAGTGAGGATGTGTTCATGCGGTTTTCCTCCTGGCAAGCGCCGGCTCGAGCCCATGGAGGATGCTTTGCATGGCCTGATGGTAAGCGTGCAGGGCATCCCATCCGATGGGGGTAAGGCGGTAGAGCGTCAGGGGATATTTGCCACGGTAGGTTTTTTCCACCTCGATGTAAGCGGCTTTTTCCAGTTTGGCAAGGTGGGCAGAGAGATTGCCTTTGGTCAGGCCAGTGGCGTGGAGCAGATAGAGGAAATCGGCCTGCTCGGCGTGGGCCAGTAGGCTGAGGATGAACAACCGAGCAGGAGCGTGGACGAGGGGATCGATGTGGGAAAAAGGGTCATTCATCGGACACACTTCGGGGAAGCGGATGACGGTGCAGGTAAACCCGCAGGGTGACGCCGCCGCCCAGCAAGGCAGCAAAGCCCGTGCTCAAGAAAACGGCATTACCGTCGGCCAGCCAAAGGAAAGCCACCCCCCGGGCATGGGCAAGGGAGACCACAGAACACACCCCGCCGAGGAACGCCGCCACCGCATAGAGCCCATAGCGCGGACGGGCGTAACGCCAGCCAAGCCACAGCATGGCGGTGGTCAAGAAAACGCTCAGCAGGCCGGGGAGCAATGGCGGAAAACCGATTTGCGAAAGGGCGGCCACGACGAGAAGGCCGCCCAGGCCGGTGACCAGCAACCCCAGGATGCGGCGCTGCCTCGGTGGCAGTGCAGGGCGAAGGTACCCCGTGCGAGGATAAGTCAGGCGCCATTTCAACCGCTGTAACAACCAACGCCCACCAAGAACGGTGAAGAAGACGAAAGCAACGAAGGCGAATCTCGCCAGAGGTGGAGGAGACAGGTACAACACCTCTAACGTTTGCCATCCGGTGACAGTGAGAAAGACACCCCCTACCAGCAGGTCAGGGAGGCCATCCACCACCCAATAGGCTTCCAGTTGGCGCACCCACGTGGGGCGCATAGGACAAACGGAAGAAGCGGGCATGAGAAAAACCCTCTTTGGTCTGTATAGCAGACTTGTTTGCAACGCAGATTATACCACGCTTTGTGCCCCGCGTGGAGAGATAACGGAAACCCAGACCCGGCAAAACCATCAAGCAAGGGGAACCGCCGTCCCCAGAAGCCCAAAAGAAAAAGCGCCGCCTCTCCAGACGGCGCCGCTATCAGCAGGAAAAACAACGCTTCTACGAGCCGGCAGCCATCCACAGCCAGAAGCAACTGCCCTTGCCGGGCGTGCTCTCGAAGCCCATTGTCCCGCCCATATGCTCGGCAAACAAGCGGGCGACGTGCAACGAAAGCCCCCAGCCGGGGTGTTCGCGGATTTCCGGCGCTTCAGAGCGGAAGAATGGATCGAACACCCGCCTGGCGTCCTCGGGCGCGATGCCGGGGCCGTCGTCACACACGGTCACCCGCACGCCGCCGTTCACGGCCTCGGCTTTCAGCGTGATGTGGCCCCCCGAGGGCGTGTAGCGGTGGGCGTTGTCGAGCATGGCCTCTAGAATTTGCACCACCCGCGGCATCTCGCCCAGCACGATGGGCAGGCCATCGGGCACGGTGATTTCCAAAACCTGCTTTTTCTCTTCGCAGCGCGGGCGGTAGGCCGCGGCGACGGCTTCCACCGCCTGTTTGACCGCCAACGGCTCGCGCTTGGGACGCAGGCGGCCTGATTCCAGTTTGCCCATTTCGGAAACCCGCTCGATGAGCGTGGCCATGCGGTCGACGTTGTTGCGGATGACTTCCAAAAACTGCTTCTGCGAATCGCTCACCGGCCCCATCACGCCTTTGACCAGCAGGTCGGCATAACCCTTGATGGAAGTGAGGGGCAGGCGCAACTCGTGGGTGAGGGTGGAGATGAACTTCGGCAGGCGGGCGCGTTCGGCCTCCAGCGCGGCAGCGAGCGCCGCGTAGGAAGCCCCCCACAGCACCAGCGTTTGCCCATCGGCCAGGGGGTAGAGGCGCGCCGGCCCCAAAGCGGGCACCTCGAGGGCCGTGGCCTCGGCGGGCGGCCAGGCCGCCGCCGCAGGGAAGGACGCACCGGCCTCCAGGGGCGCGTCGGCAGAGGCGGCTTTCACGGCGCCGTCCGCCCCCACCAGCGTCCAGGGCACCCCCTCGGCAGTCAGAATCTCAAGCCAATCGGTCATGCAGCAGCCTCCTGTGTGCGGGCAAAGTCGCACAAGTCGCGCAGCGGGCATTGCTCACAGCGCGGCTTGCGGGCGGTGCAGATTTCCCGCCCCAAGCGGATGAGGTTGAGGTGGGCGTCGTAGTAGGTTTCGGGCGGGAAGACTTTTTCGAGGAAATCGTGGGCGGCCTCGCGGCTGATGTTCGGCGGGCGCAGGCCTAAGCGCTCGGTCACGCGGTAGATGTGGGTATCTACCGGGAAGGCCGGTTTGCCGAGGGAAAACTGGAGCACGATGGCCGCGGTCTTCGGCCCCACACCCTTGAAGCGGGTGAGGTGGCGTTTGGCCTCGTCGGGCGGCATCTCGGCCAGGTAGTCCAACGTCAGCCGCCCCTGCTCGGCGGTGATTTGCCGCAGGACGTGTTGAATGCGCGGCCCCTTCTGGTTGGCCAGCCCCGCCGGGCGGATGGTGGCGATGACTTCCTCGGCGGGGGCGTCGCGCACGGCTTCCCACGAGGGGTAGCGGGCTTTGAGGGCAAAGAAAGCGCGGTCGCGGTTGCCGTCGTTGGTGTTTTGGGAGAGGATGGTGGAAACCAGTTCGTCCAACGGCGGCAGCGGCTGACGCCACACCGGCCTGCCGAAATGGGCCAACAGGCGGCGGTGGACTTCCAGCGCCTTGTCGCGCAGGGCTTCGGGCGGGGGGAAAGTTTGCTCGTTCAACACTTTAGCCACACTCTGCGGTTAGTAATAATGCCCTGTCTCTTGAGTTGCCTGGCTTGTGGTGTATGCCTGCCAAACCCGCCTTGGGTGGGCACCCAGGCGAAAACTTGCCGTCCAGCCCAGGCGCTCAGCGCCGCGCCTTGCCCCTTCAGGAAGCCATCCAGCCAGTGCTTTTTGGCGAGAATATCGCCCACCTTGGCGCCATGCACTTCCACGAAAACAAGCAAACGGCACTCGCCGTAACCGACCGCGAAATCCCAGCGAGGGGCATGAGGATATTGATTTTTCAGGCAGCCATCCAGGTCCACGCTGCCCGCCAGGGCGCGCGGGTTATTGCTTTGGATGCTTCGGCTATGGGTTCCCAACGCCTGGGTGCCCGGCTGGCAGCAATTTGTCCCCACAGCCTGCGCCACGGCTCGGCCAAACTCCCGCTGACACATGCTATGCCCCCTCCATGCCGGCGACGATGTCGGCGACGACGTCGCCAGCGCGCCCGGAAAACGTCGTCAAGTGCCCCCAAGAGGCCAGGGCTTCGTCTTCGGCCAGCACCTCAAGGGATGAAATATCCTGAACCCGCACACGCCCTTCTGCTTTGGGCTGGAAGAAGTACGCGCCAAAGGTCTTTTGCCAGAGCATATCGGCCAGGTCGTCGGCATGAGGGCTTTTTTCCAGGTCGAAGAGCCTGCAAAAATGGCGAGGGGCCTGGTCACGCGGGGCTTGCTTGATAAACTTCCACGCCCACAACAAGTCCAACACCGCTGGCGTGTGGGTGCTCATGATGACTTTGTAACCTCGCCGCAGCAATTCCAAAGCGAGCAGAAGAACATCGGCAATGGCATGAGGATGCAAGCCCATTTCGGGTTCTTCGATGACAACCCAGCGAATGTGGGGACGGCGATTTTGTCGCCCCAAAGGTAAAAGCCAGTAAATTCCCAACAACAACGGCGCAAATTCACGCTGGCCGGTTGACCAACTGAGGTAAGGCAATCGTTCCCCGTGGGGCAATTCGAGCATCAGCCGCTTTTGCCCGCGATCGACGACAACTTTGAGGGTGGCGCCGCGGAAAATATGGTGCTCCAGGCGAACGCGCACCGTCCGGTGTAACCGGCGTTGTTTTGGAAAAAGCACCCCTTCTTCCCCGCCCAGCCCTGCATCCAGCAAAAGGCGAACCTGGTCGCTGAAATGACGGACGACAAAAGGATCCTGCCAGCGGAAATCCGAAAATGGCCGCGGCCAACTGGCCTGGTGGAAAATCAAGGCACGCTGCGCCGGGACGTAAAATACACGTTGCTCCCCTTTACCCGTGTTTTCAAAAACCTGAACAAGCGTTTGTGGCTGCCCATTCCAATGCCAGCGTGTTTTCTCATTCCAAACAGCAGCAAAACCTTCGCCAAAATAGGCTTCCGCCCACTGGGCAGGCGTTTTCAGCACGGCGCCATAGCGCTTCAGCAGGGTTTTGATTGCAGGGGCGTCCTGAGCCAATTTGAAAAGTTGCAACAACAAACTTTTCCCTGTGGCCTGAGGGCCCACGAGCACGGTCAGGTCGCCAAAGGTGATGGTCGCGTCTTCGAATTGGGCAAAATGCTGGACGCGGAAAGTGTAATCAGGCATGGGCATCTCCCTCCAGCGCGAAGCACGGCCGGCCCTCGCCGACGGGGATTTTGCGCCAGTTGGTGAGGGTGAGGTGGGGGCCGAGGTCGGCCAGGGCCTGGGCGAGGGCGTCGTCGAGCGCGCCGAGTTGCCGCAGCACTTCCAGCGCCACGGCGGGGCGGGCGCGGCCTTTGCCGTCGCCGTCGGCAATTTTGATGGCAATACCCACACCGCCTTCCACCCCCGGCACCACGCCGGGGCGCAGCGCAAGGCCTTGGAAGGCTTCCGCCCCGGCTTTGGAAAGCATTCGTCCACCGGTGGCTTCCATGAAGCGGGTATCGAAGCGCCCCGGGCCACCCACCATGAAGGGGTGAGCGGTCATCGCGGCGAAGATGGTGCCCAGCGCCTCGGCGCGGCGCGGCGGCAGGCCGCGCGGGTCGGCCAGGCGGGCGTAGGCCAAGGCGGCGTGGTAGAGGGGCAGGGCAAAGTTGGGCGCGGAGCAGCCGTCGGTGCCCAGAGGGATGGCCTCGGCGTCCAGCCCGCTCATCTCGGCCAAAGCCTGCAGGATGCGCTGCTGCACGGGGTGTTCGGGGGCGAGGTAGTTTTCGGTCGGCCAGCCGTGCATCACCGCTTGCGCCAACATGCCGGTGTGCTTGCCGGAGCAGTTGTGGCGGTTGGGCGTGGGGGATTCGCCGCGGCATGCCAGCGCCACCGCGGTGGGTTGGTGGTAGGGCGGATGCACGCCGCATTGCAACTGGCTTTCGCTCAACCCGACTTTGGCCTGAATGCTGCTTACCACCCGAACGTGCTCATCGGTGCCGGAATGTGATGCGCAGATGATGGCGACCTCTTCGGGGGTGAGGCCGAAGTGCTGCGGGCCGCCGTCTTCCACGAAGGGCAGCGCCTGAAAGGGCTTGGCCGAGGAGCGCAGGTAGGTGAACACGAAAGGGTTGCCGTGGGCGGCCAGCAGGTTGCCCTGGGCATCGACGACAGCAATCGCGGCGTGGTGGATGCTTTCCACCAGGTCGCCGCGGGTGAGTTCGTAGGCAGGCTGATAAGGCGGCCACGGTTCGGCGTGGTCACCCCAGACGAGAAGTTGGGGCATGTCATTTATCCTTGGCATGCTTAGGATGGGAAGCGCTGAGGCCGGAATGACTCCGTCTGGCAAGGTAACGTTGAAGCCCCTGGCGAAGGCGTGCCAGGTAAAACGCCTCGATGTCGGGTTCTCGCTCGCGGTCGAAGTCCCACATTGCGAGCAGATCCAGAGCCAGGGCCTCAGTATCCTGAGGTGGTTGAGCGCCAGCAAGCAGGTCTTCCAACCGCTCTTGGGCGGTGAGGAGAAAAACGCGCATGCGGTGAAGCGCAGCAGCAGGCACCAGCCCATCTCGGCTGCTCACGATAAGGTAATCGCTGTAATCAGGGGCCATCAACAGGTCAATGGCATCCAGCCATTGTGCGAGATCGGCATGAGCAAAGAAGGGGGGCTGGTGGACTGTTACCGCATCGCCCACGAAGAGCACCTTGTGGTCAGGGACGATGACCCACAGCGCGCCGGGATGGGGGCCGGGGTGATGTTCGATGACCACCGGGTCCCCGCCCCAGTAAATTTCCAGTCGGTCACTGATGCCCATCTGCGGCGGCGCCCAACGCATGTTGGAGATTTGCGAACAACGCTCCCAGGCCTCGCCGCGCGGGCTCCCCTGAACGCGAAAAATAGCGGCCCGGTTGCGGAAAACCTGCACGGTGTATTCGTGCGCCAAAACAGGGGTTTCCAGCATCCGCGCGCCCAGGGTGCGATCGGCATGAGCATCCAGGTAGACCAACAACATCTCAGCACTGTTGCTCATATGGCGACAGCGGGCGCGCCAGAGGCGGCTATCTTGAGGACAAGGGGGGGAATCCACCAGGATGGTGCCTTCCTCACGAATGATGACGCCAGGCACCATGCCACGATAATCATCAAGCACAAAGACCCGGGGAGCGATTTCTTGCATGATGTTTTGACCTCCAAGGATGAGGACTACGCTTCGGGGGGCGCCACAGGGAGAGTAAAGTAAAACGTCGCGCCCTCCCCCGCAGCGCTGTGAACGCCGATTTGACCATCATGGGCCTGCACTGCCAGGCGGGCAAAAGCCAGACCCAATCCCAAACCTTTCCCTCCACGCCTGCTACCCCGTTCATATTTCTGGAAAATCAGGGTTTGTTCCTCTGGCGGAATGCCGGGGCCATCATCTTGCACCCAGAAGCGGACAGCGTCACCCACACGCTCCGCACCCACCCGGATATGCCCTCCTTCGGGGGTGTACTTGACGGCGTTCTCCAAAAGGTTGATCAATACCCGACGGATGATTTCACGGTCAGCATACACGGGGGGCAAATTGGGAGGAAACCTCTCCTCCAGAGATTGGTCCTTTTGAGCAAGATGGGGCCGGACGATCTCCAGCGCCTCGGAAAACAAATCGGCAACCGGTGTAGCCGTCCGCTTGAGCGGCATCTGCCCGCTTTCCAAGCGGCGGAGGTCGAGCATGTTAGCCGTGAGGCGCTTCAGCCGGTCGAGCGAACGCTGGGCAATGGCAAAAAGTTCAACAATTTCCGCGTTTTCCACGTTGCACGACTGGCTCAGCAAAGCAATGCTCATGTTCAAACTGGTCAGGGGAGCGCGCAAATCGTGGTAGAGCATCGCCAGCAAGTCGTCACGCAGGGTATCGAGGCGCTTGCGCTCGGTGATGTCGCGCAAAATCCATTGCAGGTGGGGCTTGCGCCCCAACTGGATGCGCCGCACATATACCTCTACCGGAATGGCTTTGCCACTGCGGGTTTGAACTTCAGATTCATAGGTGAAGGGAGGCGACGACGGAATGTCGCCCAGTGTTTCTGGCCGCAACCCCTGAGGCAAAGTGTGGATGGCGGCGATGGAAAGGGTACCGGAGCGCACCGCTTCCCATGTGTATCCTAAGGATTCTTTGGCGTGCTGGTTAGCCTCAACAACATGTCCTGCCAGGTCGGTAATGAAGATCCAATCCAGCGTGTCGTTGAATAGGTCACGGTACTGCTGATGAGCACGGCGCACCTCCTCAAACAAGCGCGCCCGCCGCAACGCCGTGCTGGCCAGAGCGGCAACACCCTGGAGAAAGGCCTCCATCTCGGCGGTGAAACGGCCTTCCAGAGGATTGATGGCTACCAGAGCCCCAATAGGGACACCTTCGTCTTTCAGCAGGGCACAGGCGGTCGTGCGCACGGCAAAGGCTTCCAGCGCCTTCAGCGAGGGACACGCCTCTGGCTGCTCCGGGGGGGGAAAACGGATACCCAGCAGGCGATCGGCCAGCGTTCCAGCAGCGTTGTGGGAAATCCAGATGCCGCTTTCTTCGTCCCGCAAGGCCAGGAGCACAGCCTGTGTGCGCAAGGCTCGCCCAATCTGCTGCAAGATGCGCCGGATGATTTCCTCAGGGTCCCAGGTGGTAGTGACCAGCAGCGCGCTCTCGGCCCAAATTTGCATCAGCCGAGCCTGTTGGCGGCTGCGGGCGTAGAGCAGTGCGTTCATCATCGTGGGGCTGACCATGTCGGCGAAAGCCTGGAGGGCTGTCAAGTTGTCTTGGGTGAACGTCTTGGGACGCGAATGCACCACGGTGAACACACCCACCAGTTGGCCCTTCATGATCAGCGGCACCGCCATGGCGGAGCGTTTGTCCTCTTCCCCTTGTGCTGGCACGATCGGTAACCAACGCTCGTCCTGGGAAGTATCCTCTACCAGGGCCGGCTGCTTGTGCGTGACCACCCACCCCGCCAATCCGCGATGCAACACTTCGCGCAGTTGCATCGCCGTGTTTTCATGGACGCGTTGGCCCTCGAGGATAATCGCCGAGACCACATCACCGTGTTCGTTGAGCACCACCGCACTGCCGTCTTCCGCACCTGCGACCTCGATCGCGAAAGCCAGCGCCTTATGCAGCACTGCCCGCAAGTCCAAATCAGCAGTGAGTTCCCGCACAATCTGATAAAAGCGGTCCACGGAAAGGGGCAATCTGAAGGAATCTTCTTCAGGAGACATATTTCAACCCACTCCCTGTGTTGAACAAAACCACGCGTTCGTGGGGGCGAATCCACCCTTCGGCAAGCAGCTTTTGCAGGCCAGCCAGGGTGGCCGCCCCTTCCGGCGCAGCAAAAACACCCTCCATCGTAGCCAACAGGTGCTGGGCTTGCAAAATAGCCGCGTCGGGCACGGCTACCGCCGTACCCTGCGTGGCGCGCAGGGCGCGCAAGATCAGGCGGTCGGCAAATACAGAGGGCACCCGCAGCCCTGCCGCAATGGTGTGCGCGTGTTTCCACGGCCTGGCGCGCGCCTCGCCGCCCTGAAAAGCGCGCACGATGGGCGCACACCCTTCGGCCTGGACACTGACCAACCGCGGACGGCGCTCGCCAATCCAGCCTAAGGCTTCCAGTTCGTCGAAGGCTTTCCACATCCCCACCAGGCCGGTGCCCCCGCCGGTGGGATAGACGATGACGTCCGGCAGGTCCCATCCGAAAGCCTCGGCGACCTCCAACCCCATCACTTTTTTGCCTTCCAGGCGGTAGGGCTCTTTGAAAGTGGAAACGTTCCACCAACCGTGTTTTTTGGCCTCTTTTTCTGCCCGCTTGGCGGCGTCGCTGATCAGCCCATCCACCAATACAAGATGGGCACCCGCGGCCTCCACTTCTACTTTGTTGACCTGAGGCGCATCAGCAGGCATGAAGACGTGGGCTTCGGCGCGCGCCCGGGCGGCGTACGCGGCCAGCGCCCCGCCAGCGTTGCCCGCCGTAGGAATGACAAAGGCTTTCAGCCCCAATTCAACCGCTCGCGAAACGGCCATCACCAGCCCGCGGGCCTTGAAAGTGCCGGTGGGGTTTTGGCTTTCGTCCTTCACCCACAGGTTGGCCATGCCCAGCCGCTTGGCCAACCGCGGCACGGGAAGCAGCGGGGTATCGCCCTCGCCGAGGGTGAAACGGAAGGCCGGATCGCGCACCGGCAGGATCTCATGCCAGCGCCACAGGCCAGGCGGGCGTTTGGCCAGCGCATCGGGCGTCAGGGTGCGGCTCGCGGCGGCGAGGTCATAGCGCGCCAGCAAAGGCGATTTGCAGTGCGAGCAGAAAGTCTGCGGCTTATCGGCTTCGAAAGTGCGCCCACATTCCGGGCATTCCAAATGGGTGAGCGTGCTCATGGTGAAGGAGGCTCCTCGGCAAAAGCAGGGATGTCTTCGAAAGCCGCGATACGCTGCCGCCAAGCTTCCGGCAAAGGGATAGCACGCTGCCCTTGATAATCGTAGCACACCTGCACTGTTTCCCCAGTGGCAAAAACGGTATCGCCGCTGGCATCTTCGATGCGATAGTGCATGGTAAAACTCTTGTTGCCCAAGCGGGTCACGCGCACGCCGACGCGCACTTCGTCGTCCAAAAAGATGGGACGGCGAAAGGCCACGTGGGCATCGGCCAAGATGAAACGGACATCCGGGTCGCGCAGTCGGCGCAGGTGGAGATGGGCAAAGTAGCCGATGCGCGCCTGTTCCATGTAGGTAAGGTAACGAGCATTGTTGACATGCCCCAGCAAGTCCAGATCGCTGAAGCGGACGGTGATCGGCTGATAGAAATGGAACATACTTTGATTATACCCTTTTTCGTGACGGGGCGGTGAAGGTTGACCCTGAAAAGGCTTTGTGGCATAATGTGAGCGTTGCACAAAGGCGTCGATGGAGACGAGTAAGCCCGACCGGGGTTGCCAGCGAGTTCGGAGCGGTGGAAGCCGAACAGCCGCCGCGGGCCGAAAATCCCTCCGGAGCCGCGAACCGAACGGGGCAAAGCCCTCAGTAGGGGAGCCGGGGTCGCCCCCCGTTAGCGGGGCGCGGGCATAAGCTGCACAGGCCGTGCCCGAGAGAGTGCCCGCCTACCAAGGCGGGAATCAGGGTGGTACCGCGGGAGTGTCACGCTCTCGTCCCTGCAGGGACGAGAGCGTTTGTGGTTAAAAAGGCGTCCAGTATGCAGGCAAGATGTGATGGCTGGATGCCAACATTTGTAGGAGGTGAGAGGTATGCCCCACACCGTGTTTCGTCCTGTGTCACCGCAGGTCAACTTACCGAAGGTAGAGGAACAAGCACTCGCACTGTGGCGCAAGCACGACATCTTCCGCAAAACGGAGGAAACCCGCCGGGGTGGCCCGGAATTCGTGTTCTACGAGGGCCCACCAACGGCCAATGGAAAGCCGGGCGTGCACCACGTGCTGGCGCGGGCGTTCAAGGACATCTTCCTGCGCTATCGGGTGATGCGCGGCTATCACATCATCCGCCGAGGCGGATGGGATACCCACGGCCTGCCCGTGGAAATCGAGGTGGAGAAAAAACTCGGCTTCACCAGCAAGCGCCAAATCGAGGCGTTTGGCGTGGCCGAGTTCAACAAACTCTGCCGGCAGTCAGTATTCGAGTATATTCAGGATTGGGAAAACCTCACCGAGCGGATTGCTTACTGGGTCGATCTGGAAAACGCCTATGTAACTTATCACAATGAATACATCGAGAGCGTGTGGTGGATTTTGAAGCGCTTTTGGGAGGATGGGCTGATCTACCGCGGGCACAAAGTGGTCACCTATTGCCCGCGCTGCGGCACGCCGTTGGCCGACCACGAAGTAGCCCAGGGCTACCGGGAAACCGAGGATCCTTCGGTATATGTCCGCCTGCCGCTCAAGGACGAACCGGACACCGCCCTGCTGGTGTGGACGACCACGCCGTGGACGTTGCCAGCCAACGTGGCAGTGGCAGCACACCCCGATGTCACCTATGTGAAAGTTCGGCATCCGCTGCCTGAGGGGGAACATGAATATCTCATCGTTGCCCAACCCTTGCTCGAACAGGTATTTCGCGACGAAGCCGACAAGATAGAAGTGGTGGCCGAGTTCCCCGGCAAGGCTTTGAAGGGCAAGCGCTACCAGCCGTTGTTCACCTTTGTGCCTCCCGAAAAACCGGCGCACTTCGTGGTGCTGGCCGATTTCGTGACCACCGAAGACGGCACCGGCCTGGTGCACATGGCACCTGCTTTCGGCGCCGACGATATGGAGATGGCGCGCAAGTACGACCTACCCATCATCAACACGGTCAAGCCCGACGGCACCATCGTGGAAGCCGTGCGCCCCTGGGCCGGGATGTTCTTCAAGGACGCCGACCCGCTGATCATCGAAGACCTGCAAAAGCGCGGCCTGATGTTCCGGGCCGAAACCTACACCCACACCTACCCCTTCTGCTGGCGCTGTGGCACGCCTCTGCTGTATTACGCCCGCCCGACGTGGTACATCCGCACCACAGCCAAGAAAGACCGCCTGGTAGCCCTTAACGAACAAATCAACTGGGTGCCGGCCCACATCAAACACGGGCGCTTCGGCAACTGGCTGGAGAACAACATCGACTGGGCTTTAGGGCGCGAGCGTTACTGGGGCACCCCGCTGCCCGTGTGGCAATGCCAGGAATGCGGGCATCAACACGCCGTGGGTTCGGTCGCCGAACTTTCCGAAATGGCGGGGCGCGACCTCGGCGGGCTCGACTTGCACCGCCCCTACGTGGACGAGGTTACTTTGACCTGCCCGCAATGCGGCGGCACGATGAAACGGGTGCCGGAATTGATCGACGTGTGGTTCGATTCGGGTGCCATGCAGGTGGCCCAATGGCATTACCCCTTCGAAAACCAGGAAATCCTCAAAACTCAGCACCCCGCCGATTACGTCTGCGAGGCCGTCGATCAAACCCGCGGCTGGTTCTACTCGCTCCACGCCATCAGCACGCTGCTGTTCGACAAACCGGCCTTCAAAAACGTCGTCTGTTTGGGGCTGATTCTGGACGAGAACGGCTACAAAATGTCCAAATCACGGGGCAACATTGTCGACCCCTGGGATGTGATCAACACCCACGGGGCAGACGCTCTGCGCTGGTACCTATTCACCGCCGGGCCGCCGGGTGAGAGCAAGCGCTTTTCGCTCAACCTGGTAGGCGAAACCGTGCGGCGCTTTTCGCTCACCCTGTGGAATGTGTACGCCTTCTTCGTGACCTACGCCAATCTGGATGGCTGGCGTCCACGCCCCGGTGAGCAGCCCGCCTATTCGGAACTGGACCGCTGGCTACGCTCGGAACTCCACGCCCTGGTGCGGGATGTCACGGCGGCCTACGAGGCTTATGACGCCCTCAACGCCACCCGCCCGGTGGAGCGGTTCGTCGAGCGGCTTTCCAACTGGTACTTGCGCCGCAGCCGCCGCCGTTTCTGGAAGAGCGAGGCCGACGAAGACAAACATGCCGCCTATAGCACGCTTTACGAAGCCCTGGTCACGGTGGCCAAACTGATCGCGCCGGCCATGCCGTTCATGGCCGAGGAACTGTACCAGAACCTGGTGCGGTCGGTGGACGAAGGGGCAGCAGAGTCCGTGCATTTGGCCGACTGGCCGACGGTGGACGAAGCGGCGATCGACGAAAAACTCAACCAGGAGATGAGCCTGGTGCTCAAACTGGTTTCTCTTGGCCATGCCGCCCGCAACAAAGCCGGCATCAAGGTGCGGCAGCCATTGCGAGAGGCAGCCTTTGCCGTAGGGCGCGCGGGCGAGCAAGACGTGGTGCCGCGCCATGCCGATCTGTTGACCGAGGAATTGAACGTCAAGCAGGTGCGGGTGCTCAGTGGGCAGGGCGAGGCGGTCTCGTACAGCCTCAAGCCGTTGCCCAAGCAACTGGGGCAGAAGTACAAAGGGCTGTTCCCCAAAGTGCGGCAGGCTATCCTGGCGCTGGATGCCGAAGAAGCGGCGGCGAAATTGCTGGCGGGGCAGCCCATCCAGGTAGAAGTTGAAGGGCAGACCTACGCCATCCTGCCCGACGAGGTAGAAGTCCGCATGGAAGCGCACAGCGGCCTGACGGTGGCCTCGGAAGGGGCCTACTTGGCCGCGCTGGACACCGAGATTACCCCCGAACTGCGCCAGGAAGGGCTGGCACGCGACTTCGTCCGCTGGGTACAGGACGCCCGCAAGAAGGCCGGGCTGGAACTTTCCGACCGGATTCGGCTGTTCTACCAGGCGCCGGAGGAAGTGGCGGCAGCCGTGGAGGCATTTCGCGAGTACGTCATGGCCGAGGTGCTGGCGGTCGAGATGACGGCCGGCGCGCCGCCGGAGGATGCTTTCGTCACGGAGGCGTCCGGCGGCAAAGTGACGCTCGGCCTCCTGAAAGCCTGAAAAACCGCGCCGCGTGATGAGCAAGCCCAGAGCCCGACGAAAACCGTCGGGCTTTTGGTTTGACCTCTTGCCCAAGATGCGCTAAACTGAAAGCGTCGTGTCCGTTGCCAGTGAGGAGGGCTACCGTGTGGTCAAACCGGGCAACTTATATCGGCATCGTGCCGCTGGCGGGGAAGCCGTTGACCTACGCGGCGCTGGATGGCGACCTGGGCTTGTTGGCGCTGGGGGAGGGCGACCTGGCCGCCGTGACCGCTTTTTGTGGCGGGCAGCGGCAGGCCCTTGCGGCGGTGGCTGCCCCCACCCGCCCCAGCCAGAGGCTGTTGCAGCAGCCCGAATACCGTCACACGCTGGGCGCGCCATTGCGTCCAGGGCGTTGGCAGGAAGGACGGGTGGCCGAATACCTCTTGCGTCGCCACAATTTGCGGATGTTGCCCACTCCTGCCGACGAGCAACGCGCACCCTCTTGGGTGCAGATGGGCTTCCGCCTGTACCGCCAGTTGCGCGCTTTGGGCTACCAGCCTTATCCCCACGCAGAAGCACCCCGCCAAGTGCTCGAAACCTCACCCCACGCCGCTTTTTCGGCCTTATTAGGGCATCTCCCCTTTTCCAAACGCACACTGGAAGGTCGGATTCAACGCCAGTTGGTGCTGCGAGAGCAAGGGCTCGATTTGCCCGATCCGCTGCGCATTTTCGAGGAATTCACCCGCCACCGCTTGTTGCGCGGCATTTTGCCTACGGATGGGCTGCTAAGCCCGACAGAACTGGACGCCTTAATGGCCGCGTGGACGGCGTACCGGGCCGCCACATCCCCGGACGAGGCACTCGCGATAGGCGATCCCGAGGAAGGGCAGATCATCCTGCCGGTGGCCTCGCTGAAGCCACGTTACGCCCGCACAGCATGAGGAACCATGAGCCAGGAACCCCTCCCTCCCTCCAACGAGCCTCCTCCAACCTCTAAAGAGCAACCACACCTCACCTGGCGGGCGCGATTGTTCAAGTGGTGGCGCACACAAATGCGCTCCGTGGACCTCAAGCGGCGCGGCACGGTAGCCGCCCAATTGCGGGAAGGTTCGCGCCCCGATTTCGACTACTTTCTGATGGTTTTGCTCTCCAGCGTGATCGCCACGTTGGGATTGCTCATCGATTCAGGGGCAACCGTGATCGGGGCCATGTTGGTTGCGCCGCTGATGACGCCAATTTTGGGGCTGGGGTTGGCCTCCCTCAACGGCGACCGGGTGTTGCTGCGTGATGCGACGAGCGCATTGCTGCGGGGGGCGCTGGTCGCCGTGGCCACAGCCCTGGTGCTCACCCTCATCAACCGCCCCCTGCCGTTTGCACCGCTGCAACAATTGCCTCACGAGGTGCTGGCGCGCACCCGACCGGGGCCCATCGACCTGGCCATCGCCCTCGCGGGCGGTGCGGCGGCGGCCTTTGCCTGGGCGCTGCCGGCGGTATCGCCTTCCCTGCCCGGGGTGGCCATTGCCACCGCCCTCATGCCACCGTTGGACGTCGTGGGCATTGGGATTGGTTTAGGGCGCTGGAATGTAGCCGGGGGAGCGTTGTTGCTTTTCCTCACCAACGCCATCGCGATCGCTTTTGCTTCGATGGTGGTGTTCTACATCCTGGATTTTGGGGAAACCAAGGTTTTCCAGATCCACAGCGTGCGCGATTTACCGCGCGTCATGCAGGTATCTGGCGTGGTGGTTTTGTTGCTCTCACTCCCCTTGGCCTATTTGAGCGCCCGTTTTGTGCATCAGGCAGCGCAAACGGCGCTGATCGACCGAGTGGCAGAGGAAGAAGTTGCCCACCTCGGCGGAGCACTGACGGGGATCACTTTCGAGTCGGCAGATGGCATCCTGCGTCTGGAACTCCAGATACGCACCCAGCACACTTTGCAATATGCCGAAGTGCGGACTTTGCAAAGCCGGATCGCGGAGCGTCTGGGGAAGCCGGTATCCATCGTGGTAGACCAAACCCTCTATACTCAACTCAACCCGCTTGTGCCGCCCACGGCGACGCCCACGGCTACCCCAGGACCTTCACCCACGGCCACGGCAACCGCCACGGCCACCGCGACGGCAACCGCGACGGCAACGGCCACCATGACGCCAACCGCGACGGCCACTCCCACGGCTACCGTGACACCCACCCCCACGCCTTCCTGGGGCAAAGTGACCAATACACACTGGCGCGGCGTGCACCTGCGCCAATCACCTGACGGCCCCATCATTGCCACCCTCCCCGAGGGAGCCCCGCTTCGCATTACCTATCATCTGGCCGTAGTGGGCGGGCTGGTGTGGGTCGAGGTGTACGATGCGCAAGGACGGCTTGGGTGGTTACCGATGATCTACGCAGCCACGTTGACGCCTACCCCCACCATGACGCCCTCTCCTACACCCTCGCCCTCGCCGCAGCCACAACCCTCCGCCACGCCTTCCCCCACGGCAACCCCTTGAGGCGCAGAAGGCTTTTATGGAACGAATAACGATCGAAGTTGTGACCCGCGCAGTCGGTAGTGTCAGCCATTGCCCCCATTGCCAGGCATTCATCGACGGCGTAGGCGTGGGAAACCGAATTCATCGCGCCGATGCTCTGGCTTACCCTCCCGATGTTCAGGCCGAGTGGAACCGGCTGATGGCACTCATCGGACGACTGGCCGCACGTTTCCCTGAGCAATTGTTTATCCGGCTTACCGATGCCCAATCTCCACGAGGCTTCTGGCTGGCGTTGCGAGGTGTGCGGCGGTATCCGGCTTTTTTGATTGGACGAGAGCGCGTCTTTGGTTACGACGAAGAGGCTGTGGTTACTCTATTGAAAAGGCACGGCGCTCAAGAGCGGATTCTCCCGATGATATAATTCTTTCCCCACCCAGGGGCGTTTGCCGAAGGCAGCCCCATAAGCAAAACATTCCTCAGGAAGGGTCTTTACATGATGCGTTTCGATCGCTTTACTGAGCGTGCTCAGGAAGTCGCCCAGCGGGCTGCCGAACTCATTCAGCGGTATGGGCACACCCAAATCGATACCGAGCACATCTTGCTGGCTTTGCTGGAACAGCCCCAGGGAGCAGTACCGCAGATTTTGGACGTCTTGCGGGTAAGCACCGAAGCGCTGATTCAACAGGTGGATCACGTCCTGCGCACGACGCCCAAAGCCAACATCTTCGGTGGCGGCGCGGGACAAATTTTCATCACCCCACGGGTCAAGCGCATCATCGACATGGCCAACCAAGAGGCCAACCGCCTGCAAGACGAGTATATCTCCACCGAGCATCTTTTTCTGGCCATCCTCAACGAGCGCAACACGCCAGCGGCCACGCTGCTGAGTTCGGCGGGCATCACCAAACCGCGGGTGTACGAGGCCATCCAGCAGGTGCGTGGTGGCCAGCGGGTGACCGATCGGCGGGCGGAATCGCGCTACCGGGCGCTGGAAAAGTACTCTCGCGACCTCACCCAACTGGCGCGGGAAGGCAAACTCGACCCGGTCATCGGGCGCGATGGCGAAATTTTGCGCGTCATCCAGGTGCTTTCGCGGCGCACCAAGAACAACCCGGTGCTCATCGGCGAGGCGGGCGTGGGCAAGACGGCCATCGTGGAAGGGCTGGCACAGAAGATCATCAGCGGCGACGTCCCGGAGATTCTGGCGGGCAAGCGGGTGGTGGCGCTGGATTTAGGGGCAATGATCGCCGGCTCGCGTTTCCGCGGCGATTTCGAAGAACGCCTCAAAGCCGCCATCGAGGATGTCAAGCGCTCGGAAGGCGAAATCATCCTCTTCATCGACGAGTTACACACCGTGGTGGGTGCCGGGGCAGCCCAGGGAGCGATGGACGCTTCCAACATGCTCAAACCCGCCCTGGCACGCGGCGAGTTGCAGTGCATCGGCGCGACCACGCTGGACGAGTACCACAAGTACATCGAGAAAGACGCCGCTTTGGAGCGGCGTTTCGCCCCGGTGTATGTCGAAGAACCGAGCATCGAAGATACCATCGAGATGCTGCGTGGCCTGCGCGATCGCTATGAAGCGCATCATCGCGTGCGGTTCACCGACGAAGCGCTGGTGGCCGCGGCCAAACTCTCGGCGCGCTACGTGACCGATCGCCATCTGCCTGACAAAGCGATCGACCTGGTGGATGAAGCGGCAGCCAAACTGCGGGTCGCGCTGTACTCCCTTCCACCCGACCTGAAGGCGCTGAAAAGCGATATCGAGCGCCTGGTGGCCGAGGAAGAGCAGGCTCGCGAAGCGCGTGATTACGAGCGCGCGGCCACTAAAAAACTGGAACGCGTGCGCCTGGAAGAAGAATTCCAGCAGCGCCGGGCGGCCTGGGAAGCCGAAAACCAACTCGACGAAGTGGTGGACGCAGAAGATATTGCCGAGGTGGTCTCTCAATGGACGGGCATTCCGGTGACGCAGATGATGGAAACCGAGGCCGAGCGCCTGCTGCACATGGAAGAACGCCTCCACGAGCGCATCGTGGGGCAAGAGGCAGCCATCGCGGCGATCTCCGATGCCATTCGGCGGGCGCGTTCCGGCTTGAAAGACCCCCGTCGCCCAATTGGCTCGTTCATCTTCATCGGCCCCTCCGGCGTCGGCAAAACCGAACTTGCCAAGGCGCTGGCCGAATTCCTCTTCGACGACGAGGATGCCTTAGTGCGGGTAGACATGAGCGAATACCGAGAACAGCATACGGTTTCCCGCCTGTTTGGCGCGCCGCCGGGCTATGTGGGCTACGAAGAGGGCGGACAATTGACCGAGGCCATCCGGCGGCGGCCTTACCGCGTGGTGCTGTTCGACGAAATCGAAAAGGCACATCCCGAAGTGTGGAACTCGCTGCTGCAAATCCTCGACGATGGCCGCCTGACCGACGGCCAGGGGCGCACGGTGGACTTCCGCAACACGGTCATCATTATGACTTCCAATCTGGGCACCGAATTCGTGCGGCGCGCCGGCTCGTTAGGTTTCTTGCAGACAGAGGGCGGCGCGGAAGAACGTAAAGCCCAGGAAAAAATCGAGAAGGCGCTCAAGGCAACCTTCCGCCCCGAATTTCTCAACCGCATCGACGAAATCATCATGTTCTCCCCGCTGAGCCAGGACGACATGCGCCGCATCGTGGATTTGCAGATGCAGGAGGTCGCCGAGCGCCTGGCCGAGCGTGACCTGACCGTGCGCCTGACCGACGCGGCGCGCGACTACCTGGCCGAAGTCGGTTATGACCCCGATTTCGGCGCCCGCCCGCTGCGCCGCGCCGTGCAAAAGCATGTCGAAGGCCCGCTGGCCATCCGCCTGCTGAGCGGCGAATTTGCCCCCGGCGACACCATCGAGGTGGACGTGAACAAGGATGGCGAGGGGCTCGTCTTCCGCAAGGTAACCGATGAGGGGGCATGATAAAATGAAAGCGTAGCGCGCACGGCGCCTATGGAACATTCCCCTTTCTTGGAGGTTGCCATGATCAAAGATGCCCTCAAAGATGCCGAACACCGGATGCAGGGCGCCATTCGTGCCCTGGAAGAGGACCTGGCAGGCATTCGCACCGGGCGCGCCAGCCCAGCACTGGTGGAGCGGCTGGAAGTGGAATACTACGGCACGCCAACTCCCCTGATGCAATTGGCTTCCATCAGCGTGCCGGAACCGCGCCAGTTGCTCATCAAACCCTTCGACCCCTCTACCCTGCGGGCAATCGAGCGCGCGATTCAGAAATCAGACCTGGGGCTCAACCCCAACAACGATGGTCGCAACATCCGCCTCATTTTGCCCCCACTGACCGAGGAACGCCGCCGCGAACTGGTCAAGGTGGTGCATCATCGGGTGGAAGAAGCCCGGGTGGCGATCCGCAACGTCCGGCGTGATGTCAAGAAAGACCTCAAAGAATTCGAGGACGAAAAACTCATTTCCGAAGACGAGCGCAAACGGGCAGAAGAGAAGCTGGACGACCTGACGAAAGAGTACATCGAAAAGGCCGAGGCATTGGGCGAACGCAAAGAAAAAGAAGTGATGGAGGTGTAGATTGCCCTCCTCATCGTCCGCTCCTTCCGCTCCCGATCCCACCTGGGAAATCCCAACCCACATTGCCATCATCATGGACGGCAACGGGCGGTGGGCGCGTCAGCGCCGCCTGCCGCGCCTCGCGGGGCATCGCGCCGGCACCGAAAACCTGCGCCGCGTCATCCGCGCCTGCGTGGAGTTTGGCGTGCGCTACCTCACCATTTACGCCTTCTCGACCGAAAACTGGGCCCGGCCACGGGAAGAGGTGGAAGGGCTGATGGAAATCATGGAAGAGTTCATCGACAAAGAACTCGACGAACTCGACGCCGAGGGGGTGCAAATCCGGCATATCGGCAAATTAGAAGGCGTGCGGCCTCAAC
>Ga0256833_1000651_pt1 | contig 26747 bp, 23 predicted proteins | sample 356284metaG_FD_190535 | JGI IMG/M metagenome (GOLD analysis project Ga0256833, IMG submission 190535) | Hydrothermal vent microbial communities from Mid Atlantic Ridge, Atlantic Ocean - 356-284 | ecosystem: Environmental > Aquatic > Marine > Hydrothermal vents | place: Atlantic Ocean: Mid... | reverse complement strand
ATCGCAATTCCAAGGCCTTTTGCATGAGCTGAATTGTCTTACCGAATAAGGTCTTCATATCTACCTCAAAGGACCAGTCCCATCTTTCTGTATTCTGCCAGCTTGTTTCTCAGGGTACGCACACTTATACCAAGCAACCGTGCCGCGTGGGTCCTGTTACCGCCTGTCTCTGAAAGTGCCCTTTTGACCATTTCTTTTTCCATGTCACTCAAGTTGAACGTCCCTGCAGGGATCACGTCGTTCCCGGCCTGGACTGTAGAATCTTCCCCTGGATCAGCCTGTTCCACGAGAAGATCTTGCAGTGTAATCTTTTCTCCAGTGGCCAAGAGGACTCCTCGCTCTATAATATTCTTTAACTCCCGCACGTTTCCTGCCCATTTCCTCTTTTTGAGTTCATCCATTACATCCTCTGCAAAATCCAGCCCGTTTTTTCCATATTCCCGTACAAAATATTCCTTGAAGTGATGGGCCAAAAATTCTATGTCTTCCTTCCTTTCACGAAGAGGCGGGATCTTGAGGGGGATGACATTGAGACGGAAGTATAGATCCTCCCTGAACTTTCCTTCTTTAACTGCTGAGAGCACGTCCCTGTTGGTCGTAGCTACTATCCTGACATCTACAGGGATGGGGGTTGTACCTCCCAACCTGTCCACCTCCCCCTCCTGCAGGACCCTTAGAAGCTTGGCTTGAAGAGGAAATGCCATCTCGGTCACTTCATCGAGTAAAAGGGTGCCGCCACTTGCCAGTTCAAATTTTCCTGCCTTTTTCATGACAGCGCCAGAAAATGCCCCTTTTTCATGGCCAAAAAGCTCGCTCTCCAGAAGGGTCTCTGGAAGGGCAGCACAATTCAATGCGACGAAGGGCCCTGAAGCCCGATCACTTTTGGCATGTATGAACCTTGCAAGAAGCTCTTTGCCAGTACCGCTTTCTCCCTGGATAAGACATGTGGCCTTACTCTTTGCCACATTTTCTGCCTGTTTGAGGAGCCTTTCCATAGCAGGGCTCCTGGTGAGTATCTCATGCCTCCTGATCACCTCTGGCGTATGTCCAGACTGTGATTTTCCTTCACATCTGTCACCTTTGAAGGCAACTCTTCTACTCTCTCCAGTGTCTTGGCCACCCTCGTTCGCCTTTGCCAAAGGGGTTTCAATGGCTCTTTGCACTACGAACCCCAGGACCTCTGCAGACCAAGGAGGCAATCTGAAATCCAAAGCACCCCTTTTCATGACCTCTGCCGCATCCTCCATCGCTGCCTTTCTTGACAACACGACTACCCTTGCGGGATCTCCACTGTTTCTCTGGGCTGCGAGAAAATCAAGGGCATCCAAGGTATCCGGATCATGGATTACCATGACGATATGGAAACTGTTTTTTGACAGCAGTTGCAGGCCCATATCCATATCTGGCGCCACGGTCACATCTATCCCCATAGCACTCAGATGGCCCTGGATCTCCAGGCGTTCCTTGAGAGTTCCTCCCACCAACAAACTTTTTATTTCAGCTGGTCTGGATACTTGAGTGGGAATCATAATTGCCCTGCAGGACCAGACATGAATTTGTAGAAAGACAGCTCTGACTTGGCCGCCTTGCCCCAAAGTCCCTGGTCTTCTTTAGAAAGTGCTTCCCATACAGGCGCAGCCTGTTCGAAGCCAAAGGCACCACTTCTTGCAACTGCCAATCTAAACTTCGTAGAAGGGTCATCCTTGTCCATATTTGACAAATAACCATAGGGAATCATGGCCACCTTGTATTCAGATAGCCTGACAGCCTCATCTCCCCACTGCTTCAAGATCTGGATCTTCTTTTCCTTTGGTAACAGTTCACCATACCTCTTATAGAGCTGATCAACCCCTTTCCACTGCCCAAGTTTGATCCCAGCCAACATGGCCTGATAGGCACTTTCCTCTGTGGGCTTTCCAGCCAGGCTGTCCTTTGCCATATTGAAGGCTGCTATCCAATCGCCCTGGGTACTTGCTATCTTAGACTTGTAGTATAGAATCTTTGGCAGGAGTGCGTAATCAGGACAGGCCATGTCCAGAAGGCCTGTGGTGTCCTGCGCTATGACTGTCTGAGCCGCCTTCAGACCCTGGGCAGTCCAGTCTTTGAGTATTTCACATTTTTCAGTACCCACTGGTCCTTGTCGCCAGGCCTTGAAATAGGATCTGAGAGACATCTTGTCCAGATCTATCTTGGAATAGGCCTTGGCAAGAAAGTGGTAATGGACTGGACTCCTTAGGGCCTCTATACCTTTCTGATGAAAAAAATCGTAGTTTATCAGATCTGAATACCTCTTCTTGCCAAAAAACCACCTGTCTGTTGCCTCCAGGGCCTTGACGGCAAAGGGTAAGATCTCTTCCTGGGCGGGTTCGTTGCCCCTGAACGCCTCTTTGTAACTCCAGTAATCCTTAAGGGCCTTCAACGGCCTCTTCCCCTCCAGGAGTTGTTCGACAAGCCTGACCCAGAGTTTTTGTGTAACCTCCTTGATATACCTCTGGACCTTGTTCTTGGCCTTTTTTTCAAGATAGGTGCGCCCTGCATCTACGAAGGCCTCCAGCTTCTCTGTCCTGAACTCCCCCTTTAAAAGCCTCTGCCTGGCCTCTTCTGCCAATTTCAGAACATCATGGACAAATGGGCTTTGAGGATTTGTGCGAATGAAGTCATCGGCCAATTCGAGGGCATTTATCAGTTCTGCCTTCTTGATCTTGGTGGCTATCAGTTCCTTTCTCACCTCTTGAGTGAGAGAATATCTGGGATATTTCTCCACTATCTCCTGAAATACCCTCTCGGATTCATTCAGATTGACCTGCCTAACCCCGCCCTTTACATATCTTGCAAGCCTTGCCTGTTGTATCTCTTTCATCTGCAGTATCCTGAACCTTGCAAACAAGGCCTCTGGTTGGGTGGAGAAATCCCTCCTTATGAGGGCATAATATTTCCTGGCCTTCAGCCAGTCTCCCTGCCCCCTATAGGTCTCTGCAATCTTGAATAGGGCCGAGGCGCGGGCAACAGGTGATTTTTTCAAATTTATAAAATGAATCCACAGCTTTATGGCATCAGATGCTCTTCCTTGCCTCAGGGCTATTCCTGCCTTTAGATCCAAAAGTTCAGGGATCTGCACGTCAGCCATGGGAGAGGATCTTTCAATGCCCTTTATGACCCTGCTCACCAAAGCCACCTTACCCTCCTCAAGGGCCTGCTTTGCAAGAAGCACCCTGGTAGTCTTAGCAGCAACACTGTCAGGAAATTGACGCAATATCTCTTTATAAAACCTCTTGAGCCTTTTCTGATCGCCTTGTTTCTCCAGATAGGCCACGAGGGAATTGAGGGCTGCACTTGTCCACTTGCTGTCGGGATAATAACGAATAACGATTCTCCAATGGGCCGTCGCCTCTGGCCAGTAAGAGGCAGCTGCATAGGCCTCTCCAAGGATATAATAGGCCTCTGGAATCTTACTGGAATCTGGATACCTCTTTATGAATTCCTTGAGTGCTGCGATAAATGGCCAGACGTCTTGGGCTACCTTGTGAGGACTAGTCTGATATTCGTGCCAGAAGACCTCTATCTCTGGCAAAAGCGATTGCCATGCAAGTTGGTCAACAGGGATTTTACCCTTTTTGCCTATTGCCCCATAGGACAAAGGCATGGATAAAGACAAAAGGAATATGGATACGTAGCAGGCGACAATATGCACTCTATGTGTGCAACTGCCCATAATATGTGCATAATTTCCTTTTTTTCTCAGACAAGCCTTCATGACATGGCAGATAAAAGCAAGAGAAATGCCAAACACTTGGATCTCATGACAAAGGATATAATGACACATCAACTCTTAAGGGCTGTGTTGACAACTACGAAAAAAAGGAGCAATTCTTCAAAAGCCCCCCGAAGGCCTGGCAAACATGGTGATTGTTGGCATTTACAACTTTGGCAGCCCGGGAAGGATAGGCCTGTTTTCTATCCAAGTGCCATGAGAGCAGGTGTTTTCTGTCGATATTTTGACGCTTATGATTATATGTCTTGGTAGATCACGCCTGGGGGGATGCAGCCTTTTTTAATAGAGAGGAAAATGTCCTCCTAAGGCCTTCATCTGTTAGATCTTCCAAGAGAGAGACGAATTCTTCGAGGGAAGGGTCCAGGACATTTTCATTATTGGCTTCTATGGTGGTTTTTACTTCTCCCTTCAACATGGTCTTTTTTTTCACTTCATCCACATTGCCCAGGAAAAATCTCAGATCCGAAAGCCTTGATTGCCTTGGGAGGAGTTCGTTGATCTTTTTAAGGAGATGGGTCTTTTGAAAAGAGATTTGTTGCATCCAGATATTGTCTGAAACTACTATGATCAGACGATCCAGGTCTTGGAAATACCAAGGATATGCGTGTTGAGCCACGAGGTCTCCAACAATTTCCTCCCACCTATGCCATATTATCCACCTGGGGAAAAAAAGCGGCCATTTCTTGCCAGGGATCAGGCCAGGAAATATGTCTGAGGCCTGGCTAAGCTTTCTGTCTTCCTTGGACATCTTCAAACTTTCTCCTGATCTCATAGAGCCTGTCCTCCACCAGGGTCCTTATCTCATCCAAGCGCGCTTTGGTCTCGGCCTCGAACCTTAACACTAGGACAGGCTGTGTGTTTGAGGCCCGAATCAGGCCCCAACCATCTGGAAAGACGATTCTGGCACCATCTACATCTATGACATTATAACGATGGCTGAACCAATCCTTGGCCTCTTCGACTATCTTGAATTTCAATTCTTCAGGACAATCGACCCTAATCTCTGGAGTGGATATTGGCTCAGGAAGTCCTCTTAGGATAGAAGACAAGGGCTTGTCCGTCTTTGAAAGGATCTCTGCCAACCTAAGGGCAGCATATGTAGCATCGTCGAAGCCAAAGTATCTGTCAGCAAAGAAGATATGACCACTCATCTCTCCTGCCAGGAGAGCACCTGTATCCTTCATCTTCTTCTTTATGAGAGAATGGCCAGTCTTCCACATAATGGGCCTTCCCCCGTGGCTCTCGATATCCTGATATAGGAGATGAGAACACTTGACCTCACCTATGATCGCTGCCCCAGGATGGTCTTTCAGTACAGTCCTGGCAAGGATGATGAGCACCCTGTCCCCATATATGACCTGGCCTTTTTCGTCGACCACACCTATACGATCACCATCGCCGTCAAAGGCTATGCCCATATCAGCGTCTTCTTCCAGCACTGCTGTCTTTAGATCTGCCAAATTTTCCAGCACCGTAGGATCGGGATGGTGATTTGGGAAACTGCCATCCACATTACAATAGAGGCACTTCACATCCATCCCGGCTTGAGAAAATCCTTCTGGAGCCGTAAGTGCTGCAACGCCATTTCCGCAATCCAAGACCACTTTCATTTTCTTCTCAAGCTTAATATTCTTCTTTAGATACAAGAGATAATCAGGTATTATTTCGCATGTTTTTAGATTGCCAGTCCCTACCTCGAAATCCTGTTTCACTATAATCTGATAGAGTTGCTGAATCTTGTTTCCATAAATCGTATCTCTACCGAGGCACATCTTCAGGCCATTATAGTCTGGTGGGTTATGGCTACCCGTCACCTGGACACCTCCGTGGACAGAGAGGTGAAACAAGGAAAAATATAGTACAGGCGTAGGGCACTGGCCTATGTCCACCACGTCTATTCCTGCCATTTTGAGACCATTGATCAAGGCATTTTCAAGCCTTTCCGAGTGGAGCCTTCCATCCCTACCGCAAGTGACAACACTGCCCCCATTTCTCTTGACAAGTGTACCAAATGCCCTACCTATTAGGGTTATAGCCTCCTCTGTAAGTTCCTTGTCAACAATGCCTCTGATGTCATATTCCCTGAAAAGTTGCCTGTCTATCATAATAACTGCTCCAGTATTTGACCCAAAAAATCAAAAGCCTGCCTTCAAACTTCCCGAGGCTATCTGGCGTGCCAACCTGCGTGAATGCATTATGCAATCATTCAGGCTTACACCGCCAATCCAGTTACATCTAATGAAAAGGCCTGGTTGGCTCTCTAATTCCTGCCCAAGCCTTTCCATCAAGGCCTCATGGCCCACATGATATTGGGGAATAGCTTTTTGCCACCTGAAAACTGCTGAAAAATCAGGAGGTTTTCTCAGACCGCAAAGCTCTTTTAGCTCTTTGTATGCCCAGTCCTCAAGCTCGGCATCAGTCCTTGAGAGGCAGTGTCTGTCTCTCATACCCCCAATGAGACAACGTACGAGGTGATATCCTTGTGGAGCCCTGCCATCGAAAACGGATGAATCCCACAGGGCACCCAGGATCCTTCTCTTCTCGACATGGGGAGATAGGAACCCAAAACCATCGAGGTTATTTGACATGGCCTTCTTCGAGACGCCGAAGGCAACAACTGCTATCGGGGGATATTCAATATAGGCACAGATCTCTGAGATGGCCGGGCAAACCCTCTCTAATAGCCTGGAGGCTGCATAGGCCGGACATGATATGACAAGATGGCTGGCCTCCATCACGCTGGCATCCTCGAGCTCTACCAGCCATTTCCCCTCAGATCTTCTTACTACCTTGGCCTTGCAAGCGAGCTTGATATCATCAGACAAGGCCTGTTTCAACGCATCCACCAACTCGCCCATCCCCTCCCTAAAGGAGGTGAGAACCCCCCCAGGCCCAGCCGAAGGCCCTTTTCTCTTCTTTCTCCTCGCTGCTATCTGAAGCCTTATCATTGCCCTTATAAGGCTTCCATACTCCCTTTCCAGTTCATGTATCCTCGGAAAGCAGCTCTTCAAAGAGAGTCTTGAAGGATTACCTGCATATATACCCGATGCCATTGGATCGATCAGATACTCGAAGGCCTCTCTTCCAAGCCTCCTTGTAGCGAATTCCTCCAGGGATTCATCAACAAGCTCGTTTCCTTGCCTGACGAATACCTCCCTGAGAAGCCTTAGCTTCCCAGAAAGGGAAAGAAGCCTCGATGACAAGAAGGCCTTTCCTGACGAAGGCAGATCCATGAGCGTATCGTTTCGGATTATGAAGCGCTTAGCAGAGGCCTTTCTGCTCCTTAGAGGCCTTACTCCAAGCTCTGCAGCAAGATCCAAGGTCCAAGGCTTGTTGTCCAGGACACCGTTTACACCTCGTTCGATAACAAAACCTTGCCTGTATTCAGTCCACGCCTTGCCACCTGGTCTGTCTTCGGCCTCAAGCAGGCTAAGCTGCCAATCAGGTTTTAGATTCTTCAGATACCAGGCCAGGGACATACCACTCATGCCCCCACCGATTATTACAACATGTGCCATAGAAAGATTTCCTTTGCCAAAAGACTAAGACTGGCCGGTCCAACTGGAGAGGACAAGCTCATAAAGGGCCTGAATGAAAAGGGGAGAATAATTGAGTGAAGGTGCCCTGACAAGGCTCACCCCTTTCTCCCTCATCATATCACCATATAGTATATCTATCTCAAAAAGGGTCTCTATGTGATCAGATACAAAACTTATAGGCAGACACAGTATCTCCCTGATGCCTTGGCTTGCAAGATCCAGGAGCATTTCGTCTGTAGCTGGCTCAAGCCATTCAACAGGCCCGCTCCTACTCTGATAACAAAGTCTGCCCTTTATGCCAGTAAGGCCCTCGAGAGAGGAAATGGTCCGCTTCAGATGATCAACATAGGGATCCCCTTGTTCCACCATGCTCCTTGGCAGTGAATGGGCGGAATACACCAAGACGAAATTGTCCTTGTCTCTGATCTTTTTCATTCCTTCTCTGACAGCTGACTCAAGGGCCCTCACATATAGTGGATGATCAGGATAGCTATCAATTACCCGATGGTCCAACTCAAGCCTGACTGCCTCCTGCCTGAACTCTTCAATGGAGCTACCGCCTGTTGCAAGGCTATAATGGGGATACATAGAAAGGCCTATAACCCTCTTTATTCCTTCACGTTTCATGGCCTTTAACTGATCGGGTGTTCTTGGGTACCAATAACGCATGGCAGGCTCACAGACATAGCTCTCACTGGAGGAACCCTCGTTCAACCTTGCCTCCAGGGCCTTGGCCTGCCCAGTGGTTATTTCTAGAAGAGGGCTTTTACCTCCTATTTTGGCATAATTTGAGGCACTCTTGGGGGCTCTTTTCCTTGCAATGATCCATGCAATAGGCCGTTGAAGAAATGACGGGCCAAGCTTTATGATCTTTCGGTCAGAAAAGAGATTGAATAGAAAAGGACGGACAGCCTCTAAGCTATCAGGGCCTCCCATATTGAGGAGCAAAACCCCAATATCGTTATTGCCAGGGGGCTTTTGGCCAGGCTCATGCCGACAGCTCATGTATGATCTCCACTGCAAGTTTCACTTTTTCAGGCGGGATCTCGGGCAGTATTCCATGACCCAGGTTGAATATATGACTTTTTGCCATGGTACCCTGAAAGAGTATCTCGGCTATCCTGTCCCTTAGGCGCTCTTCTGAAAGAAATAACATGCAAGGATCTAGATTGCCCTGCACCACCACGTTACCATCTCCCATGAGGAAGAGGGCAGTGTCGATATCTGTCCTCCAATCGAGCCCGATAACGTCCGCCCCTGAAAGCCTAACCAGATCCAGCAGATGTCCCCCGTCGAATACGAAATAGACCATCGGCACCCCCAGGGGCCTTAGCTCGTTGAAGATACGCCTTGCATACACCAGGGCTGCATCCCTGAAGTCATGTCTTGTGAGTACCCCTGCCCAGGTATCAAAGAGTTGAATGGCCTGGGCCCCTGCCCTTATCTGTGCACTGAGATATGAGATAGTCACATCTGTAATAAGATCCATCACCCTCCTGAACAATACAGGATTGGCAAAAAACATCCTCTTTATGTTTACAAAGCTTTTCGTGCCCCCCCCTTCTATCAAGTAAGATGCAAGGGTAAACGGAGCACCGGCAAATCCAATTAGAGGGACCTTGTCGGCAAGCTCTCGTCTCAAGATCTTTATGGTCTCCAAGACAAAGGGCACATCCCTTTCGGGTTCGATATGATGAAGCCTATTTATGTCGTCCTCACCCCTCACCGGTGGTTGGAGCACAGGTCCTCTGCCCTCTTCAAAAGCAAGATTTGCACCCATGGCCTCCAACGGAATGAGTATGTCTGAAAAGAGTATGGCAGCATCCACACCCAGGAGCTCGACAGGCTGTAGGGTCACCTCTGCTGCGAGCTCTGGTGTCTTACACATGGTGAGGAAATCCGATTTCCCACGGATCTCCTGATATTCTGGCAGGTATCTCCCAGCCTGCCTCATGAACCAGACGGGAACAGGACTGGTCCTCTCCCCCCTACAGGCCTTCAAAAAAATGTCATTCATTATCCTTCTCCCCCTTCTTAAATCTTCGCGGCTGGTAGTTACAGAAGGGCTCCTCTTCCAGATAATCGCCTGTTACAGCATAGGCCCTGGCCCTGCACCCTCCACACACCCTATTGTACTCACAAAGACCGCACCTACCTTTGTACGAAGAAAAATCTCTCAATTCTTTGAAAAGAGTGGCATCCTCCCAGATCTCCCTGATGGATCTCTGCCTTATATTGCCTGCTGCCAAAGGGAAATAACTACATGGCAGTACATTTCCATCCACATCTATTAGGCAGATAAGCTGACCTGCCAGGCATCCCTTGGCCCCTCCTGTAGAAAACTTCAGGCTCCTGTGCACCATCTTTTCCCCGTCTTTTTTGGCAAGCTGCATCCGCACCCTGTAATAATGTGGGGCACAAGTAGGCCTTACCAGAATGTCCTCCTCGTGCTTTTCCATAGCGTAGTGCCACTTCAAAAGCTCTTCATAGTCCTCAGGAGAGATCAGCTCCTCCATGATATCCTCACCCCTGCCTGTAGGCACTATCATAAACATGTACCAAGCAGTTGCCCCAAGCTGCTTTGCAAGCCTATAGACATTGGCAACATCCGACTGATTCCTCTTTGTAAAGGAGGAATTTATAAGAAAGCTGATACCATTTTCCCTGAAGAGTCTTGCGGCATTGATGGTACCCTGGAATGCGCCTGGTTGATTCCTGAAGTTGTCATGAATCTCTGGTTTCGATCCATCAAGGCTTAGAGAAACCATTCTGATCCCAACCTCTTTTATCTTATCGCACAGCCCTTGGGTTACCAATGTGCCATTGGTGGCAAGACACATTCTGAGCCCTTTTTCGTTTCCATAGGCAGCGATCTCATGCCAGTCCTTGCGAAGAAGGGGCTCACCACCGGAAAGCACCACTACCGGCTTGGCAAACGATGAAATATCATCGATAATCCTGAAGGCCTCCTCAGTGGAAAAATCCGGATGTTCCTTCACCTCCAGCTCTGAAGAGGAACGACAGTGAACACAGTGTAGATTACACCTTCTCGTGATCTCCCACGCAAGCCATTTGAGCTCAAACTTCATGATCCTGTCTTCTCAACTTTCTTCTTTAAAAGCCAACCAAAGAAATCTGCAGGCAATTCACCCCAGATTATACAATCCAAACGAATGGAAAAGACAATTCCTCTGAATAATCCCATAGTTACGTTACATTTAATCCCCACATCACCAGGCCATCAAACTATTCCTTGGCCCTGGCATAGAAATCCAGGTACCGCAGGACCACCTTGTCCCATGTATATCTATCCAGGATTATGGCCACAGCCTTGTTCTGAATAGATTTAAGGGCCTGGGGGGCCTCGTTGAATATCGAGATTGCCCTGTGGATAGCTGCAGCCAGATCCGATGGGTCCTCGGTCTTGAATACCAGACCATTTACACCATCTTGCACCTTGACGAGCCCGCCAGTATGCCTCACTATCGGGACATTGCCCATGAGTTGGGCCATGAAATCGGTCAACCCACAAGGCTCGTACCGAGAAGGTATGAGGAAAAAATCTCCACCAGCAAAGAGGAGATTGGCAAGTTGTTCATTATATCCAAGGAGAAGACACATCCTGCCCTTGTTCTGTGGCAACGAGGTTACCCATTTCAGGTGCTCTTCTATCTCTGCCTTACCGCTGCCGAGTATGGCGAGGTTAAAACCCTTTTCAATTCCTATTCCCCCCTCCAGTGCCTTACCCAAGATATCTATACCCTTTTGCTCGGTCAATCTACTGACAACGGTAAAAAGGGGCAAATCCGGACGGTACTCCAGTGTCCCAGTGACATCTACAGCCTTGTAACTGCCCGCCATGAACTCTGCAGACGCTTCACCAGCAGAGAGAAGATTCAAAAGTGCCTTTTTGCACCTTTCCTTCTGGGAGAAGTCCCCTGAAAATGGATCAAAGGAACAAGGGATGCCAAGTCGTTCCCCGTGTCTCGGGTCAAACTTTGAGATGTCGATCCCATTGGTGATCCCCTCCAGTATGATCCCTCTGTCCTTGAGGGCATGACCCAACCAGCCCGTTAGGGCATCCAGCTCAGTTTCTTGGAGCTCCCTGGCATAGTTTTCACTCACCGTGTTCACAGGGGCATAACTTGGCCCTGCAATCAATGGATCGAAGGCCCCATTCAGGAGACAGTGGTATATGACCCTCCATGGAAGACCAGTGATAGCCTTGGCAAAAGGTAGGTCTGTCACCTCTTGATGATAACCCACCCCGGCATTGTGGATGGTCACCACCGAAGAAGAATCCACGAAAAACTGTCTGTAGCCATCATGTTCTCTCAAAAATGCTGGCACAATAGCCGTATGACCATCATGGCAGTGAATCACATCTGGCCTCCAACACTGGATGAGACATAGGCCAAGGGCTGCCTTTTGATGGAGGACATTCATGGCAAAATAATCAAAATGTCCACTTCCTTTGTGCTTGGACGGATCCAAGGCCTCATCCTCTTCAGTATAGGTATACACACCCCTCTTCTCTGCAAAACGCCCAGAGTCTACAAGATAGAGCCCTACACCATGGTGGGTCTTATACCAGAACGAGACATCCTCTATCCGTTCCTCCGATACGTAATTCATGTCTACGCAGAAGGACTTGTCCAATTTTTCGAACCCTATCTCTTCAGGCACTACAAAACCATAACGGGGTATGACTACGACGGTTTCTATTCCCTGCCTGGCCAGGGCCTCGCTCAAACCCTTTACCACGTCCTGAACCCCGCCTGCACCGGCAATACCAGCATATTCACGGGAAAGCACTAGTACCCTTTTGATCTCTTTCATTTGCCTTGGTTTTATCCCTTCGTGACAATCCTTTCTGACATTTTATAGCAGTATGTATAACACAAGGATACCTCTAAAAAAATCGTTTTTGTCTCTGCTTTCACAGTATGTGATCGATAGTCTTGAGAACAGACATCATTCAGATGCAAAATATGCTGTTTCATCAAGTAATTAGATACCAGGCTTATCAGTTTCGACAAGCTTCAAACAGGCAAACCAGGGTTGGTCTTCAGACACTATCTACCCCATAGCAAAACCCTTGATCCATATACATATACTTCTGGTAGGTCTTTGGCAGGCTTGCCAGTAAAATGATACGGGATTATGTATTCAGTCGGGTCATTATCTCTAAATCCCAGGCCATAATACCAGTGTAAAAATGGATTCAACATTAAAGACGAGAAGCCTCTTAAACCATCCAGCAAGCCTTGTGATGACAAGTTTTGGAGTGGCTGACCTCATAGGTGCCGGCTTGCTATACATGCCCGCCAGCCATAACCACGACCTGGGCTTCTTGGATGCCTTGTTCACCTCTACTTCTGCCATCTGTGTTACCGGCCTGACAGTGGTAAACACTGCCGACACGTTTACCCTTCTGGGCAAGTGGATCATACTCCTGCTCATACAGGTCGGCGGCCTTGGGGTAATGACATTCTCTGTCCTCTTTGCCATGAGTGTAAAGAGACGCCTGGACCTATCCAGTCAATTCCTCATACAGGAAAACTTCCTGCACCTCAAGGCTGCCAGCCTCAAAGGCCTGATTGGCACAATACTCCTCTTTACACTTGTATGTGAGGCCGTGTTGGCCATCATAATGACATTTGCTTTCCTGCCAAGGGCCCCAGGCGGAGGATCTGCCTTGTTCTATGGCATATTTCACTCGGTATCAGCCTTCTGCAATGCTGGCTTCTCTGTCTTCCCGTCCGGCCTTGAACCATATCGTGACAATGTTTCTGTAAACATCTCGATAATGGTTGGTATATTCCTTGGCAGTACCGGTTTTGCCATAATCTACGAACTCTGGCAAAAAATGTTCACAGATTCCAAAAGGGCCTTATCCCTACACTTCAAGATGACAATGACTACCCACGTCATCTTGATCCTATTGGGGACAGCAGGCTTTCTCTTCTGGGAATATCACGATGTACTGAAGGACATGCCCTTCTCCAACAAGCTACTTGTCTCGGCATTCCATAGTGTCAGTGCGAGAACTGCTGGTTTCAACACAGTCCCCATCTCACATCTCAGCGAAAATACCCTCTATCTCTTGATCCTCCTCATGTTTGTCGGCGCCTGTCCGAGCTCCACAGGAGGAGGGATAAAGACAACCACCTTGGCTGTACTGTTCTTCACTGCGGTCAGCAGGCTACGGGGCTTCTCCCAAACAGTAGCATTTAGAAGAACCATTCCGGAAGGCCAGGTCAATCGGGCCGTCACATTGTTTATGCTTGCAGTCATCACAGTATTGAGCGCTCATATGCTTCTGATGTCTGTGGGAATCCGACTCCCTTTTGCAAAGGCACAAGGTGAATTCCTGGCCTATCTCTTCGAAGCTGTCTCTGGTTTAGGTACTGTGGGGCTCAGTGTTGGAATCACCCCTGAATTGGGCATGACTGGCAAATGCGTCATGATTGCCATAATGTTTGCAGGAAGGGTCGGGTTACTTTCCATATTGTCTATCTTGTCCATAGCCGGGGGCAAAAGCAGACAATATCATTATTCCAGTGAAAGGATTATGATAGGCTGAAGATGAAAAAAAGACACCTTGCAATAATAGGGCTTGGCAAGTTTGGCTCATATCTGGCCAAGGAGCTATCCTCTACAGAAACCAGCATCACCTGTATCGACAAGAATGAAAAGACCGTGGAGGAGATAAGTGAACACGTGAGCGAGGCAGTGGTTGCAGATGCCAAGAACAGGGATGTGCTCAGGGAATTGAACCTCCATGAAATGGATATGGTCATCGTGTCAGTGGGCAGCCTTACCCAGAGTGTACTCATCACCCTCTATCTAAAGGAGTTGGGATGCAAATCCATCTTGGCCAAGGCCAATGACGAAGATCACGCAACCCTCCTTTCCCTTGTTGGTGCTCAACAGGTCATAATCCCGGAGAAGGATATTGCCATAAAGATCGCCCAAAAACTCACTATTCCAAATGTGGTAGACTTCCTCCCCATGTTCCCAGACTTCTGCCTGGCAGAGGTCTCTCCCCCGGAAGATTTCATTGGGAAAAGCCTTGCCGAGTTGGATCTCAGAAAGAGATATAACATCTTTGTAATCGGGATCAAATCCAGGGACAGTGAACAGATCAACTTCATGCCAACGGCAGATCATAAAATTATGGAAGGGGATTCTCTTTACATCCTCAGCAAGAAGGAAGACCTTGAAAAATTTACAGAGACATCTGACCAAAAGAGCTTCTTGATATAGATGCCTATTCTATTGTTCTCTATCGGTGTCTTGACCATCAATAATCCCCTTTGCTGAAATGCAATGCCAACCATACGGTGTCTTCTTCTTCCGATGTCCATTCCACTCTATGCCGCTTGTGGGCCGGGATGAAGACGTAATCTCCAGGCCCCATTGTCATGGTGATGGCAGGGCATTCAAATCTGATCACGGCCTTGCCCTTGAGTACTATTACCCATTCGTCTTGCTCCTGATCATACCACTGGTCCTCTGGCGTCGAATGTCCCCTGGAGACTATCCTGTCGAGCCGCAGATCCTTGGAGGCGACGATAGAGGAAAAATCCTCTTGGGGCAAGACTTCAGGTATGTTCGAAAAAATATTTCCTGCCTGGATGCACCTTTCAGTCATTTTTTACCCTCTTCAATCAGCTCCTATACTCCCCGAGATGAGATTCCATAGAAGGTTACCATGTTCAGGCCTGTAGATATCGCTATGGGCCCCGCCGCCAGAAAGATATGCATTCTGATAGATCAATCGGTCTGCGTTTATGTAGACCAAATGTCTCAAGGGCACATCTTCTTCTATATCCCCATCTTTCGTCGCATGGACACAGGTCAGATCCATGGTGCCCCCATTTTTGCAATACTTGTCATAACTGATGAAACTTCCAGCATAAGGCCCGAGAAACATGACATCCATTGCAAGATCAAACCTGGAAGAGGTGAGAAAGACCCTGGTTATATTGGCACACTTGTCATGAAAAAAAATCCCTTTGTCATGTTTGGAGCCAAGGAGACGGCCTATGAAAAACGCCCCTTGCAGATTGATCAAGATTGAATCAGGGATCCTTCTTCTGGCTATTGCCATATTGTCAATTGCCTCGCCAGGAGAGATAACAGGTCCTACACAAGCGGCAACACTCGATGCCCTTGCCCCAAAACTATGCCCGATGATTACCACAGGTAGCCGATGGCCTCTCATTGCCCTGGGCAGGGTGTAATGAAGCAGAACCCCAAGCCATGTAAGACCAAGTTCGTCTGCATCATTGGCCTTGACTGAAAAACTCAGGGCCTTGATCAGTGGAGAAAACCAGCTGCTCTGCCACTGGCTTGGCCATGTCACGCCAATGAACAGAGGGGTGAACCGCTCCCCTTTTTTATCTGCTGCCTCTTTGATGTACTTTATGATGGTCTTGAAATCCCTGATCGCCTCTTCCTGAACCGTGTTCCAACCCATTGTCAGGACAATGACATGGGTGTAACCACCTGTTTTCAATCTCTCCTCAATAGACCTCTCCAAGGCATCCATTGCTTGCCAACTCCTCTTGTAGGCCTCGTGGGGAGAAATAGGCCCCGCATAATATACGTCTTTACAAGGAGGTAAAAAACGTTCAGCCGTATTGTCTCCAGGCTGGACATATGCATTGTAAAGGGCGCAGTTTCCTATTCCATAAGGTGCATTAATATCCCTCACGATGTGGGAGACATATAGTATCTTTTTGTCAACTATCTGATTGAAGGCAGCGGATTGGCTCAGGCCATCCTCGGGTTTTCCAACCACGACAATATCTGTCTTGGAAACCACTGTGTCCACAGGACTTTTCTCAATACCAAGTATATATCCAGGGAAATTGAGACTTATTGCCCCGGGATAATAAAGTACGGAATGAAACAGCATGGTGGTGGGACCACCTGTATCCAAGGCCTTTTCAGGCCTGTAAAGGGCCCTTTTGGGCAGCTGGGCACAAGCTGTGGCCAAAGACAAGACGATGAAAACCAAGAAAAATTTCCTCTGCATGATACTTTCCCCTCAATATCCTGTCCCAGGCCTCAAGGCCCCTGGCAACCGCCCCTTCAGGTGCCTTGGCGTAGCCCCAAAAGACATGGCCCCAAACCCCATACCGATTTTAACATATTTTCCATTAGACAAGCCAGTTGAGGGCCAAGCCCCGCAAACCTGTCTCTACCTCGACAGACTGCTATAAACCAGTGGAAAAAATGGATTTCTCCTTCTTGATCTCACAAAGGAGCCTTTCTTCGTCTATTGTCTTGAGTTCTCCCTGTTCCATGAGAAATCTGCCAGCGACCATGACATCGGTGACATCTGCCCCTTTGGCAGCATAAACCACCTGGGAAACACAATTATAGCATGGTCTCAATGAGGGCCGATCGAGATCCAGTATGACCATATCGGCCTGATTTCCTGGATAGAGGGCACCGAGGTCACTACGCCCAAGGGCCCTGGCCGCCTCGGTTGTCGCCATGGCGAACACCTGTCGAGAAGAAACCAAGGAGGGGTCTTCAAGGGCCCCTTTGGGCAGTTTGGCAGTAGTATCCATCTCACAAAACATATCGAGATCGTTGTTGCTCGCTGCCCCATCCGTTCCAATGGCCACCTGGATACCTCTTTCCAGGAGTCCAGCTACAGGTGCGATCCCAGAACCGAGTTTCAGGTTGCTCTCAGGACAATGGACAACACTTACCATCCTTTCCCTGAGGATATCCATATCGGTGTCACTAAGCCATACACAATGTACAGCGAGAAGATCAGACCCAAGAAGCCCAAGGGTATCAAGGTATTCCACAGGAGACAGGCCGTGCATTCCCCTGATCTCTTCTATCTCCCACCTTGTCTCTGCCAGATGGATCACAAGATGTAGACCAAGCCTCTTTGAAAGTTTCCCTGCCTTTTTCAGCAGCTTTGCACTACAGGTATAAGGCGTATGGGGATCGACGGTTATGGTAATACGTGGATTGTCTTGCCATTTGAGGGCCATCCTTTCCGTCTCTTCAAGCGCCTCGAATCCCGATGGAAAAGAGGGAGATGGAAAATCAAAAAGCCCCTCTCCAAGCCATGCCCTCATGCCGACCTTGTCCACTACCTGGGCAATGGTCTCCTCGAACAGATACATGTCTACGAAGGAGGTGGTGCCGGAACGTATCATCTCTGCACAGGCCAGCTCTGCCCCCAACGCTATGGTCTCTTTGTCGAGCTTGGCCTCTGCAGGAAAAATATGCCTTTCAAGCCAGATCTTGAGGGGCAGATCATCGGCCATACCTCTGAAGAGTACCATAGGGGCATGGGTGTGGGCATTTATCAGGCCTGGCATTATAAGGCCTGACGGCCTGCGGATCTCACTAAGGCCTTTGTATCTTTTTCTCAGCTCTGGAGATGGACCAATATCAGCGATCTTGCTGCCCTGAACAACTACTGCGCCATCTGATATCACGTCATCTTTGGGACTACAGATCACATATTCAGCAGAGATAATGACGCCTTGTCCTTCACTCTTCATCCTGATACTCCATGAGAAGTCCTTGAAGAAGCTTTTCCAGATGCCCTTGACTCTTTTGGGCCTGGGCCACCACGTCTTCTATGAGAATGGGCGTAAAGTCATCAGGATCATTGACATTGGCTATAACAGATATCCCAAGTACCTCCATGCCCGCATGCCTTGCTACAATGACCTCCGGTACCAGGGACATGGCCACAGCATCTGCGCCAATGAGCCTCAGGTACCTGGTTTCAGCAGGAGTCTCAAGACTCGGGCCTGGAACACAGACAAAAACCCCTTCCCTCAAGAGTATACCTGAGCTACCCCCAACGCTCCTTGCAAGCTCTCTTAGTTCAATGGAATAGGCATCGGAAAGGTCTGGGAACCTGGGACCCCATTGTTCAATATTTGCCCCCCTCAAGGGATTGTCGGGGATAAGATTTATATGATCTCTTATTAACATCAGGTCCCCGGATTCAAAATTGAGATTGAGTCCGCCCGCTGCGTTACAGCCTATGAGTACCTTGCTGCCAGCAAGGGCCATGACCCTGACAGGCAACGTCAATTGGCGGGTTGTATAGCCCTCGTAATAATGAAATCTGCCCTGAAAAATCACGCACCGCGTGCCTCCAATGAAGCCTGCCAGGAGTTTTCCTGCATGTTCCGGTGCCGTTGAGACAGGGAAGTGTGGTATTTCTCCATAGGACAGGGTGAGCTTGACATCCATTGCCTCCACCAACCCGCCCAAACCGGTACCAAGCATAATTGTCACAGTGGGACGGAATGATAGCCTGTCTTTCAAAAAAGCCAAGGCCTCTTCCACTTTCTTCCTGTAAGAATCCATTTGACTACCTCATTTCTTGGCGGATAGATAATGGGGACACAGGTCATTGAGTATACAGGTTTCACATTGGGGCTTTCGTGCCTTGCATACCTTCCTGCCATGATCTATGAGGAGATATGTTATCCTTCCCCAGAGTTTTTTGGGTATCTTTTTCATCAGGTCTCTCTCTATCTTTACAGGGTCGGTCTCCCTTGTGAGCCCCAATCTTTTGGCCAGGCGCTTCACATGGGTATCCACGGCAATGCCTTCTATGACACCATAGGCATTGAAGAGGACTACGTTTGCCGTCTTTCTAGCAACTCCCGGAAGCTTTAGTAAATCTTGCATATTATCAGGGACTTTGCCACCAAATCTCTCCATTATCATCTCTGCGGCAGCCTTTATGTTCTTGGCCTTGTTCCTAAAAAAGCCACAGGAGCGAATAATCTCTTCTATCTCCTTTACATCTGCCTTTGCCATCTCCTCTGGGCCTGGGAAACGCTCAAATAGTACAGGTGTAATCATATTCACTCTCACATCTGTACACTGGGCAGATAATATAACAGCAACGAGGAGCTGAAACGGATCGTTGTACTCCAAGGCTATATGGGCCTTTCCATATTCCTTCTCCAGCCTTTCTATTATTGCCTTGATCCTTTCTCTCTCAGACATGACCAATCCTTTCTAAAACCGATATTTCTTTCTGGCAAACAACCCTGCGCCAACAAGTAACAGGTGAGGGGCCATCACTGCTGCCACAGGGAGGATTGCCCCAGTCTTGCCCATGGATATCAACATATTCCATATGGCCCAAACCAGAAAGCCCGTACCCGTGCCAAACACCAGCCCAAGGGCTGCCCCACCTTGTACCCTGAAAAATACCAGGGGCAGACAGGCATAAAGCAGACTTACTCCCAAAAAACTATAGAAGAGCTGCCCCAAAAGGGCGGCCTCCTGCTGATAATAAGGAAGAGAAAGCTCCCTAAGTCGCACCATGGCCTTCCACAACTGGGATGCGCTGGCCTCTTCCACTGGTGTCTCGACTGCAACGAGATCCTGGGGGTAGAGATCGATTGCAAGGGGATATTTCTTGAAAAATCTTGCCTTGCCTCCTCTCTCCTCCACCCCATCAAAAAAGATCCACCTGCCATTGTCGTATCTTGCCTCAGATGCAGCCAGGAGCCTGGTTAGTTTATATGTGGGCGAGAAAAATAGCCATTCCAAGTCGGCCAGTACAGAGGCATCGGGTGTGAGTATCTGGGCCGTGAGGATGCTGTTTTTCCCCCTGTAATAAAGCCTGCCTTCCTCCCCTACTATACCGTGCTTGGAATCTTTTCCCATCTGTCTACTCATGATGAGGCCAGCGGCCTTGTCTGCCTCGGGGACAATGAAGAGCTTCATTGAGGTAAAAATTGTGGCCAATATCAATGCACCCGCAAGTATTGGTCTAGAGATCCTCCAGGTTGAAACCCCTATGGACCTGAGCGCCATGAGTTCCCTGCTTTTCCCCATGGTGACAAGGGTCAACAGCCCTGCAAGGAGTATGATCAGAGGTGAAAGTTCGTAGATTATCCCCAAGGATATCAAAAAGAAATATGTGATTATGTTAAAGGCATTTACACCGGCATCCAGAAAATCTGGCAGGCTCTCAAATGCCTCTATCAAGAGATAGAGCCCAGTCAACCCGAAGAAGAGTATGAAGAGGTAAGAGAGGAAACGGGATATTATAAACCGCTCAAGTATCATAGTTACCCTATCCCTGGAGAGGTCCTTTGACAAAAAGCCGTTTGTAGACAGCTATCGAGACCAAGGTAAGAAGGAAATTTGGTATCCATACCCCCAACATTGCAGGCAACCGGCCGTCTTCCGCCAAGGTCGTGCCAAAGAGTATTGCAAGATAATAGACCAAGAATGCGGCAAGACCCATGCAGATACCTTGAGACATCCCTCCACGTCCAAAAAAGATACCAAGGGGAGCTGCCAGGAGGCTCAAGATGAAAGCGCCATAGGGGATCCCTATCCTCTTGTGGAATTCAACCAGATACTTGAGCCTCTTGCTGGGCTTGATGCCCGAGTCCGAACTGGCTTCAAGGAGTTCCCAGGTGGTCATCTCTCCACGCCTCTTCCTGGCACCAGAGTCGGTATTGCTGCTAATGGAGAGGAGATATCTCTGGAAATCCACAGTATCTATCTTCAAATAGTTGGAAGAGATACTGAAAAGCCTTCCGTTGAAAAGCTTTAGAACTACCCGGCCTGATCTGGTATCAATGGAAAGGGCCCCTTTTTTGGCCAATATGTCGTAAGAGAAGGCTTTGTTCCTGGCATCCCTTATAAACACTCCACTGAACTTTCTGCCTTGGTCATATGCGGTATCCACAAAAAACGTCAAGCCCTTGGTAGGTGTAAAGAATCTCTTGGCAGGAACACCCTTCAAGAGGGCCTTTTCTGTAATATCTTCCATGAATCGTCCTGTCTCCCTCTTGGAATAAGGTACAACCACTGCCGAGACGATGAGAGAAGAGACAAAGGCAGCCAAGGCTATGAGAATTACCGGAAACATCAAACTCGAAGGCCCTATTCCACAGGAAAAAAGGGCAAGTATCTCACTGTCCCTGGACAATCGCAAAAAGGCAATCAAAACACCCAAAAGTGAACATATGGGAATGAGCACATAGAGAAAAATGGGCAGCATGAGGAGGTTCAACTTTATAAATTCCCTGAGACTGATACCTGCAGCAAGAAGTGGCTCTACATGGGTAAAAAGTTTTCCAATGAGAAAAAGGAGGCTCATTGCCCCAAGGGAAAAGACAAGGGGAAGGGCTACCTCCTTGAGGACCATTCGGGTGAGGATTGCACTGGTCATGGAGCTATTGTCAGGGCCTTGTCCCTGCCAAATTCCTTCAGGTATTCAGAGACTGCCTCTTGCCAAGGCCTCAACCCATGGCCTGTAAGCTGTTGAAAAAGACCAGTATCGAGGACTGAAAACAAGGGCCGCTTTGCAGGTCTTGGAAAATCCTTGGTGGGCACGGGTATAAGATGGGTGTCCTTGATAGCCATATTTGCCAACACGAAATCGGCCAGTTCAAACCATGTACAGGCCCTGGTATTTACACAATGACAAAGGCCTGTGACCTGATTTTCCACAAGCTCTGCTATGGCTCGAGCAAGGTCCCGTGTATAGGTAGGGGATCCCCTCTGGTCATCTACTATCCTGAGTTTTTGCTGCTCATCTGCTAAACGCAATATAGTGGTGATGAAATTTGGACCACTTGGGCCAAAAAGCCAAGACGTCCTAACTATCAAGTAATCCTTTAATATTTGTCTTATCCGGATCTCTCCTTCGAGTTTGGACTGGCCATATACATTTATGGGATTTGGCAGGTCGATCTCCTTGTAGGGGATATTGGACTGTCCATCGAATACATAATCCGTACTTACGTGAACGAGATAGATGGATTCCTTCCTACAAGCGCTTGCAAGAAGCGCTGGGCCCCTTGCATTCACATTGAAGGCAGCTTGCTGGTTTGCTTCACACTCGTCTACCCTTGTGAAGGCCGCACAATTGACGATGACATCAGGCTGGAATTCACCAAAGGCATGCTCTATGGACTGAGGCCTTGTGATATCGAGCTCCTTGTGGGACAATGCAAAAACCTCATAACCGAGCTTGTCGAAAACCGTGGCCACATCACGGCCCAGCATACCAGAGGCACCGGTGACGAGAAGCCTTTTCATGGCTTTACCCCAAGGTCCTTTCCATATTGGACCCTGTAATAGTTGCGATACTGACCCGAGATGATCCTCTCCCACCAGTACCTATTGTCCACATACCACTTTACCGTATCTTCAATACCCCTTTCGAAGGACACCTCAGGTCTCCAATCCAGTTCCCTCATGGCTAAACTGGTGTCCATGGCATAACGCCTGTCATGGCCTGGCCTGTCTTTTACAAACTCGATCATTTCTTCAGAAAGCCCCAGGATCTCCAGGATGCTTCTTATGACCTCCATGTTTGTCTTCTCACATCGACCACCGAAATTATATATGGCCCCTTTTCTTCCCTTCTCCAACGCGGCGAGACAACCTCGACAGTGATCCAGGACAAAGATCCAGTCCCTTATATTCTGCCCATCGCCATAAACAGGCAATTTTCTGCCTTCGAGCCCATTTATTATCATGAGAGGTATAAGTTTTTCAGGGAATTGATATGGTCCATAATTGTTGGAACATCTCGTGATAACTACAGGGAGGCCAAAGGTCTTCCATGCAGCCCTGCACAGAAGATCGGAAGAGGCCTTGGAGGCTGAATAGGGACTATTGGGATAGAGGGAATCCGTCTCCTTGAATGCCGGTTCATCTGGTGCAAGGCTGCCATATACCTCATCGGTTGAGACATGGACAAAAACCCCCTTGCATCCTGCACGTCTGAAGGCATCGAGTAACACCTGGGTACCCATAACATTGGTGGTGATGAAGGAAGAGGCATCCTGTATGGATCGATCGACATGGCTTTCGGCAGCAAAATTCACCACGGAATCTACCTGCCTCATCAATTCTGCCACCAGGTCTCGATCTTCAATCCTGCCCTTGACAAACCTATAGTTGGGATGATCTTCGAGATCTGAAAGGCTTTCGAGATTTCCTGCATAGGTCAAGGCATCGAGGTTTGTTATCTCATAATCCCTTGAATCCAAAAGCAACCTGATGAAATTGGAACCTATGAATCCACATCCACCTGTGACCAAAATCTTCATAGACAATATCCCCTTGAATTGGCAAATTTTTCTAGCTCAAATGGTTATGCCAAACTCCAAAAAATCGCTGGTTTCCATGTCTTGTGGGTAATTCTCTCGGAAGAACTCCACTGCCCTTTTCTTGATGGCCTTTGCCGATTCGAGACCTAACAACTGTGTCGCAAAGGCAGCACATACTTCCTGGTTGCTCTGCCTTATAAGCCTCTTGTTCTTAGGAACTGCCATGGCATTCATGCTGAGTTCATCCAAACCAATACCAAGAAGGATTGGTACATAGAGAGGCTCCCCTGCCATTTCACCGCACATCCCAACCTCTATACCAGCACTGTGACCCGCGTCTACAATCACCTTGAGCATCCTTAAAATGCTTGGATGAAGTGGCTCGTAGAGATGGGAGACAGCCTCATTTATCCGGTCAATGGCCAGGGAATACTGAATGAGATCATTGGTACCTATGCTGAAAAAATCCACCTCCCTTGCAAGGACATCTGCAATCAAAACAGCAGAAGGGACCTCGATCATTATACCTATCTTGATATCCTTGTTATGGGGGATGCCAGCATCTGCAAGTTCCTTCATAACCTGTGTGAGCACCTTCTTGACCTCTACAATCTCACTCTTGCCAGAGATCATGGGGAAGAGGAGCCTTATGTTGCCATAGGCGCTGGCACGCAAAATTGCCCTTAGCTGGGCCCTGAAAAGCCCCCTTTCTCTAAGGCACAGCCTTATGGCCCTAAGCCCAAGGGCGGGATTGATCTCATTGTCTGTAGATATGGACGATACGAGTTTATCGCCGCCTATGTCAAGGGTCCTTATGGTTACATGATATGGTGATAACCTCTCGGCCACCTCCCGATAGACATAGAAAAGCTGTTCTTCTGATGGCAACTCTTTTCTGTCAAGGTAGAGGAATTCAGTGCGAAGGAGCCCTACCCCTTCAGCCCCGTGCTGGATGATGATAGGGATCTCGTCTACGAGCTCCATGTTGGCCTCTACCTTTATCCTGTAGCCATCCATTGTCTCAGCAGGGAGGTTGCTATTTTGTACAACCTCGAGCCGATATCTCACATAACGTTGACGCTTGTCCTGATACTGCTGGAGCATTTGGGCAGTAGGCTCTATCACTACCTGACCCTTAAGTCCATCAGCCACTATCAGTTCTCCTGAATAGCAATGAAGTGTGACATCTTCCACGCCAACTACCGCAGGAATACCAAGAGATCTGGCAAGAATAGCTGTGTGGGAGGTTCTACTGCCAAACTCGGTGACAAAGCCAGCCACGTTTTCCCTACTTATCTGTAAGGTGTCTGCAGGAGAAAGATCTCTGGCGACAACAATCACTGGCTCCTCAACAGCAAAGAGATCAAGGCTGACATTGTTGCCAGAGAGGACTGTTTCTACCCTTTTGACCACGAATTCGATATCCTCGAGCCGTTCCCTTATATAGGCATCGGGTATCTTGGCAAAGATGGCCTTTACATTTTGCAACGCCTTTTTAATGGCCCATTCCGCATTGATACCCTGCTCCTTGATAAGAGCCAAGGTCTTGTCATAGACCATTCTGTCCCTGAGCATCAAGATATGGGACTGGAGAATATTACTATGCTCCTTTATCTCTTCAGGAAGATCGCAGATCAGCCTATTGAGCTCTCCTTCCACAGTCTCCACAGCAGATCTAAACCTGGCCATTTCCTCTTCTATACGACTGGCAGGGATCCTTGTCTTTATGGTCTTCACCTTTCCCGAAGCCAGTAGGAACACGGGCCCTATGGAGATGCCAGGAGAGGCACCTATTCCCTTCAATATTTCCATAATATACTTACCAAAGATGGTGCCAATAGTTGATTATCATCTCGTTTTTGAAAACCTGGCATGAAGACTCAATCGATCTCACCGAATCTGGTGGCTACAAGATCTGCAAGGGCCTCGACTGCCTCTTTGGCATCTGGGCCTTCAGCCTGTATCAAGAGGCTTGTTCCAGAAGGACAGGCAAATGTAAGGACCTCTAAGATCGATTTTCCATCCACACATTGCCCATCTCTGACGAGCCAGATCTCAGAATCAAAGCTACTGGCTAGCTGGGCAAAACGAGAAGCAGGCCTGGCATGAAGGCCGAGTCTGTTGAGAATAACTACCTGTTTCTCGCACTTCATGGTAGAATCCTATGGGATAGAAGGCCTATCTGTTCAGCTTTCTCAATAGCCATGCCATATTGTTTCCAAGGTCCTTCATGGTCTTCATACCTTCTGCATCATCTGCCACCTGACCAGGATCCTTGCCTATGGCGAGATTCCAATAAGACGAGCCGGCTACTATCATCTGTCCGATGAGGAAAAATGCGTTGAGGCTGCTGAACACATGATATGAACCAGCTCTCCTCACTGCCACCACACCAGCTCCAACCTTTCTTCTAAATAGGTCTCCATTGACCCTGGCCACCATACCACATCTTTCTATGAGGGCCTTCATATTGGCAGACACATCTGCAAAATAGGTGGGTGAGCCAAGAAGGATTCCGTGGGCCTCTACCATCTTTTGTATATACTCGTTGATCACATCATCCTGAGAGCATCTACCATCCTTATTCTTTAGGCATGAATAACATGCCCTGCACCCTGCAATAGGCTTGTTACCCAGCCAGATTAACTCGGTTTCTATACCTGCAATGTCAAGCTGTTCCAAGACGGTATCAAGAAGCATTTTCGTGTTGCCCTTCTCCCTTGCGCTTCCATTGAATGCCACCACTTTCATCACTTTCACACCTCTGCCTTTCAAAAATCTTTTCAGGCCATCAGCTTACTGGCCATGGTTTTAACCCAGAGTATGCACTTCACGCCTGAAAAAAGATGATTTCCTCGAATGGTCACATGGTTGGCATGCATCTGATCCCACTGTATCTTCAGCAAAAGTGAAGGCCAATCCGTGACAAATCCTTCAGGCACTTGAAGCCACAATTAGTGCATAATCTTGGAGAATCTGCCAATATACCAATAAATCAATGAAAAGATCTCCTGTTTAAAATTCTTGCAAGGTATTATAATAATGATCTTGAAAGAATTTTTCACACTACTTACACGATCGTCTGAAAAAACCAAGCCTTGTCTTTATAACTAATTATTAGTTGAAGCTCCCCAGTCTCACATCTTTGACAAACTTGCAAGCTGTATAATCTGAGATTATAGGTTTGGACATGGATATGTCTCAAGAGGTGGTATTTTTATGTATATCGGCATAGACAAAAGTAGGGAAGACACCACGTCTTTTTTCCTGCGACAATCTTACATGGATAATAAAGGGCAGTGGCGCTCCAGAGATCTATTCGACCTTGGTCCTGAT
>Ga0256833_1000650_pt1 | contig 26789 bp, 44 predicted proteins | sample 356284metaG_FD_190535 | JGI IMG/M metagenome (GOLD analysis project Ga0256833, IMG submission 190535) | Hydrothermal vent microbial communities from Mid Atlantic Ridge, Atlantic Ocean - 356-284 | ecosystem: Environmental > Aquatic > Marine > Hydrothermal vents | place: Atlantic Ocean: Mid... | reverse complement strand
TTCCAGACAGTATATAAACGAGAAAAGCAATTAGAAAACTATATATAGCAAAAGAGGAAAGGAAAGTATGAAGTTGAAATCAGACCAAAATGGGATTGAAAGAATCTCATCTTTAACCACCTCTTTTAGAAAAATTATTTGTTGAAATCAGACCAAAATGGGATTGAAAGGAGGTTGATATGGTGGATTGTATAACGGATTGGCAAAAACGTTGAAATCAGACCAAAATGGGATTGAAAGAGTTCTCTCGCTGCCTCACTTATAGTTTTGCCATTTACAGTTGAAATCAGACCAAAATGGGATTGAAAGTTGAACATTGGCACTTCATTTAGAATAGATGGTTGTATGTTGAAATCAGACCAAAATGGGATTGAAAGCTACATTCTCTGCCACCACTACAATCCCTCTCCTCGTTTGTTGAAATCAGACCAAAATGGGATTGAAAGTATTGTTTCCGTCTTCGAATATTATCAAGTCCACACCGTTGAAATCAGACTACCTTAACTGTACACTTAACTTTTTGGCTCAAAATCTTGTAAGTCTATGAATTTACGTCCCTCCACTCTGAGGGTATTATCATTAACATTTAAAATAATGACTACATACTCAGAAATATTAATTTCTGGTAAAAATTTTATCGAGATTTCCTTGAAATGTTTGCAACATAATGCTGAATAAATTGCAGCGTGAGGGAAATCATTTAGGATGAGTTCTTTTCTTCGATTAGAATCGCCCCATATTGAATCAATATCACAATGAAAGTTAAGAAAAGTAAGTTCCCACGGATAAAAATAACTCCTATGCCTTTGTGGTTCACATAACCCACAGCGATACCGACCTGGCAAATGATGAAATCCGATATACTTCTTCTTAATTATTGCATTCCAAATTCCATCTTTTTGTTTTTTGGGTAGTAAACAGTTCCTAAGAAACTCTTCTGGAGTTACCACGTTTATCCGAGCTTGTATGGGACAAGTAGTTTTAGTGATTTTACAATACCATGAGTCAATTGGTAGTTCGATGTATCCTTGCGGACAGTTTAACGTTTTGTCATCATGAGCCCAAAACTCTGTATATTGCTTTCCATATGTTTCGATGAATGTTGATATAGAGTCAATAATCTTAGAAATCGCTTCGTCCTTGCTTTGTCCTGTGGAGCTTAAATTCTGACCACAAAATTCAGATGGTCAACAAGTTTCAGCCACAGATTTATTATCTAATGATGTTACACGTATCAGCACATGCTCAATCATTTGCTCTTCTCCCTCTAAGCGATACAAATTATTTGTTTCCTTGCTCTATTTTGATGAATAGATACCTAAAGATACCATTCTTGACTCCTGAGTTTGAGTAATTTCTCCAGTTAAGTTTGTACCTGCTAATGTCTTGTGCTGCTTGGTCCTTCAACTTGAATCTCTCGTCATTAACTACTATTTCAACACTCTTTGTCTTATACTTCAACCCAATAAGTCCTATATACCCCTCTTTATCTTGGAGGTAAATTTCAACGTAAATTTCCTTACCATCCAACTCAATTCTTCTTTCAAGCCTTATGTTCATCTCTGGATACTTCTCGTGTATTTTTCCAAGCTAACGCATGCTGGAAGTCTGCTTCGGAATGGAAAACTGGTCTTTCTACGCTCAGCTCTTATTACCTCATTTAAGTCAATCATAACCTTCAATCTTAATTCTTGGACATAAGTCGCAGAATCCCTTAAGGGGTTCTCCACTTATTGTACGGATTATTAGCTCCGAAAGAGCTCTTATCAAGCTATAACGTATCTTATCGTAATCTTCTTCCAATTTGGAGATACTATCGTAGAGTTCTTGTATGGGTTTCGATTTTGAGATTTCCAGAATTAGACTTGCCATCTTTTCGTTTACTTCTGCAAATTCAAGTTCTTTCCATCTATGTAGTTTAAGCATTAATAGTTTTTCTTCAAAACTTGGCGATAAGTGATTCATAATTTCCTCTACTGGAGTTTGACTATCCTTTTTTAAAGTTCCAAAGTGGAAATAACTCGCTCTTTTAGAATCCAATGTGGCATTTGTACCCTCCTCTCGCCTATCTCATTTGCCAAAGTTCTGTGAAATAATTCCTTTTTTCTAACAATATCCTGCTTGCACTCATCCAGAGATGCTATGATATTGTAAATATCAGGATAACCGCTTTGGAGGTGTTGTAGAAAGAATTCATTTTTTAATAAATTTTCTAAATATGGCTCGAAATCTACATCTGGAAATTCCAATTTCTCTGGATTTAATCCTAAGAGGACTGCAGAATGCCTTAGCTTTACATTGTATTCTATCTCACTGCCATATTTTTCAAATATCGATAAGTAATATCTCCCATCATCTCTTTGTTCTATTATCCCGCAATCCTTTAATGATTTAATCACATCCTCAAAAGCACGACTTCGAGACTCTTTAATAGTCCCTTTTTCCTTAAGATGCTTAACAAGTTCATCTCTAAAGCATGGTTTATTTTTCAGTAACTCAAGAACTTCCCTGATTATTTTTGGCCACCTTATGGATTCCCTTCCTGTTCTTGGGTACACCTATTTTTGTGTCCATACAGTTTGATGCTATGGACACCTAAATATGGTTAACCATGAAAAGCAAGGTTAAGCAACTCGGAATCCGTGTTGACATTGAGTTATACAATATATTGAAGAAAGTTGTAGAGGTAAGAGGAGAAGGTATCTCCAGTTTTGGTCGCAGAGCTATCAAAAAAGAGCTTGCAAGGCTGAATTACCTTTCTGAAGATGAAAAAAAGGCATTAGGGCTGAGGGATGACAATGACTAACGAAGAGAAGCTATGGAGGCTTGTTTTCCATGGAAGTCCGCTGGCTGCAGCCCTTGCCCTCACGGTGCTAGATACGAAGTACCAAGGAAGAATTTCAAAGCTGTTGAAGTCGATGAAGTAAACTTGGCTGTAAACGCTTTATGCAAACTATTGATACTTTCTGGCACCGTTCCAGAGTTATTTACACTTTTAGAAGTACATACCCATACAACACAGTTAACGCGTTCTTCTGGAAAGCCTTCAATGGAGAATTTCGAAACTGGGTTAAAGCTGAGTTTACTAAGCCAATTACGATTGTTAATAATGAGCTGGTAGCGAAGATGTGTTATAGGAATGGAATTATCGTCTACAAAAAACAAACGGGAATGGATGAAACTGTTATTACATGCTCAACACTTAACAGTACATCGACTTTTCATGTAATCCGAACTGGTGACCCCATTGAGGCAAGGAACGATTTACAAGCTTTTTTTGATTTACTTCATAAGGGGATAGAAATTGATAGGGCAGAAGAACGGATGATTTACAGCGAGCAGTTTTTAAGATATCACGAGAAAAAAGAAACCGAAGTGAGTAAAGCGTTGGAGTTGCTTTATAAACTGTTTGGATGTGGAGATATCACGAGAAGAGACAAAAGCAGTAAGAAAAAAGAAGTATATTATCTGAAAAGAGTGCTGTTGAACATTGGTGGGAGCAGAATTGACATTAAGAGCTACCGACCCAAAAATTACCAGAGTCCAGCAAAGGGGATAAAAGACCATCCCAAGCTTGAGGTAACCGTCTATTACGAGAAAACTAAACTATCAAAAGAAGAACTCGAAAAAGTAGGTAGAAACTTGATTGCAACTGTTGCTGAATATGCTAATTTATATGATTATATTCTTCCTTCATCTTGGGGCTTTAACTATCCAACCTCAGGACAAGGAAACTGCATACTCGATGTGCTGAGGGGATTGGAGGAGGAATCTCTCAGATGGAAGATAGAACAATTGCAAGATATTAAAAAGGAGTTATTTAACAGTAAAACAAGGGCAATAGCTTTAAAAGTAGCCGAAAAGGCAAGAACTGCCAAAGAAATTAGCGAAAAACTGAATCTACCTGTCAGAACGGTCCAGTACCATCTAAAGAAACTAAAAAAAGCGGGAATAATATCGAGCTACAGAAGAGGGAACAATTATTTTTATAGTGTAAAATTAAATTGTTAATTTTTCCGAAGTCTGTTGTATATAGCTATTGCTATTGTTAGTAGTGTGTAGATGCTAAAAAGAGACGACATACTACTACTGTAGCGCCAAAAGAACCACACAGAATATTGCGTGCCACTCAAGTGACTCTAACTTGGGCGAAGCGCAAAGGTAGTAACACTGAAGTATTGGTTCGGTAACAAATTAGCTTCAATATCGGAATCACTGAAGAAACTCTAAGTATCTGTCCAATAGTGTTTTTATCGTCTCTATAAAGGGTTTTCAGTTCATGCTTTAATACTTTGAATTCAAGCACCGACGAAAATGGGAAAATGTACCATGAAGTGATGTAAGAGTGTATGAAGAAGCTGTATTCATCATATTTCTTCTGTAGACTGCTTGAAAAATTTTTGTCCACAAATGAGAGTACAAACGTATTTGATGGGAAAGGGGAATTAAAACTGGATGTGACATCCTTTCAACTACTTTTATGATTTTGTTGACGAGTTCTTCAGGTAAATTCAAGTCAGCGGCAGTTTCTAAAAGCTCTTTACGCACGGCTGTCAAGAGTGGAGGGGAGTCGTAGGTTGGTGCAGATTTCTCGATGTTTTTTACAGTACCAGCATCTTCGCCTAAAAGAAGTAAATACATCGGATAAGACATCTTCTTCATTATCCTTTCTTTTAAGACCTCTAACGTCTTCTTATCCCAGCTCTCAGTTTTTAGAGTATCTATTAGCTCTTTTACCCTTTTCTTCAAATCTCCTGGGTTTCTCAGTATCAATCTGCTATTTCCCTTTCCTTGTTGCTGTGCAAACTCATACCACTCTTTAGAGATGTATCTGTAGGGTGGGAACAATGTAGTCCCACTTTTCAGACTCCTGAAAAACAGAATATCGTCAAAAACAACCCAAGCAAGACTTTCCAGAATCTTTCTCATTTCCCTATAACATGATGGGACTGCTCCATGGTCTACGAGATGCTTTAATGCTTTAACTGTGGCCATCATCTCTGGTAGAAATAGCAAAACTGCTGGTTCAATTGGTAATTTTTTCCGTCTCAGCATCTTCATGAGCTGGCCTTTTATATACTCGAGATAACAAACAAATCCAGTAAGTCTTCTTTGTATTTCAGTTATCTCATCCTTGGAAATCTCTTTAACAGCCTTTTGCATCCTGTCAAGCTCTCCTCTCAAAACAAGTTTTAGAGTAGAATGTCTGCAAAGAGAGATGTATCGATATTTCATCCATACTGGAATTTCTGCCCTTGAGATAATCCTCGAGGAACTTCATGAACTTCTTCCAGTTTATGCTTACCTTAACCCCGTATTTGCTCATAAACGGATGGTCGTACAACTCAAAGCGAAACCAATCCAGATTTTGCCCGAAGTCCTCTGCAGCACTGTTCCTTAAGTAGATGTTATAAGCATTTACAATTTCACAAGCATTTACATAAAACTCGTCCTTACTCTTACTCCCTCCACTAACCACCATTAAATTTTCTATGAGTCCTTCAATAATCTGGTTCGGAACATCAACATAGGCTGTACATGAACTGCCACGAAGCATTTTAAAATAAGGGTCACCTCTAACGATTATATTTCCAAAAAATGGCCAGTTTAACGATTGTTTTCCTTTTAGTTCTTCCCGTATTCTGGAAATCGCTACTTTGTTAATTACCCATTGGCCATTTTCAAAGCTTAATTTCAGTTTTTTTCAAGGCCCTATCTATTGATTTCTTTTCGAGCTCTCGGGCTTTTTGGATTATCTCATATTCCGATGGCCCCTTGCCTGGCAGATTTAAAATAGCGGTGAAAAGCCTTTCTGGTAAGTCCTTAACCAATATTGGCTTTTGGGTGGAATAGATTTTATTTACAAGTTGTAGGTGTTTTAGTTCTTCCATATATTCCTCGTCAGAGTAGGATAACAGTTCCAGAACCTGTTGGGTCGTAAATTTTTCAGCACCTTTGCTGTATAGATGCCAAACTGCCCATGCCACTCGCCTCGTTGCAGAATCGCTAAAGTTTTTCTTCATGAAATTGAAAATCTCTGAATACTGTTCACCCTTTATAAAACCCTCCTTTGACTTCTTTATCAGCCCTAATTTAGACAACTGAACTGTAACACTATTCACAACTTTTCGTGCCCTGAATACATTGCCTGCGATAGTACGGATTGTCTATGGTGTCCATTTTCATCGAAAGAATTTTCAGAATTTTTTCTATAGTAAATTCTTGAATCTCGGAAATTTCCCAGTGTATCAGGTCAAGAACTTTCCAACAATGGTCTAAGAGAAGTTTTGGTGTTAATTCGCTGAAAAGCTGCTCGTAGTTTATAGGGTTTTTATCAATAAACATATTGCTAACCCCTTGTAAGGTTAATTAGACTATTGCCTACTCAGATTAAAACAATTTATGTTTTTCTATCTTCAGTAGCACCTACTACTAATATAATGCCTTCTTTTTACAATTTGGGGTTTCTCAGCAGAAATAATAATATATTTTCCATCCTAAATTTTAGTTATGATACAGTGCAAATACTGTGGGAGGTGGTTTAAGAACAAGCAAGCTCTAAAAGCCCACCTGAAAGCCTGCCGTCTCAAGTCGAAGTTTATCAGAGCTTGCTACACCGTCGAGGGTTACACTCTTGAAGCAACCATTACAGATAAAGCTCACCAAGCCATCCAAACTGCTGAAATTAAAACTGCTAATGGACTTCTTGGGGCTTTAAAGGCATTAAAAGCCCTTGGACTCGTGAATGACGTAATTGTAATCGAAAGACCTGCGAAGGGGTGAGTAGAATTAGGTTTCTCAATTCAATCAGTAATCTTCTACTCCAAATCTTCTGCTGGTACTGCAACAGGAAACTTTCACAAATTGAAGTCTACAGGCTGGGAAAAGCTGAACTTTGTAAGCAGTGTTTTAGGTACTTCAAGCATGTAGAGTAGCACCTACTGAACCTAACTTGTTTCGCATCTTTTACTTTTGCCATCAGGTGTTTCCTCTTGCGAGCATGATATGGAACTGTGCGCTCTAATTAGAAAGTGCCCAGAGCGAATTTTGGAGATTTGTTGGAGAAGAGTGAGACATCATTGAGACATACATTAGAAAGTAAGAGTAGTAAAGAGAGAAAATGCCTATTGTGAAAATGCCGAAATATTCTAAAAGAAGTTCCCACTGCGAAATTCTGTAAACAAGTGGACATTCTTTAGAGTCCAATTGTAAATAGTCCAGAAAGTGCAGAAGGTTATTGGACTCTCAGACTTCTGCTTTTAGAGCACCTTCTCTTCTCAGCTGCTCTATTTCCTCTTTTGAGAGATACCTTATATAGCCAAGGTATTCAAACGCAGCAAGAGCTCCGTTTATCGCCATATCTTCAATTAACTCGTAAATCCAGTAATTTTCTCTGAGATGTGATTTGACATCCACACCCTCCTCTTCCATCTCCTTCAAATGGTCGAGAATTGCTTTTACAGCGGTTGCAGAGGCAACGTCGAGAGCTTCGGCTATCTCCTTAGAGCGTACTTCCACTACAGTCTCTTCATCAATTGAGTATATTATTGGAGCTTCCTCCTCGGTTAATTTCTTTCTTACCCAGTAATACGTTGACTTTGGAAGTATGCATTTGTCTTTCTCAAGCTGCCTTAATGCTGAAACTATTCCCTCCTCCTCTTTTATCCTCAAATATCTATCAAAGACTCTTTTCTTCGACATATCTGATGAGAATATGAAGAAACTCAATATTAACGTTTTCTTCTTGACTTCAGTAGTACCTGCTACTTCTCAAGCAACTTCCGCCAGACCTTGTTGTTATGAATGACAAACCAGTATTTTGCCAGCATCTTTTCTTTTTCCTTATAACCAGGGCAGTATTTTGAAACCCTCAACCAGAAGTACCTGCTGTGCTTCCTTTCAATCAGATGCGTTAGCTCGTGAATGACAACGTACTCAACAAGCTCGTCAGGCAGAGCAGCAAGCTTGATGTTGAAGTTTAGATTCTTCTTTGCTGAGCAGCTACCCCACTTACTCCTGTGTGTTTTTATAAAGAATCTGTTGAAGCTTACGTTCATTTGAGATGAATATTTACTTAGGTAGTCCTCAAGCTTCTTTCTGAGCTCTTCTTTAATCCAGTTCCTGAGGTAAACGTATGGATTTCTTCCGTCTGGAGCTGAAACAATTGCCTCGTTATCTGTCAGATTTACGCCATACTTTCCCCTTTTAATTTCAAAATCGTAGAATTTTCCAAAAAGCAGTAGTTTATTTTCGTTACCATTGCTGGAGAATTCCCTATAGCTATCAATTTCCCTGAATTTCTTTAAAATCCAGTCTTTCTTGTCCATTATGAAATCAATGGGCTTAACGGTAGATTTCTTGGGCATTACAACAAGTAAGCTTCCATCTGGCTTTATTTCAAGTCTCAAATACTTCACGTTGCGGTAGTCAACGCTGTAGGGAATTTGAACTCCTTCAATCTCCACGTACTCCATTTTTATCCCTCCCACAAATTTTCTGCCAAGCTCCATGACATCCTTGGCTATCTTGACCATCGCTTTAATTCCTGCCCCAGCTTCTCTTAGCAGTCTATATATTTCGGCAGTAACCTCCTTTTTTGACTGAATCGCTGTATGTCCAGGAGGTATTTGACGTCAGAACATCTACAATTTTCTCAGCAATTTCAGCATTTTCAATGCCATATGTCTTTAGGAGCCAGTAAACGCTGAAAACCTTCGAATCGAGTTTTGACTCCCTGTACTCCTTTTCAGATTTTGTGGCAAACTCTGAAAGTCTTAAAAGTTCTTCCAGAGCTTCTTTCGAGCTTTCTTATCACTTCTTCAATCTTATCAACGAGCATTTCGAGGTATGGTATCTCCTTCCTTTTCTCCTTAATATGTAGAATCAGACTTCTCCTCAGGTTGTATATTTTGATTCTCTCATTGAGTCCATCATTTTTTAACAAATCTGCAATGTGCTCGTCAATCCTGTAAACTGGAAGCCCATCAACGATGTGTTCAATCTCAACGTTTTTTCTGATTATCTCTCTCGTCTTCTTCAAAAGCTCTCTTCTTTCTCTCTCGGCTGGATAAAACTCAGCCCTTATCGTCTTGTAAACCTTAAGCAGTGTCTTGTAGTTTTCGAGATATGGTCTTAAGAACGGGTCTGGAGAGAGTACTTCGAAGATTTCCTGAATGTTTCTGAATAACTTCACGAATTCCTCCTTTTCTCCTCTTCGGCGAAGTAATCGATGAGTCTTTCCAGCTTTTTGTCCATGCTTTCGGCTCCATCTTCAAGCATCTCGATGTACTTCCTCGCCTCGTCCATAAGCTCCGCAAACCTCTTCTTGAGCATCTCAAGGTCTACTATAGCCCCTTCAATGCTTTCCGCATCGAAAACCAGAGCTTTCTGCAAATCCTTAAATATCCCGATGAAGTCTACGATAACTCCAGCCTCTTTCCTGATTTCTTCGTCTATGTAGGGCCTATTAACCCTCGCAATCGCCTGCAAAAGCGTGTGGTCTTTCATCGGCTTGTCTAAATACATGGTCTGCAAAATTGGATCATCGTAGCCAGTCAGAAGTTTTTCAGTGACTATAAAAATCTTGGGTAGCTTGTTTTTGTCCTTGAAATTCTTTCTGACAACTTTCTCTTCCTCATCGCTCAGCCAGTATTTTCTCAGCAACCCACTGTCTTTATTGTTGCTTGTATAAACAACTTTGAAGTAGTCTGGGGGTAACGGGCTTTCACCACTCTCATAGAGCTGTTTAAAAGCCTCCATGTACATCGCACAAGCTTCTCTGTCAACAGCAACGACGAATGCTTTGAAGCCTGAAGATTCAACGAAGTTTTTGTAATGGTCAGCTATGAACTTCGCAATCTTCCTTATTCTGTCTTCGGCCTTTAAAGCCTCTTTAATTTTCGGTATCCTGTCAAGGAGTTTGTTAAGCTCCTCAATACTTGCAACTCCGCTCTCTTCATATAACTTGAAGAATTCTTCAAGAATCGCTTCCCTATCCAGCCTGTATTCCTGAGGGGCGAGGTTGTAATATATTGGAACTGTTGTCCCATCGCTTATCGAGTCCTTGATGCTGTACTTGTCGAGGTACCTCCTTCTGTATTTTTCTTCGTCCTCCCTTGCAAAGAGATTGAATGTTCCCTTTCCAACTTTTCCCTTGTCTATGGGTGTTCCAGTAAAACCAAAGTGCATGGCATTTGGCAACGCTGAACGCATGTATATGCCCAAATCCCCTTCCTGAGAGCGATGGGCCTCATCTATGAATACAATGGATGTTTTCTCTCGTGTTAACGTTCTCTTCCATACCTTGGAACTTGTGTATCAGCGTTACGATTATTCCTCTGTAATCTGACTTTAGCAACTCCTTAAGGTGTTCCTTACTCTCCGCAACTTCAAAGGACAAGCCAAAGGCTTTGAGATTTCTTGAGAGCTGGTCTTGCAGCTCTATTCTGTCCACAACCATCAGAATCGTTGGATTTTCAAGCTCAGCAAACCTTCTCAGCTTCTTCGCTGCGACCATCATTGTTAGCGTTTTTCCAGAACCTTGGGTGTGCCAGACTAATCCAGTTTTTGCATCTCTCGTTAGCACTCTCTTAGTTATCTTCTCTACAGCCCTGATTTGATGCGGTCTCAGAATGAACTTGTTAAGCTCATCATCCATGTTGAAGAAAACAATGTAATCCTCGATGATTCTGAGAACTAGTTCCTTTTTGAATAGGGTTCTTACCAAATCTTCCAGCCCTATTTCAGAAGTTTCGGTTTTCCACTTGTAAAGATTTCTTTCGTTGAAGTTCCAGGTTGCCGAATAGTAGAGGTGAAGTCCTTCGCTCATCGCATAGAATTGAATGTATTTCAGGAAAGATGGGGCCTGTTCGTGGTATCTCTTTATCTGATTGAAAGTCTCGCTCAGCCAGTCCTCGAAATCACTTCCTATGTAAGGTGCTTTTGTTTCGATTATTGCTATTGGGATACCGTTAATGAAGAGCGTGAAATCTGTTCGTATCTTCTTAATATCCTCAAACCAGAATTCTATGGTGAAGTTGAAGATGTTGTTTTCTGGGTTTTCAAAGTCGATAAGTCTTAGGTTGAGTTCTCTGTTCTCTTTTTTTGCTGAAGAAAGTTTTTTTTTCACAACAAAGGTATTTCAGGAATTCTTCGTTCCCTTCGATTTCTTCTTTAATTAGTTTTAGCCTCCTTATTACGTCGTTGGCTTCATCTTCGGTCATTATGGGATTTAGCTCGAGGAGTTTTTGCTTTAAAATCGGGGTTAATAGAGATTCTTTCAAGCTTGAGCGTAAAGAGTTAACTTTTTCTGGAGATAAATACATCCAACCCAGACCTATCAGGTAATCCATTATCGGTTTCTGGGCTGTTTCGAACTCGTTGAACATACACATCACCAATTAAGCAGGTTGAGATTTTATAAAACCATAGTAAATCACTCCTGGTATCCCATTCTTAAATTTAAACTGCATGCAGTTTAATTCTTTGAAGTTGGGGCGTATTTTATCAAGGTGGGATATCCATTCTGGTTTTTTTACACCTGGTAGTGGAAATACAACAAAAATCATCATCCTGTATTTGTATTTTGATTTTTTCAGCTTTTCGATGTCCTCGATAATTTTTTCCACATTTTTCGTTATTGGTCTGGTCTTATTGATGGCTCCAACGCATCTGTAATTTGTATTCATCGTTTTTAGCTCAATTGCACATAACCCCGCCATTTAAACTCCTCTCAAAAACCCCCTCGATTTTTCCAGCTGGAATTTCGAGGTCTTTCACTCTAATCTGTGCAGTCATCAGTTTGTGGAGCATTGTTTTGAAGAGGTCTTGTAGGGCTTCTTTTTTCTTCTTAGCGTTCTCGATTTTTCTATCTACGGTTTGGAGGATTTGAGCGATTTGTTTTTGTTCTTCGATTGTAGGTGGCAGGGGGATTTTCAATTTCTCAAAGTTTCCCTTACTGATGATTGGGACGGGATTGGGAGACGCTTTTGATTTGATGTAATTACTTAAATAAGTGAGTAAGTAATATACAAAAAATGGGTCAGTCAAGGCTGTATTACTAACTACGGCATTAATTTGCTGGTTTGTTACACTTATTTCTTCAATGGTCATGCCAGTTTTCCCTATTGATGAGCCTATACAAACAACCAGAACAGAGAACTTTGGTAACGGCTTTGCCACTTTCAATGCTGCTTTACTTATATATCTTTGTACGTTTCTTACGAATATCTCCTCCTCTCCTAAATCGCCTGGTGTTATAAAAGGATAATCATTACCCCAATATTCTGGTTTCGAAGTAGGAGGAGTCTTACCAGTAATTACCTCTCCAAATATTCTTAATTTGTTTGAGTTCCCAATGCTCAGGCACCTCACCAATATCCGTCTGCTTTGTCGGCTGGTTGACATCGAGTCCTTTGGTGAATAAACGATGCATCAGCGATTTCTTTAATCCTCTCGTAATTTCGATGATTTTATCTTGATGTTCTATCGCTCTCTGAATCGTTCTCAAAACGTAGGCGATTTTCTTCTGTTCTTCGAGTGGTGGTAGTGCAATTTTAACAGACAAAAATTCAGGGACTTTAGTTCGGGTTTTATCTCCAAAACCTTTTGAGTACTTCCTAAATTCTTCCCACACAATCGGCTGAGATAAGTAATAAAAAACGAACAGTTCGTTCGCTATTGTTCGGTCTAACCCTAAAATTGGATGTTCAGAAGAAACTACTGCCCCTTCTAATTCCTTAGAAATAAAACCAAATGCTCCTTGTTTGGCCCTAATCTTTGAGAATATAAAATCCCCTTTTTTGACGACATACATTTCCTTTGCTTTAATCTCTTCTCCTCTTTTGATTTCTTTTAATTCGACGCCTTTTGCATAGAGTTTTGTTAAAATTAGCATGTATTCCTTATCGCCCTCAATCTTAATTTTCCGTTCTTTTTTGCTGACTTCCTGAAAAATCTCTCCGAGTTCAACAATATCCCAGTCTTCAGGCAACTTGTATCCGTAAAGCTCTTTTTCGTTGTATTTCTCAATTCCCCCCTTAATATGCTCTATTTCCTCGCTGAAAAACTCGTTGAGAGTCTTCATTGCAGACACCTAAATGTTGTCAATAAGCTTTATACCTTCCTTTTTGCATGCCCTTTCGAAATCACTATCGAAGGAAATCAGGTATTTGGCTCCATAAAACTTGCATGTCGCCAGAATTAAAGCATCGTTCGGCAACAATCCGTATTTTTTCATGAATTCATAAGCCAAATTTCTGACATCTCTGTTAATCTCCAGTTCCTCGAAAATTTCAAAGAGTATGAAGAGTTCTTCAAGCTCATCTTTTTTCTCAACGATTAGCTCTGGATTCTTCTTCAGCTCGTAGCTCTTTTTTCCAGTTATTGCCTTGAGATAGACCATGAAAACCTCGCTGAAAACGATGGCATTTGAGTAGAGAGTATATTCGCTCCTCAGCTCAGACAAATCTAACTTACCTTCGAGGTGGTTGATAATAACGTTGCTGTCAACAAACGCCTTCAAATCCCCCATTCTTCTTCTACCTCTTCCAGCAGCTTCCCGAGGTTTTTGCCCTTTAATTTTCCGTGAAGCTTTTTCAGGTTGTATTCGAGCATGATTTCTCTCTCAATTCTCTCAACCACTTTGTTCAAATCCACCTGCTTTAAAATCTCCTCTGGTATTTTGAGCCTGACAGTTATCTCACTCATATACAACACCTCTGAAGATTTATTTGCCACGAAATCTATTTAAGAATTCTCTGCCTTTGAATTCAGAAATCCTTCAAATCCAAGCTTTACAAGTATCTCATTCAGCTCTTTGTTAATCTCCTTTTCCTCCCTCGAAATAACCCTCAAGTCCTCAAGAATCTCATCCACGTTTCTGTATTGCTCGTCCTCAAAAACACTGATGTACCTCGAAGGACTTAAGTTGTAATCGTTCTTACGAGCTTCTTCGATGGTTATAATCTTGCTGAACTTCTCAACCTCCTCAAATCTCTCGTAAACGTTAGCAATTTTTTCTATTGCCTCGGCAGTTAGATAGTTCTTTGGCGTGCCCTTTTTAAACTCTTTCGAAGCGTTAATCAGCAAAATCTTGCCCTTTCTTTCTTCAGGTTTATTTTTATTAATGACTATTATAACTCCAGCAGCTGTAGTATTGTAGAACAAGTTCTCAGGAGTGAGAATGACTGCTTCAATCAAATCCATCTCAACGAACTTCTTCCTTATCTCCTTCTCCCTGTCTCTCCCCTGACTTCCTGAACCCCCTTGACACAGCTCCAGTGTCGATAATTACAACGAGCTTCCCGTTATCTTTCAACGATGCATACATGTGCTGAATCCAGCCCCAGTCTGCAGTATTGCTTGGGGGTATTCCAAAGCTGAAGCGATTGAATTTATCCCTTTCAAAAACCTCAACTGGAACGTCAAGGTTCCAAGGAGGATTGGCAATTACCCTATCAAACTTTTTTATGCTTCCATCCTCGACGAATTTCGGGTTCTCGAAAGTGTCACCTCTCTGGATGTCGGCTTCCATGTTGTGCAGGATGACATTCATTCTTGCTATAGCATATGTGATAGGGTATCTTCTCCTGTCCGTAAAGTCTTAGTGGTTTGTTATTCCCTTTGCTCCTAACATACAGCTGAGACTTTATCAGCAAACCTCCAGAACCGCATGCGGGGTCGTATACTTCTTCACCAGGTTCAGGGTCCAACAAGCGAACCATGAGCCAGCCCACTTCATAAGGAGTGTAGAACTCACCAGCTGATTGCCCACTGTCCTCAGCAAACTTCCTTATCATGTATTCATAAGCCCTGCCGAGGATATCTGGTTCTACATCTTTAATTCCAAGCCTCAACCTGCTCAGAATGTTTACAACTCTGGCAAGCACATCGTCGCTGATTATTCTTTCTCCACCTGTAGTTTCATTGAAATCAACGACATCGACAACACCATTCAATTCTGGATTTTCTTTAGCTATCGCTCTCATTGCTTCCGTAAGCTTTTCCCCCAACCCTACCGCTCTGTTTGTAACATATCGCCACAAATACTCTTTTGGTATGATGTATCTAACGGAGACGGGTTTGCCGTGCTCCTCTCTCTCCAGTTCAATTAGCTCGTAAACTTCATCCTCATTGGTAGCTATTCCAATTTCAATCAGCCTTTCAACTTCATCTTCAAAAACATCTGAAAGCCTCTTGTAGAAAATCAGTGGCAAAATGTATTTTTTGTAATCGGAAGCTTCAACTGAACCTCTTATAAGACTTGCAGCCTCCCAGAGTATACCTTCAAGCTTTCTCATTACCTCATTTTTGTTCTCTATCATCATTATATATCACCTTAGTTAATTTAAATCGTAAATGGATTCCACAAGTTCTTTGACTTGACATTATTCCAGACGAAACCTGTTTAAAATTCTGGAAGAACATATTCTCCACTTTCAAGTTTTTGTAAGATTTCGATAATGCTTGGCATATTTCCACCTAAATCTTGAACTATGCAGGTAACTTTAAAGTCTTTTGTTTTTAAATCTATATTGGTGGTTCTATGACCTACTGGCTGTGCATAACAACTGAAGATAACTGGAAAGTAATTAGAGAGGAAAATGTGTGGGGAGTTCCAGAAAGGCACAAAAACACTATTTCAAAGGTCAAACCTGGCGATAGGCTCCTGATTTACCTGAAGCAGGAGAGAGATAAAGACATCATTAAGGAACCGAGAATCGTTGCTGTTTATGAAGCAGCATCTGAGGTTTTTAAGGACTCTAAAAGAATCTTCAAAACACCACCAGGCATGGGCAATGAAACGTTTCCTCTCCGCATAAAGCTGAAGCCTGTAAAGATATTCAAAAAGCCAGTTGAATTCAAGCCACTAATTCCAAAGCTGAAGTTCATCAAGAACAAGCGGATGTGGACAGGTCATTTGATGGGTAAGGCGATGAGGGAGATTCCTGAGGACGACTACAGGCTGATAGTTGGCATGGTGTGAATTGAGGAAAGTTTTATCGTTTTTTAAGCACGTTTCTCAAGCATGTACTGGAAGTTTGTTTGCACACCAGAGACTGAAGGAGAATGCTTCCTCAGAAGACTTTTTGGAGACACAGAATCTTATAAGAAAGAAAAACCAGTAAAGAAGGGAGAGATTCTTTTCCTCCACAATATCGGAACGAAGGCATACCCTCTCGATATTCTTTACGGCCCATTTACAGCAGAAACGGACGCTGGGCTTATAGAACCCGATGCTTGGAATGGAAAATTCAGGTGGCAGGTGAGAGTTAGCTGGAATAGGATATTCAAGCTAACCAACGCAAGTCAAGTAATTCCTTATTTGACTGAAAAGTATAGATTCTCGGACAGCGAAGGCGAGAAAATCCTCAAAACGCTGGAGGAAAAGGGTTTGGAGATTATAGCACACTCTCCAGAACCTGTTCTACCTGAAAATATTTCTGAGTAACGTAAGGAGACTTGACGAAGAAATACACAGGCTGGCTCACAGGATTGAAGAATGCATGATGGCACAGAAAAAGCATCCTGCCGATAGAGAGATAGACCTCGATGTTCTCAAAGCGGAATTCTGTGCAAAGATGAGGGACTTTATATGGGCCATTAGATGGCTCGATAAAACTACAGGAATTATAGGGCTGCCTTCAAATAAGAAAGGTCGGTAGCAAAGATTACTGGACATAATCAAAGTACTTACCAATGTCATCGAGGATTGACAATAGAAATTCTTTCCCGTTATTCACTTCAGGGACGAAATATCTTGGAATACTGTCATTGAAGAAGTCAGAAATGAATTCAAGAAAGCTCTTTTTGAATTCAGTGTTGTAACTAAAAAGGCTGTCCAGATTGCCTAAATAAGCTCTCTTATCTCTACCATAAAGGTGGATACCTACTATTAAGTCCTTGTAACTTTCAAATCTCTGAAGTTCATTTTTTAGTTTTGCCATATTGAGTCTTTCAATACCTCCAAGAGACGTAAAGAGCTGAGGAATATCCAGCATAATTTTGAGGTTCAGCTCTTTCTCTCTTACTTTTTTCATGAGCTCTTCAATGTCAGATGGCTTTGAAATGAGAAAACTTCTTTTGTACTCGCTCCCTGACCTGTTTTCTATTGCAATAATCGCATTGGGATATTCCTCTCCCACTAATTTCTCAAAAACTGAATATCTTTCGAGGAACCTGTCAACTGTAGAGTAATCTTTGTACGGAGGATGAACCTCAATTACCTCTGGGGGTTTTATATCACCCACAAGATTGTCAACAAACTGAAAGAATTGTTCAGCCCATTCCCTGCTGTACCACAAGAGGGGTATGCCATTGTAAGAGGCTTCCTTTAAAACCCTAAGTTTACTAAAAATAGGATTTACGAATTTCCTTCTACTGTATGAGTATTCTGTGTGAAGCGAGTATGCAATCTTGGGATTTATTGACTTTGCATCGAAGTGAGCTGACACTTCTTCGATTTTTGGGAGTATATTTCCCGTAGTTGTAATTCCTGTATTTTACGAGGATTAGCTTTGGTTTCCCCATATTATTTCATTGTGCTCTTAAAATACTTGACACTTACGTAATGCCAAGTAGCAGGTACTACTAAACTTGATTTTGTCGATTTTCACGAGTTCCGACACACTTTCAATTATGTCGCTTTTCAGAATATTTGCTGACATACTTTCTGGAAAAACGTTGCTTCAGAATCTAAAATCCAACAATTTTGAGGGAGGATTCAATTGTAGGAAAATAGCAAAGTCCGACAGATTGAATTGTTGGATTCATTTGAGTAGTAGGTGCTACTAAACATAAGACATATTTGTATTGCTGTCCATAATAAATGAGTTGGGGGTATATCTATGGGAGAATGGTCCTATGAGAGGGAGTGGTTTGAAGAAACGAACGTAGCAAGAAAAATAAGAGACTATCTTCAGGAGACAGGATATCAAATTATTAAATTCAATGAAGATAAAAGACAGAAAGGACCAGATATTGTAGCTGAAAAAGATGGATTGAAAGTCGTAGTAGAGGTCAAAGGTTACCCCTCTGATAAATATGTGAGAGGTGAGAAGAGAGGGCAGAAGAAGCCAACGAACCCAAATTTACAGGCTAAACATTGGTTTTCGGAAGTACTTCTTCAAGTATTATTGGCAAAAAGTGAAAACACTAATGCTGTTGTTTGCATGGGATTTCCGAAGTTTTCAGTTTACGAGAAGTTAATTGGTCAGTTGGAGCATATTCTAAGAAATTTAGGAATTATCTGCTATTTAGTTGATGAAAATGGAGAGATTACGGTAATAAAATAAAAGGTTTGAGATGTAGTAGGTGCTACTAAATCCTAACCCCCTCTCGTGATAACATAATCTCAATTTATTTTTCATACTCATAAAATGGGGAATTGGCTAACAACCCTTCGATTATTCCAAAAAATATGAGAATAATTTGCTTCCAGAGTACATAAGTGAGGTTAACTGCATGAAAAACACTAACTCATGATAGAAGCATATAAATACCTTGGATTAAGTAGAAATTATTAATGTTACTCATAAATTAAGTGCCTGAATGACAAAAGAGTGATTTAAGTGCTCTTTCGATAGTAGTTGTTTGTTTAGCATAAGGATTTACTCACATATCAACTATTTGGTGGAAATCCCACGACGTTCCACCAGTCCCATTGGTCTATGCTTCTGTCATGCTCTATAGCTTCGAAGATGTTGCTGTAAACTGCTGACGGCTTGACCTTGTAGCCATCTGGAGGGATTAGAATCGTTCTGCCGTCGTCCTTCCTCATTACTGTCGGGTCAACATAGTATTGCTGGCTTCCTATTTTAACTATCACCCATGCATGACCTACTGCTGCTCCTCCTTTTCCAGTATAATATCCTTCAGCAATGTAAGCGTCAAATCCTGCATCCTCAAGAACCCACTCCGTATATGCTGCAATTTCAGAGCAATCGAAAACGTTTTTTACATATTTATGCGGTAGTGAGAACTCATATTTCAGGAACTTTTTTAACTCACCTACTGTGTTGCTGTGCTTAGGAAAAAATCCGAAGCGTAGTAGCCTTTCGGGACTTTCTTGAATTCCTCTATTATTTCGTTTAGAGTGTAAACCATATTCCTAAGCCGCTCAATCTCTTGCTCAAGTTCTTTCTTTTCCTGCTCCAGAGTTCGAATTCTGATTTTCAGATTCTTGTTTTCCTCTTCCAGTTTGGTTATATTATTCCAGAGTTCTTGATTCTTCCTTAAGACGTTCTCGTTTGAGTTCATGTATTCTTTAAGCTCAAGGTTCAGGTCTCTGATTTCTTTTTTAAGCTGATTGTTTTCCTGAATGTTGTATGCTGCATCAACGCTTGCGAGGATAGCCCAGATAAGCAAAATAGCTGTAACTGCTCTCATTTTCTCACCTTCTAACAAAATTAAGTGCGATAACTGCTGCCAGTATAGCAGCCAACAGTTCAAATCCAGGAATTGTAAACTGGTTACTTGACCTTACAGTTAAGGTAATTGTTTTCTGATTATTCTCCTCGTTCCAATCTCCACAATTTAAACTAATCCTCCAGATGTGAATTTCCTCCGATTTTGACGCTTTTGGAACGTTCACATCAAGTGAAACAGTCATTTCTGGCTCAGTTATTTCAAAGTGTTTTGTAGCGATTAGTTTTTTTGTGTTCAAGTCTTCTACAGCCAGTACACAACCTCTTCCGACGTTATTGCTTTTCATTTTCACTTTAATAGATAAAACTGACTCACTCTCAACAACATTTGTTGGAGCTGACACATCAACGATTTCAACATCCGCATCTATTGGAACTTCGAGGCTCATGTTGTTGTTAAGAAGGTTCACGTCCCAGGGATGCGTAATTTCAGCTGATAGCACAAGTTTGCTTGTATAAGGAACTTTAACCGTATAGTTCCTCCAGACAGTTGTTTTACCATCAGTCGAAACGTATTCACGTTTGTCAATTATTGGAACAATATTCCCACTGTTCAGGTCGTATTTGCCCACAAACATGCGGATATAAACGTTATCTGCCTTGGCTGGGATACCATAGCCGAAAGATATTTTCAGCTCGTCACCTGGGAGAATAGCAAGTTCACTCTTCTGCTTGGCAGGTTTCCAGAGTATAGTCGAGCTTGTGTCGAGGAATGGTTTGATTTCGACAGAACTGACAGGCACAGCAATCAAAAGGACAATTAATAATGCTGCAAATACACGTAAGACGTTTTTGCCATTGAATTTTCGAAATTGAATTAATTGAGGCAAATTGGACACCTCAGAATATATCGGAAAATTCCGATATATAGTTTTTACGAGATGCATAAATCTCTGTAGTTAATGACTATTATCAGTTCAGCAAAGATGAAAATTCTGAAAGAATTGGCTAAAGAGCCTTTGCACGGTTACGCTCTCTCTAAAAGGCTTGGTATTACTATTTCTTCAATTTATGAACATCTTTCTGAGTTGGAGAATGAAGGATTAGTCCATCATAAAACTGAAGGTCGGAGAAAAGTTTACAGACTAACAGAAAAGGGCAAGAAGCTTGTTGAGATTTTAGAATAATATAAAGATTAGAAAAAATTAAATATATGGGAATAATGGCCCGTAAGAGGTGATTGTGTTGAAGAAGGCTTTATTGCTGTTAGTATTAGCAATAATATCAACTATTGCATTGTCAGGTTGTACAGCTGAGGAATCTACAGGGACTGGTTCAGTGTCGCAACCTGAACCAACACCTACCATCACACAAGCTACTCCTCCTACACCAACCCCAATGCCTACACCTAAACCTGAGACAACAATTAGCAAGTATGTATATTACTACAATGCAGTGGCCACTTCATTAATCTACGACCTTCTGTCGACAAGTGCTAAGCAAAAGTATACTAAAGATGATGTACACAACTTTGTCTATGCTTTCACAAGTAATGGCGTCCACATCTACGACTATAATGTGGTAAACAAGGATGTACATGAGTCTAAAGCCCAATTGGATGTAGAAATTACCTGGAATGTGATGGGGTATCACAAAACACATAAATATAACATAAGCTTGACATTAGAGGGCGGAGAATGGAGATTAGACGATTTAATATTATATAAAAATTAGGGAATCTTTCATGCAGCGTTGTTCAAACAGCACTATTTTTATCTCTTTTCTCATTTACTCATCTGTTGGAAACCTAAATACAGGATACTCATTGCTTAAAACTTCAATGCCTACAGCATTTCCAACAATTTTTTCTTCTTTTCTTCAAACTCCTCGTCAGTAAGTATACCTGCATCGTGTAATTCCTTCAACTTCTTTAACTTTTCAAAAACATCAGCTTCCTCAGAACTCTTGTATTTTCTCTTTCTATTTTCTGATTTACGCCTGTTTAGTTCTGCGAGTTTTTCATAAAGGGCTTCAGCCCATTCCTGTGTTTTGTCTCTTATCAGTCCCTTAATCTGGAATCTTGGAGCATGTTTGATTCCGTTCTCATCTATGTACGGAATAACCAGCAGGTTTAGATTTCCTTTCTTTGAAATAAATCCTCCTCCAGTTCCAACCCCCATAGGAATCGGTGAGAAAGGGACTGGGGTAGCTATCCCGCCACCGATTGCAGTTGCATCGCCTGAATCTTTCTCCACGAAAGTAACGTTATCTACTAAAATGCTTTCGAATGGAATGATTATCTTCCATCTTTTGGATTGTCTTAAAGCAGATTTTTCGAACTCTATTCTATCATAAAACAGTCTTAACCAACCATCAACTCCTGTTTTTGTAGTATCGCCCATATCAAAAAATCTACCTGATTTCAGAGGATATTTCAAATGCCCACCAAAATAACGGGCCATGTCCTGTTTTATCGGTTTTTCATCCTCCCCCATAAAACTCACCCATTGTTTTTATCTAATTTCAGTTGCAAATGCAAACATATTTTAAGAATTTTGATTCTATATCTTATGGTGGTTTGATGGCCACATTTAAGAAAGTTAAATTGAGTAACGAATAAGGAATTACACTCAATAATTGAAAAAGAGCTTGATGCACTGGAAGAGGGTTTGGAGCTTCTCCAATATGAGTTTGCAACATCAAAAGGAATTCCAGATTTCCTTTGTGTGGATAGCGGTGGGAGATTGGTAATTATCGAGGTAAAAGTTGGTGAAGATGAGAATATACTGTTTCAGGCCCTGAGATACTACAGTGAGATAAGCAAAATTAAGTATGTAGTTGCAAACATGTTCCCAGACAAAAAAATAAAACCAGAACTGGAGCCGAGAATTATCCTAATTTCAGAAAGATTCTCCGACGATTTGAGAAGGTTAGCTACACTTGTAACTCCAGAAGTGGAACTTTACGAATATGCCGTCCTCCAAGATAAAGATGGAAAAATGGGAATATATTTCCATCAAGTAACCATACCTAAGATTGAGGAGTTACCCCATCTCCCCCGAGTTTTGAGGAGCTTGAGAACTACATTACAGACGAAAAGTTAAGGGAAGCATACAAAATGGCAATAAAATCTATTGAAAGCATAACTGATGACATAGAGAAGTATCCTACTCGAAATTATGTTGGATTTAGATTTAGAGGTAGATTGGTTGGTTATGTATATCCTCACAGAAAATCTTTCGATGTCGGAGCACCTGTACTGGATGAGAGAGGTAGAGTGGCGGGAGAGGACGCATTTATTCGGGTTGAAGAACCAGAAACTGATATCAGCGATATCCTTGAAAAAATCAGAAGAAATTACGAAATACTAAACAAGAAGAGGCAATAACTTTCACTAAATGTAAAATCTTTGCGTAGCTATTTCCAAGAGTGTTGCTGTACTTTTTCAACCATCATCCGAAAAGATGACAACAATTCCAAGTTTGCTTACTCTAATGTGCAAATTCACAGAACACATCATGTAGAATCCCTCGTCAATGAGCTTGAGAATGCTGCTTTCATACTTGTTTTCAAGTTCTTCGATGACATCTTTGTAATTTCCGAGCCAGCTTTTAAGCCTCTGCATCCATTTTATGTATAATCCAGCATCAACTGAGACTCTTTTTCCTTTAACCCCATTTGTTCAGCAATAGGATTATCAAGCAGGGGGAAATAACTGGGTGAAAACACGTGAAGTAGTTTAATCGTTCCTATTGGCTCGTTGTTTCCTATTCCAGCTGATTTCAATATCTCGTTTACCTTGCCGTAAGTTTCTCTAACTTTCTCCTCCTCTATATCATCGAAAATCAGGTGCTTATTTCTGAAAAATTCAAATTGCTTTTTTAGCTTCCCAAGCTCATCTCCAACACTTTCGAAATAATCCAGCAGTGAGAAATTAGCTTTCCTATTAAAATACTGCTTGAATCTCTGGAGATTCCACGTGAAAAAGAAGAATGAAACAGCAAAACCCACATTACTCCGCTTTTCACTTATTTCTTCCAGCAGCAGAAGTAGCTGGGTCCTCATCTTTTCCTGCAAGCTCAGGTCTTTAACCCTAAAAGCATCGAAATTGAGATTGTTTATAAGATTGGCAATTCTCTGCTTTTCAGAATCTTTAACAGTGAATTCTCCATTCAAAAACCACTCGTCAATCCATTTTCTGGCCAGAGGATATGCATCGTATCTGCCCTCAAAAATTTCAAACAAATCATGTGACGCATTAATCCATCTAACAAACTCACTCCCACTGAGCATTCTCATCCCCCTTGTATCTCAATTCTTCGAACTGATGAATTATGCTAATCACATACTTCGTGAATCTACTGTGCTGGCATAAATCCGCTCTTTTTACTTTAAAGCTCTTATAATCATCCCATATTTCGTAAACGAGCTTAAAATCCTTTTTAGGGACATATTGTGGGCTACCACTGGGGATAAGACATTCAATCATGGAATCAGAGATTTTCTGGCTATAAAGTCCTTGCCTATGTATCCCGAATAGACTGTCCAGTTTCTGATATGTGTAGGTTTTTCAAGCTTCTTCAGAAGCAGTTCCCAGAATTTCTCGAAAGGAATGACTTTTTTATGTATGACTTGTTCAGTCTTGCGTGGGATGTTTTCAATTATTCCCTTTTCCAACTCTTTTACAGAATTCGTGTAGATGTTGACGGTCCCAAATTTGAGTTTAATGCAATACCCGAAACCTGTTCTTTTAATTTTGGCCCCATACCACTCCTCTAATTCGGAAATTTCGTCGGGCATGTAAGTAGGTATGGAAAAAATAAGTATTTAGTTTTTCGAAAAATCTACCAGTGTGAATTGGTTTAAGAAAAATTACTTTGATTTTAGTTTGGCTGGTACCAGAAATTTACCTCTATCCTGTATTTTTGCTTGTTATAAAGCCAGCAGGAGAAGAAAAAATTAACGAGGTTTTACTCCAGGTTAATGAAACCAACAATACTTTTGAAAAACTTGAAATGATAGCAGAATGGGAAGTCAAAGATTTCACCAATGCTTACAATAACAACCCCGATTTTGCCCTCGACCCACTTTTCAGATACCCTATCTATTTTGACGGAAATGTAAGAGTGAGGGCTTTAACCCCACTCATCCCTGAGTTATCAAATAATCCATACTGGATTGCCTTTTTAAGGTTGGTGCTTGTGGTGAGCTCGCCTCACTTTTCAGTGAAGTCTCCAAACAAGCTGGATTCGAAACAAGAATCGTTGGAACTAAAGGCGAAGACCACACGTGGGTTGAGATTAAGATAGATGATGAATGGATTCATGCAGACCCGACACTGTATTTTATCAACTACCCTAACCATGAGAACATCACCTGGATTGATAATCCGATATTTTACGATTTGAATTGGTTCAAAGTTTCGAAAGTTATCGTTAAAGATACGAATGAAGACATTACAGAGAAGTATACTGACGTTGGAACTCTCAAAGTTATTCTCAGCAAACCAGCAGACAGAATGGTTGTTAAAACAATGAAAGGAGAAAAAGAACGGGAAGTTACAACCATTGATGTAAATGCTTCGACAGTCAATATTGAGTTCGGTGGAAAGAAGTACATCATTACCGCAGAGAAGGATTTGATTCCTCATCTCGTTGTGCTACAGGATACTAAAGAAGTTGAAGTTGTTGAAGGAAAACAAACGGCTATAGTACTCTCACCAGCAAATCTGGAGTTTAAATCGCCGTTTTATCTTTCAATGCTTTTACTAGCAGAAATTGTTGGAATCCTATTTCTCTGGAGAAATAGGAGAAAATAAACTACTGTAAATTCTCCTTGAGTTCCATCAGCTTCATTCTCAGCATCGGATTCCTTTCCATCTCTTTCACAATCTCGTACATCTCCTTGAGCGTGGTCAGCATTTCGGGACTCTCCACAATCTGGGCAAAAAGCTCATTCATCATCTTAACTTCTTCCCACAAGGTATTGAACTGCTCTCTGAGCTTTTTATTCTCAGCTTGTACATCTTCGAGTATCTTCTTGTACGTTTCAAGCTTCTCCTCAATCTCACCGACGTCCTTCACAGCCGTGGATATGCTGAGCTGGGCTTCAACCTCGGCATACTTCTTTCTCACCTCCTCAGGTGGGGGTATCAGGTAAGCTCCATTGTAAGGAATCGAGTGCCCCATCATGAAGTCAACAAGCACTGGGTCAAATCCGTTCAGCCTTAGTATTGATGAGAAGGCCGCCCTAAGAGCATGCGGCCTGTACGGATTGAAGTCAACTTTTTCCATCTCTTCTTTCGTTATCAGCCCAGCCTTGATTGCAGTCTCCCTGAGCATGTTCTGAATATGGTGCGGATTTATTCTCTCTCTCTTCCTTCTCTTCGCCTTGTCCTTTATGAAGAGGGGAGTATCGTACTTCAGCTCTTCCCCCTTCGCCTTTCTATCGTTCAGATAAGCCTTCAAAGCCTCAACCGCATCTCTTCCAACGAATGTGAAGTACTCGACCTCTTCCTTCTCCCTTACAACGTGAACCATCATGGGAATTTTTCCAGCCTCAAGCTCGTTCTTCACATCTCCGTAGTTCAGGCTGCAGAGCGTTGAGACGTCGAAACCTCCCTGGAATAGAAACAGGATGATAGCCCTATCCCTTAACGTGGGAGCGTGGTCTACAAGCTTCTTGACAATTTCTGGAGTGATAACGGCTTTCCTGTTTTCCTTCTTCGGTGCTGCTTTTGGAGTTTTGACGTTTAGCGGAAAGCCGTTCCACTTGTAAAAGCTTCTTACTGCTGTGAAATATAAAGTTGCGGTCTTCTTTGCTACCTTCTTCTCGTTTATCAGATAGTTGTAGAATTCCATCAGCCTTGCTTCGGGTTTGCCCCTCTCCCTTCTCGACTTCTTCCTATCTTCTTCAGCCTCGTCAAGGAGCTCGGAAGGGTTGAGATTGCACCACTCACAGAAAAGTCTCAGTCCTGCTCTGTAGGATGGCTTGCTCCCTTCCTTGACGTTGTTGAGCCATCGCCTCACTTCCTCAAACTCTTCGAGTTGCATGATACTATTTTGACTCTTATAGCTATAAAGTTTACTGTAGAGTTAACCTAAATCAGACCAAAATGGGATTGAAAGTAGCGTTTGCCTCCAAGACCGGCAATCCGAAACCCTGTTGAAATCAGACCAAAATGGGATTGAAAGCTCATGAACCCTTTGAATACTCCAACTATGCTGTCTAAGTTGAAATCAGACCAAAATGGGATTGAAAGTGTTACCAAATCTCAATACCCCCGCAATCAACACACCTAGTTGAAATCAGACCAAAATGGGATTGAAAGTGTAAATTGCACTATTATATTGTGTTCGCGGGTATCCCATTTAAGTGACATGGCAGGAGGTGATTGAAATGTCATATGAAGAATTCAAAAGAAAA
>Ga0256833_1000649_pt1 | contig 26803 bp, 28 predicted proteins | sample 356284metaG_FD_190535 | JGI IMG/M metagenome (GOLD analysis project Ga0256833, IMG submission 190535) | Hydrothermal vent microbial communities from Mid Atlantic Ridge, Atlantic Ocean - 356-284 | ecosystem: Environmental > Aquatic > Marine > Hydrothermal vents | place: Atlantic Ocean: Mid... | reverse complement strand
AGGCATGGCTAGTGTTGCGAGACACGGCGACTATGTGGCTGCCTTGGTGCTCGTGGCGGTCTCCGCCCTGCTCCTCGTGGCCCTCGCCCAGCCCGCTTCGGCGCAGCAGCCGGCGGTGCCCCAGCCGCAGCTGCCGCAGCTCCACGTCAACGTCTCCAAGGCGGTGCTCCGCCTCATCATCTACCCCGACGGCGCGGTGAAGCCCGTCTACAGCCTCGAGGCCACGGCCTCGCTGGGCTCTGCCGGCGTGAAGGGGGTCCTCGAGCTGGGGACGCGGGGCCGCTACACCGGCACCGAGTCGAACCAGACCGCCCGTCTCCGGCTCCACCTGGAGGGCCTACAGGGGGAGGCCGGGAAGGAGACGGTGGCGGCCAACGTCACCGCCCAGGGGAGCTACTGGTTCGAGCGGGGCAACGGAGAGGCGGTTCTCCACCTGAAGGCCTCCTACCGCGGCGGCGGCAAGTCGGGGGTCCTCGTGGTGAGGGAGCTGAGAGCCAGGCTCGTGGAGGCCAGGAGGGTAGACATGGTCCTCGACGCGGTCCTGCCCGCCAGCCTGCTCCGGGGCAACGCCACGGGGAGGGCGCCCAGCCTGCAGGAGGTCAACCGGAGGCTCGCCGAGAACGGCCTAGGCTTCATACACGTCAAGACCCTGAGCATAACCCTGATGGACAACGGGTCCGTCGCCGTCCGGCTCCACGCCGTACTAGACATAGACGCGATGCTGGCAGCGGCGGAGCGCAACGGGCTATCCAGGAGCGACGCTGACACGGTTAGGAGCCTCCTCGCCTCCCCCCACCGCGTGGAGGGGGGCTTCCGTCTAGACGCCAGCCTCCGCTCCGGCGGAGGCGTGGTGGACGCGCGGCTCAGCTATAGCTCCGGCTCCAGGGGCGACCTCGAGGCCCTCTCCCGGCAGGCCTCGAGGGCCAGCGGCTCCATCGCGGCCCTGGCCGCGGCGCTGCTCCAGCCGCTGGCCGCGAAGAACCCCGAGGCGGCGATAGCCGTGACGCAGGTGGTGAGCGGCAGCCGCCTCGCCGGCGGCCGGCTGCTGCTCGAGAAGCCGCCCAGCGAGTCCTCGACGGAGCTACGCGTGGCCGTGGAGAAGGGGGTTGCGAGGATAAGCCTCCGCTACAGCGGCGCCAGGCTCTACGCCCCGTCCTCCACGCCCTCCGCCTCCGCGGAGAAGACCCTTGCCCTGCTGGCGGAGCAGTACCAGCAGCTCCTATCCATGCTGGCCCAGTTCGAGATAATCGCGCCCGGGGTCTCCCGCGTCCTGCCCACCGTCGCCGCGCTGGAGCCCGCGGCGCCCTGTGTGAAGCTCTCCCAGGCGCGGGCGACCCTCGCCCAGCTGGCGGCCGTGAAGGTGGACCTCTCCTCCTGCAAGCCGCAGCCGGCCGAAAACACCACGGCCACGTCGAAGCCGGGAGGCGGGACAACAGCCACTGCAACCACCTCCGCCGCCACGTCCACCTCCACGGCGACTGGCAGGGGCGGAGCCGGGGCAGCCACCAGCCCAGCGCCGGTAAGCACAACGTCCACCACGTCCACCGCGCCGGCGGGGTCGGCGCCAACCAGCACCGCTACCAGGCAGCCATCCACCACGCCGTCCTCCACTGTGCCGGCGACGCGGCCCACGGCCAGCAGTAGCGCGGCTAGCAGCGTTGCGTCGCACTCTGCCACCTCTGCCAAGGCTGGGTCCACAGCCGCCGGCGGCGGGGCCGTCACCACAGCGGCCGCGGCGTTGGGCGCCCTGGTGCTGGTGGTTGCCGCCGCTGCGCTGCTGGCACGGCGCCGCTAACCGGCCGCCATTATCCCACTCTTTTTCCACGCAGCCTCCCACGGGTTAGCCGCTAAGTAGCCCCCCGGGCCGCTTTTGGCCACCACTGCCTTCTAGGAGAGGGGGCCGGTTGCGGGCGGAGCCGCTACGCAGGCTGGTCATGGTGCTGGTTCTCGTCGCGGCCGGCGCCGCATTGAAGACCCTGGCTGCGGCGGCGTCGGGCAGCAGGGCGGTGCTCGCGGACTCGGTTACCTGTATCGCCAGCGTCGCCTCGGCCGCGGCGCTCCTCTACTACTATCGTCTGTCGCTCGTGCCTCCGGACGAGGACCACCCCTATGGCCACCTGCGTCTCCGCTACGGCGGCGTCCTCGCCAGCATGGCGTTCTACCTGCTAGCCGCGGGCGCGAACATGGGGTTCCTGGTCGCCGGCGCCGGGGGCTACCGGGTGGACGCGGCCGCCGGGCTCCCCTGGCTGCTGGCCGGCACCGGGCTCTACGCGGCCGCGGTGCTGGAGGCCCGTGGCCTCGACCCGGTTGTTAGGGCCTACGCGGGGTTCACCGCGTCCGAGCTCCTAGAGACCTCTGTCTCCCTAGCGGGCTCTGCCGCCGGCCAGCTGCTCGGCTACGTCTACGACCTAGCCGCGGCGTCTGCGATAACGGCATACATACTCTACGAGGCCCTACAGGCCCACATGTACCTTCTCCGTGTCTTCGCCGACGCCGCGGCCCCGAGGAGCCTCTACGACGCGTTGAGGAGGGAGCTCGGCCTCCGGGGGCTCGAGCTGCGGAGGGCGAGGCTCAGGATGCTCGACGACACCCACTGCGCCGGCGACGCGGTGGCAGCCCCCCGGGCGGGGATGCCTGCCGACGTGGCCGACCTCCTCGCCGACGAGGCAGCCGAGGAGATGAAGCGCATGGGGTGCGACGTGGTGATACACGTTGCCTACGCGGAGCGGCCCCCGGCCTCCCCCGGGGAGAGCGCCTCCGCGGCGAGGAGCGAGACGACGGAGACGACGAGGCTATAGTAGGCGCCGGTGGCGAGCTGCTCGGCGAGCCCCTGGTCGCCGACGGCCAGTGCGGCGGCCGCGGCCACGAGCAGCAGCGCGAAGCCTATCGCCGTCCCCCTGCCGAGGGCCTCCAGCGCCTCCACAGCCTCTCTTCTCCGGCCGGTCAAGCAGCGGTTCTCCCCCCTGGTATGCGGGGACGCCTAGCCTCCGGGCTCCACCAGGCGCCTCCAAATGCTTTCCCAGAGCGGCCCCTCCAGGGGGGTAGCGTAGTACACGGCGACCATGAGGCCCCCTACTGCTGCGAGCAGCAGCGCCAGCCTCAGGCTCCTCGGCAGCCGGCGGGCGACGAGGGCCGCGGGGAGCCAGAACGGCACGTCGAGCAGCAGCCGGTGCGCCGTGACGCGGCCCGCGAGGGCGGCGGGCGGCGCCGCCACCGCCTCGACAGCCGCCGCGGGGGTGTAGAAGGGCGCAGCCGCCCCCGCCGCGGCCACCCACGGCGACGAGGCCAGGCTGCCCCAGCTCCACAGCAGCGTGCCCCAGAGCAGCCCCTTCAGGGGCTCCGCGCCGGCGAAGCCCGAGGAGAGCGTGTGGGCGACAATTGGGGCCGCCGGCGCGGAGGCCAGCAGCCTGTTGGCTATGTCGGAGGCCGCGAACGCGGCCCCCGCGAGCCCCGCCGCCCGGGCGGCGCCGCCCCTGTCGCCGCGCATCAGCCGGTCGTAGACGAGCGCGGCGGAGTAGACCAGGTGCGTCCACGGGTGTATCATCGCCGCCGCGAACATGAGGGCGGCCAAGGCGGCGCCGTCGGCCACGAAGTAGAGGAGCGCCAGCGGCAGCGCCGCGCTGTTAGCCTGGAGGCCGCTGAGGAGGAAGGTCGCATACTGCCCCCCCGCGGCCGCGAGCAGCGCCGCCTCGCCGCCGCAGCCGCCCAGCCTCCTCTCGGCCACAGCATAGGCGGCTGCCGCGAGCGCCGCGCCGGCGACGAGCGGGTGCACCACGTCCATAAGCAGCCAGGGGTCGAGGCGGAGAAGCCGGTGCACCGCGTAGAGCAGCGCCAGGTACACGGCCCTGGCCAGGCCATGGGTGGCTGCAAGCGCCCAGCCCAGGCCGTGGACGTCCGCGGCCTCGAGGAAGCGGGAGTAGTAGAAGGTGTCGACAGACACAGGCTCCCCCCGGGGGTTCACGGTCGGGAGGTGCGGCAGCGCAACCGCGGCGGCGACGAGCAGCCAGGCAGCCACCAGCCCCAGGCCGCCGAGCCCCCCGCCGCCGCACCCCCGGCCAGCGGCGAGCCCCAGGGGGCAGGGAGCCGCCGGGTAGAAGCGGCGGAGGAGGCAGAGAAGCCACATAGCCCCAAACACGGCGGCCAGCACCGGCGCCGCCACGGCCGGCAGTGCCCAGAGACGCCTCTCAACCAGCACAAGCCTCTGCGCCACCCACGCCAGCCGCGGGTCAGCGAAGTAGGCGGCCACCGCCGCCACCAGGAGAGCCTCCACCACGGCCACGGCGACGGCGGCGCCCACCGCGAAGCCCCGCCGCCGCCACAGGAGGGGCTCCACGCGAGCAGCCGCGGCCAGCGCGCCCACGGCAAGCGCCGCGACGACAACGTCCCCCACGGGGCCGGGCGCGGCGCCCAACGCGAGCCCGGCCGCGGCCGCGGACAACAGGTAGCCAGCCCCCGCCGCGCCGCCCCCGGCTAGGCAGGAGACAGCCACAGCCCCCAGGCCGCCGGCGAGCAGCGAGTCGAGAAGCCAGCTCCCCGAGACCGGCGCGTACTGGTAGACGAGGAACGTCGCCCTCCTCGCGGTCACCGATACCGGCACAAGCCCCGAGGCTTCGAGCAGGGCGAAGACGAGCAGCGCGCCCGCAGCCGCCTCGCCCGCCACCCGGCACCAGGCAGCCCTCCCCACCCCGGCCTCCACCCCGCGCCGCCGTGGCCGCCAAGGGGCCCGCCTAATAGGCCCCCTCCGGGCCCGCGTCTCCTCCCGTGCAGGCGGCCGGGTGCTGCATGCATGGCTCGCGGCAGGAGTGTTGGCAGGGAGGTGGTCCGGGGCTACAGCGGGGCCCCTGTACTGGCGGTGCCTGGCAGCCATTCGGCGCTGCAGCTCCTCCGCGGCGCCCGGGACGAGGGCGTCGAGGCGGTCCTGGTGGCCACCCGTGGCCAGTACGAGGCCATCTATTCGAGGTTCCCCTGGCTCTACAGCCGGGTGGTTGTTCTCGACTCCTGGGGGCAGCTCCTCTCCCCCAGGGTGCTGGGCCAGCTGCGTGCCCTGAACGCTGTCCTCGTGCCGCATGCGAGCCTCATAGAATACGTGGGTGCTGGGAGGCTTCTCGAGGCCGAGCTGCCGGTTCTCGGCAACCGGTTCCTGCTCGAGGTCGAGGCGGACTGGGCCCGGAAGATGGGCCTCCTCGAGGCTGCGGGCGTCGAGACCCCGAGGCTCTACCGTGACCCCGGCGAGGCGACGGGGCCGGTGATAGTGAAGCTTCCGGGCGCGAAGGGGGGCCGCGGCTACCGGGTCGTGGCGCCGGAGGAGCTCCCCAGGGTGCTGGAGGAGCTGGAGGCCATGGGGTACCGGCGTGGCGAGGTGGCTGTGCAGGAGATGCTTGTGGGTGTGAGGCTCTACGCCCACTACTTCGCCTCCAGGGTTATGGGCCGCGTGGAGCTGATGGGGATGGATAACCGGCTGGAGTCCAACATAGACGGGCTGGCCCGTCTCCCGCCGGGGCTGGTGGAGAGGCTGGGCCTGGAGCCGAGCTTCGCGGTGGTAGCCAACCAGCCCATGGTTGCCAGGGAGAGCCTGCTGGCTAAGATACTCCGCTACGGCGACCAGTTCGCGGCGCAGGTTGAGCGCGAAACCGGGTACCCGATGATAGGCCCGTTCAGCCTCGAGGGCGTCGTGACCGACCGCCTGGAGTACAAGGTGTTCGAGTTCAGCGGGAGAATAGTCGCCGGCACAAACGTGTACATGGGGCAGCCGTCGCCCTACGCTAGCCTCTACTGGGACACGCCAATGTACATGGGGCGGAGGGTTGCCCGCGAGCTGAGGCTCGCCTGGGAGAGGGGGATGCTGGAGGAGGTGGTCACCTAGAGGGGCTCCCCCAGGGAGAGGGAAAAATTATAACGCGCGTATAGCTGGCCTACGGGTTCTTGTATGGCCTCCTCGCCGGGGTGACGCCGCCGCGTGTCGACGGGGTAGGGTGAGCCCCGGCTGCGCGCCGGAACCCACCCCCTCATCCATCCTTGGCTAGCCCTGCTTCCTGACCTCTATGACGCAGTAGGGGTTCTCCGGGGTGCCGTGCTCCCTCTCCACGCCCTGGTATTTGCCGCCGAGTATCTTCTCGAAGACGCCGGCTATCATGCCGGTCTCGAGGTAGCAGACCTTCTTGCCTCCACGTGCCAGCTTCTCCACTGCCCCGTCGACCAAGGCGGCTCCGGCCATGCTGGGCGGGTTCTCCATCCTTATCACGGCGTGGCTGCTGTCGAACTCCTCTATTGTTATCTTGCCGAAGCCGAGTTCTTCTAGGAAGCGGGCGTACTCCTTGACGAGGTTCTCCACGTTCCTGGCCTCGTGGGCCTCCTCCATCCTCTTGACTAGTTCCTCGACGAGTCCCTGGCCGATGCGTTTGCCCAGGTAGTAGAGGGGGCCGCCCGCCGTCTGGCCTACTAGGTCGAACATCGTGTTCACTATCTCGGCGTAGGCCCTCATGGGTATGAGGATGTATCTCTCCTGGCCGCCGCGTAGGTGGATTTCTCCCCTCGTCTCTTCTAGCTCCTCCTTGAGGGTTACCACTCGTACGCCACCTCCGGTTATAGTAGGCGAACACGTCTATAGGGTAGATAATATTTTAAGTCTTTGTTTAAGAGTTTCAATAATGTTGGTGGCGTTTTCTTTACAGATTTGAATATCTTGGGTTCTCCGTGGGGGTGGCCTAAGCGGGTGGTTCAACATATCCGGCTACCCGCGGCTACCGGCAGGCCTAGATTACGCGCGAATATAATAAGCGGGTGGTGCTACACTGCACCGCAGCCAGCGCCCACGACAGCCACGGAGAGGGAGAGAGGTGGGCCCAGTGGCGCACCACGGCCACCCCCCAGTGGCGATAGTCTACGCCGGGAACCGGCTAGGCGCGCTGCCGCCCCAGGCGCCACACCTCCGCCGCATGCTCCGGGAGAGGCTGCGCCGCCCTCTCAACGTCCACGTCTCGGCCAGGTGGATAAGCCTCAAGGCGTTCAGCACAGGCCTCGCGGAGGCCAAGAAGGCGCTAGTAGAGGTGGCCGGGGGCGAGCTGCTCCACTACCGCCTAGGAGAGCCGCCCAGCTGCGAGCCACGCCTCCCCGAGGCCTACATGGGCTACGTGGCCGCGAACATGTTCTGGGAGGCCCACACGGTGGGCGAGGCCATGTGGCGCCGCGTCGGGCTCCCGGGGAGGATACTCGCGGTCGCAGCCGGCGCCCTGGCCAGGGCACAGGAGGGCGCCCCCGAGGCCGCCGTGGCGATGGTACGCAAGGCGGCGGCGTGGGCCACCGAGGCCCGCGTGGCGCTCGACGCCGAGCAGGGCGAGAGCCTAGTGGAGGAGGTCTACGCGAGGGGCTGGGCGGACGCCCGGCCCTGGCTGCTGCCCCTGGTGGAGGCCGTGCGGGCCCTGCTTTAGACCCCCGCCCCTGCCCCCGGGGGGTCTTGGGGCGTGGGTGTCTCGATGGCTGAGCCCTGGTACCCGTGGGGCGAGGTGCATCCCAGCAGCGTTATCCGGTCCGCGAGGGGCTCCACGCTCTACGGCCGCTGCGTCGCGCTGGGCGTGACCGGGAGCGCGGCGGTCTACCGTAGCCTCGACCTGGCCAGGGAGCTTATGAGGCTCGGCGCCGTAGTGAGGGTCGTGATGACCGAGGCCGCTGCGAGGCTCGTCTCACCGTCCCTCTTCGAGTGGGCCACGGGGCTGCCCGCGGTAACCGGTATAGGCGGCGGCGTGGAGCACGTCAGCCTGGCCCGTGCCTGCAGCGGCGTAGTGGTGGCGCCGGCGACGCTGGACACGTTGGCGGAGATAGCCTCGCTCCGCGCCGGGGACGCGGTCTCGGCGCTCGCCCAGGAGGCGCTGGGCCTGGGTAAGCCCCTCCTCCTGGTGCCGGCGATGCACCTGGGGATGTGGAGGCGCGCCTCCAGGCTGGTGGAGGCCCTGGAGCGTGACGGCGCCTACGTGCTCCGGCCCAGGATAGAGGGGGAGCAGGCGAAGTACCCCGACACGGTGCTGGCCGCCTGGTGGGTGGAGGCGCTGCTCGCCCGGGGCCGGGACCTCTCCGGCCTCCGCGTCCTCGTGACCGCGGGGCCGACGCTGGAATACATAGACCAGGTCCGCGTCGTGACCAACCCCTCCTCGGGGCTCATGGGTGTCTCGCTGGCCCTGGAGGCGGCCTGGCGGGGGGCCAGGGTGAGGCTGGTGCACGGCCCCCTGAGGTGCTGCCAGTGGAGCGGCTGGCGCGGCTACCTGGACTCCGTGGCCGCCGTCGAGACCACCGAGGAGATGCTAGCCGCCGTGGAGGCCGCCGCGAGGGGCGTGGACATGGCGTTCTACGCGGCGGCAGTCGCCGACTACCGGCCCAGGAGGAGGCTCGCAGGCAAGGCGCCCACCGTGTCGGGGCCCCTGGTGCTGGAGCTGGAGCCCACCCCCAAGGTCGCGGCGGCCGCCGTCCGCCTGGAGCCGGGGGCGCTCCACGTGGGGTTCGCGGCGGAGCCCCTCACCGGGGAGGAGCTGGTGGCGAAGGCGAGGGAGAAGCTCGGCCGCTACGGCTTCGACGCGGTGGCGGCCAACAGCACGGTAGAGCCGGGCAGCGGCTTCGCCTCCGAAACCAACCACGTGTACCTGGTGGACAAGTGGGGCCACGTCCAGGAGATGAAGGGGCATAAGAGGCTGGTGGCCCGCAGCCTCCTGGACGCGGCGGCGAGGCTATACGCGAAGAAGAGAGAGGGATAATACCTGGATGGGCCTCGGGGTGGGACCCACCGGGTCATCCCACTCTGCGGGGCGGCCCAAGGGGGCCGCGTCCCCGGTGCGGCTCCCGGCCTCTACCTAGACGCTACAGCTGTAACCGTTTTTATCACCACGGCTAGACAGCCCCTCCACCATATATAGCGTGTCTTATCCCCGCCCAGCCCCCCGTGGAGGGGCTCGCAACACTTCTAGCTCATGCCGCCCGGAGGCGCAGCAGCGCAAGGGGTAGAGCGTGGAGCCCGGCGGCTGCAGGGTCGAGGCAGAGATCCCGCTCCACGTGACCGGCCTCTGGCTCCCACTGTGGAGGCCCAGCCCCCTGGAGTCGGGCAGCCTCGGCGCGGGGCTCCTGCTGGAGCCCCCTGCCCGCGTCGTCGTCGAGCCCTGCCGCCCCGGCCGGCGCTGCGGCCTCACGGCCTCCACGCCGGAGGGGGAGCTGGCCCGCGTGCCCAGCGTGGTCGCCGAGGTGCACCGCCTGGACCCCGCCACGGCCGCGGCCTCGGTCAGGGTGGAGTCGCCGGTGCCGCTCGGCAGGGGGTACGCGGTCAGCGCGGTCCTCGCCCTGGCCGCCTCCCTGGCTCTCCTCGCCCGCGAGCCCTGGAGGAGCCTCGAGGAGGCCGCCAGGCTAGCCCACGTCGCCGAGGTGGAGGCCGGCACCGGGCTGGGCGACGTGGTGGCCATACTGTACGGCCGCGGCCTCGAGGCCAGGCTCGCCCCCGGCGCGCCGGGCCTGGCCAGGGTGGAGTCGGTGCCCGTCTCCGCGGAGGCGGTGACGGTGGAGCTCGGCGGCGTCTACGAGACGAGCCGGATGCACCGCCGCCTCTCCTGGAGGCTCCACGGCCTTGCCGCCCCGAGGCTTGCGAGGCTACTGGAGCGGCCCAGCCTCGGCCTCTTCCTGGAGGAGGCCCGCGGCTTCGCCCTCGAGGCCGGCTTCGTCGACGAGAGGGCCGCGGCGGCGCTCGACGGGGCGGTGGAGTCGGGCCTCGCCAGGGGCTGGTACGCCAAGAAGAACGTGGCCGTCGTGGTGGCCGCGCCGGGGAAGGCAGAGGAGCTGGAGGCCCAGCTACGGGCGGCGGGCTTCTCCCGGCTTCGCCGGCTCCGGGCCGCCTCCTCGCCCCTGCGTGTCTCGCTGCACTGCTAGACGCGGCCGAGCACCACGGGGGCCCCCAGGCGGCCCCGGAGGGGAGGCTTCTTCCAGCCCCCCGGGGGGAGGGCTAGGGGCTGGCAGCCCGGGCTTCCCGCGGGGTGTTGCCTCCTGGAGGACTACGACCTGGCGGTTGTGGGCGGCGGCCCCGGCGGCTACCCTGGGGCTATACGGGCCGCGGAGCTGGGCCTCCGCGTCGTCCTCTTCGAGGAGCGCGGCCTCGGCGGCGAGTGCACGCTCTACGGCTGCGTCCCGACGAAGACCATTATGCTCTACGCCGCCGCGCTGATGGCGCTCGAGAGGCTCGGCCTGGAGGCGCGGCCGCCACCCGCCCGCCTCTGGGAGGAGGCGAGGAGGGTGGCGGAGAAGCTCTCCGGCGGCATCGAGTCCCTCCTTGAGAGGCACGGCGTGAGGCTGGTGCGCGCCCGCGCCCGCCTCGCCGGGGGCGGCGTGGTTGAGGCGGCCGGGCGGCGGTACCGTGCCAGGGCGGTGCTGCTGGCGCCGGGGAGCGTACCCGCCGCACCCCCCGGGGTGGTGGTGGACAACAGGCGCGTCCTCGACAACCGTGGCTGGCTGCGCCGCGCCCCCGAGCCGGGGGAGAGGCTCCTCGTCGTCGGCGGCGGCCCCGTGGGCGTCGAGGCCGCCGCGGCTGCGGCCGCGCTGGGGGCCAGGGTGGTGCTCGTCGAGGCGCTGCCGCGTATACTGCCGGGCCTCTCGCGTCTCGCCTCGTCGACCGTCTCGAGGCTCCTCCGCCGCCTGGGGGTGGAGGTGCACACGGGCTGCCCCCTGGAGGGCCTGGAGGAGGCGGAGGGCGGCGTGGCGGCCAGCTACTGTGGGCTCCGCGGCCTCTATAGCCGCGTCCTGGTAGCCACCGGTAGGAGGCCCGCCACCCGCGGCATCGGCCTGGAGGAGGCGGGCGTGGCGCTCGACGAGAAGGGCTACATAGTTGTCGACGACTACCTGGAGACCAGCGTGGCCGGGGTGTTCGCGGCCGGCGACGCCACCGGGCCGCCCCTGTTGGCGCATAAGGCGATACACCAGAGCCTGGTCGCCGCCGGCAACGCCGCAGCGGCGATGGGCCGCCTCGCCGGGGGCGCGAGGAGGTACTCTCCAAGGGCTGTGCCCGCCGTGGTGCACCTGGGCGCCGCGGAGGCCGCCTCGGTGGGCGTCTCCCTCGACGAGGCCAGGGCCAGGGGCCTGGCGTCTGCCAGGGTCAGGCTCGGGTGGAGCCTCTACGCCGAGACCCTCGGCCTTGCCGAGGGCTACGCGGCCGTGGTCTACGAGCCGGGGAGTGGCCGCATAGTCGGCTTCGAGGCCGTGGCGCCGGGGGCGGGCGAGGTGGCCGCGGAGGCCGCGCTCGCGATAGAGAAGGGGCTCGGCCTTGAGGATGTGGCCTCCGTGGTGCACCCGCACCCGGAGAGGTCCGAGCAGCTGGTGGAGGCGGCTCTCGCGGCGCTCGGGCTGCCGCTCCACTACTACCGGGGCCGGGGCTAGTCTGGCCACCTGTGTGGGCGCCCACCGTGTTCTCCCGCCGCCACTATTTCCACGCTTCTATATGATAAACTTCTTAAGGCTTCATGTGTCCCACTTCTTCTCGCGGAGAGACGTAGAGGCGAGGGAGAAGGGTGGGAACAATGGTGTTCCGATTCGGCCACCGGAGGACACGCACCGTCTGGGAGGCCGAGCTGGCGGAGACCCTGCACGGGCGCCCCGCGAGCCTCGTGGAGGTGGAGGAGCTGGAGAAGAAGCTGATAAACCAGAGCCACTACCACGGCCTCGTGTCGCCCAGCAGGATGCTTAAGAGGCTCTAGCCGCGGAACCTCTCATACCACTTCTCGTACAGCTTTATCATCTCCTTTGTTATGCTCGGCTTCCTCGACTGCACGGCCTCGACGAAGTCCCTCATAGCTATGGGGCGGGGCTCCCCCTCGCCGCCGCTCGCCTCGAACAGCTCCCTTATGGTGCGCAGGTGGGCCTCCATGACTATGTCCTTTATGTCGCTGGCCGAGTAGCCTTCAGTCATCTCCGCCAGCTTCTCGAAGTCCACGTCCGGGGCGAGCTTCAGGTTGCGGGTGTAGAGCCGGAATATCTCCAGCCTCGCCTTCTTGTCGGGCGGCGGGATATAGATACGCTTCTGGAACCTCCTTATGAAGGGCTCGTCGAGCTTCCAGGGCTTATTGGTTGCGCCTATGACGTATACGTGGAGCTTGTTGCTCTTATCCTGGAGGCCGTCCATCTCCTTGAGGAACTGGTTCCGGACCCTTACCTCGCCGCCCACCTCGCTCTCGTGCACACCCAGCAGGGCGTCTATCTCGTCAATGAATATTATAGCTGGCTTGCCGTTCCTCGCCGCCTCCCTAGCCTTGTCGAAGAGCATCCTGACCCTCCTCTCCGCCTCGCCCAGCCACTTGCTCATAATGCTGGCTGCGTCGACGTTGAAGAAGACGCCGTCAACCTCGTTGGCCACGGCGGCCGCCAGCATGGTCTTGCCGCAGCCCGGGGGTCCGAAGAGGAGTATCCCGCGCGGCCAGCCGAGGGGGAAGAGGTCTGGACGCCTCACGGGGTAGATTATGGCCTCCCTTATGGCCTGCTTGGCGTGCTCCAGGTCGGCTATGTCGCTGAACCTTATCTTCGGCTTCTCCGTCACAATCCAGTCCTCCAGCTGCTCCGCCTCCTGCGGGGTGGCGGGGACGCCTAGCTTCTCCAGCTGCGCCACCCGCTTCTCGTACTGCGCCAGTATCCCCCGGTAGACGTGGGCCAGCGGGTTGTCCGGGTAGAGGCGGACTATCTTCCTGAGCACCTCTATTGCCTTCCGGTAGTTCTGTATCGCCTCCTGGACCCTGCCCTCCCGGTCCGCCCTGACCGCCGCGAGGGCGTAGCTCCTCGCTATCATCTCTAGCTTCTGCAGCCCAGAAGCCACTAGCCGTGCACCCCGTTGGAGAAGTATTACAGCATAGCATGGAGCCCCTCCTTTTAAGGCAGAGGGGCTAGTCCTATCCACCTGGCAGCGGCGGTGCATGCACCGTGGGCGGGGACAGCGTCCGGCTACCGAGGAGGCTCGTGGAGAACCTGGAGCCCGGCGAGGCCGTGATAGAGGCCGTGAGGCAGCGGTTCGCAGTCGAGAAGCCTAAGTGGCTCGTAGTAACCAACCGGAGGATAATATTCTTCGACGAGAAGATACTTGGACGCTACGAGATGAAGAGCGTGCCCTACGAGAAGCTCCTCCGCGTCTACTACCGCCGGGGCCTGGTCGGCTCCGAGTTCCGCCTAGAGCTGGAGAACGGCGAGACAATAGACCTATCCTGGATGAGCAAAGAGAACGCGGAGAAAGCGATAAACGCGATAAAAGAGGCGCTCGAGAGGATAAGCGTCGAGCCACCCACGATAACCAAGAAGAAGCACCTGACAAGCGTAGAGATGATACTGGAGAAGCCCAAGGAGCTGGTCTCGCGCAGCGTCTCACGGGCAGTAATCGAGCCCCCAGCAGCCATGAGGACAGGCGACCCCCTCGAGAGGCTCGAGAAGCTCAAAAAGCTACTAGACGAGGGCGCAATAACCCCGGAGGAGTACGAGCGCCTCCGGAAGAAGATACTAAGCGAGATAGCCGGCAGCTAGGAAGCCCTCCAGGCGGGGCTCGGCCCACCCCTCACCCTCATCACAGCCCGGGGGCCTCCTCCCCCAGGGGCTCCCGTGCCCCACGCGCGCGGGGCTCACTCCTCACCGCCCCCCGCGGGGCCCACCCGGCGGCAGAGGCGCCTTATCCTCCTCTCCTCCACGGCCGCCACGGCCGCCAGTATGAGCGTCGCGGCCGTGTAGGCGGCGACTATGGCCCAGGGGCTCACTCCCTGCCCTCCCCCTGCTCCTCGCCCAGTATCCTGGCCTTCAGCCCCGGCGCCTCTATGGTTGCCTCCCTGAGCCATCCGTCGCCGCCGTAGCGGGCGGCCAGCTGGGCCCTCAGGGGGCCCGCCTGCAGCCTCTCCCTCGTCTCCCTCCCGGCCCACCTGGGGCCCCTGTAGAGCCAGGGGCTCCTCTGCCTGGAGAGCAGCTCTGCCAGCATCCTCACCGCCGGCTCCATCCTCTTCGGCTCCACGGACTCTATCGACACGGCCACCTTCCTCCCCCTCCGGCGCGCCCTGATGACGGCCACCGCGCTGGAGCCCCGCGCACTGGCCTCTACCCGGTACCTCCTCTCCTCGACCGCCTCCTCCGAGTGCGAGGCCTGGTACAGTAGTCCAGGTATCAGCGCCGCAAACGCGACCAGCGGAGGCAAAGCGCCCTTACCTCCCTTACCTCTCTCCTCCGGCTATCCTCTGGCGGGCACCCCTGCCCGCCACGCCCCCTCCGGGTAGAGCAGGGCGTGGCCCCGGGTACCGTATTAACCAGATTAACCAGGCACCCGGTGCCCTCTCCAACAACGCCTCTCCTCGGCTCCTCGTGGCTGCCGGGCAGGGGCGACACCCCCGCGGGAGCCCCGGGGGTGCTAGCCCTCGCCGCCGCCCCCGGCGCCCAGGCGGACCGCTAGCCGGGGCCACGGCTCCCCGGGCCGCGCCTCTAGCAGGGAGGTGCCGCTCCAGCCGCCCGGCGAGGCGATGGCGGCGGCCCAGGAGACCCTGGCGCCGCGCTTCTCGGCAGCGGCCACCAGGGCCGCCAGCTCGCCGGGCCACCTCGCCAGCGCCACCGCCTCGTCCTCCTCTCCGAGGCTCTCCGGCGCCACGCAGCCGCCGGGGCCGCAGTCCGCGGCGTGGAGCCTGGCGCGGAGCCGCTGCGCCACCAGGAGGCCCAGCAGCGCCGCCCCGCCGCCCGAGGCCACGACCGCCCCCGGCCTGCCGTGGCGCCTGGCGTGCTCGGCGAGCAGCCAGGCGGAGAGGCTGGCCAGGAGCGGCGAGGGGGGAGGGCTCCACGTGGTGAGCGGGTGCAGCACCCTGCCCCCCTCCACGAGCCTGGTGTGGGGCCGCGTCTCCTCCAGCAGCTCGGCGAGCATCTCGAGCCTCCTGTCCGCCGCTACGCGGTGGAAGCAGCTGCTCCTACCCAGGTGGCAGACGTGGCGCTCCGTGTAGGCCACGTAGGCGGCCGCGTCGTCGTCGCAGTCTACCAGTACCTGGAGGACGCGGAGCAGGGAGCCGCTCCCCGCGCCCTTGAGCCAGAGGCTCCGCCGGCTCCTCGAGTAGAAGTGGGCCACGCCGGTCTCGGCGGTGAGCCGCAGCGCCTCCCCGTCCGCGTAGGCCAGCATGAGGGGCGCCCCGGTCACCGCGTCCACCACGGCCACCGGGCGGAGGCCCTCCCCGCCGCGCTCCTCTGCCACCGTGCTCCACCCCCAGGGGCTGCGCTATGAGCGCAGTAGCCGCACCCAGTTCTCCAGCACCACCCTCCCCGCCCGGCTGCTCCTCTCGGGGTGGAACTGGGTGGCGTAGACCGGGGGCTTCTCGACCGCGGCGGCGAACGTGGACAGCCCGTACCTGGACACGGCGCAGACCCACGGCTCCTCGACACCGGTGTAGGCGTAGCTGTGCACGTAGTAGAAGTACTCGCCCTCCGGCACGCCCTCCAGGAGCCTGCAGCCACGCCGGGGGTAGACGCGGCTCCAGCCTATGTGGGGCAGCTTGGGGGCTACGAGCTTCTCAACCCTCCCCGGGAGCAGGGAGAGCCCGTAGGAGTGCTCCCCCGCCTCCCTGCTCTGCTCGAAGAGCAGCTGGAGCCCCAGGCACACGCCCAGCAGCTGGGCCCCCATCCTGAGGGCCTCCCTTATCTCGAAGGCGCAGCGGTGGAGCCTCTCGGCGGCGGCCGCGTAGGCCCCGACGCCGGGCAGCACCACGCCGTCCCAGGAGCCGGGGCTTCGGAGGCACTCCACCACCACCGGCTCCGCGCCGGCCCTCCGCAGCCCCGACACTATGCTGAATATGTTGCCGACGCCGTACTTCAGCACCGCTACCCTCGGCGCCAACCCGCCCTCTCCTCCAGCACGGCCACTACGTCGGAGAGCCTGACGCCCCTCATGTTGAGCAGCACCAGCAGGTGGTAGACGAGGTCGGCGGCCTCCTCGGCCAGCCTCTCCTCGCCCCCCACCAGCGCCTCCACCATGGTCTCGGCGGCCTCCTCGCCCAGCTTCCTCGCAGCATAGCCCAGCCCCCTCTCCGCCACCGCGGCCGTGTAGCTGCCCTCGGGCCTCTCCCGCAGCCTCTCAGCGATAACCCTCTCAAGCTCCTCCAGGAAGCAGGCCCTACACTCCACTGCCTTCCCCCTCCTCCTCAAGCCTGCGCAGCCTCTCCCGCAGGCTCTCGGCGTGGAGCCGGAACCCCTCCGCCTCCGCGAGGACGATGGAGGCCTCGAGGAGCTCCCTGCCAACCATGCTGTCGTCCACGTACGCCACGGGGCGGAGGAAGTCGTAGACGCTGAGCCCGCCCCTCCACCTAGCCGCCCCCCCGGTGGGCAGGACGTGGCTCGGCCCGTAGGCGTAGTCGAGGAGCGCGGGCGGCACCGAGGCGGCCACCACCCCGGCCGCCAGGCCGCGGCTCATGGCCTCCTCGCGCGCGGCCGGGGAGAGGTGGAGAACCAGGTGCTCGGCAGCCATCTCGTCCGCCAGGCGCAGGGCCTCCCCGAGGCTGGCCGCCTCGACCACGTAGAGGCGGCCGACGCCCTCCCCCGCCAGCTTCTCCAGCAGCCCCGCAGCCTCCTCCGCGACGCGCCGGGAGGGCGTGAAGAGCGCTGCCACGCTGAGAGGGCCATGCTCCGCCTCGGCAAGCATGTCCAGCGCCACGAGCCGCGGGTCAGCTGACTCGTCGGCGACCACCGCCAGCTCCGTCGGCCCCGCAACCATGTCTATGCCGACATCCCCCGAGACCAGGAGCTTCGCCGCCTGCACGTAGGGGTTACCCGGCCCCACGATCTTGTCGACCCTCTCCACGGGGCCGGCGCCGTAGGCGAGCGCCGCCACCGCCTGCGCGCCGCCCACCGCGTATACCACGTCGGCCCCCGCCACGTAGGCGGCGGCCAGCATCAGGTCGGAGACCGGCCGCCCCCCTCCCCTCCCCCGCCTCGGGGGAGTGGCCACGGCGACCCACGAGGCGCCGGCCGCCCTGGCCGGTATCACCGTGTGCAGGACCGTCGAGGGGTAGGGGTGCGCGCCGCCGGGAGCGTAGGCGGCCACCCTCCTCAGGGGGAGGTGGCGGAGCCGAGCCCCCGGCACCCAGGACTCGGGGGGCCTGGTGGAGTAGTGGAACCTCCTCAGGGCGCCGGCGGCGACGCGGAGGGCCCAGCGGAGCCTCTCGTCGAGCCCCTCGTAGGCCTCCCTCAGGGCGTCCCCGGCCAGCCTCGGGTCCTCGACGTCGACCCCGTCGAAGCGGAGCGTGTACTCCCGCACCGCCTCGTAGCCGCGCCGCCTCACATCCTCGACTATGGGGCGCACCCTGTCCAGGTAGTCGGAGATGCTTACCCTCCCCTGCAGCTCCCCGGGGAGCCGGCCCCCCTCCTCCACCCGGAGCACAGCAACCCGGCTACCCATGGCTAGAGCCTCACCTCTACCCCCTCGGCGCGGAGGTACTCCTTCACCTCCCTGACACTATACTTGCGGAAGTGGAAGATCCCCGCCGCCAGCGCGGCGTCGGCGCCCGCCAGCGTGAAGGCCTCGAGGAAGTGGCGGGGCTCCCCCGCGCCCCCGCTGGCTATAACCGGGATAGCCACCGCCTCCACCACGGCGGCAGTGAGGGCGATATCGTACCCCATCCTGGTGCCGTCCCTGTCGATGCTCGTGAGCAGTATCTCCCCGGCCCCCAGCTCCTCGACGCGCCGCGCCCACTCGACAGCGTCGAGCCCCGTCGGGACCCGGCCGCCCGACACGTAGACCTCCCACCCGCTCCTAGTCCTACCCTTCCCCACCCACTTAGCGTCAATAGCTACGACCACTGCCTGGCTGCCGTACTCCCTCGCAGCCTCGGCGACGAGAGCCGGGCTCCGCACAGCCGCCGTGTTCACCGAGACCTTGTCCGCCCCGCTGTCCAGCATCCTGCCGAACCCGGCCAGGTCCCGGACACCGCCGCCCACAGTGAACGGTATGGAGACCACGGAGGCCGTGTCCCGCACCACGCGGTAGAGGGGCTCCCTCTGCTCCGGCGTCGCGCTTATATCGAGAAAGACGAGCTCGTCAGCACCCTCCTCCTCGTACCTCGCAGCCAGCTCGACGGGGTCGCCGGCGTCCCGCAGGTCGAGAAACCGGGTGCCCTTCACAACCCTCCCGGCCTTGACGTCGAGGCAGGGGATTATCCTCCTAGCGGGCTCCCACAATGCAATAAGCAACCACCAAGGTGGGAAAACCAGCCCCCACCCGGGGGGCTATAAGAGGCTACTGGCCCCCGCCGAGCCCGGGCTCCAGGCCGCCCTTCGTGGACACGACCCTCCCCCGCGGCGACAGGGCCTGGGCGAACGCGAACCCCAACGCCTTGAACCCGGCCTCGACCACGTGGTGCTCGTTGACCCCGGCCAGGCGGCGGAGGTGGATAGTGCAGGGCACCTGGGAGGCCAGGCTCACAACGAAATGCGGGATGTTCTCGACAGCCCAGCCGCCTATGCTCTCCCTCCTCAGCCCCAGCTCCACCCAGGCCCCGGGCCTGCCGGAGACGTCGACAGCAGCCGCCACCAGGGCCTCATCCATCGGCACCAGCGCCCAGCCAAACCTGGCAACCCTCCACCCCCTCTCCTCGAGCCACCGGCGCAGCGCCGACCCAAGCGCGAGCGCGAGATCCTCAGACACGTGGTGGTCGTCCACCCGCTTAACCTCCTCAACCCTCGCCCTCAGCCTCCAGCCAGCATAGTAGGCCAGAGTCTCAACCATGTGGTCCAGGAACCCTATCCCCGTCTCCACAACTCCCCCGGGCTCCCCGGAGCCAACCTCCAGCTCGACCACAACCCTCGTCTCCCTGGTCTCCCGGACAAGCCGGACCGCCAACACCCCTACACCCCCATGCGGGCCGAGAACCCCTCCACCCTGGACGGCTACGTGGAGAACCAGCCTGGAGGATGCAGCATCCCCCCAGGGGGCCCCGCGGGGCCCCCGGAGGGGCGGGGAAACATCTAGGCGGCGTACTTCTCTGCCAGCGGCGCGGCGTCGCCCAGGCCTAGGCGCCTCAGGGTGCTGGGCCTCGGGACGCCGTTCTCCGCCCAGCCCCGGGCCTCGTAGTACATCCTCAGCATCTCGGCGAACCTGTCGCGGTCCAGCTTGGCCCCGCGCAGCGGCCCCTTGCTGAGCGGCTCCCGGAACCACCTCTCCGGCGGCATGTCGTAGTCCGGGCTCCAGCCGCCCTTCTCCCTGACCCATATCATGCGTATCAGGGCGTAGACCCGGTCTCCTAGCTCGAAGAAGTCGTCTAGCGTGTAGCTCAGCCCTGTGGCCGCGTTGAACATGTACACGTAGTGCTCCAGCCCTATCCCGGTCTCCACCACGGGGAACCTGCAGGCCACGAGCGACTCGAACATGCCGCCCCGGAACCTCTGCATGTATATCAGCTGCTCGACCTTCTCCACGCTGTACTCCATGCGGCCGTGCCGCACCTCCCAGCCTATCAGCCACGCGTCCTTGTGGTGGGCGCCTATCGGGCTCGTGGCGAACGCCAGCGCCATCCCGGGGGCCGCGTGGCAGTCATAGGCGCTCACCTCGAGCCCCTTCACGTTCATGGCGTACCATTTCTCGCCGGTCTTCTCCGCCATCCTCGCCGTCCCCTCGGCGAGGAGGCCGCCTATCTCGCCCTCGCGGAGGGCCGCCATCCTGGCCAGCTCGGCTATCTTCCTCGTCTCGCCCCAGGAGGCGGGCAGCTCGAGCCTCCCCCTCTCCCCCGCCTCCAGGGCGTAGCCGAGCGTCCCCCCGAGGCTTATCGTGTCCATCCCGTAGAGGTCTGCGAGCCTGTTGAGCACTGCGGCCTCCTCGAGCCTCGCTATACCCAGGTTGCTTCCAAGCATGGCCACGTTCTCGTAGTCGAGCTCCACCTCCTCGCCCTCCTCGTCGACGATGACGTGGCCGCAGGCCATGACGCAGAGCGGGCAGCTCCTCAGGGAGACACGTATCTTCTCCATGTAGCTCCCGCTGAGCTTCTCGTACTCCTCGAACACGCCCTCCCGGAAGTTGTACGCGGGCAGCACGCTGGCCTCGTTAGCCCACTCAACGGTCATCATGGTGCCCTGCCGCATCCAGAACTCGTAGCTCGGGCTAGACTTGACCGCCTTAATGGCCTCGACCGCCGCCCTCCTGTAGGCATCCGGGTCGTAGACCTCGGGCCTCCTAGTCCCCCTGACCACTATTGCCTTGAGGTTCTTGCTCCCCATCACCGCCCCCAGGCCGGGCCTGCCGCCGCTCCTCCCCTTCTGGGCCACAACCGTCGCGTACCGTACCCTGTTCTCCCCCGCGGGCCCCACCAGGAGGAAGCCCGCCTCCTTGCCGTAGCGCTCCACGAGCCTATCGTAGGCCGTGAACGCGTCCAGCCCCCAGAGGTCCTCGGCAGGCTCCAGCCACGCCCTGTCATCCTCGACCACGAGCACCGAGGGCTTAGCCGCCCTACCCTCGACAACGACCGCGTCCCACCCGGCGGCCCGGAGCGCCACAGCCGCCCAGGAGCCTATGTTGCCGTCCCCGTAGCCGCCGGTGAGCGGGCTCATAGCGGCGACCACGAGCTTCCCCGTGTTCGGCCCCGGCAGCCCAGTCAGGGGCCCAACCGCCACTATGAACAGGTTCTCAGGCCCCAGGGGGTCCACGCCGGCGCCCAGGTGGTCCCAGATTATCTTGGCCGCGAGCCCGCGGCCGCCGACGAAGAGGCGGGCCATCTCGCCCGGGTAGCGCCACTCCCTCGCCTCCCCGCTGGAGGCGTTGAACCAGAGTATCCTCTTGCTCCAGCCGAAGAGCTTCCCGCTACCCAAGAGGCGGGGACACCCCTCCGCGGCTCACCAGTAGCCCACCGGGGAACGGTGGGACATAAAACCCTGCCACGGGGCGCCCATGCCCCCTCCCCACGCGCCCCTGGGGGAGGAGAGGCACCGTGGAGGGCGACGCAGCAGCGCCCCCTCTTTTACTACCAGCTTCTCTTAAATGTTTCTATTAGGCGGCTTGGCGGTGTTGGGTAGGAGGCCTCTTCTCTACCGCCCAGGGGCGGTCTACTAGGAGCGCCCGCCCGTCGCCGAAACTACCGCATGTATACTGGTACACACGGCCCCGGCTGCACGGCGCAGGCCCGCCCGCCCAGGCCCCGTCCCGGCCCCGAGGCGCCCCCAGCCCTTAGAGACGCGGTGAGAGCCCGTGGCCGAGATACCGAGGCACCGGTTGGAGGCGCTCGCCGTATCCCTCTCCTGCCACGACTACAGGCTGGAGATAGGCCGCGTGGCGGGCCGCCTCGAGCTCAGCGAGCAGCACACCCGGCTACAGCTGCGCCGCCTACGCGAGCTGGACGAGAAGCTCGGCTACCCCTCCTGGGCCGTCACCGACTCCAGGTGGCTGGGGCTACGCCTCCTCATAGTGGTCCTAGGCCGCCGGGAGGGCCCCCCGCGCCAGCTCTCAACCATGTTCGAGCCGGGCCACGTGCCCTGGTGGCTCCGCGTCCACTGGCTCCCCCTCCCCTACTACCTGGCGATGCTGGCCGAGTTCTACGGAGGCGCCTACATGCTTGTCTACAGGCTGCCGAGGAGGTTCATGGGCAGGGTCCTCGACTACTTCGAGGACAACAGGGAGCAGCTGGGCGTGAAGACGATAATGGCGACAGAGCAGGTTCCGGTGAGGAACTGCAGCGGCGTCCTCGCCTCAGACGCGGCAGCGATAACCAAGACCTACCTGGCCCACAGCCGCAGCTTCGAGCGCGCAGCGAAAGCCAGGCAGCCCCCGAGGCTCACGGGCCGGAACAGGCTCCTAGACGTCGCCCTCTACACGGTGCTCGAGGCCCGCCCCCTGGCCAGGTACGCCGACCTGGACAGGGTCGACGTGGTGGCGTTCTCCCGGGGCTACCCCCCTCCGAGGAGCATGAGGATGAAGACCAGGCTCGTCCAGCGCCACTACAACTCGCTCTCCGCCTCCGAGCACCTGGGGAGGGCCTGGCTCGGCACCCTCCTCTACCGCGGCCAGGACCCCGCGATGGTGGCGGTCAGCGTGCCGAGGGACTGCTCGGAGGTGCTCTACGCCGCCGTGGCGGCCACCCTGGCCTCGCCCTACATAGCGCTGTCCAGCGACCAGGCGCTGACCGTGACATACGCGCCGCCCCGCCTACAGAAGGAGATAAGCAGCTTCATAGCCAGCCACTGCGGCGGCGAGGCCGAGACAGCGGTCGTCACCAGGTACGTCGCGGCGCCGATGCCCGTAGAGATGTACAACCCGGAGGAGAAGGCATGGGGCACAACCCCGCTAAACCCCGTGGAGACCCTCCGCCGCTACGGCCTCCTACAGCCCCTGCGGGCGCGCTAGCACCCCCCGCCGCGGAGGGGCCCGCCCTCCAACACGTACTCCAGCCCCACCAGGAGGTATATGAGGCTCCAGACGTGGTCGCTGCCCGCCTCCTCGAAGGCCTTGTACACGAAGAGGGCAGCCAAGGCGCCATATAGGAGCAGCCTTAGGAGAGACGAGAAGCGGCCAGCTATACATCCCTACCCCGCACGGCACCCAGCCCCCAGGAGAGGACGGGAGGACACAGCCACAGGGAGCCAAGCTAGGGAGAAGCAGCGTGGGGGGTCATTACCCTTACCCGGCGCCCCTCCCCGCCGCGGAGCCACCCCTCTTTAACGCCCCTGGAGTGTGGCTCCCCCCGCTACAGGGGGTGCCTTCCCGTCTTGAAGGCCGCTGTCCTCTACGGCCCCCGCGACCTGAGGGTGGAGGATAGGCCGCTGCCCCCTGTGCCCGATGGCTGGGTGCTGGCCAGGACCGTCGCCGTCGGGGTGTGTGGCACGGATAAGGCGTTCTACACGGGCAGCTACCGGCCCCCGCGGCTCCCCCTGGTGCCGGGCCACGAGGCCGTGGGGCTGGTGGTCTCGGCCCCGCCGGGGTACGAGCGGCTCCTGGGCCGCCTAGTGGTGCCCGAGATAAACATGGTTGACGCGGCCGAGATGTGGAGGGAGCCGTGCCGCAGCGGCCTCTACATCCACTGCCCGCCCCCGCTCCGCAGGACCCTCGGGATAGACACCGACGGCGCCATGGCCGAGTACTTCGCCGCCCCCGCGCACCTGGTCCACGTGGCCGAGGGCCTGGAGCCCGAGAGGGCCGTCCTCGCCGAGCCGCTCGCCGCCGTCCTCAAGGCCTTCCGCCTCCAGCCGCCGGAGCCCGGCGACACTGCGGCCGTGGTGGGCACCGGGCTGCTGGCCTACCTCGCGGCCCAGGTGCTCCGCCTCCTAGGCGCGGAGCCGGTCATCGTCGCCCGGCCGGGCTCGCCCAAGGCCCGCGTCTTCGAGGAGAAGGGGTTCCGCGTCCTCACGGTGGACGAGGCGGTGGAGGAGGCGAGGAGAACCGGGAGATGGGGCATGGGGTTCGACGTGGTGTTCGAGGCGTCCGGGTCGCCGCCCGGGCTCGCGGCAGCGGTGAGGCTCGCCAGGCCCCAGGGGGTGGTCCACCTGAAGTCCACGCATGGCCTGGAGGCGGCTCTCGACCAGACAGCCGTGGTGGTCAAGGAGCTGAGGCTTGTTGGCAGCAGGTGCGGCGCCTCGCGGGACTTCGAGGAGGCTCTCCGGCTCCTCCGGGGAGGCAGGGTCGAGGCGCCCCCGTTGACGGTGCTGTGGGGCCTTGAGAGGGCCCCGGAGGCTTTCGAGAGGGCCCTAGGGAGGGACGTGTTCCGGGTAGTGTTGAGGGCCTCGAGGCTGCCGTGGGAGTCCGCGTGGCAGGCCGGTCAGCGCTCGTAGATGCTCGGCTGCTGGTAGGGCGGCGGCTGCAGCCCCTCCTCCTGGGGGCGGGAGGCGAGGCCGGCCAGGGCTAGCAGGAGGCCTGCGAGGGCCACCGCCAGCGCCGTGGGTGCCATGTGTGCCCCTCTCTACCGGGGGGAGGGGGGTGTGGCCTGGATAAGTGTTTCCCACCGGAAGCCCACCTGATTACAACCCCCGTGCAAGACGTGTTTTTATAGAAGCGGCTACAGCGGTTATATATAAACCTATACCGGGGTCGTATTGGAGCTATAACAATAAATCCCCGTAACTGCTACTAGTTAGAAACAGACTCGGAGAACCCGAGAGGTAAGCGAGAAGACAGGTGAGGAGACATGCCCGGCCAGATACCCCTAATCGGCGAGAAGTTCCCCGAGATGGAGGTCGTCACCGACCACGGCGTCATAAAGCTGCCCGACCACTTCAAGGGCAAGTGGTTCGTGCTCTTCAGCCACCCCGCCGACTTCACGCCGGTGTGCACCACCGAGTTCGTAGCGTTCGCCAAGAGGTACGAGGACTTCAAGAAGCTCAACACCGAGCTGATAGGCCTCAGCGTCGACAACAGCTTCAGCCACATCAAGTGGAAGGAGTGGATTAAGGAGAAGCTGGGCGTCGAGATACCCTTCCCGATAATAGCCGACCCCATGGGCAACGTCGCCAAGAAGCTAGGCATGCTGCACGCCGAGAGCGGCGTAGTGACCGTCCGCGCGGTCTTCGTGGTCGACGACAAGGGCGTGATAAGGGCGATACTCTACTACCCGCTCAACGTGGGCAGGAACATTGACGAGATACTCCGCCTAGTCGAGGCCCTCCAGCTGACCGACAAGTACGGCCGCGCGGTGCCCGCCAACTGGCCGAACAACGAGATCATAGGCGACAGGCTGATAGTGCCGCCCGCCAGCACCGAGCAGGAGGCGAAGGAGAGGTTGCAGAAGTACGAGTGCTTCGACTGGTGGTTCTGCCACGAGGACAAGGCCAGCCAGGAGGAGAAGGAGCTGGCCAGGAAGTTCCTCCGCCGCGTCGCCAAGTGCGAGTAACCCAGCCAGCCCCACGGTGAAGCACGGGCCTAGCCGCCTCTTTTTCCCCGCCACTATGCTGGCCCCCTTCCGGGCCACCACTCGCCACCCCCTGCATCCCCTCTCCTCCCGCAGCCGGCCAGCACCGGGCCCCTCCAGTTAGCCAGGTACGCCCACGCCCGCAGCCTCCCACCCCGCGCCGCCACCCAGACAGGGCGGCGGAGGAAGACCCCCGGGGCGTCCTCGTAGTCGTCGAGGACCGGCAGGAGGCGGCGGGGGACGAGGTAGAGCTCCCCCTCCACCCTGCAGCCGGGGGCCGGGACGGCGGCGGGGTACCAGTCGGGCCAGATGAGGCGGTACCCCTCCAGCACGGCCTCCCCCAGCGGGACGTGGCCGCGGAGGAGGCCGTGGCCTGGCGCGCCGCGGCGGAGGCTCCCGTAGACGAAGAGGAGCACCGAGGGGGTCCTCACCTCTCCCCGCCCCCGGCTGAGAGGATGCGCAGGGCCAGGTGGGCCGCGTTCCCCGCCGCCTCTTATCCCGATGGCCGCGACCGGCACCCCTCGCGCCGCGTCGGGGCTATTAGCGGCGAGGCCAGCCTCGGCCGGCGTGGAGGAGCACCGCGCCCTGTGCTGGGGCTTGGCTCCTCCTAGCCCCTCCTGGGGGCCTACCTTGCGAGGCGTAGAGCCTCTGGAAGCCACTCGGGGACGGGGCTCGTGGCTCTCGATGGCTCCTCCCCGGGCCATAGGGCTTCGGCGAGGGCGGCTAGGGCTACCCTGGAGGAGGGGGCTACCACGTCTAGCCCTCCGCAGAGGCCTCCGCCTCCACACCTCTCCTCGCTGCACCCGTCCCCGGCCTGGTTCCACTGGTAGATGCCGGTGTAGTCGCTGCAGGCGAACTGGAGCACGCCGCTCCGGATGAGCTCGTCCGCGGCCCCGGCTCTGGGGGCGGCTAGGTACTCCTCCACCCTTATGGGCCCGTGGAGCAGTGCTTCGAGCATCTCGCGTAGCTGGCGGCTGTGGGAGACGTGCAGCACCTCGGCCACCTTCTGGCGGTACTTTCTCAGGAGCCTACGGTACACGGCAGGGGGGTTCTCGGCGCCCAGGACGCTCCTCACGTGGTACGGGTGCCCGCCGACGGCTTCGAGCATGGCGCCCTGTAGCCTCTCTTGCTCTCCGCTTGCCGCCCTGGCTAGCGTGGCCGCGTCGGTCTCCACCATTTCGCCAAGGTAGAACGTCTCCAGGTAGTCGAGGCTCGGCGCCTCGCGGTAGAGCCTCCTCTGGAAGCTGTAGTCGCTGGTTATGAGCAGCGACTGGAAGGCCCCCGGGTGGTCCTCCTGTAGGCTGGAAAGCGTCTTGATGAACCCCCAGGTCTCGGCGTCTATCCCCTTGACCAGGTTCTGGGCCTCGTCGATCACCACGACCGCGTGTAGGCCCTCGCTCTCCGCCCTCCTGGCGATGCTTGCGAGCAGGCCGTTGACCACCTCGAAGGGCTCCCTTGTGCCCATAACCAGGCTCTCGAGGTCGACATCCAGGAGGCCCCGGATGACGCCTAGTACTATTCTCTCCCCCGCCGGCGCCGCGTCGGCTCCGAGGGACCGCTTCACAACCTTCCTTGTGAGCCCGGCCAGGATGCCCTTCAGCCTGCTCCTCCAGTCCTCTAGCTCCCTGCGCAGCACCCAGGCTAGGTCGTCCTTGTCCCGGACGACGCGGTTAAACCTCACATAGACCGGCATGTAGCCGCCGCGGTCGTAGGCCTCTGCGAGGCGGCGGGCCAGGCGGGTCTTGCCTATACCGCTCGGCCCCACCATGACGGGGACGCTTCTCAGCCCTCGCGGCTCGGCCGCCGACCTCAGCCTCTCCAGCTCCACGGCCCTGCCTACGAAGCCCGCCTCCCTGCCGGGCAACCCTCCCTCAGCCCCCTCCCCCCGGGGCCATGGAGAGGCCGTGGCGCCGGGCGCTAGTCTACGGGCTCGCCTCGTATCTCCACGCCTAGCCGCCTGGCCAGCTCCCCGGCGCGTCTACGGT
>Ga0256833_1000648_pt1 | contig 26803 bp, 29 predicted proteins | sample 356284metaG_FD_190535 | JGI IMG/M metagenome (GOLD analysis project Ga0256833, IMG submission 190535) | Hydrothermal vent microbial communities from Mid Atlantic Ridge, Atlantic Ocean - 356-284 | ecosystem: Environmental > Aquatic > Marine > Hydrothermal vents | place: Atlantic Ocean: Mid... | reverse complement strand
ATGAAGTACTACGATGGCCATCTGTATGTGGCGGGATACAAGAGGGACCTGATCGTCATCGATGTACAGGATGTGGCCAACCCCCGGGTGATTTCCGTGTACGATACCCCTGCCGGCTTTGGATACGGACTGGACATATACCCCCCATATCTATACCTGGCCGATGGGGGCAGGGGCCTCGTGGTCCTGGACATTACAAACCCCGCATCTCCCGTGGAAATCAATGTGATTTCGGGATACAACCTCAGGGATGTGGCCATTCAGGGGAACTATGCCTATGCTTCGCAGTACACCTATGTGCCCGAGGAATTCATCGTATTCGATATAACCGACCCGGAGAATCCGGCTCGAACAGGAGGTCTGGACATAAACGAATACCTCCCCTCGATTTCGGTTCGGGGGCAGTATGCGTACCTGCCAGCAGTCTACTCTGGACTGTACATCGTGGATATAAGCGACCCCACATCCCCATCCGTGATCAGCCATCTGGACACAGTGGGAAGCGTGTATCATATTCTGCCTCTGGGAGACACGCTTCTGGTGGCCAATGGATACATGGGATTCATGATAGTGGACGCATCGGACCCCGCAGATCCACAGGTGGAGAGCATACAGGACCTTCCCGGCCTCACAAGAAGGGTTGCCGTCAGGACCGGAAGCCCCCAGGTCTATACAGCTGACTACACCGGGGGACTCCATCTGCTCGACATAAACGATATCACCTCCCCCGTTGTGGTGTCCGAAATCCCCCTGCCGGGTCTCCAGTTCGCGGCAAAGGCCTACGGGGGCAGGGCCTACATAACGGGATATTCCGGAAAACTGCGCATTCTCGACATATCGGACATCCAAAACCCCGTCGATATTGCCCCCTGGACCCTCTTCAGCTACGACTACGACCTGGAAACCGACGGCAGTTATCTCTACACGGCCAGCAATTACCTGCGGGTAATCGATGTAAGGGACCCCACCAGTCCCGCGGAGGTGAGCACTCTGAACACCCCCGGCGATGTCTTCGCCATAAAACTTTCAGGAAACTACCTGTATATCGCAGATGGGGACAGCGGGCTGACCATAGTGGATATAACGGACCCCTATGCCCCATCCATTGTATCGACTACCAGCCTGAATGCCCATGTTCGCGGCATAGACCTCTACGGGAACTACGCCGTACTCTCCAGCACGAGCAGTGGACTGATAATCGTGGATGTCAGCAATCCCTACAATCCCTTCGTGGTGAGCACGATGGACCTGGGACTCATCTGGTCGCTCAGAGTAAATGGGAACATCGCCTATCTGGCCGCGGGAATAAGGGGCGTGTACTCCGTAGATATCTCGGACCCCCACAATCCCACCATACTCGACAGCCTCGACACGAGCGACGCCAGGTATGTGGACATCAGCGATACAGTGCTGGTCGTGGCGGATGTGGGCTCCGGTGTGAGAATCGTCAGCATATCCGACCCCGGGAATATGTACTTTACCGGAAATTACCTGACGCCGGGCCTCGTATATCGGGTCGCCCTGTACGGCGAAAACATCCTGACCCCCGATTACGAAGGGGGATTCCGCATACTGGAACCATTCCAGCCCACAGGAGTTTCCGAAGAGGCGAAGGATGTGCTCTTCTGGAGGGTCGAAAAAGGTCAGATAGTGCTCCGGGGAGAAGGCAACTACACCATATACACCGCAAATGGAAGGAAGGTAAGAGAGGGGAGATTGAACGGCAGTGGAATGCAGAGAATACTCCTGCCCGCCGGCTCTTACATACTGAAGTGGAACGAAAAGAGCACGAAATTCATCATCTACTGACGGGGTTCTCCCGTCTTTCCCTCAATCGGGATATTCCAGCGGTATCCCCCTGTAAAGGCCCAGACTGCGGGCATACTCGACAACCTCATCGTACTCCCGGCGGGCTATCCCGTACGAGAGCTCCGGATACTCCAGAGCCCTGTAGGCAGGATAGTACTGGTCCATTATGTTCACCCAGGAATGGATGGAAATCTCCCTGGCGATGAACCGGAGCACCTTCCTGGAATTGGCAATATCACCGGGAAGAACCAGGTGCCTTATCAGCAGGCCCCTGCGCGCCAGCCCATCTTCCCCTATCTCCAGATCCCCCACCTGGCGATGCATCTCCTTCAGGGCACGGGTCGCCACCTCCCAGTAATGCTTCACCCCCGAATATCGCTCCGCAACCGCAGAGTCCCCATACTTCATGTCCGGCATGTATATGTCCACTATGCCGTCGAGGAGCCGGAGGGTGGATATGGAATCGTACCCGCCTGTGTTATAGACTATGGGGAGTCTGAATCCCCTCTCCACCGCAATGTACAGAGCCTCCATGAACTGGGCAACCACATGGCTGGGCGTGACCAGATTGAGATTGTGGCATCCCATATCCTGAATTCTCAGGAAGACGCGGGCCAGGAGATGTGGAGGGGCTTCACTTCCCAGACGCAATTGACTGATTTCCCAGTTCTGACAGTAAACACACCGCATGTTGCATCCGGCGAAGAAGACAGTGCCCGAACCCCTCCATCCCCTCAGGACCCGCTCTTCTCCATGATGGGGTCCGTAGGATGAGACGAGGGCATATCTGCCCACACCACACTCCCCCACCTCCCCCTCGATGCGACGCGCCCCACATACCCGGGGACACATGTAGCACCTCTGGAGGCGGTCGAGGGCCTCCTCCACCCTTCTCCTCAACTCACCGCTCTCATACAGATTCAAATAGGAAGGGTAGAGCATCTAATCCCCGTCCTCCTCCAGATCCCTGTATGTGAATTTCTCCACCGTGTAATACCTGACCACTGTTCGGGGATCCATATACACATCGAGGGGAAGCCCCGCCTTGTGGGCCAGCTCCCGCAGGAACATCACGGGATCGGGAATCTTCTCCCACACCTGCGGAAGGAATGTGGCCCTTCCGTATGGATGCTCCAGGATGAGTCCCATATCGGGCCTGAGCCTGGAAATCAGCTCATCCAGAGAGGAGTACTCAAGAACACGGGGCTCGGACAGAACGCTTACCTCCACCTCTGTGTAGGGCCACTCCTGAAGTGTAAGGGGAGGGAATCGGGGGTCCCTGAAAGCGGCAGCGATTGCGTTGTGGTGCACATCGAGGGCCAGGGGCCTGTATGCCTCGACGCTCCCGATGCATCCCCGAAGCTCCCCATGCTGCGTAAGGGTCACGAAACTCGCCCCCCTCTCCCTGAGACGGGGAGGAACCTCCTCCAGGTCGGGCGGGGTGTAATCACCCCTGAAAGCCTTCGATATTGCAGAGTGGGCAATGTCCAGGAGAATTCTCTTCTCATCCTTCGTCAGCCTGCCCATGGCAGTTCCTCCTGCTATTTATCGTACCTGAATGCAGCATACCCCACCACCCTGCTCGCATCACCCGATGTATCGGCGCTCGTGGCATAGGCCAGCAACCGGGGGGTCCATCCCATTAAATTGGCCATCTCAACGAGGGTGGCCCACGGATGGCTGCCGCACGCCTCCGCATTCAAAATCCCCTCCGTATCACCCCGGAGGGCCATCTCTATGGTTCTGGAATCTATTGCCCTGGCTATGGAATCGGGATGATAGTGGGACAGGTCGGTGGAAACCACAATAACATCGCCGGGCTCCACCACCTTCAGGAGAAGACGGGCAACACGAAATGGATCCACGAATCCGAAGACGAGGGGAACCAGACGAAATTCATCCAGCACAAGCTGGAGGAAGGGGAGCTCCACTTCGAGGGAATGCTCCCTTATGAGGGGCTCATCGGCATCGATGAAGAGATCCGAAAGGGTAAGGATCTCCCTGACCTTGTCTTCATCCACGGGCACCAGTCCCAGAGGGGTCTTCCAGTAGGAATAGGATCCAGTGGACACCCCTTCGAAGGGGACATAATGGGACGGCCCCATCAGGAAAACCCTGACATTCTTCCCCCTGAGGGGCAACAGCTGTTTGAAGCTGTGGGCGGCAACGGGCCCGGAATAGATGTATCCGGCATGGGGAGCCACAACAGCAACGGGGGGAATCTCCGGCGGCTGTGGGACTCTGGAGAGGAAAACCTCCATCATGGAGACCAGTTCCTCCGGATCCGCCGGATAAAAGGCACCTGCCACCGCCGGCCTCCGTATCATAATACACCTCCCCTTTTACGCTTCACAGCCACACTCCCGGTATTTTCTCCCCGCACCTGTGGCAGACTCCCCGCTCTTTCCACTTCTCCTCCACATGATACCCATCTCTGTATATCAGGAGCTCGCCGCATCTGGGACAGTATGTGCTGCTGCGCTCAGGGTCCCTGACATTGCCCACATACACGAACTTGAGCCCCTCCTCCTTTCCAATCTCATAGGCCTTTATGAGGGTCCTGTGGGAGGTGATGGGTATATCCAGCATCCTGTATGCGGGATGGGCGGCAGTCACATGCCAGGGTATATTGGGATTCACACCGGCCAGAAATCTGGCAATGCCCCTCAGCTGTTCCTCATCGTCGTTATAGCCCTCTATTATGAGCGTGGTCACCTCCAGCCATATCCTGCCCCACTTCTCCCCTCCAATGTACTCTATATTCTCCAGGACCGGCTTGAGGCGGGTTCCTGTGATCCTCCTGTAGAATTCCTCAGAGAAGGCCTTCAGGTCTATGTTTACGGCATGAAGGTATGGCTCGATATAATCCCATGCGTGCTTCGTTTCGAATCCGCTGGATACGAACACATTCCTCATTCCCCTCTCCACAGCCAGCTTTGCGGTATCATGGGCATACTCTATCCAAACGGTGGGTTCGTTGTATGTGTAGGCTATCAGCTTTACGCCGTAAGCTTCCGCCGTCTCCACGATCCTCTCTGGAGGCCAGTACTCCCCGATCCACCTGTCGGGCTCCCCCGTCGCAGGATCCACATAGAACTCCCTGAACTGGCTTATCTCCCAGTTCTGACAGAACTGGCACCTGAAATTACAGCCCACAGTGCCTACGGAAAATATGGGGCTCCCGGGAAGGAAGTGATAAAGGGGCTTCTTCTCCACGGGGTCTATGTGGACAGCGGCGGCCCTTCCATAGGTCACGAGGTAGAGTTTTCCATCGAAGTTCCTCCTGACACCGCATATACCCGACTCGCCGGGTCTGATCGCACAGTAGTGATTGCATGCAAGGCACTGAACCACACCGTTCTTTAAAGGCCTGTAAAGATCGCACTCCCTTAATTTCGGACTCACCACCATGGCTACACCTCCGTTTCGTAAACTGTTAACTAATTAAATTTTACAGCAATTTGCTAAAAAGCTTCCATACCCCCTGCGAAGAGGCAAGTTTTATTCCTCGAGGGCGGACTTCAGTATGCGGTAGAACTTCTCCGGGTTGTGCAGGTACGGAAAATGCCCCCCCTCCTCGAACTCATAGACCAGATGGGGATTGACCTTTTCTATGAGCTGTTCCTTCAGAGATTCCCCAACCGTGGGGTCCCCCTTCGTATAAAAGATTATGGTGTGGATGCCCTCGGGAAAACATCTAATGTCAGGGGCATTTGCAAGGGCCTCGAGGCGGTAGTAAAGGACCCGGGGCTCCGTGGATTCAATGAACTGCTCTATTCTCCTGCGCACAGCGGGATTATTGCCGAAGTGGTCATCCCTCATACCCTTCTTAATCTGACCTTTTATAAGGGATTTGGGCAGAAATCTGAAGAGCTTTATCAACCACCTGGTACCTCCCAGGATGGCTCTTGCGGATGGGAAGGTATTCACCAGAACGAGATTCCTCACCTTCCCCGGCTCTGCCCTGGCCATGAGCTGGGCCACATACCCCCCCATGGAGGTTCCGACAACAGTGGCGGGGCCATCCAGCCGGGACAGAAGGTGCTCGGCAAACTCCTGAAGGGAGAAGGGATGGCACGGGTAGGAAACCCTCATAACCCTGTACCCATCGCGCAGAAAATACTTCCCCACCTCTTCGAAAGAACGCTCATCCCCCAGAAGGCCCGGTATGAACAGCACGGTGGATTTGCCATCCCCTTCCACCACGCTCGGGTAATTGAGGCTCTTCATTCACTTTTAAGTTTAAAGGTTTTGTACAAGCCTGAGGGCCCTCTCTACGAGGGTTATCTCCCTGGATATAAGTATGTAATCCGCCCCCGCTTCCAGCGATAACCTGACAGCATCCTCGAATCCAAACTCTTCTTCCACAGCCGACATGCGTATATCATCGGTTATCACCTTCCCCCGAAATCCCAGCCTCCCCCTGAGGAGCTCCCCCAGAATCTTCCGGGAAAGGCTGGCGGGAAACTCCCCATCAATCAGGGGAATGGACACATGGGATGCCATGATGTACCTGGCCCCGGAGGAGATGAAATAGGAAAAGGGCCTCAGATCCTCATTGAATTCCTCCCACCCATAGGGGTATATGCTCTTCTTCCTGTGGGGGTCCCCCACGCTCCTTCCCTGTCCGGCGAAGTGCTTGAAAACAACCTCCACTCCTTCCATACTGTGGGCCCTGCGGAATAGCTCTGCGGCAACGATGACCCTGTCCGGATTCCCGGAATAGGCCCTCCCCTTTCCCCCTATCACATGGTTGTCTGGATGATACAGGTCCACAACGGGAGCCAGGTTCATATTGATACCAAGGTTCCTGAGCCTGCGGGCCATCTGTCTGTAAATCTGGTACACCTTCGCATAATTGTCCGCATCATCCAGCATCCTGCCCACATCGGAAGGGGAAGGGTAGCCTTTCACCACCCAGCTGGCATACCCCCCCTCATTGTCCGTGCATACGATTCCCCCATAGTTGCTCTCGCGTATGATTCTGAAGACCCGGGGATCCTCCCCCATCCAGGAAGGGATGAACAGACCGGGAATGTGAATCGAAATCAGATACTCGAGCTCCTCCAGACTCTCGAATCCGGCGATGATCACGCCCAAAAATATAAACGAGAACCCCGACGGGTGTCGGGGAATCACTACCACCTGTAATGGGCGAATACCCTGTTGGCTTCCGCCATCTTGTGGGTGTTTTCCTTGATCTTAATGGCGGCACCCACCCCCTTCGCGGCATCCATGAGCTCATTGGCAAGACGCTCGTACATTCTCCTCTCAGAGCGCTGGCGGGCCGCCTTTATGATCCACTTGATTGCAAGGGAGATCTGCCTCTTGGGCCTGACTTCAACAGGCACCTGATAGGTGGCACCACCCACCCTCCTGGGTCTGACCTCTATCTCGGGCTTCACATTCTCTATCGCCCTCAGGAAGACCTGATAACCATCCTCTCCGGTCTTCTTCTCTATAATCTCAAGGGCTCGATAGAAAATCTTCTGGGCAACGGTCTTCTTCCCATCCCACATGAGGTTATTGATGAACTTGGAAACGAGGGTGGAATTGTATCTGGGATCCGGCTGAATTTTTCTCTCAGGTGCTCTTCTTCTTCTCATAACTCACCCCCCTACTTGGCATCCTTGGGTCTCTTTGTACCATACTTGCTTCTGCTGTTGCGCCTTCCCTCCACACCGGCGGCGTCGTACTTCCTCGCACCCCTGACGATATGGTACTTCACTCCGGGAAGGTCCTTAACACGGCCACCCCGCACCAGAACTTTGGAGTGCTCCTGGAGGTTGTGTCCCTCGCCGGGTATATAGGCTATAACCTCACGACCGTTGGATAGCTTGACTTTCGCCACCTTACGCAGAGCGGAATTGGGCTTCTTGGGTGTGGTGGTATAGACACGGATACAGGTTCCCGCTTTCTGGGGATTTCCCTCAAGAGCAGGGGACTTGCTCTTCTTCCTCCTGGGCTTTCTTCCGTGTCTGACCAGCTGATTGATCGTCGGCATTATGCCTTCCCTCCGTTTCCATAGAACTTTTCGAATTCCTCCGGTGTGTAAACGGATACGAATCTCCTGCCTTTCCTCTTCTCGAACTTTACAATACCATCGACCAGCGCAAAGAGGGTATCATCCCCGCCCCTTTTCACATTGTGGCCGGGATGGTACTTCGTTCCCCTCTGCCTGACCAGGACATATCCGGCGAGCACCTTCTGGGTGTCGCCCACCTTCACCCCAAGATACTTGGGATTACTGTCCCTTCCATTTTTAGTGGAACCACCACCCTTTTTCGTTGCCATACTGTACTCCTCCTACCAGGTTTTCAGGTGCTACAATTTTACAGTAAACGGGTGAATAAGTTTAAAGGGGCCCCTATGCAGGAACCTCCTTTCTCAGGCCAAGAGCCTCCACCACCGACAGGACCACCACGAGCACCCCCACCACCACATCGTTCAGCATGGCAGCCCTGACCGATGCGAATCCGGCGGCAAACGGGGAAACCAGTATCCATATTCCCAGGAGTGCATTGATCCAGGAAAGCTTTATGGCAGTGGACACATTATCCGTATTGACAGACCAGACAGCGAGCAGGAGAACAGCGATACCCACGAAGAAGGGGCTCCAGATGGCGGGAAGAGCACCATGCAGAGCGAAAGCCGAAACGAATTCCCAGGCACCGAGCACTGCCACCATCCACCCTGCTTTTCTCGCCATGTTTCACCTCCTTTTGAAAAAATTTTAAATCCTCCCCCGGATGAAGCACATGCCGTATAAACTTTACCGGTGTTCATGAAGATGCCCTTCGCGGGCGGGAATTTCAGGCACATTCTGGTGGAGGGATTCGTATCAAGAGCGGGGAAAATCGAGAGGGTGGGTCCCCTTCATGCCTTCGATGACGATGCTCTGGAAGAACTACTGTCTTCTGTCCTGAAAGGGGCAGAGGGGGCAGTATTGAAATTCACGGTAGAGGCGATAGAGCCGGACGAGTGCATGAATCACTCCCTGAAGAGGAGGAGTTCCATTGAGGTATTCGGCCACATCCCGGAGGAACTGAAACAGAAACTCAGGAGAGAACTGGAATATGGAGAACCGGAATATCCTGGATAGGACCCTCCGGTATGCGGAGGAGAGGGACTTCAGGGGATGGGACCCCTACGATGCACTGAACAGCCCCCTGTTGCGAATTCTGGGCATCAATTCCCTCCTGAGAATCCTCTTCATCCAGGCTTTCAGGAGGAGTCCGTTAAATCTGCGCCCCCTCTTCATGGTTCCCATGGGCCACAACCCGAAGGGTCTGGGCCTCTTCCTTTCCGCATACGCCAGACTGGGAAAGAAGGAAAAATACGAATACATCAAAGGTCTGCTGAAAAAATACGCCTCTAAGGGCTATTCCGGATATGCGTGGGGGTACAACTTCCCCTGGCAGAGCAGGGTCTTCTATGTGCCGCCGTTTACACCCACAGTGGTCAACACCGCCTTCATCGGCCACGCCCTCCTGGATGGATTCGAAATGCTGGGCGACCGCGAGGGGCTGGAGATGGCGACCAGCTCGACCAGATTCATACTCGAAGACCTGAACAGGCACGAGGAAGAAGACTTCATAATATTCTCCTACACCCCCATAGACCGCCTGAAGGTCCTAAACGCGAGCCTGCTGGGAGCATCCCTCCTGGCCAGGGTGGGAAGGCTCCTGAAAGATGAAAAGCTCCTGAATATGGCGCTGAAGGGGGGAATGCTGGCCGTCAGGATGCAGAATGAAGATGGCTCATGGTATTACGGGCTTGGAAGCAGGGCCATGAGGTACATAGACAACTTCCACACTGCCTTCAACATACTGGCCCTCATGGAAATATACAGGGCCACAGAAAACGGAGCAATAAAATCCTCCCTGGAGAAGGGATTCCGCTACTGGAGAGGCAACTTCTTCTCCCGGGACATGCTGCCGAAGTACTACCACAACCGCCTCTATCCCCTGGATATTCACTCCTACGCCACTGCCATCGTGCTCCTCTCCCGCATGGGAGAATTAGATGATGCCCGCAGATTGATAGAGACTGCCGCAAAGCGCATGTTCGACGAAAAAAGGAACCACTGGTACTTTCAGGAGCACAGGCATTACAGGATAAAAATTCCCTACATGAGGTGGTCCATCGCCTGGATGGCCTATGCCCTGAGCGTATTCCTCGATAAAATGACCGGGGACGAACGATAACCCATGCACAACTGATTAAAATACGGATTTGCAAATGACTTTCACAAATTTACATCCATTGCTCTACCATTAGAATTGTCTGCCGGTTTCCCAAAATAAATCAGGAGGTTAGATGAAATGGCAAAAGTAAGGCCCTTCTTCTGGCCCCCCACCCTCGTGGCCAGACAGCTGGGAAGTGCCCTTTACTATGCACACCTCACCAGATGGAAGAGGATACATGAATGGCTCCTCAAAAGCGGATTCAAAACCCTGCCCGTGGCATCCGGAGCCTACGGTATGGGATGCATCGGATTTCCTGCCCATCCGGTATGGGAAGTGACCCTCGCGTGCAATCTCAGATGTATTCACTGCCATGCGGCATCGGGAAAACCAGCCCCCGACGAGCTGACAACAGAGGAAGGGTACAGACTCCTGGAGGAAATAGCCCGTGTGGACGAATTCCGCATGCTGGTCATCACAGGGGGAGAGCCCCTCGTAAGGAAAGACATATTCGACCTCCTTGCATACGGAAAGAAGCTGGGATTCTCCTTCGTCATGGCCACCAACGCCACCCTGATTACCGAAGATGTGGCCCATAAGCTCAAGGAGCATGGCGTTGCAGGGGTGGCGGTCAGCATAGATTCCTACAGGAGCGAGGTCCACAACTTCATCAGGAGGAATCCGAAAGCCCTGGAACTGGCCGTCAGGGGAATAAGGAATGCGAAGAAGGCAGGCCTGGTGATTCAGGTGAACTTCACGGCCATGGGATACAACTACGAGGATCTGGAGGGCACCATAGATTTTGCAGACAGTCTGGAAGCGGACATAATGCTGGTGTACCAGCTGATTCCCGTGGGAAGGGGAAGCAAAATCAGAGATGCCACCCTGGAGCAGGAGAAGATGATGAAGCTGGCCGGAACCCTCGTGCACAAGCAGAGGGATGTAAGGACCATAGTGGAGCCCGTCACAATGCCCCAGTTCTGGCCCTACATTCTGAAGAGGGAGGGAAAAGAACCCGGAAAGCTGGCCCACACCTTCTTCCACGGGTGCACCGCCGGAAGGGGACTGGTGTACATAAAGGCCAACGGGGATGTATGGCCGTGCCCCTTCGTGGCAGTCAGCGCTGGAAATGTGAGGGAAAAACCCTTCGACGAAATATGGAGGAACTCGGAAGTCTTCAAAAAACTGCGCGATAGGAGCAATCTGAAGGGCAAATGCGGAGCATGTAAATTCAGGGAAATCTGCGGCGGATGCAGGGGAAGGGCCATGGCTCTCAGCGGCGACTATCTTGGAGAAGACCCCTACTGCTTTCTGGACATGGTCACTCCTGGATAACCCTAAGGGCAACATGGTTCATGAGGAACAGGGGCAGGAACCACAGGAGGAGATAAATCCGAACACTGACATCCATTATGAAAAAGAGGTCCCCGATTATGAGGAGCATTACCACTACTATTCCTGCAATCCACACCTTTTCTATATCCCCGCCTATGTACATGAGGGTATTGAAGACCACCAGGATGAAGGACACCACATCCAGAAAGAGCATCAAGTACTTGTAGGGCTCCACATGGATCCCCTGAACCAGCTGAAGGATGAGGAGGAATATAATCATGAAAAGGAGGAAGGAAACGAAAATCCGCCCTCTGCCCAGAGGGATACCGAGCCTGAACTTCAGGTTGTAGAACATGTATCCAACAGCAAAAGCTATCATCAACCTCAGAAGAACATGGAGCACATGACTGTTCAAAAGGAAGGTGAGGAAAACGACCATGCCCATGAGGGACAGGAGCAGGATGAATCTCCCCCGCATTGTATCCAGCCCCACCACAACCGCTTCTACCCCCGCAGTGATGCTGTATGTAAGTGAAGCGATAACGATTATCCAGTTCAACCCACCCACATCTCCCCTGAAGAAGAAATAGACGAATACAGCGGCCAGCAATAGAATCCAGACCCTGACTGCGTGGACGAATATGCTTACAATCATCTTTTACCTCCTTGAATTTTCCAAAAGTGTAAAGGTCGGATTTAAAATACCCGAAACCGGGAATGCTACCTCCATCTGACCACGGGGGGCCACTTCACCACTTCGATGCGGACCCGCGCAGTTCCCCTCCTTACCATTCCGAGTCTCCGGGCAGCAGCGTATGACAGGTCTATTATTCTTCCCCTCCTGTACGGACCCCTGTCCACTATCCTCACCTTCACGCTCCTGCCGTTGTCGAGATTGACCACCCTGACGACCGCTCCACATGGAAGGGTCTTGTGGGCGGCATACATCTTATATGTGTCGAACCTTATCCCGCAGGCGGACTTTCTCCCGTGGAACTTTCCCCCGTACCAGGATGCCACCCCCCTCTGTACGAATGTCCTGACCCCCCTGGGGAGTCTCCTTATGCTCACCTTCACCCTGTCGGATGGTCTCCATCCGATGAGCCGGGCCGACCTTCTGGACAAATTTATGAAGCGCCCCTTCGTGGGAAGGAATCGGTCTATTATTCTGACCTCCACCCACTTCCCGTTGCGCAGATTCTTCACCTTCACGAGGGTACCGAATGGAAGATAGGGATGGGCGGCCACCTGCTCATTCCTGTCGTATATCTCCCCCGATGCCGTCCTCTTCCCATTGTACTTATCAGCATAAACGGAGGCATATCCCACCTCGTAGGATGGAAAGACCAGGAGGACCCAGATGAGCATGGGCATAATTTTAGATGAGCCAGGGCTCAGTCTTCATCCTGAAGGCATATACCGTAGTCCCCCTGACCCATATCCTTCTTCACATTGGAAACGGGGAACACCACGACCCCCCTTATGCCCGTCATCCGCTCCACCCTGTCGGGGATGCCCAGTCTCCCATAAACATGACCGCTCCCCACCAGAACCACCATCTTCCTCTCAGGATGGGCTTTAAGGTAATCGGCTATGGCTTTGGCCATGCCCTCATCCCACAGGATCATCCCCCTGACCATCTTATCCAGCGGCATCCCCTCATGGCTTCCCACCATCTCTTTAAACCGCTCCACATAAGCACTGTCCGGAGGCTGAAGATCCCGGGGCATGTATCGGGTTCTGCGGAGCTGTTCGTAGGTCATATCCTTTTGTCTGACCTGCTTCCTGAACTCCGTCGGTATATTGAGGGCGACCATCGGAATCCCCTTTTCCCTGGCGAACTTCCAAATATCCCTGTAAAGGCCTATGTCGTACTTCCACCGCCTGTGCCATTCGGTTTTATAAAGGAATTCCACTTCGTGAACCTTCTTTTCGACATATCTGTCCAGCCATTCCTGATACGGCTGCTGAAACATCTCCCACCCTATCACTATACTGGTATCCCTCCTGTAGAGGGCTTTAATTACATCCAGCTGAAAATCGTGGCACTCCTTCGAGGTATGATGTTCTCCCAGGAACACGAGGCGGGCGCCGGAAATGCTGTCGATAAACTCCTCGAATCCAATTCTCTCCCCGCTCTTCAGGTCTATAAGGCAATAGGCAAGTATGATTCCCGTCATGTCCGAAGTTTAAGGCAGACAAATCTCCTAATACCGGGATGAATTCGAAGCGTGTAAAAAGGGGAGTTTTCCCCTTACTTCTCGGGCTTTATGCGGCCCCTCAGAGCCTGCTTCCTGGAGAGCTTGGGTCTCCCCAGCTCGTCCAGGTCTATCACCTTCACCACTATTTTATCGCCCACCTTGTAGAGCTGTCGGGCATCCCGCACAGGCTTCGTGTCCAGCTCCGACACATGAACGAGCCCCACCTTCCCGGGCAGTATCTCCACGAAAACCCCATAGGCCTCCACCCTGACGACAGTGCCCGTGTAGATCCTGCCCACTTCCACCTCCGCCGTAATCTCCTCTATCATCTCCCTCGCCCTGTCAACCCCCTCCTGGTCCTTTCCGTATATGAGGACCTTCCCCGTGGTGTCATCTATGTCTATGGTGGTGTCTGTCTCGTGGATGATCTTCTTTATGACCTTTCCGCTGGGCCCTATTATATCGGCTATCTTCTCTATGGGAACTGTCATCTGGGCAATCTTGGGAGCATAGCGGGAAATGTGGTCCCTGGGCTCGGGAATGACCTTCCTCATCTTATCGAGTATATCTATCCGGGCCTTCCTGGCCCTCTCGAAGGCCTGTCTTATTATATCGAGCGTCAGGCCCCTGATCTTCAGATCCAGCTGAATACCCGTGATGCCCTTTTCGGTGCCGGCCACCTTGAAATCCATGTCCCCCAGATGATCCTCCATGCCCTGAATATCCGTCAGCAGAGCATATTTGCTGTAATCCTCAAGGACCAGACCGATGGATATACCGGCAACGGGGGCCTTTATGGGAACACCGGCATCCATAAGGGCAAGAGAGCCACCTGTAACCGTGGCCATGGAAGTGGAGCCGTTGGACTGGGTTATCTCGGAGACTATTCTTATGGTGTAGGGAAATTCGTCCTCATCGGGTATGATGGGTCTGAGGGACTTTTCGGCCAGAGCACCGTGGCCTATTTCTCTTCTGGACGGACCCCTGAGGGGCTTGATATCGCCGGTGGAGAAGGGATGGAAGTTGTAGTGGAGCATAAAGCGCTTTTCCTCCCCCTCCTCGATCTCCGTGAGGATCTGCACATCCCTGGATGTTCCCAGCGTGGCTATGACCAGCGCCTGGGTCTCCCCCCTCGTGAAGAGGGCAGAACCGTGAGTCCTGGGGAGAAGTCCCACCTCGATGCTTATGGGCCTCAGGTCCTCCAGTCCCCTTCCATCGGGGCGGATTCCATGCTCCAGGATTTCCTCCCGCATTATCCGGGCCTGAAGCCTGTACAGGGCCTCCCCTATCTCCACCTCCTTCTCCGGAAACTTCCCGGAAAGCTCCTGAATAACTCTCTCTTTCAAATCATCCAGGGCCCTGTTCCTCTCGTTCTTCTCCCTGATAAACAGCGCCTTCCTGACCTCATCCGCGTACTTCTCCACCTCCCGAACGATTTCATCCTCTACAACCAGGAGAGTGGGCTCCTCCTTGGGCTTTCCAGCCTCCTCCACCAGCTTCTTCTGAAAGCGAATGGTCTCTTCAATGTACGGAAGGGCAAACTCTATGGCCTGGAGGACGGTTTCTTCCGGAATCTGCTTCCCCTCGAACTCTATCATGTGGACTTTCCCATCCTCCGTTCCCACCAGGAGGAGTTCGAATTCACTCTGCTCCAGCTGATTATTGGTGGGATTGATGATGAATTGCTCCCCCACCTTTCCCACCACCACAGCTCCTATGGGGCCTTCGAAGGGAATTTCGGATATGGAAAGGGCGGCGCTGGCACCTATGATTGCGGGAACCAGGGGTTCGTTTTCATTATCGTAGGAAAGCATGAGGGCCACCACTTCCACATCGTCCATCATACCCCTGGGAAACATGGGTCTGAGGGAGCGGTCTATCGCACGGGATATAAGTATCTCCCTGTCGGAGGGTCTTCCCTCCCTCTTTATGAAACCACCGGGAATCTTACCTGCGGAGTACGCCCCCTCCCTGTATTCCACCAGAAGGGGCATGAAGTCCCTCTTCTCCTCGGACTTCTTCCAGACGACACTGACCAGAACGACAGTATCAGCATAGCGGACCAGAACGGTGCCGCTGGCCAGCTGTCCTATTCTTCCCGTCTCTAAGATTAAGTTCCGCCCCCCTATCTCCAGTTCAACACTCTTTGCATCCATCATATACCCCTGATGCCCAGAGCCCTGATGAGCTGCTGGTATTTCTGGTAGTCTTCCCTCTTGAGGTACTTGAGGAGTCTCTTGCGCTTGCTGACCAGCTTCTGAAGTCCGTACCTGGTGTGAATGTCCTTCCTGTGCTGCTTCAAATGCTCCGTCAGATACTTGATTCTCTCGGTAAGAATAGCCACCTGCACCTCCACGGATCCAGTATCCTTATCGTGCAACTGGTATTTCTTTATGATTTCGGCCTTCTGCTCCTTGCTCAATGCCATGGCGAAAAGTATAATGCACCGCAATGAGGCGAATTGGGGAAATCGACTTCTGAAAAAGGCGCGAACGGAAACGGACATCTATGAATCCACAGGCCCATTAAACTTTTCCCATGAGAGGCCGCTTTACTATCAAAAAATCGCTCAATTTCGAAGGAATCGGTCTTCATACGGGAAAGCCCTCCCGCATCACGGTTCATCCAGCACAGGGAGGGGAGGGAATAGTATTCAGGAAAGGGGATGTGGAAATTCCTGCCCGCTACGAGTTCGTATCACAGACCAGCAGGAGGACTGTTCTCGAAAAAGACGGTGTCCGCATAGAGACCGTGGAGCACCTGCTCTCTGCCATGTACGGTCTGGGGATAACGGATGCCCTCGTGGAGGTGGAGGGGGAGGAAATACCCGCCATGGATGGCTCCTCCCTCCCATTCGCAGAGGCATTTTACGAGAATCTCGTAAAGCAGGAAGGGGAGATTCAACCCTACAGGCTCATGCTCCCGGAAAAGGTGGAGAAGGATGGAAGAAGGGTGGAAGCCTTTCCCTCAGACGAACTCACGGTTTCGACAGCCATCCGATACCAGCACCCCTTCATACCCTCCCAGTTTCTGGAGCTGACCATCACCCCCGAAACATACCTGAGGGAAATAGCCCCGGCCCGCACCTATGCCTTTGAGGAAGAGGTGGAAGAGCTCAGGAAAAGGGGTCTGGCCGCGGGCGGCTCCCTGGAGAATGCTCTGGTCATTTCGAAAAATGGATACATGAACGAACCCCGATTCCCCGACGAGCCGGTGAGGCATAAGATTCTGGACCTTCTGGGGGACCTGGCCCTTCTGGGACGGCCATTCGTGGGCAGAATCATGGCCCTGGCTCCGGGGCACGAGATACATGTGGAATTCGTGAGGAAGCTGGCGGAAGAGGGGGCAGGGGGGCCCGTGGTGGAACTGGACGAAATAAAGCGGCTCATTCCCCACAGGTACCCATTCCTTCTGGTGGACCGGATAATACACATGGACGAGAAGAGGGCTGTCGGAATAAAGCAGGTTACCGCCAACGAGGAGTTCTTTCAGGGCCACTTTCCCCATTATCCAGTTATGCCTGGAGTCCTGATAGTGGAAGCCATAGCGCAGGTGGGAGCAGTGGCCTTCTTCAAAAAGTTCGGAGGGGATGGGAAGATGGCCTTTTTCGCGGGAATAGATGAGGTGCGCTTTAAGAGGCAGGTGAAACCGGGAGACACCCTGGTGCTCCACATAAGGCTTCTGAGAAAGTCGAGCCGTATGGTGAAAATGGAGGGGAAGGCCGTGGTGCAGGGCCAGCCGGTGGCATCGGGCATATTTACAGCCATAATAGCAGACATACGATGAAAGGGACAGGCAGGGGGAAAAAGGATGCGGCAGTGATAGTACCGCTTTTGAACGGGGAGAGCATACTGTTTATAAAACGCAGCCGTAAACTGAGGCATCACTCCGGGGAGATATCCTTCCCCGGCGGACAGCTGGAAGAGGGGGAGGACTTCGTGAAAGCGGCCCTGAGGGAAACCCGGGAGGAGCTGGGGGTGGAGCCGGAGAGCATAGAGATAATAGACAGACTTCCCGGCGTCATTACCCTGCGCACCAATTACCATGTGGTTCCATTCCTGGCCAGACTGAAATCCACGAATTTGAAACCCAACCCGGACGAGGTGGAGGATGTAATCGTTTACAGAATCCGGGATTTAATGGAAGTGGAGAGGTGCATAATACCGGGCTTCTACTACATATACCCCATGCCCCGCGGTGTTATATGGGGAGCCACAGCCCGCATCCTTCACAACCTGCTCCAGAAGATGGATAAGTCCCGCTCCAGAGCCGGATAGTTGCCGAAAGATAGGGCCGCGCAAATCGTGGACCTGCATGGGAGAAATGCCGATTACTTTATACTTTTGAGTATCATGTCAGACGGGCATTTCCGCTTCTGTAAATTCCTGGAGGAATCGGAACTCCAATGGATGGAGAAAATCCTGGAAAAATTCTACAGTCAGGGCGGGGAAGAGCCTGTAATTCTCATGAAAACGGACGAGGAAAACAAGTGCCACAGGGTGGGAATAGCGGCAAAGGACTGGCCCGGCATCGTCGAAGCAGTGACGGGCGTTTACCACGATGAAGGATTTAACCTGCACTCCCTGTACGCAGACACGCTGGGGGAGAACAGGGAGGTGGCCATACTGTACGCAAGGATAACGGATATACCGGAGGAGGAACTGAAAAAACTGAAGGAAAGAGAGCAGGATATTATGGACACCCTCCAGTTCGCGGCCAGGGGAAACCTTCCCGTGAGGAAGCTCGTTGGCATATCATCATCCAAAATTCAGATTTTCAAGAGGCTGAGGGACATGCTCAACAACCCCGAAATAAGGAAGAGGGTCAAATATCCCCTCACGAAAGAGGACTACGAAAACATAACTTCGGAGGAGGGGGAGCTGTTCAAGTTCACATTCTCCAGGTCCACAGAGTACCTGAGGGACAGGGATGAGTGGACCCTCATCAACATCATACTGGATTCCTACTGGGTTCAGAAAGCCTTCCTGAGGGACAAAAAGTCCACCCATGTGGCGATACACCAGTTCACCACCCGCAGGGGTGAGAAGCTTACGGGCATCACGGTGGCCGGAGAGGCGAAGGTGGTGGACCTGGGAAGGGTGCTTCAGATCCTGTATAACATCGTGCCCAACCTGGTCCTCAAGTTCTCCAAGTACTTCGTGACCCGCGAGGGGGCCCAGGTGGTGAGGGTGGAGGTTACCACCAAAGAGAACGAATTTTTGAGCGAAATTCAGAAGAAGAACATCTCATCGAGCATCAAAGCCCGAATCTCCAGCCTTCAGAGGATACAGAGCTTTCTGGAACAGATGGGGCCGGGGGCAGAAGTCCACTGGCGCATCATAGCTCCCCGCATAGCAGAGGAAGCCGCCATCTCCGGAAAGCCCCAGATGCTCCTCATGCTACGCTCCTACGACATGGTCAACCTCATCTACGATCTATTCGTGGCCCTTCCGGAAAGCCTTTACGGTAAGAGCGTGAATATAGTGCGCTCCTTCACCGACGGAAAGGAACACGGCCTGCTCATGAAGGTCCACAATCCCCAGTTCAGGAAAGTGAAAACCGCAGAGGGAAGGGAGGCACTGGTCATCTCCATGCGGCTCAACATAAGTCCGCTGAACATCACCAGCGAAAAGGAAATATACCGGGGAATAAGAAACGCTCTGGAGAAGGCCCTGGGGACAGGGGTCAGGGATTTCGATGAGGGTCTGCGGAATATCAATATGGCAAAGCTGGACAGGGTCATGAAGATCGTGAGGGACCATGTGCCGGAAAACGACCTGAAAAAGCTCTTCTACCTGTACGATGAGGTTCTCCGTCTGGAGCTGGAGCCCGAGGAAATAGCCGGTGAGATAAAGCAGGCCTACGAAATCGTCAGAACCTACTTAGAAAATCAGGAAACTGTCCCCACCATTCAGGTGATACCCTGCGGAGAGAAATTCCACTGTGTATTCGCCATAGACCACGACACCGCTGTCAACTATCTGATACAGCCCCTGACGGAAGAGGCCCGCAAGGAATTCAAGAAAAAGTACCCCACATACCATACCACCACCACTCTGGAGGTCCTGGGCAGGAGCCTCAGCATAGTGCGATTCAGGGATATGAAAGAAGCGGAATTATTCGCAGAAAACCTGAACATGGCGGAAGAGGAGCTGAACATAAAGAGGAAGGAAGTCAGCTCCCAGGAATAACCCTTAAAATCGAAAAAGGAGGTGGATCATGAAGGTTACTTTGAGCGTCATAAAAGCAGATGTGGGAGGATATGTGGGACACTCCGCAACCCACCCAAAACTGATAGAAGCCACAGAAAAAGTACTGCAGGAAGCCAAAGACAAAGGGCTTCTCATAGACTTCTTCGTGGGGAAGGTGGGGGATGACATAAACCTGATCATGACCCACAGGCTGGGCGTGGACAATCAGGAAATCCACAAACTGGCGTGGGATGCGTTTCTGGCCGCCACGGAAGTGGCCAAAGAACTTAAACTGTACGGTGCCGGCCAGGACCTGCTGTCCGACACATTCAGCGGAAATGTGAAGGGGATGGGACCGGGAGTTGCCGAGATGGAGTTCGAGGAAAGGCCCTCCGAGCCCGTAATCGTCTTCATGGCCGACAAGACCTCCCCCAGCGCATGGAACCTTCCCCTCTACGAAATGTTCGCCAATCCGATGAATACTTCCGGTCTGGTCATAGACCCGAAGATGCACGAAGGATTCACCTTCGAGGTGCTGGAGCTGAAGACCGGAGAGACCTTCCTCATACCCACTCCAGAAGGCCTGTACGACCTGCTGGCCCTCCTGGGAAGCATAACCCGGTATGTGGTAACCCGGGTATTCAGGAGGAAGGATGGGGAAATTGCCGCCGCCGCCTCCTCCCAGAGGCTGTCCCTCATCGCCGGCAAGTATGTGGGGAAGGACGACCCAGTGATGATAGTTCGCTCCCAGAGCGGATTTCCCGCTGTGGGAGAAATACTGGAGCCCTTTGCGAAGCCCTTCTATGTAGAGGGCTGGATGAGGGGAAGCCATATGGGACCCCTTATGCCCGTTCCCATGCACATGGCCAATGTTTCCCGATTCGATGGGCCTCCCAGGGTGGTGGCACTGGGCTTCCAGCTGGCCAACGGCCAGCTCATAGGACCCAGAGACCTCTTCGACGACCCCGCCTACGAGCCCGTCCGCCACGAAATACACAAAATGGCCAACATCATGAGGCGCATGGGGATATTCGAGCCCTCCAGGCTCCCGGAGGATGAGATGGAATACACCGCCCTGCCCCAGATCATAGAGAAGGTGAAGGGATACACTCAGGAAATCAAGGGGGACTTCGAGCACGACTGAAACCGCTGGGGGGCTACCCCTCCCCCCTATGTGGAACCACACGGCTGATTCTAACACCTGAAAATTCCAGAACCTCCACCCGGTGTCCCTCCTCCCCAAGGTGGGAAAGGTCCCCGTAGATGAGGAAGAATCCACCATCCTTCAGGAATTTTGCAAGATAACGCACCACCTCCTCGCTCCGCCCCACAGCCCTAGCAGTTATGACATCCACCCTTTCCGGAAGACGCAGATTCCTGTAATCACTGTTGACCACCTCCACATTCTCCAGCCCCAGCAGATATTTGATGTGATTCAGGAAGGCCGCCTTCTTCCTGCTGCGCTCCACCAGATATGCCCTTATATCGGGCCTCTCCACAGCAACCGGTATCATGGGAAATCCTCCCCCCGAGCCCACATCCAGGACCAGCGCCCCATGGGGAATCAGGTCCTTTATATAGAGGCTCTCCCTTATGAGGCGCTCTATGTCCGCGGAGGAAGATGTCAGGTGGAGGACCCTGTTGTACTTCTCAATCTCCTTCCGATAGGATGTAATCCACGATCTTCGATGTGGCATCTTCTATCCTCATCTTCATTATAGACCTCTTGAACTCCTCCCTCCTCTCCAGAAGCTCCACCGTCATCTTCTTGAGGACATCGATGGAAAAGTGCTTTTCCTCCAGCAGAAGGCCTCCCCCCCTGCTGACCACAGAGAGGGCATTGTGGTACTGGTGGTCATCCTTCGCATAGGGATAGGGAATGTAAAGGGCGGGTATGCGGAAGTGGAGGAGCTCCGCTATGGTACTGCCTCCGGCCCTGGCGATGGCCACATCCGAAGCAAGATACACAAGGCTCATATCCTCGAAGAACTGGAAGACCTTTGCATTCCTCGGAATCTCTATCTTGTTCCAGACATAGCGGTACAGCCTTCCCGCTATGATTATGAACTCGTAATCCTTCAACTCCCGCGCCAGCTCTATCCCCGACAGAACCAGCCTCCTGGCCCCCTGACTGCCCCCAACGATGAGGATTACCTTCTTATTCCTCGGAATCTTCAGAATCTCCCTTGCCTGCTGTTTGGTGAGCCTCTCATACCTTCGAACGGGACCACCGGTATATACCAGATTCCCCTTCAGATATCTTCGGGCCTCCTCGAACTCGAGGAATACCGCCCTGGCCCCCGGAGAGAACATGCGGGTAACCCTGCCGGGAACCGCATTGAGCTCCACTATGTAGTACTTCTTCCCCATGAGGCGGGCCCACATGAGGGCGGGAAAGGACGCATAGGAGCCAAAAGCCAGAACCCTGTCGGCCCTGCTCACCCTTCTCCAGATGCGGAGCATGGCGCTGAGGATGGAGAGTCTGCCCCTTCCCCTGTAAATCCTGGGCCTGAACTCCTCCACAGAGCGGAACATCACCTTCGGCCCAACGATTACCATTTCGTACGGAATCTCCCTCTCCCGCAGTTCCTGGGCAACCGCTATGGCGGGGGCGATATGCCCTCCGGTTCCTCCCGTCACGATCATCACCCTATCCATAGCTCTCTTCCTCCGAAGGAAAGAGGCCCTCCCTCACATCCTCCACGAACCTCCTTACGGCATCGAGAAAGATGGAATACCCATCCACATACTGCCGGACGAACTTCAGCTTCATCCCGGACAGTCCCACGATGTCATGAAACACCAGGACCTGCCCATCCACATGGGGACCCGCACCGATGCCTATGGTGGGGACGGACACGCTTTCGGTTATCGTGCGGGCCATATCCACAGGGACCTTCTCCAGAACTATGGCAAAGGCTCCGGCCGCCTCGAGGGCCTTTGCCAGTTCCACCATGTTTTCATCCCTGACCAGCCTATAGCCCCCGAGCTGGTGCACCCTCTGGGGCATGAGGCCTATATGGCCCATAACCGGAATTCCAAAGGATGTGAGCCTCTCCACCAGCTCCACCACCTCCATCCCCCCCTCCACCTTCACCGCATGGGCACCCCCCTCCTTCATGAACCTCACTGCACTGCTGATCCCCTCTGAAATGGAAACCTGATAGGAGCCGAACGGCATATCCCCCACCACGAGAGCCCTGCTGACAGCCCGGGAGACCATGCGGGTGTGATAAATCATTTCGTCCATCGTAATGGGGATGGTGCTATCGTTTCCCTGCATCACCATGGAGGCAGAATCTCCCACCAGGATGATGTCCACACCCCCCTCATCCAGAATCTTTGCGGTGATGTAGTCGTAGGCTGTAAGGGAGGTGATTTTCTCCCTGCCCTTTTTTGCAATTATATCGGGAACGGTTATCCGCTTCATGATGCTCCCCCCATACCGGTTATGGCAGCCCCCAGGAGGGCAAGGAGATTCAGGAGAGCAGCGGCGGTTATGGATATCCTCGAGGAGAGGATATAGACCAGAATGGGGAACAGGCCCAGCAGGTAATGTATTATGGAATTAGAAGAGCCCATGAGCACCATAAGCCCTCCCACCATAACCTGAAAGAAGTATAGCAGGTTCAGGTAAAGGAAGTATGTCCTTGCATCGCTCCTGCGGCGGGACAGGAATAGAAGGACCCCATACCCTAATATTAGAAGCACGCCGACGAATTTATGGACCATCTCCATGACAGTAATTTTATGGTCGCCCTACATTCCCAGAAGAATATGCTTCAGGTGCCTCACGGCAGGGAAAAAGGCGGCGGATAGGACTATGAAGTTCACGAGGGCCGCCTTTCCCGGTCCAATGCGCTTCGTAAGGGGAATGAGGAGAAGGGGGACTGCGGTGAATATGTAGTAGGGGAAGAAATCCACGAATGTGAACAGCAGAAGAATGAATCCCACGGAGAAGTGGAGCAGGTAGATATAATCGGCATACCTCTTGTAGCGAAGGAGGTCCTCCTCCCTCATCAGGGCCCCCACCATCACAACCCAGTAAGCGATTACTGTAATGTAACCTATGAACTTATAGGCGTAGAAGATGTAAATTGCCCACATGGTGAAATTTTACGGAAAACTCACCCGATCCACCCCCACCCATGCCTTTAAAGTTATCAACATGTTCGAAAACAAATATTTGGGAATTGCAGTCAGTTTATGGTCCATCGTAATTCTTGGTGTTCTAATAGCGGGAATATTCACCGGAAACGGGTCCCTCTACAGGCTGGCATTCCTCCTCCTTGGAATGACATTTTCCCTCATCGTATTCGAAAAGGGAAGGGAATTCGGTTTCGACACAGTAAGGGGAAGATTCTTCCTCATAGCCGTACCCGTCGGTCTAATAATCGGTCTGGCCGTCGCACTGGAGAATCCGGTACTGCACCTGATCTTCCGCATCTTAATGTTGACTGCGCTGATATTCATGTTCTACAACCTGAAGTTCCGGCTCGGTGCTCCCCTGAAGGGCTCCCACCTGACCATATCCACCCTCCTGGGAATAATGACCCTCATCCTGATGGCGGCCATAATGCATCAGGCACCCCTCAGAAACTGGTTTACAATCTCCATGGCCGCGATAGACACCGTCTCCCTTATACTCATCATTCTGAATCTGACCATGTACATGGGAGGAGAAATCGCTAAGGAGTGGCTCTTCAGGTCCGTGAGCATAATCGTCCTCATAATGGGGGACATAGCCTATCTCCTGAACATAAAGAGCACTCTGGGCTTCAGGCTGGAGCTGCTCCTGTGGTTCCTCCCCTTCTTCCTGATGGGCAATGTTCTGATTTATGCTGAATAAGGCGGTTTCCCGCCTTTAAAATTCCCGCATGGAATTGCTCAAAGGAAAGCCCGTTGCCCAGAGGCTTTATCAGGAGATAAAGGAGAAATTCTCCCATTTAAAGCCCCATGTGGCGATAGTGGTGGCCACGAAGGATGAAAGCTCCCTCACATATCTGCGGTCCAAAGTCAGGAGGATGAACAAGTACGGCATAGAGGTGGAGGTGCTACAGCTGGATGAGAATATTCCCCAGGAGCAGTTCCTGAATCACATAAGGAGGCTCAACGACGAGGAGTCCATAGACGGCATATTCGTGGAGATGCCGCTTCCCCCGCAGATTGACCCCTATGCGGTGGCATCCACCATCTGCCCGAAGAAGGACATCGAGGGCATCTCCCCCTGGAATCTGGGCAAAATCTACTACGGAAGGGAGGAAATCGCTCCCAGCACCGCTTCCGCCGTAATACAAATCCTCGAACACTACAAAGTGGAGATCAAAGGAAAGAGGGCCGTGGTGATGGGAAGGAGCGTCGTGGTGGGCAAGCCGGTGGCCATGATGCTCACAAACAGGCACGCCACCACAACAGTTATCCACTCCAGAACGCCCAATCCGGAGGAAATCACCCGACAGGCGGACATACTGGTGGTGGCCATAGGAAGGGCAAAGCATGTCAAAAGGCACATGGTGAAAGAAGGGGCAGTAATAGTGGATGTGGGAATAAATGTGGTGGGGGATTCCATAGTGGGAGATGTGGACTGCGAGGATGTTCGTGATGTAGCATCGGCAATAACTCCCGTTCCCGGAGGAGTGGGGACTGTTACCACTGCCATAACCCTTTACAGGGCCTTTTACATGAAGTGGCTCAGGGAAAAAGGTGAGCTGTAAGTATAATGAGGGACCTGCTGGGTCTGATTAAACTCAGGTGGAAGTACTACCTGCTGGGGGCAATCGCCCTCCTCATCGTGGACGGTCTTCAGCTGATCATCCCCATGGTGGTGGGGAGGGTCATAGACCGCATAGCCACCTTCCAGATTACCGCGCACCAGCTCTTCGAATACTTCCTCCTGCTTGCAGGACTGGGATTCATTATAGCCGTCATAAGGTTCTTCTGGAGATGGTTCATCATCAAGCCCGCCAGGGAGATACAGAGGGACCTGAGGCAGGAGATATACCGCCACCTGCTGTATCTGGATGTGGAAGTCTTTCACCGCATGAAAGCGGGGGACATCATGGCAAAGGCCACCAACGACCTCGAGGCGGTCCGGATGGCCATAAGCTTTGGCCTGATAGCCATAAGCGACACGATAATATACACCACCTTTGCACTGGTGGCCATGCTCTCCATATCCCCCCGCCTCACCCTCATAACGATGACCCCCCTCCTGGCCATAGCCCCTGCCTCCCTCTTCTTCGGAAGGGCAATCCACAGGAGATTCCGCAGAGTGCAGGACCTCTTCGGCAGGCTCTCGGAATTCGTCAGGGAAACCCTGGAGGGGATCCATGTGGTGAAGGCATTCGCAAAGGAGGACGAGTTTTCCCATCAATTCAGAAGACTGAACGACACCTACCTGAGAGCCAACATAGACCTGGTGAAGGTGTGGGGGGCCTTCTTTCCCCTCATAACCATGCTCTCCGGATTTTCCATTGCCATACTGCTGCTGTGGGGAGGAATCTCCACCATTGAAATGGGAATATCCATCGGCCAGTTCGTGGCCTTCCTCACATACCTCAACATGCTGGTGTGGCCCATGATGGGAATAGGCTGGAGCGTCAACATATTCCAGAGGGGAAGTGCCTCCTACAGGAGGATCAGGGAGCTCCTCTCCACTCCCCCGAAGGAGTACGGAGGAAGGCACAGGGGAAAGGTAAGGGGAAATGTGAGGTTCCACCACCTCCACTTCTCCTACGATGGAAAGATAAAAGTCCTGAAGGACATTTCCTTCGAGGTGGAAGAGGGGCAGAGCGTGGGGATTCTGGGACGGATAGGCTCTGGAAAGAGCACCCTCGTGAAGCTCCTTCTGCGCCTGTACGAACCTCCCCGTGGTACCATATTCGTGGACGGGGTGGATATCAGGGAATGGGACCTGAGAAATCTGAGGGAGGGAATGGCCTATGTGCCGCAGGAAAGCTTCCTCTTTTCCATGACCATAAGGGAGAACCTCCTCTTCGGCAATCCCGATGCCACAGAGGATGAAATCATAGAGGCGTGCAAAATCGCCGATGTATGGAAGGACATCGAGCGCATGCCCGAC
>Ga0256833_1000647_pt1 | contig 26827 bp, 24 predicted proteins | sample 356284metaG_FD_190535 | JGI IMG/M metagenome (GOLD analysis project Ga0256833, IMG submission 190535) | Hydrothermal vent microbial communities from Mid Atlantic Ridge, Atlantic Ocean - 356-284 | ecosystem: Environmental > Aquatic > Marine > Hydrothermal vents | place: Atlantic Ocean: Mid... | reverse complement strand
TGGTAGAAATGGTCGAGGCTAGCGCCCCAGGAAAAGTGATATTGTTCGGCGAGCACTTCGTCGTTAAAGGTACTAGGAGTCTAGCGTCGGCCATAAGTCTCAGAGTGTCAGTAGCGGTACGGAGGCTCCAGGAAGGCCCTCTCAGGGTATATAGTGACCGGGCTGGGGTGCACGGGGATACTGTCGACCTCGAAACGCTCGCGACGTCTAACGCGACTTTGAAGCCGCTGGCCGCGCTTATTAGGTACCTGCGCGACGAGTACGATATCAAGCCCCTCCCCGCCACTGTTAACGTTAAGAGTAGCATACCGATAGGGGCGGGGCTGGGCAGTAGCGCGGCTTTCGCAGCGGCTTTCGCACTAGCCTACGCAAGGCTCGCAGGCGTGAGGCTCGAACTAGACGATATCTGGAAGGCCTCGTTCGAGAGCGAGAAGGTAGCTCACGGGAGGCCTAGCGGTATTGATAACACTCTCGCCGTTTACGGAGGCAGTATACTCTACAGGCCCGGGTTCCGGGGTTTCAGGCTCGATATAGGCCTGCCTGAGGGATACCAGATTGTTATTGCTAATACTGGTGTTCCGAGGAGCACGCGCGACGTGGTGAGAAGCGTTCTCGACCGTGCGGAGAGGACTTGGGAGGCGTCTAAGTACGTGTATGAGGCTGCCGATAAGATTGTTGGTTTGGCTCTCGACGCGCTGAGGAAGGGGGACGTGGAGCTCCTGGCAGACCTGATGGAGCTTAACCAGGGGCTCCTGTACGGTATGGGGGCTAGCAGTATCCATATTGAGAGGCTCCTGTATGCTGCTAGAAGTGCTGGTGCCCTTGCCGCGAAGCTTACCGGTGCTGGTAGGGGAGGCTGTGTTATAGTGTTGGCCCGCGAGCCCGATGTTGGGAGGATAGTCTCTGTCCTCCGCGGTGAGGGTGCTACCGAGGTTTTCCCTGTGTCGCTGGGCTCTCCGGGTGTTAGGCTGGAAAGGGAAGAGTAAAATATTTAAACTCTAACTCTTAATGGGTCTAGTGGGGATATAAGTCTAACGCCCATAGTATTGGGCGTTAACTCCATAAATATTGTGAGGTGGGGGTATTCTATGGAGAAGCAAGCCAAGTGTCCTCCTAGCAAGATCGTATATGACCCGCAACTGGGTGTTAGAATATGCCTTGAGACGGGTGAAGTAATAGAGGACCAGGTAATAGGAGACGAGGCGGAGTGGAGAGCCTACACGCCAGACGAGAAGACGAGGAGGACGAGAGTCGGGAGCCCGCTCAGCTTCTCAAAGCCTAACATGGGAGTAGACGTCTATATGAGCAGCTACCATGAGGGGAGCAGGAAGATTAGGGGGTTGAGCAGGAAAATAGAGGGCCTAAGACTTCAGAGGAGCTTCCGTATGGGGAGGGCCCTGAGCAGCCTTGAGAAGAATATAAATCAGGCCCTCAGGCTCATAGACGACATATCGGCCAAGCTAGAGCTCCCCTTCCAGATAAAGGAGGAGGCGGCCCGCCTCTACAGGGAGGCCGCGGATAAGGGGCTTACTCGTGGCAGGAGTATTGAGAGCATGGTCGCTGCTACACTTTACGCTGCATGCCGCAAGCACCGGTACCCCTGCACTCTAGACGAGATATCAAGGTTCCTCCGGATAAAGGATATCCCGGCGAAAAGGGAGGTGGCCCGGAACTATAGGCTGCTCGTGAGGAACCTGAACCTTGAGATCCCGGTTATAGAGCCTGAAAGGTTCGTGTACCGTATTGCGAGCGCGCTGAACCTGCCCGACCCGGTAGTTGTTGAGGCCATTAATATTGTGAAGCAGGCTAGGAGCAAGGGGTTGACTGCCGGTAAGGATCCCAGCGGGCTGGCGGCCGCCGCAGTATACCTGGCAGCCCTGAAGCACGGGCTGCGCAAGACCCAGAAGGAGGTAGCTCAGGTCGCTGGTGTCACAGAGGTTACTGTTAGGAACAGGTATAAGGAGATAGACAAGGCCCTCGGCCTTGGGAGGCTTGATGAGGAGTAGGCCGGGGGAAAACATTACTTATAAATTATTCTAGGTGTTTTTATATTATTGTAGGCCGACAATCTTTTCTAGTACCGGGATCGTGTAGTCCAGCCCTAGCCTCTCCAGGGTCGCCCTCGTAGGCACACCCCTGCTATCCCAGCCTCTTATATCGTAGTAGTGGTCCAGCAGGCTGTTGAACTTGTCATAGTCCAGCTTGCTCCCGGCAAGCGGCCCCTTGGTTAGCGGGTACTTGAACCATTTCTCCGGCGGCATGTCGAGCTTCCTGGACCATTCTCCGAGCTCCCTTATCCAGAAGCTTCTTATGAGCGCGTAGATCCTGTCGGCAACATCGTATAGGTCCTGCCAGGTATAGCTTACGCCCGTGGCATACTTCAGCAGTCTCGGGTAATGGTCAAGGTTTAACCCGACCTCGACCCATGGTAGCCTGCAGGCTACGAAGCTCTCGAAAAGCCCTCCTCTTATACGCTGCAACTCTATGACCTTCTCAGCCTTCTCTCTGCCATAGGAGAACCTGTTCGTCGCCACCTCCCAGCTTATAACCCAGGCCTCCTTGTGGTGCGCCCCTATACTGCTCGTGGCGAATGCCAGAGCCATTCCCGGAGCAGCGTGACAGTCATAAGCTGAAACCTCTAAGCCTTTCACCTGTACTGTGAGGTCGCAGCCTCCTCCGGCCTCAGCGCAGGCCTTCCTGGTTCCCTTTGCTAGGAGGCGGCCGAGACCCGTCTTCTTGTAGACTATCTCATCTATAAGCTCTCTTATCCGGGCATAGTCCCCCCACTCGAGCTTCTCCTCCAGTATTCCTTTCTGGCTGGCCTCTATCGCCCAGCCTATAGTGTTGCCAAGGCTTATCGTGTCAACACCGTACTTGTCCGCTATCTTGTTTAGAACTGCCACTTTGGAGAGGTCGTCCAAGCCTATATTGCTGCCCAGCATCGCAACATTCTCATAGTCCAGCTCGCTGGGGTCGCCCTCCGCGTCCTTGACAACGTTACCGCACGGCATGTTGCAGAACGGGCATCCACGCTGGTCTATCTTCATCTCCTCCATCCTATACCCGTCTATCCCCTTGTAGCCGTCGAAGACTCCCTCGCTGAAATTGTATGTTGGCAGGACGCTTGCCTCCTGGGCCCAGTCTACGGTCATCATTGTGCCCTGGCGCATCCAGAACGGGTAGCTTTTAGACGCTTTAATCTCTGCGTACGCCTTCGAGCCTTCTATTCTAAGCGACTTGGGATCGTATACTGGTATCTCGCCGGTGCCCTTGACGACGAGCGCCTTCAGCTTCTTACTGCCCATCACAGCTCCCATGCCTGGCCTTCCACCGCTCCTGCCCTCCTGGCTCATGACGGTCGCATATAATACAGTGTTCTCCCCCGCAGGGCCTATCTCCAGTATGCCAACATTCTTGCCGTACTCGCTCTTCAACCGCTTCTCGGTCTCCCACGTGTCGAGACCCCATAGGTCCTCGGCATCTCTAAACTCGACCTTCCCATCCTCAACATATGCCACAACAGGCTTCTGCGAGGAGCCCGAAACCACTATAGCATCGAGCCCTGCCCTACGGATATGATAGCTAGCCCAGCTCCCTATGTTCCCGTCGCCGTAGCCTCCCGTGAGAGGGCTCTTAGCCGCTACTACGAGCTTACCGCTACTGGGCACTGTGAGTCCTGTGAGCGGGCCGACAGCGAATATTAGGAGGTTGTCGGGCCCTAAGGGGTCTGCGCCTCTAGGGAGATACTCCCAGAGTAGCCGGGCTGCAAGGCCGCGGCCTCCCAGGTATTTCAGCGCCCATTCTTCCGGGTATTCCACCGTCTTGTACTCTTTCCTTGTGAGGTCGATCCATAGAATCTTACCGGACCATCCCTTCATTTTCCGAACCCTCCAATGCGATGTTTACCCTATAATACTATGTATGCTACTATGAGAATTTAAGCGTGGAAATATTGTACTCCACACTATAACCGCCACTACATACACATGCGTAGCGGGGACCCGCCATGGGGGAGTGCGGTATCATAAGGGTCAAGCTTCTAGGCTACCTCTCGCATATCGCGGGGGCCAGGGAGGTCGAGGTTGAAGTGTGCGGCGAGAGGAGGATAAGGGATCTAATCAGTATTCCCGATATCAATATCGAGGAGCTTGTAATACTTGTAAACGGTCGTACAGCCAGGCCGGAGGATAAAGCCCGCCCAGGGGATACTGTAACCGTTATGCCCCATATTAGTGGGGGCTGGCAGGCCCTCTCCTCAAAATAACTAGAATTATGGGGCCTACCTTGCCTACCTTTCTTTAGACAGCCCGTCCCCCAGGTCGATATGCTCCTCGATACCCTGGAATTGCACCCCTATCTTGCTCGCAACGTCGAATGCTATCTTCTTAGCCTCTGCTATAATATCGAGTAGTTTCTGCTTGCTTGTTGCCTGCGCGTATATTCTAATCTTAGGTTCTGTGCCGCTCATCCTGATCAGGATCCAGCTCCTATCCTCGTATTCCACTCTGAGACCGTCAATTGTCAGGATGCCTGTGGCGTTCTTGGTTAGCCTTGTTTTGGCCTCCTCCTCGTAATAGCCGTAGAAGCTTATCTTCTCCTCGTCACTCCGGAGCCTTATGCTTATCCTGGCGCTAGGATAGAATGGGAACCTTCTTATTATGCTTGCGGGCTTCTCGCCCTCCTCCAGGCTTATCCTCGATATGAGCGCTGCCTGGTATATGCCGTCCACCCATGGGCCCCAGTCGGGGTCGATGAGCTTCCAGGGTTCCGCGGCTATAACCGCGCCAGGCGTCTCTTTCAGCTTCTCGTGGAGCTTGCCCAGTCTTGCCCTCACTACCCTGCCCCCCATATTCTCTACGACCTCTTCGACCTCCATTCCAACGTCAACACTCACTATGACCGTGCCCTTCCTCTCCCTCAGCTTCCACCACGCGAATAATGCTATGACAAGGTCCTGCTTCACGAACCCGATCCCCGGTATTGCGACCGCCAGCCTGTCAGCGTCCCCGTCGTGGGCGAACAGTATGTGCGAGCCGAGAACTTCCACGCTCGATATGAAGGGGGCGAGAACGTCGGGCCGGGGCTCCGGGTGCCTCCCAGGGAAGAACCCGTCCATATGACAGTTTAGGCTGACCACTTTAGCAGCGCCTATCTCTCGTAGAACCCTCGGTGTGACCGGGCTCGCAGCACCGTTCGCGCAGTCGACCGCAACGTTCAGGTCTATCCTCCTCTCCCTGGCCGCGAGCATGTTAACAAGCTTTCTAGAGTACTCCTCTACTATCTCGTCCCCCCGGATACTTCTCCCCACCTCGTTCCATGGGGCATGGAGCCTTTTCGGGTCGCTTGTCGAGAGCGTCTCTTCCAGGTCTTTCTCCATGGAGGTGGTATACTCCATACCGTTGTGGTCGAAAACTTTAATCCCATTATCCGGGGGAGGATTATGGCTTGCGGTAACCATAATACCCGACCTGCTCTGAGTGTATGGCACGCTGAAGGCGAGGACTGGCGTGGGCGCAGGACCCAGGAATATGGAGTCGAGACCTCCAGCCATTATGCCTGCGGCAACCATCTGTGCGAGCAGGGGGCTCGTCGTTCTCACATCATGACCGATAGTAGCGCTCCCCTTACCACCAACATATGATGCGACGGCAAGACCGATCCTGAACGCCAGGTCGGGGGTTATCTTTTCCAGGTATCTACCTCTTATCCCCGCGGTCCCGAAGAGCCTGTTCCCGGGAGCCATACCGCCTCACGCCTCCCCTGAGTGTTCAGCGTTTGCTTGTTGAAACTATCCCCTCAGGCTTGCCTACGTAGACTGCGGCCAGATACCGGCCCCTGTACTTGACTATTTTAATGTATACTAGGGTGTTGGGATTTGAGAGGTTGACAGGATTCTCTATGCCTTCAGCTATAACTTTGATAGCGTCGAGCTTGTGCATCATCCTCCCTTCACTATCATACAAGTGCCCGTCGAGTTTTATCGCGAACGAGCCTTCGCGGCCCTCCATAAGCCTGTGTACGGTATCCCTAACCTCCTCGACGCTCGGATATACCGTCTCGATAACAGGAATAATCCTCAATATTGGGGTCTCAGCTGGGAGGCTCCTCCTGAGGCGTTCAGCCGCGGCAATAGGGTCTGGCACTTTCAGGAGCAGGATGTTAGGCCTGCTATCTATAACCTCGTAGTCGTCTAGGAGCCAGTGTATCTGCTTGAGGGCTTGCCTCTTCTCGTCGTACCCTGGAAGGTGTGTAACTATCAGGTTGAACGGTGCCAGGAGTCTCCTATTCTTCTCCAAACAGGTTGCACCCTTATTGAAGGGGGTGGCGCTCGTAGGCCTTAAATAAGGCGTGGTAGGCGGGCTATACAAGAATATAGCGTGGCGTTCCACCGTATGGGGGAATATTCTCTCCTTATATATTTAGTCGTTCACCCCCACAGTTTCCAACATGGTGAAGGTTTTGACAACCAAAGTATACGCCGCGAGCCCGGAGGAGATCAAGTCTGGCATGGCTACCGACATATACTTTGTTAGGACGAAAAGGATACTAGAGGAGGCGGGCCTAGCAGACCTTAAGGTTAGGATGGAGGCTCACGCGTATTCTCTACCGAAGGGCTACGAGTGGGCGGTTCTAGCCGGCGTCGAGGAAGCCCTGCACATACTGGAGGGCGTACCTGTCGACGTTTACAGTGTGCCCGAGGGGACAATTTTCGGCAAGAAAGAGCCAATATTCGTCATTGAGGGCAGATATGCCGACTTCGCAGTATACGAGACCGCGCTGCTAGGAGTTCTCCGCTTTGCCTCGTCAATAGCGACAAGAACCGCCAGGATGAAGAAGCTAGCGGGAGATAAGACCATACTATATTTCGGCCTTAGAGCGCTCCACCCCGCGGTGTACCCCGCGGCCGACAGGGCCGCCTATATAGGCGGGGCCGATGGTGTTAGCGGTGTTCTCAGCGAGAAATACCTAGGAGTTAAACCTAAAGGCACAATGCCCCACGCGCTAATAATATCTTTCGGAGACCCGCGGAAGGCCTGGGCATGGTTCGCCAGACTATACAAGGATGAGACCCCCGTTATTGCTCTCGTAGACACGTTCTACGACGAGAGGGTTGAGAGTCTAATGGCGGCCGAGCTTCTAGGCAAGGACCTCTACGGCGTCCGCCTCGACACGCCCAGCAGTAGGAGGGGGAAGATGCGCGAGATAGTGGAGGAGGTTAGATGGGCGCTTAGCATGAAGGGGTACGGTCATGTTAAGATAATTGTTAGCGGCGGGATAGGCGAGAGGCAGATAGTGGAGCTTAGAGACGTGGTAGACGGTTTCGGGGTAGGTACTAGTATAAGCTCCGCTCCCAACATCGACATAAGCATGGACATAGTAGCCGTAGACCGTGGAGACGGGTGGGAGCCGATATCTAAGAGGGGGAAGCTCCCGGGAGCGAAGACCCTCTACCGGTGCCCGCCCCTGGAGAACAGGATCGTACTTGAAGGCGAGGACCCTGGAACCTGTGAGGACGGGTCGAAGCCCGAGAAACTCCTAGTAAAATATATTGAGAACGGCCGGCTCGTACGGGAGCTCCCAAGCCTGGAGGAGATCAGGTCCTATGTGCTCGCACAGCTGGAGCATGCCAGCATAAACGAAATAGTATAATCCTGGTTTATCCCTTAAACGAGATGACAATATTGTTCTCTAGACTGAGAGGTGCCATGGTATGGTTGCAGAGGGGGAAGCTTTCCCCGCAGACGCCTGTTTCACTAGTATTAGCGGCGAGAATATCTGTCCCGGCAACGAGAAGGGTGTTGTTATCGTCTACTTCTATCCTCGCGCTATGACCCCGGGCTGTACCAGGGAGGCTTTAAGGTTTAACGAGCTCTACGACGAGTTCGAGAAGTGCGGGGCCAAAGTGTACGGCGTGTCTACTGATAGTCCGGAGAGGAATAAGAAGTTCGCAGAGAAGTACGGCTTGAGGTTCCCACTGCTAAGTGATCCTACAGGCGAGGTGATAGCGCGCCTAGGCGTCCTGAAGAAGGGTACCAAGCGTCCTAGTGCTCAGAGGGTAACATTTATATTAAAAGATGGTGTTATTGTTAGGGTCCTGAAAAATATACGGCCCGCCGAGAAACATGCGGATAAGTCCTTAGAGGTTGTGAAAGAGCTGGTCTCATGCTAGCATTTCTAATACTTTTTTCACCGCGTCCCTAACCTTGTAGCCGGTCAACGGGACAACTTTTATTCCGAGGTATTGGAGTGCAGCGTAAGCGTTTGGACCGGGAGTGGGGCCTGCATAGACCTGAACCTTCTCATCGCCTAATGCTTGAGCAGCCTTAACTCCTGCACCGCTACCTGCCGTATAGCCGGGGTTCTCTATGACTTTAACGTTCAGTATCTCGCCCGTCTTCTCATCCACATCAACGATAGTGAACGTGGGCGCCCTCCCTAGCCTACTGTATATTTCGTCGTCGAGCCCGCCGCTGCCTGTTGCAAACGCTATCCTGACAACCATTATCATGCACACCTCCAACACACTTGCACATGTCCACACTGTAGTTGTTATCCCCACACTATTTTATAATTGGGATATAGGGGGCTGGCTTCTTAGGCTTATACTTCGACCACCACTTCTTCCAGTCTGGGAATACCTCGGTTGCGATATATTCTGCCGCCTCGATCATCGCCTTGCTCGCCGGACTGTTAGGATACGCTTCTACGAGGGGTTTCAGCTGTGAGAGGGCTTTGGGGACGTTATCATCGTATGGAACCTCTGCTATGATGGGGATGTTGTTCTCTCTCGCATACTTTTCTATTTCAGATACGAATTCCTCATTGATATCATACTTGTTTATGACGAGCATCGGGGCTATCATGAAATGCCTGGTGAGCGTGTGTATCCTTTTCAGGTCGCTCAGGCTCGCAGGGGTAGGCTCCGCGACCAGCACGCCTATTTTCGCCCCGGTAAGGCTCGAGATGACCTGGCATCCTATTCCTGCCGCGGCATCTATGAGTACTATCCCGTCCCCTCCCAGTATCTCCTTGGCCTTGTTCTTCACTTCCGTCACGAGTTTCCCACTGTTAGGCCTGCCCGGTGTTATCTCTCCCGAGACTAGGGGGAACCCATACCTTGTCCGGCGTGCCACCCTTATCTCGCCGGCCTTAATCTTGAACCTGTATCTTATGGCCTTCTCAGGGCATGCGAGGCTACAGGTTAGGCATCCCTCGCATATGTAGGGGTTTATACGGTGCTTGCCATTGACAACTTCTACCGCCCCGTAGACGCACACCTCTGCGCACACGCCGCACTGGGTGCACTTATCCTCCCTAATATAGGCTATACGCCCCTCAAGGTAGTCCTCGACCGTGTCCCACGTGTTTACACCCAACGCTAGGTGCAGGTTGGGCGCTTCAGCGTCTGTATCGGCCGCCACCATCCTATAGCCATGCTTTGCAAGCACAAGCGCTATAGTGCTTGTAAGCGTAGACTTGCCAACGCCCCCCTTACCGCTCGCGACGACCAGCTCCACCTGTCCTTGCACGGTAGTCACGCCCCGACCACCCCCGCTACTCCAAGCTTCCCCTCGAGCTCGACCGCGAGGTCTCTTGCAAGCTCCTCTAGAGCCTTCGAGGCAGGATCGTCTGGGGCGTACTCTACTATTGGCATGCCGCGGCTGTATGCTCGTGGGACAATAGGGCTGTACGGTATCCTGTATATCCTCTCGACTCCGTACTGTTTCGCGAGTTCCACGTGCTCCTCTTCCGGCCCTATGCCGTGCCTGTTAATAACAACCCAGCTCCTATACCCCATACCGCTAACTATTTTGAGTATGCTCTCCAGGTCGTGTAGGCCTAGCGGTGTCGGCTCTGTGACCGCGATGACGAGGTCGCTATACTGTATTGCTGCGCTTATACCGTTACCGGTGCCTGCGCCCGTATCCACTAGTAGCAGGCCTCTCGACATGTTCATCGCATGCCTCTTTGTTGCCACGATGGCAGGGGGAGTATGCTCTTCTCCCTCTCTTATAGTGCCGGATACTAGCATGAAGCTCTTCCCGTTCCTTTCCACCCTGTACGTTCTAATATAGCCCAGGACCCGTTTTCCGTCCCTGGCTATTGCTTTCTCGGGGCACACATAGTAGCATGCCATGCATCCGCTGCACAGCCTGGGGAATACGAAGGGTGGCCGTCCCTGAGCCATTATTATAGCCCCGGTGTCGCATGCTTTAACGCAGGCCCCGCAGCTCGTGCACTTCTTGTAGTCTATTTTGGGGAAGAATATTTCTATTTCTATAACGTTTAACGGGTCCCCTACTCCTAATAGTATGTGATCGTTTGGGGCCTCAACGTCTAGATCGGCCAGTACTAGACCATTGCTTATCCTCTCAGAGAGTAGTACCGCCAGGTTCGTCGCCACGAAGCTCTTACCTGTGCCTCCCTTGCCGCCCGTTACGCTCACTATTGCCTTAGGCCCGCTGGGCATGCTATGCATCCCTCTTCACTCTATTAGTTTTTTGAATAATTTATTATTAATCACTATATTGTTAAGTTGGAAATCGTCCACCCCTTCCGTCTCAGCGAGAACCTCATCTATGAGGCTCCTAACATCCTCGGGGATCTCTGGCGGCTCGCAGAGATATTCGAGGCACCCCTTCCTACCCGTGGAGGGGTCGCCCTCTCTCTTATGGAAGCATTGGTCCTTCTCTACAATATCCTCCTTAAACCCTACAATATAGAACGCTCCTGGGCCGGCCTCGTAGCGGAGATCTGTTAGGCGCCTCCCCATCTTTTCTAGAGCCCTGAGCTCGGCTAGCGCTAAAATCCTGCTGAGACGGAAGGGGTGGATACAGCCTGCCCTACTTAGTATGTATGCGACCACACTTCGGGCATCGGTCAAAGCCTATCACCAGCGTTATGCCGCCCGGAATTACAATTTGGTCTCCGGCGGGCTTATATCGTGGATGTTAATACCTTCATCTTACACCATGAATAATTACTGTGGGTAGAAGCGCTCTGCAGCCCGCGGACCCCTGTATTTGAGGCCTGGTGTCTCGGCCTTGAAAGTCTCGGGTAGCGCGGATCTCCCCCTGCACTCCGGGCATGTGCCTGCGTGGATGCTCGCTGTGATGAAGAGGCTCGCACACGCCATAGTGAAATATATGGTTGATGCTAGGGGGCCCGAAGCGGTTCTAGGCATGCTCGCTGATCCTTTATGGTTCCAGGCCTTCAATAACGTGATAGGCATGGACTGGGACAGTAGCGGTAGTACCACTATTGTGCTCGCCGTCCTGAAAGACGTTAGCTGGAAAGAGGATCTGGGCTTCCTAGTCCTGGGAGGCAAAGGAAGACACATGCTCGAAGTCCCGCGGGAGGCAGTGGATGCGGCTATAAGATTGGACCTAGACCCTGAGACTGTTAGGGTTTTCAGTAAGGTTGCTGCTCGTATCGATAGCGTGTTCCTCCAGGACGGCTACCAGCTCTATATACACGGCGTCGCCGTCTCCCGTGGGGGACACGCGGTCGTAGTCCAGCAGGGTATGAACGCTGAGAGCGGGTATGCGAGGAGATATCATGTTGTCGAGGAGAGCCTGGATAATCCTCACAGCGGGGTCGCCGGTATCCCTGGAAACTCGATACTTAACTCTCTAGGCGAGGATAACAGGCATGCGCGAGATGTTTACGCGGAGATAGCGGTGGAAGGGCCGCGGAGGTTCGAGAGACTCCTCCGCGAGGCTAACCGCAGGGTAGAACAGTGCATGCACGCTGGTAGACCTGGGCTTTATAAGTTCTTTAATGTGCAGGATATTCGTTTGGATAGTGATTGCGAGGTACGCCCATATTATGAGCCGGTACCGCCCTCACGCTCCCTGCTCGAGAACGTGTCGAGACTCGGGTCCGCCCTGTCGGTTGGCGTGCCTCTAAGAGTTGCTCCGGGCTTGGGGCCTAAGACTCTGAGGGCTCTCGCCCTTATAGCGGATATAATCTATGGTGTTCCGACAAGGTATGATTCTCCTGTAACCCATCCTCTGAACCCCTACGTTTATGCTCATGCTGTTGGGGGGAAGGATGGTGTCCCCTACCCGTTCGACCCGGGGACTGCGAGGGAGGCTGTCGAGTTTCTATTGGAGGCGCTGGATAAGTCCCGTCTGGATGCCATGGAGAGGAGGAGGGCGCTGGAGAGGCTTAGGAGGAGGATGAGGCTTCTCTTCGGTGATAATAATATTTAAAATTATTAATATATAGATTTACGATAGATAATAGTTATTGACGAGCACCGCTACCCTGCCAGTAAAAAATGGTGCCCGGCCATGCCCGTGATCTTACACGTAACAGATATACACTGCGCAACCCGGAACCTGGCAAGAGTGCTCCGCTCCGAGAGCTACGATATCGTAGCGGCAACCGGCGACTATGAGTGCCTGGATACGGTCGATACCCTCCTAAAAGAATCTAAAGGGAGACTTGTCGCGGTCACAGGGAACATTGATAACGCATCTATAGCCGGCCGTCTGCGCGAGTCGGGCGTACTCCTAGACGGGCGTCTCGCCAACATTAACGGCTACACTTTTGCCGGCCTGGGAGGGTTAGATCTTGCGAGCAGTATTCAGAGCCTTAACGGCAGACTAGAAGATAACGTTAAAGTTGATTTCCTACTATCACACCACCCGCCGAAAGGCATTCTAGACAGAGTATTCTTCGGCCTCCACGCGGGGAGCAGGGATGTTGCGCGCATTGTTGAAAGGCTTAAGCCCAAAGCACACCTGTTCGGGCATATACATGAGGCTAGGGGTTCAATAGTGGTTGGCGGGACCCTCTATGTTAACGCTGGCCCTCTAAAACGAGGCTACTATAGCGTGGTGTCCTGTGGGGATAATGGCTGTGGGGCGGAGATGAAACGGCTGGGACAGTCTTAGCCTCCTCTTGGAAAACTGTTCCCATGAAATCTCTAGACTGGTACTGCTTATATTGAGGGTTGCCCATTCAAATTATGATGGAAGCTGTTGGAGGTGTAGTACTGTGCCGGTAGAGGAGGCTCTGAAAGCTATCGCCGAGTCCTCTGGCAGGAAAGGGCTCAAGGTCGAACTTAAAGGGTCTAGCGTTATCATAGACCATCCAGAGTACCCGTTAGAGATAGTCGTGTCTCAGGAGGCGCCTGGAGAGTTTGTTGTCGAGCTCCGCGTCAAAGAGGGGCTTGAGGAAACTATAGAAGAGATGCTTGACGACGAGATCGACCCTAGGGCGGAGCTAGAGGACGCTCTAGACCAGCTACTATCGGTAGTCGACTACGCGGTGAGGAAGCTCGAAACAATGGGATACCATGTGAACAAGAAGACGAGGGAGGCAATACTGGACGTTTACGATGCTATAGAATCATTCCTGGAAGAAGAATAGGGTTTCAATAGCGCTGACGCCTCGTGCAAAGCCGACTGGAGCCCCCCGATACCGCTGAAAACCCTCTTTACCGGTAGTCTCAGGGCTTCCCTCAGCTCTTTTCTCAGGAACCTATAGTCTAGTAGGAAGTAGGCGGCCCTGTCGTCGGGGCTTCTTGTAGCCCTTCCAAGCGCTTGGAGGACCCTGACTATGGCGTGGAACGTGTAGACATAGTATTTAGCCCTCTCCCTGCCGATACGGGAGGCGAGTACCTCCTCGAAAGTGTTTGTATAGGCGTCGGGCTGCGGGTAGGGCACTCCTACTATTATCACCGTGTGGAGGATGTTTCTACCCTTACTATCGACAAACTCTACACCTTCAACTAGCTTGCCCCCTGCGACAGCGTTCACTAGCAGGTCTGGGGTTAAGAGTATCTTCTCCTGGACTGCCTGTAGGCTGGTTCTCCTATCTTCAAGTATGCTTGGAACCCCCACTGGTAGCTTCCCGGCTATTCTTCTCATTAGATCATAGCTCGGGTAGACTGCCAGTTTGAGGCCCGGGAGACCCCTGGATATTAGTGTTATATAGGATGCTATCCTCCTGAACATTTCATCTTTTCTCTCCCGATACCTGGTGGTAACGTCCCTCGCTACAGCGGTGTATATGTTCGAGTGGGAGACGAATCTTCCTGCGAGGAGCTCCGTGTCTATGTATGTATGGTTTCTCTCTACGCCGAGCAGTTCTCTAACAAAGTCTCCGCGTGGGAGAGTGCCGCTGGCTAGCACCACTGCTTTTGCACGCTCTATAACATGTTTAACAACACTGCTGGGATCCATTGGCGTCGCAACATATACTCTATCATCGTCCTGAGGCTCTACGAACAGGAACGTTCCCTCTTCTAGGAGGATCTCGAGCCACGCCTCTACCCGCGATATCGAGGTTCTAACCCTCCCCAGACCCTGGTTGGAGAGGATAGCCTCTTCGAGCTTCTTCTCTCTAATCTCCTCCGCGGCATCCTCTATAAGGCTGACATCGTCGAAAGCCCATTCGAGAATCCTCTTGTCAAGCCGGACCGGGCCGTAAAGCCTGCTGGGGGTGTTCTTCGCGAGAGTATCTTTTAGTTTTACGAGTATTTCCTTTACAGTCTCAGCCTCTCGCGCGTACTTTTCGACTTCCACTATAGACTCGTCTATCTGTCTTATTGTCAGCCTCTGCTCGAGCATCTGGTGAGCGGTTATGAGCGTGTGAGCCTCGTCTATAACAATTACTAGATCCTCGTAACTGTACGGGTCTAGGGCGGTAGCGAAAATATCGCTCCTCAACCCGTAAGGGTATGTTGCAACTATAAACTGCGAGGATCCTACAAGCTTCTTCAACGCGAAGAACGGGCATACTCTTAGCTTGTTCGCCAGCACCGATACTATTCTCCGGGGGGATAAACCTCTAGATCCCCTAACCACCCCGCTTATCTCGTCCATGTCGATGCTTTCGAGGTTAGAGTAGTACTCGCAGACCCCTTTAAGCCTGGCAAGCCTGCACGACTCCCAGAAATCCTCGACACTCTGCTCCTCGCCTGTGCCTGCGAAGAGGGGGCACATCCTCTTAGCACTATAGAGGAACACGTAGTTCGAATCGAATCTTTGGAGCTCTCTAACGACCGGGTCGATCTCGTTCACAGTCCTAACAAGATACAGTATCTTGTCGGCCCCAGCTTTTAGGAGCGCATATATTATTGTCGAAGTCTTCCCGAACCCGGTAGGCGCTCTCAGTACTGCTATCCCGCCTTCCCTCACGGTTTCTGCTATCTGCTCTGCAGCCTCCTTCTGGCCCGGCCTGAAACTCTCATAGGGGAATGAGACGTTTGCTTCTCCCGCCTGCCAGCTGGTGCTATCCTCCTGAACCATTAATGTAGACCTCCACGAATGCGATATTAGCGGTGCAAGCTTGGAGCCTCAGACAGCCGCCACGTTCTCATAGCACCCCCGAGATTGGGGGCGCTCTAGGGTCTGGGTGCTCCTCATCGGCCCGAGTATGGTGTGCCCCTACTATTCTCCTATGAAGGTTAGATGCACACTCCTATTTCTGGGACCGTCCATTTCAATGAAAATTATCCTCTGCCAGGTTCCAAGCACTAGCCTCCCATCCATTACCGGTATAACTGCTGAATGGCCGACAAGAATGTTTGAAAGGTGAGCGTGCGCATTATTATCGATCCTGTTATGTTTCCATCTGGTAGAGCCGGGCATTGTGAGCTGTTTTAGGAGGTCTACGATATCGTTTAGGAGCCCCGGTTCAGCCTCGTTGACCGCGATAGTCGCAGTAGTGTGGGGCACGTAGACCGTGACAATCCCGCTCCTCCCGTTAATACTCTCAAGCCATCCCTGCACCCTCCCCGTTATGTCCAGAGTCTCAAACCTCTCGTTTGTAACAACACGGATCCTCCCATGAGCGACTCTCAAGCCACTACCACCCTCCCACGAGAGAATACGGGGGGCCTATCACGCCCCCCAGATAGTGTTAAAGGGTTAGCGTAAAGGCCAATATACCTGAGCTTGCGCCAAGTTCAACCGAGCATAATAGGGGGTGTTAAGGGTTAGCAATCCCCTATACTATAGTCTTCTCTACTGCAACGGTAGATGGCAGGCTGGCCGACTGTGAGGGGTACAGCCTGCTGAGCTGCGATGAGGACTTCGCCCTTCTACACGAGCATAGGGCCTGGGCAGATGCTGTCATGGTTGGGAGTAACACTGCGGTCAAGGATAATCCCAGGCTTAACGTGAGACGTGCGTGGGGGCGGAGCGGGTATAGGGTCGTCGTGGACTCTCGTCTACGTGTGAGACCCGATAACAGGATGTTCTCTGTGCCAGGTAAGGGTGTTCTAATAACAACCGAGGACCATTCCCCGGAAGAGCTGGAACCCTACGTGAGGGCTGGGATTCGGGTGCTTACTGCTGGTAGGGGGAGGGTGGACTTGAGGCTTGCCCTCGCCAGGCTGTATAGCGAGTTGGGGGTTGAGAGGCTCCTTGTCGAGGGCGGGGGAGCACTCATATATGGGGTATTAGAATCCTGTCTTGCGAGGGAGCTACACGTCACTATTGCGCCTAGCGTTTACGGGTGTGGGACGAGTCTGGCGTGGGGGGATTCGAGCCTCCGGCCCCGACTCGGGCTGGCGCTCCGCTCTGCTAGGAGAATGTGTGGTTCATGGATGCATCTAGAATATATTATAAGTTGCAATAATCCTCTAGTATAAAAATATGTTAAAAATATGTTACACTACCAGAGTATACCCTTATACGCCTCCTTGTATAACGGGTGGTTCTTTATCTTCTTAATATAAAGGCTCCTGTTATACTTCTGGCCGGGCGCGAATATGTTTATACCGACCTCCCTCTGGAATGCCTCGAAATCTGTCTTGTACTGGTTGAGTATGTGGTCCCTGTATATGTCCTCGAGCACGTTGTATGTGCAGAAGGGTATTATTCTCCCATCGGGGCTCAGATAGTGTATGTTGCAGCGTCTCACTCTTGTCACGTCATAGTTGTACTGGTCCATGAAGTGCATCATCCCCAGGAACATGAGGTTGTAGTGGAGCTCCCCGAGTGCATCGTAATTCCTCCTTAACACGATGTTGAGGAGTAGTTTCTCAACGTTTAGCCCGTTGGGCAGATTCTTGCGTTTGATAAACTTCCTGAAGTTTATAACACCCTTCAGTATTAGCATCTTCTTGCTCTTGCCCTCTAACAGGTAGATCCTCTTCTCGTCCAGCCACTCGACGAACGCGTCTACATCGAAGAAGTCCGTGATTGGGACGAACCGTTTCGGCAGGCCGTCCGCATCCCTCTCAACATAAACGTAGGTTCCAACGCCACACATGGGATGGTTGCTCATACAGAACTGGGGCACACCAGTCCATGCCTCAATGAACTTGGCAAATTTAGCCGCTACCGGTATCGGATACCATGCCTCAGGATATATCTGGTTGTCAGTCTGCTCAGCGATCCTGTGTATAGCATCGGGGATCGTTATCCTCATGCGCTCCCTCTCATGCTTTTTGAGCTGGCCGCTTAGGCTCACGGGCTGGAAGTTGACAGCCCTAACTATGTCCATATGCTTCGCGGCGAACCGTATTATCTGCCCGAGCTCGTTATCATTCATGCCCTTTATTACGGTTGGGACTAGGACAACGCTTGTCATGCCTCCCTTGCGGAAGACCTCGAATATGAATGGGACCTCCCAGTGGTTCTTCCAGTTGGCTTTCGGCGTTACACCGTCGAAGCTCATGTAGACTGTGTTAACGCCGGCCTCTCTCAGCTCTCTCGCATATTTATAGGCTTTCTCTGGATCCTCGAAGTATAGCTGGGCGAATTTTATACCGTTAGTGTTGAGCTGTACGTGCCTCACTCCCTCCTCTTTGAGCATTCTCACAATATCGACCAGGTCGTCCCTCATCGTTGGTTCTCCGCCTGTTATCTGTATCGCCATAGTGACGCCCTGCTTCTTCAGCTGTCTTATCTGGAATCTGAGCATCTCCATGCTCGGCTCGTAGATGTAGCCTGCCTTCTCAGCGTAGAAGAAGCAGTAGAAGCATGAGAGGTTGCACCTGTTCGTCACGACAAGGTTGGCGAGCGCAGTGTGGTTCTCGTGCATACTGCATAGACCGCAAGAGTACGGGCATGGGCCTCCTACACCCACATAGGCGTGTACTTTCGGCACGCCCTTACCGGTCTCCTCGTACCTCATCATGCGATGATATAGCTTGACATCGCCATAGTATAGCTCTTCTATCTCGCCATGCTCCGGGCATATCCTCCTAATGTATACTTTACCGTCCCTCTCGAAGACCCTGCCGGGCAGGAGCCTCTGGCAGTAGGGGCATAGCGTTGAGACGTATCTAAGGTGCTTCTCTCCCTCGCGTAGCTCCGGTATGGGCCCACCTATCGGGATTCTTCTGCCTGCGATTTCGACGTAAACCTTACCGTCTTGCTCTACTAGCCTGCTAGGCGGCGGTAGGACACGGTGGCCTTTCTCAGTGATTCTGACTGTTGGAGCCTTTACTGCCATACCGTTCACCCTTTAGAGTATTTAGCGCTGTCAATATTTCTATTGCCCTCACCTCTTTAAAAAGGAGAGTACTGAAATTCACTATATAATCCGTGGGACTGCCCGTGTAGTCTTGGCTGCGTCCTACGAACGTGGAGGGTGCCTGGAAATGGCCGGAGACGCTGTTAGGGAGGAGCTGCTCCTCCTCGCGAAAAAACTGAGAGAGCGGGGCGAGCATGTCGAGAAGCTTGCCGTAGACCCTGTGCCCGAGGTTACAAGGCACGAGCTGGACAGCCTGTTAAAGGAGAATAAGGTCGTCTTCCTATTCTTCACTGCCGACTGGTGCGGCCCGTGCATATCGTTCCTAGAAACGTTCAGGGACGTTGCAGTCGAAATATCAAGGCCTGGAGTCTTCTTCGGCAGGGTGGACGTTGACAGGAGCTACTCCATAGCTGAAAGGTATAACGTTGAGAAGATCCCCTCCATCCTGGTGTTCGTCAACGGGAAGATTGCCGACGTAATAATAGGCTCCATAGGCAAGGAGGCCCTGAAGAAAAGGCTGGAATCTTTCATAAACAAGGCGTTATCCAACGATTCTAACAACCCCTAAATCCTCTATCAATCCTAGGATCTCCCCTAATACTCTTGCCACCCTGACACCGTAAGATGCCGCCACCAGCGTTTGGAGAATGCTCAGACTACTGTTTCTCCACGAGTGGAACAGTATCTCCCCGTAGACAAGGCTGGACGGCGGGCTAGGATCGAGATTCTCGAGGCCCCTATAGAAGTTTAGGGCGGCATCAATATTCCAGGCTTCGGGTAACAGTAAGAGTCTCGGGCCGGCAGGTCTTATTTCACCTTCAAGGTCAGGCTTCCAATCCATGGGCGGGCTAGTGTCGGGGTCCAACCCGTAGGCCCTCGCAGCGTAAAACCTTGCCAAGCGGAGGCCGGTGTTATCATGCTCGATAGCCCTCCTCAATGAGAGGGCCTCCACTATTCTGCCGGCAAGCACTGGGGGAGGGTTCCAGTCCCTGGAGGCTAACAGGTGGAGGGCCGTTGCAGCCTTATGGGCAACCCTTTCCAGCCTTGCCGGGTCAATCTTATCTGCGTCGTCCGCGTCGGTATGATAGTGCGGGTCGGGCCACTGGTTCACCATCACGGCCGGCTTCCCATACGAGTGGAAGACGTCGTGATCGCTACCATACATGTAGGTTCTAACATCCGCGTTCCCATCAATAGCAAGGGTTGATAGCCCGAGCGTTTCAGCCGCTAAGGTCTCAGGAGCGGTTAGTGGCGGGTAGTATATTGCTGGCGCCTCCACCCCTTCCCGCTGCGAGGCGCCCACCATGTCTATGTTTATATTGGAAGTGGCCAGCCTGTTCAGCCAGCCCTCCATGCTTAGTACTGTGCCGGTGTATTCTGGCATGAGCACTAGCCTTATAGTCTGCTCCGGCGTTGGGAGCACGCCTGTATCTATAGCCTCTGCCAGTGAGAGGAACGCCTCGACTCCGGCTGAAACCCCGCTGGCATTATCGTTGGCTCCCGGCTTAGGATGGCAGAGATGAGCTGTAAGGACCGGTCCCGGACCGTTCTTGTCTCCTATCCAGGCCACTACTACCGGGAGCCTCCCCGGCCCTCCAATTTCAGCGTCAACCTTTACAGTGACACTCCTCCCCTCGAGGCTCCGGGCGAGGCCGAGCGGGGCGGTAACAGCGGGTATAGCATATTTGCCGGCTTCCTCCTCGGTGAGGAACAAGCCTATGTAGGGGAAACTCTCGGGGCCCCCGGTATCCCTGGCGAGTATGACCGCTGAAGCCCCATTCTCGGCTGCAAGCCTATATGCCAGCCTATAGTGTTTCGTGGCGACCACTATCTTACCCTTAACATGCGAGTACGAGTCTATATTGAGCGGGTCTTGCAGTATGACCGCCTCGCCCTCCACCCCGCCCTCGCTCGGAGGGGAGTGGGCCGCTGCCAGGGTTGGATGCTCAACGAGGGTGTAGACGTTGGAGCCCGTCTTAAGCGTGGCATCGTAAACGTCCCATCTGACAGGCAGTGGGAGCCACTCGGGCCCCATCTTACCCGTATATGCGAACGAGGTGGTCTCGACAATTTCTGGCGCGTCCTCGAGTATGAGCCTCTCCAGGTCTTCTGCCGCCTCCACTAGGCCCCTGCTACCCTGGATCCTATGGTAGAGTGTGACACGCTTCAGAACGGAGTACGCCCTGCCACGGTATGGCTTCAGTTTTCCAGATGTTTCCACTGCTAGCTCTAAAGCTTCAGGCATGCCCGTCAAAGCGCTTAACCTCCACTAATCCCAAATACAGCTGGGAGAATAAACCCGTGCATGCCGGAGGGTTGTCTGGGGGACGCACGGGCTCCTGAGAGTTTCAAACCGTTAGAGTCGAGCCGGGGAAGGGTGGTAGAACAGTCATGCGTGGTCCCCTCTGCGCGAGAGTATCCCAGGCTCTAGCCCTTGGAGCCTTCTATGAGCCCCTCGTCAACCCGAAACCCGGGGGTACCACGCGGGTTGAGGAGTGGAGGGGGATGAACGTTTACATCTTCCATAGGGCTTCCGCCGCGCTAGGCATAGCGCTCCACTCCGCCTGCAATATTAGAGGGTGCCGTGACGGGAGGCTCTGGACCCCTATAACAGAATACCTCAACAGCCTCGAAAGTCTCGGGCTTACCGGTGTAAACGCGAACTCTGGAACGTTCATGCTGCTCGTGCATCTAGCCCTAGCATGGGACAGCCCCTCCCAGAGGGCGGAGGATCTTGCGGTTGCAGCATCCAGGGAGCTCTCATCTTGTAGTGGCCTGGAGGATGCTAAGGCATACTACTACATGCTCTCCAGGGCGGGGCCAGGCTACCTGGGAAAGTATGAGGGGCCGCTAGGCGACGTGCGGGGCGAGCCTAGGCTCGGGCTGGCTCGTATTGTTAGAAACACTGCCTGGGATCTGGTCCATAGAGAGCTCGCCTACGGGTACCCTCTAAGCCTGCAAGTCTATAGGAGGCTCCTCCGGTGGGGTGTCGAGGAGCAGGCGGTCTCAAAAATAATACTGGAGTTGCTCGGCGATTATGGGGACACGCTTATAGCTAGGAGGCATGGCTGGCGGGCATATTATAAGGCAATGTCCGAGGCTAGGATCGCCCTCAAGATGGGGGCGCGCTCCGGGGACTATGACGGGTGGGTGTTGTGGCTGAGGAAGAACTGGTCCAGGCGGGGCTGGACTCCTGGCGCGGTCCTCGATATTGTTGCTACAGGCCTCGGGCTCTACTTCTACTCGCGGCTAGTCTAGCGGTGATAGTCCTGTCCTGAATATTCTCCTATAGTGCTCGGGGGTGTGCTTGTGTTTGAGTATTCTAGCCCTTAGTATTCCGGGGTATTCTTGTACTCCAAGTATTGTCAGCGGGACTCCCAGCATCGCCTCATGGGACACGAAGTCCTCTAGGTCCTCCCAGCTGTAGAAGGTTAGCTCGAATACTTCGCCTAGCATCTCGCCCATAGAATATTTCCTTATACTCTCAAGCGCTGGCACTAGCAGGGCCCTGCCCAGCCTTAGGGCCTCCTCCTCTATACGCTGCTCATCCCAGGATTCCTCGTATGCTTTGAACATTTGCCTGAGAAGCCTTGGGAATATGAAAGTGTGCCCCTCGTCGAATGGGAACCTCATGCCATCCTCAATATCCTTAACGTTAATGTATGATGTCGTATACTTTAACGGTTCCACCCTATAGTAGGGATCCTTTAATACGACGCCCTCCCTGCCCAGCCTCTCAAGCTTCTCCAGTATCCGTCTCAGCTCTTCATAGTCCTCCCTGTTTATGACCCCGAGGAGGGGGACGCTTCTAAGACCGGCGTCCTCGACGAGAGCCCTCCTCTTCTCGACGTCCAGCGGGTTCAGGCCCCCGGTGAAAACGTCGAACACGAAGTAGTCCCAGTCGGGAGCTTCAGGGTAGTATACCCTGGTGTAGGGGTTCTCGAGCCCTACAACCTCGCCTGCTATAATGGTATCCTCTCCTAGCTCGTCGAAAATCGTGTTGGCTTTTTCCCCGTACTTTCTTTTGAACCTCATCGTGGTGTAGGGGCATATGTATCCTCCCCGTGTGATCGCGTAGAGCTCCCCGTTGAATCTTACAATCCTGGTGTTATGACCGTCCATTTTCTCCTCGACAACTATCTTATCGATAAAGTGTGTCTCTAACGCTTTTTTCAGTAGCAGTATTCTCTTGATGTGCGGGTAGCCTTCTATGAGGCGGTATCCACCCTGCTCGTCTAGTAGTATTGTTGTGCCCTCATAGTGGCCTGCTATGTCCCTTCTTATCACTATGTATCGTATGTTCTTGTAGCGTAGGATTCTCGTGGCCTTGCTTTCGAGCAGCTTCTCGGCTCTTTGCCGTGGAATGTTGAGCGCTTCTGATAGGATTATTGCGAGCTGTTCTTCTACAGTTTTTACAGGCACAATTGTACCCCTGTTAATGCTCATTTCTAGGAGGAGTGTTTAAATGTTTCCCTATAAAATAAAAAATAATATTTAATAGTATTACTTCTTACAGCGCTCGTGGAGAGGCTGATACTTCCTACCAACAGGCCCGACATACTTCTCGCTAGGCCTTATAATCCTGTTATTGAGCACCTGCTCGATGTAATGCGCTGTCCACCCGACGATCCTTCCCATAGCGAATATTGGCGTGAACATCGGTATCGGAATCTTGAGCTGGTAGTATAGGATGGCAGTGTAGAGGTCAATGTTTGCTGGCAGGTTCTTCTCCCTCTTCATAACCTCCTCTGCCTTGTGGAGGACCTTCAGCCAGTAGTCTCCCTCGGGCAGCTGTCTTATGAACTTGGCGGCGACATCAGTCCTGGGGTCATGGACCTTGTAGACCCTATGGCCGAACCCCATAATCTTCTCCTTCCTCTTCAGTTTCTCGACAATGTACTCCTCAATATATTTCTCCAGGGGCTTGCCCGCCTCCTCGGCCTTCTTCTTAGCGTCTAGGAGCATGACTAGCGCCTTCTCGTTGGCCCCGCCGTGGAGGGGACCCTTGAGGGCTCCTATACCTCCTGCTATCGCACTGTACATGTCGCTTAGAGTGCTAGCTATTACTCTCACAGTAAATGTCGAAGCGTTGAATCCGTGGTCCATGTATAGGACTAGGGTTGACTCGAACGCCCTGGCCTCCAGGTCGCTTGGCATCCTGCCGGTGATCATTCTGAGCAGGTCCTTAGCATGGTCGAGGCTCGGGTCAGGCCTTATTATAGTGCCGTTCCTAGACAGGTGCCAGCCAGCAGTGAATATCACGGGGAGCTGGGCTATTAGGCGTAAGGCGTGGTCGAACAGGAAGTCCTCGTCGAACTTCCACTCGTCGGGAGCCATATACTGGCCTAGGAGGGTCACACCATAACTGCCATAGTACATAGGATGCGCTATCCTAGCATGTTTCAGCGCGTCGAAAACCTTCTCTGGCACCTGGCCTCTATAGGTGTCTATCTTCCTCTTTATCTCTTTGAGCTCCTCTTCACAGGGCAGTTCTCCCTTGTGTATCAGCCATGCCGCCTCATAGAAGCTTGCATGCTCGCCTATATCGTCTATCGTGTAGCCCCTATAGATCGTTGCTGTCCCCTTCGGGTCCACACCGCTTATACGTGTAACATCCGGCACGACGCCTGCCAGGCCCTTAGGAGCTATGATAAGCCCGTTCTCAACTTTACATTCGACCTGTTTTGCAGTCTTTGACAATTCTACCACCTAGCCGTTATCTGTATAGAACTATAGAATACTATCTAGACTTAAGAGCTTGCCTAAGACAATGTTTAAACCTGGACAATGTCCCGGGACTATAATATTTAATATGCTGTAGGACCCGAACCCTTCACGCTTAAACGCCTACCGGAAAGCATCGCACTATTTTAGAGTGGGGAAGCAGGGAACCCTCCCGCATGGCCCTCCAGAGGAGGTGGTGAAACCGGGATGAACAGTAAAGGCGAGTGCCAGGTTCTATGCAGGAATATTGGGCTCATAAACAGTATTGGCCGCATACTTCTCGGCGGGGATCCCGCTCATGGATGGCCGCATGTTGAGAGGGTTAGACGGTTAGCATGGGAGATAGTGTCATTGGAGGGGCTTGAGGATAAGATTGACCAGTGTATTCTAGAGGTCTCAATAGCCCTCCACGACGTGGGACGCTCATCCAGTTCGAACACTCATCACGCTGTCGAGAGCGCTAGGATTGCTGTGAAACTGCTGGAAGCGTTAGGGGCACCGTCTTCATGTGTGAAAGCTGTCGAACACGCCATCCTGGCCCACAGCTATTCTCTAGGCGTGAAGGCTGAGACCCTGGAGGCGAGGGTTCTCAGCGATGCTGACAAGCTCGACGCTCTGGGCGCTATTGGTATAGCCAGGGTTTTCCATACAGGCTGCAGGCTGGGGAGGGGTTTTGGTGATAGTGTTAAACACTTCCACGATAAAATACTGCGTCTGCCGGGCACGATGTACCTAGACGCTTCACGGAAGATAGCCGCTGAAAGGCTTAGAATAATTGAGGATTTCCTGCGCGAGTGGAGTCGGGAGCTAGATAGCGGCCCTTAAACCGTGTAGTAGTTAGAAGGTTTCACGGTTATTTTAGAGTTCCCATAACATCTTGTCTATGTTTAGACCAAAACGTTCGACCGCTTCCCTCACTCCTGTATAGTCAAGCACGCTGTAGGCTAGTAGTGCTGGTATCTCCTTGCCTATCCCGCGTGTTTTCAGGTAGAAGACGGTCTCCTCGTCTAGTGAGGAGGCGGCGGCGCTGTGATATGCTTGTTCAACGTCGCCCGTGAATATTTCTAGCATTGGGACCGCGTAGCCCTTAGCCTTGTCGCCGAACGGTATCACGTAAGCCTCAAATCCTGTGCTTGAACCTCTAGCGTTAGGCTCGACACGTGCTACTCCCCTTAGAGCGAGCACGCCCTTATCGCTCGACACGCCCCTGAGCTGGACCGTGCTCCGCGTCTTCTGCCCGCTGTGGATGACGTTCGCTATTATATCTCCGCGGTTCTCCCCGGACGCAACGGCCCCTCCATGCATGGTGTATGCTGCTGTCTCCCCTCTTAGGATCGTATCGATCCTCGTCCTAGTCATATCGCCTGCAATAGTTCCAAGCTTGAGTTGGAGCTCTGCCCCGGTACCGGCGTACGCGGTCATGTACGTGTAGACCGGTGTTTTAGCGTGTTTTTGGAAGAGTATTGTTTCAACCTTAGACCTGTCTCCGGCCTCGAGCGCTATGCACTGTGTTTTGAGTCCGTCTCCGAGTGCTACATCTATTATCGTGACCTGGGCTGTCGACATTGCAGGGGTGGAGAGTTTCAGGCTATACCCGGTGTACCCGTCTCCTCCACGGCTGATTACCAGTACTTTCGACTTGTCGGGGAGCTCCGCTTCGAGCCTCACCTTGGCCCTTCTAGCATGATAGTCTAGCATGTATTCCTTGTTTGTAGCTAGGGCGGGGTTGAAGAGTATGTGGTCTCTAGTAACCCCTATCCTTCCACAGTTGCCAGTGACCAGTGCATGTGTGCCGCGTAGGTCTATTATGCAGGTTGCACTGCCTGTCTCAACTTCTATATTATCAATGTTGACTGCATCATCGATATCTAGCTTGTCCCTGAACTTTCTCCAGTCCGTATAGTAGCGGACTGTTGGGCTGTCCGCTATCTCCTGGAACCTCTTCAGTTCTACCCTCGTGTCCGCCATGCCTGGTCACCCTAGCCCTCCTATCTCTTTGAACTCTAGCTGGACTACTCTGCGGAGCACGTTCACCATCTCGAACGGCAGGTCTTTCAACACCGACTCGAGGTATCCTAGTACTATCATGCTCTTAGCCTCGGCCTCGGTGAACCCTCTGCTTGTAAGGTAGAATAGCTGGCTCTCGCTCAGCCTGCCCGTTGTAGCTTCATGGGTGACGCTGGCGGTGGGCTCCTCTAGCTGGCTGTGCGGGTAGGTGTGGGCTACGCTCTGGTCGTCCAGTATTAGGCTGTCACACTCTACGTGGGCCACGCTCTTATAGGCTCCCTTGTTTATTTTGACGAGGCCCCTGTAGGCGTTGATCCCCCCATTAGCGCTGATGCTCTTGTTAACTATCTTGCTGGCTGTGTGGGGTGCTGCGTGTATCATCTTGCTTCCAGTGTCTTTCAGCACCGGGCCGTTGCTTAGGCTTACAACGTAGCTCTCGCTGCGGGCGTTCTTGCCCCTAAGTATTGTTGTCGGGTAGGTTACTGTCACCTTGGCTCCTATGCTACCCTCGAACCAGTCGATCCTGGCGTTCGACTCGGCGATCCCCCTCTTATTGTTGTAGTTTATTACGTTCCTGCTCCAGTTCTGGAGTGTTGTGAACTTGATAGTACTATTCTTGTGGGCGTAGAGCTCCACCATGCCGTCGTGGAAGCTG
>Ga0256833_1000646_pt1 | contig 26849 bp, 24 predicted proteins | sample 356284metaG_FD_190535 | JGI IMG/M metagenome (GOLD analysis project Ga0256833, IMG submission 190535) | Hydrothermal vent microbial communities from Mid Atlantic Ridge, Atlantic Ocean - 356-284 | ecosystem: Environmental > Aquatic > Marine > Hydrothermal vents | place: Atlantic Ocean: Mid... | reverse complement strand
TTATTTGAAGAGAGAATAGATTTTTTTAAAGTGATATCTTCTTCAAAGTCTATCAGATGTATGAAAGATCTTGATAAAAATATCTTTCTTAAGATAGATAAAACAAAAATTACACGTATTATTGATAATTTACTTTCTAATGCAATTAAATATAATAAAAAAAATAGTTTTATAGCTGTTAGGTTAAGAAAAAATTATTTTGAAATTGAAGATGGTGGTATTGGTATTGATGAGAAAGAAATTGATACAATTTTTCAACGATATACAAGGTTAAATCAAAGTGAAGGTGGTTTTGGATTGGGATTAAATATCGTCTATACGATAGCACAAGAGTATAATTTGACAATAAATTTTAAATCAAAGATATCCAAAGGGACAAAAGTGAGGGTTTCATGGGAAAAATAAAAATCATTATAATGTTATTGTTTTTCATAAGTATGTTGTTAGAAGCTAGAAATACAAAAACTGACAATATTTATACAAAAGAGTGCATGAAGTGCCATAAACAGATGTCTTTGAGTATGCAAGAGATTTTTATGGGTTATCTAAAAAAATATAGTAGTGAAGTTTCTGTAAAAAGTGCACTTTTTGATTTCCTTAAAAATCCAAACTATTTTACTTCTGCACTAAGAAAAGAACAAATTACACGATATGGATTGAAAAATAAAACTACACTAAAAGATCAAGAATTAAAAGAAGCAATTGATATTTATTGGGAAAAATACAAGATATTTGGGAAATTAAAGTGAATTTTTAAATACAATAGTATATAATTTTCACGATTGCTTCACTTTTATATTTTATAATTGTGCTGTAATTAAATTTTAAGGAGACATAGATGAAAAAATTTCTTAGTATCGTAGCAACTTCAGTACTTCTTGCAAGTATTGCAACAACAGCAGCTTCAGCAGATCCTGCAAAAGGTCAAAAACTTTACCTTAAAAAGTTAAAAAAAGCTTGTGGTATCAATGGTGCAAAAATGGCAGCTAAACATACACAAGATGAATGGGAAGCTTTAAAAGAGAGTGGTAAACTTGAAGATGAAATTAAAAAAGAATGCCCTAAAGTAAAAGATGTAAAAGATAAATATTTAGATGATCTTTTTGATTTCTTCCATGAGTATGGTAGTGATAGTGGAAATGTTCCATCTTGCTAATTTGTGAGTTTATAAGTAAATAAAGTATAAAATAAAAATTAATTAAACAATAGGAGAAAATTATGAAAAAAGTAGTATTAACATTAGTAGCATTAGGTGCAATGAGTTTCTTAGCGGCTGACGGTGCAGCACTTTTCAAAAAATGTGCAGGTTGTCATGGTGCAAAAGGTGAGAAAAAAGCTTTAGGAAAATCAGCAGTTATCGCTGGTTTAGATGCAGCAAAAATTGAAGAAGATCTTAAAGGTTACAAAGCTGGTACATTAAATCAACACGGTATGGGTGGTTTGATGAAAGGTCAAGTTGCTTCTTACTCTGATGCAGATATCAAAGCAGTTGCTGAGTATATTCACGGTTTAAAATAAGGTATAATCTTAAATACTTTTCTAAAACAGACTTAGGTCTGTTTTAGATCTCTTAAAAATTCTTCTCACTTTTACATTCTTTTATTTTTTCGCTATAATAAACTCTAATAATATAGGGGAAAAACATGCAAAATCAAGATATTGTTGATGCTATAGTTTGCGATAACTATCTTGCTATCAAGCAGGCAATCAAAAAAGGTGCCAACTTAAATCAAATAGTCGAAAATGAACTTAATGAAAATGAAGAATCACTTCTTTTTTATGCAATACATAGAAAATGTTCTTTTGAAACTATCAAATTACTGATAGAAAATGGTGTTGATATTAATCAAACAGATTCTGAAGGGGTTTCGTTATTAGATGAAGCAGTAGTCTGTGGTAATATCGAATTGATAAAATATTTGGTTCAAGAGCAAAAAATGGATGTTAATGTTACTTATCGTAAAAGTAAATTAACACCTTTAATGCAAGCTGCTTGCTATGGTTATGAGGAAATAGTTACTTTTTTACTAGAAAAAGGTGCAGATATTTTTGCCAAAGATAGCAATAATATGGACGCAATAGCATATACCAAAAAACTTCAGCGTAAAAATATGCAGAAGTTTTTAGAAGATTATGTCGAGAAAAATCTATCATAATCTATTATGCCATTTAATCAATCATGTGTTAGTATTAAATATTACCTTAAACAAGGAGAATAGATGGATGTTGATATGACTATCGAAGGTCTAAAATATATGCTTTTAGGTATGACAACTGTCTTTCTCTTTTTACTTCTGATGATCTTTATTTTAAAAATTCAAACAAAGATACTTCATAAATTATTTCCACCTAAATCTCTTCCTATAACAGCTACAAAAACGAACCAAAAAGATTCTTCACTTTGTGAAGATGAAGAGCTTATAGCTGTTATTACGGCAGCATTGACAGAGTATAAAAAAGGATAACCTAAAACAATGGCAAAAAAATTAATCGACATAATGGATACAACTTTCAGAGATGGTTTTCAGTCAATTTTTGGTGGACGTGTATTGATGGAAGATTTTTTTCCTGCACTAGAAGCTGCAAAAGAGGCAGGAATAAGCCATTTTGAATTTGGTGGTGGAGCTAGGTTTCAGAGTTTGTTTTTTTATTTAAATGAAAATGCATTTGAAATGATGGATAAATTTCGCCAGATTGTAGGTCCTCAGGCAAATCTTCAAACTTTGGCACGTGGTGTAAATACAGTTATGTTAGATACTGGCAGCGGTGCATTGATAGATCTTCATGCCAAATTATTTAAAAAACACGGTACAACGACAATTCGTAATTTTGATGCTTTAAATGATATTGAAAATCTTAAATATAGTGGTAAATGTATAAATGATCATGGACTAAAACATGAGATTGTTGTCACAATGATGGATCTTCCTCCTGGATGTAAAGGTGCACATGATGTGGCATTTTATGAAAAAGTTTTAAGGGAGATACTTGATTCTGGGATAGAATATGAAAGTGTCTGTTTTAAAGATGCCAGTGGGACATCTAATCCTCATAAAGTTTATGAAACTATTACTATGGCGAAGAGATTATTGCCTGAAAATATTCATGTGAGGCTGCATACTCATGAGACTGCTGGTGTAAGTGTTGCCTCTTATTTAGCTGCCTTAGATGCAGGGGCAGATGGAATTGATTTGGCAGCGAGTCCAGTGAGTGGTGGAACAAGTCAGCCTGATATATTAACACTTTTACACGCGACTAAAGGTTCAAAGTATGATTTAGGCGGTTTAGAGATTGAAAAGATACTCAAATATGAACGTGTATTAAAAGAGTGTTTAAGTGACTACTTTATGCCACCAGAAGCTATACAAGTCTCTCCTTTGATACCATTTTCACCTATGCCAGGTGGAGCTTTGACAGCAAATACACAAATGATGCGTGATGATAACTCTTTAGATAAATTTCCTCAAGTGATTGATGCTATGCGTGAAGTTGTAGAAAAAGGCGGTTATGGTACTTCTGTAACACCTGTTTCCCAGTTTTACTGGCAACAAGCTTATGCAAATGTCATGTTTGGTCCCTGGAAACAGATATCTCCAGGATATGGACGTATGGTACTTGGTTATTTTGGTAAAACACCTGTCTCTCCTGATCCTAAGATTGTAGAATTAGCAAGTAAACAGTTAAAATTAGAACCAACTAACAAAACGGCTCTTGAGTTGGCAAATGCTGATCCTTTAAAATCTTTGGCACATTTTGAAAAACTTCTTTATGAAAATGGTTTGGAAAAGACAGAAGAAAATCTTTTTATCGCTGCTTCATGTGGTGATAAAGGTATTACTTTCTTAAAAGGTGAAGCAAAGGTAAATATACGCAAAAATAGTGATATGAAAATAGAAAAAGGAAATAAAGCAATGGCAGGGCAATATACAGTCGTCGTAAATGGTAAAAAATATAATGTTGATGTTGTTGAAGGACATGATGGTGATGTGCAAGTAACACAAGTTCAAGCACCCCAAAAGCAAAAGCCTCAAGTCGTGCAAAAAAATGATAATACCAAAGGAAATATAGAAGTTTATTCTCAAACTCCTGGTACTGTGTGGAAAATAGTGGCTAATATTGGAGATAAGATCAAAGAGGGTGATACTATCATGATTTTAGAAGCCATGAAAATGGAGATTGAAATCTCTGCCCCACAAGATGGTGTTATAAAAAGTATAGAAGTTGAGTTAAATCAGTCGATAACCGATGGTCAATTATTAGCAACGTTAGATTGATGTATAGTATGAAACATCTTTTTTTGACAATATTTATCAGTGTTGTTCTTTTTGTACCTTCATTGTTTAGCTCTGATGAGGTACATACACAAGTAGAAGTTACAAAACAACAAACTACTAATACACAATACCAATCCAAAACTATTACAGAACTTTTCAAAAGCTTTTATCAAACAACAGGATTAAATGCTCTTTTAAATCCTAAAAAAGGTGTAAAAACATCTGATGGAAAAGAGATGACTCTTTTTGCTCAAAGTGCTGGTCGTGTGATCATGTTTGTTATATGTTTTTTGCTTTTATATCTTGCTATTGTCAAAGGTTTTGAACCTCTTTTATTGATTCCTATTGGTTTTGGTGGTATTTTGGCAAATATTCCTATTGCAAATCTAGCAGGTGATCATGGAATGCTTGGTATTATTTACAACATGGGTATAGCCAATGAATTTTTTCCTTTATTGATTTTTATGGGTGTAGGTGCGATGACAGATTTTGGTCCACTTCTTGCTAACCCTAAAACAGCTATTTTAGGAGCTGCTGCTCAATTTGGTATCTTTGGATCTTTGGTTGGAGCAGCAGCACTAGCACAAGCTGGAGTATTTGATTTTACTATGAAAGAGGCATCTGCTATTAGTATTATAGGTGGAGCAGATGGACCCACTTCAATTTTTATAGCTACCAAGCTAGCACCAGAATTATTAGGAGCAATTGCTGTGGCTGCTTATTCTTATATGGCACTGGTACCAGTTATACAACCTCCAATAATGAAAGCTTTGACAACACAGCAAGAGCGAAAAATCAAAATGATAACAACACGACAAGTTTCAAAACTAGAAAAAATACTTTTTCCACTCATTGTATTGGTATTAACAATTTTAGTGTTACCAGATGCAACACCACTTATAGGTGCGTTATGTTTTGGAAATTTTGCTAAAGAGAGTGGGGTTGTAGATAGGCTTAGTGATACTATGCAACACTCTTTGATTAATATTGTTACAATTTTTTTAGGTTTAGGTGTTGGCTCTAAACTTGCCTCAGATAAGTTTTTGGTTGTAGAGACTTTAGGTATTATGATTATCGGGTTGATAGCCTTTTCTATGGGAACTGCGGCTGGTGTGCTTATGGCAAAATTGATGAATAAATTTTCAAAAGAACCGATAAATCCACTTATAGGTGCAGCTGGTGTTTCTGCTGTTCCAATGAGTGCAAGGGTGGTTAGTAAGGTAGGACAAGAGTACAATAAATCAAATATTTTACTCATGCATGCAATGGGACCAAATGTAGCAGGTGTGATTGGTTCTGCTGTTGCAGCTGGTGTATTATTATCAATTTTTAAATAAATAAATAAAATGTGCGATATAATATATGTATAAATATGTATAAATTAGTAATAAGGGATATAAAATGATCACAAAAGCGGATCTGGAGGCTATGGGTATATCTGACGTAAAAAACATCTATTACAATTCAGATTATGATGAACTTTATAAACATGAAGTAGAACAGGATAAAGAGCTTGTATCTGCAAATGGTGCGGTCATGGTAGATACTGGTATATTTACTGGAAGGAGTCCAAAAGATAAATATTTTGTTGATCAAACTCCATCTAATAAATACATCTCATGGGGTGATATTAATCATCCAATTTCAAAAGAGATTTTTGATGAACTTTTTGAAAAAGCAAAAAAAGAGTTTGAAGGTAAAGATTTATATGTACAGGATCTTTATTGTGGAGCTAGTGAAACAAGTAAAAAAAGTATCCGTGTGATTACAGAAATCGCTTGGCAGGCACACTTTGTTAAAAACATGTTTATACGACCAACGCAAGAAGAGCTAGAAGATTTTAAACCTGATTTTGTGCTTTATAATGCATGTAAAGTGGTTGATGATGATTGGAAAAAACATGGATTAAATTCTGAAGTTTTTGTAGTTTTTAATATTGAAGAAAATATTGCTATCATCGGTGGTACCTGGTATGGTGGTGAGATGAAAAAAGGAATTTTTTCTATGATGAACTATTGGTTACCTTTAGAAGGGAAACTGCCAATGCACTGCTCTGCAAATCTTGGTAACAAAGATAATGATACAGCACTTTTCTTTGGACTTTCAGGAACTGGTAAAACTACACTCTCTGCTGATCCAAAAAGAAGACTTATTGGTGATGATGAGCATGGCTGGGATGATGAAGGTGTCTTCAACTTTGAAGGTGGTTGTTATGCAAAATGTATAGGACTTGATGCCGAAGGTGAACCAGAAATTTATGGGGCAATCAAAAAAGATGCACTATTAGAGAATGTAGTAGCAGATGATAAAGGTGTTGTTGATTTTGAGGATAGCACAAAAACTGAAAATACCAGAGTCTCTTATCCTATTTATCATATTGAAAATCATGAAGTAACACTTCAAGGTGGTCATCCTAAAAATATAATCTTTTTAAGTGCAGATGCTTTTGGTGTACTTCCTCCTGTAAGTAAACTTACAAAAGAACAGGCAATGTATTACTTTTTAAGTGGATATACTGCAAAAGTGGCAGGAACTGAAAGAGGTATTACTGAACCAGTTGCAACATTTAGTGCATGTTTTGGTGAAGCTTTTTTACCTTTGCATCCAACAGTATATGCGAAACTTCTTGGTGAAAAGATTGAAAAACATAATGTAAATGTATATCTGGTAAATACTGGCTGGACAGGTGGTGCATATGGCGTGGGTACACGTATGAGTTTGAAAGCAACACGTGCCTGTATTGATGCTATCATGGATGGTTCTATCCTGGAGAGTGAATTTGATACAACTGATTTGTTTAAGTTACAATTTCCAACAACTCTACCTGGTGTAGATTCAAAAGTTCTCAATCCTAAAAATGCCTGGGAAGATAAAGAAGCTTATATGCAAACAAGAGGGAAACTAGCTTCTATGTTTGTAGAAAATTTCAAAAAATATCTTCAAGAAGATGCAGAATTTGATTACTCTATCGCTGGTCCTCAAATATAATTAATATTAAAAAGGCTTGACAATTCTTATGTCAAGCCTTTTGTTATCACTCTCTCTAAGAATCCTTTCAAACAATTCATGTATAATTGATTTTTAATTTGCTTATTATAAAAATAATATATGCTTATGTCAGGGGAGATGTATGAAAAAAGTATTGATTTTAGGTGGTGGATTTGCAGGGCTTGAAGCTGCAATATATTTGAGAAAATATGGATTTGAAGTTACTATGATCTCTAATAGAGATTATTTATATGTTTATCCTACTTCTATTTGGGTACCTACAGGTGAGTCTTCTTTTGATGATGTTTGTATTCCTCTTGAAAAATTACAAAAAGTACATGGTTTTGAACTTATTATCGATGAGGTTGAAGCTATTAAAAGTTTAGAGAAAAAAGTTTATTGTAAAAAAGAAACTTATGAGTATGAGTATTTGATTGTTGCTTTAGGTAGTGGTAAGGTAAAACATCCTGGTATTGAAAATACTTTGACAATTTGCGGGGAGCCTACTGAATCACTAAAGATCAAAGATACTTTAGATAAGTTGATCGCTAAAGGAAGTGGTAAAATTGCTATGGGCTTTGGTGGCAATCCAAAAGATCCTAGTAATGTACGTGGTGGTCCAGCCTTTGAAGTTTTGTTTAATGTACATAATCAATTAAAAAAACTTGGAATCAGAGATAAGTTTGAATTAACATTTTTTGCACCTATGGCACAACCTGGTGCTAGGATGGGAGCTCAAGCTCTAAAAATGATGGATGTTTTCTTTAATAAACTTGATATCAAAAAGCAAGTAGGTAAAAAAATCGTTGCTTTTAAAGAAAATGGTATTGCATTTGAAGATGATGTCTTTATCGAAAGTGATTTGACGATGTTTATCGCTGCGGGAACTGGGCATAAAGTGTTTGCAAATTCTGATCTTCCTCTAAATGATGCAGGTCTTGTTAAAATCAATGATTATTGTGAAGTGCTTCATGATTATGATGAAGCTCCTGAAAATTATAATGTATTTGTTATCGGAGATTCAGCAGTACTTGATGGACCTGACTGGAGAGCAAAACAGGGACATATCGCAGAGGTGATGGCAAAAAATACAGCTTTTAATATCAAAGCGATGGAAGAGGGCTTGAGTGAGAGAAAAGGTTATATGGAGCATTTAAATATCCTTTGTGTCATGGACAGTGGAGATGGAGCTGCATTTGTTTATAGAAGTGACAAAAGAGGTTTTATGCTTCCTATGCCGGTTGTAGGACACTGGATGAAAAAGGGCTGGGGTTGGTACTATAAAAATTCTAAACTCAATAAAATTCCAAGACTTCCTGGACTCTAAAAAAAATTAGCTATAATTTCCTCTCATTCCCAATGTTTTCATTGGGAATGCATATAAGATTAGGATGTGTATATCGAGTATAAGAGGTGATAACAATGTCTACAAGTCATGGGACTTGTGCATTAGTGATTAATCGTTTTTTTGTTATACTTAGACAATAAAATTACTGAAAGAGGGGCAATAATGGTTACTATAAACTTAGAACTAGAAGATAGCCTTTATGAAGATATAAAAAAGCAAGGAATTGATTTGCAGGCTCAATTTAAAGAGTTTTTAGCAGATTTAAAAGATGATGGATATCCATCTATAGGAACTAAGGAAGCTAAAAATAGAGTTAATGAGGCAATCAAAGAGTACAAAAGCGGTAAAATGAAAACTATGTCTCACGAAGAGATGTGGGCAAATATCGATAGGGATATAGATAAAAAAATTGCAAATAATTTATAATCCAGCTTTTAAAAAAAATTTTAATTATATATGGGATTATATAGCTTGTGACAGTAAAGAGTCTGCTAATAAATTTAGACAACAACTTCAGCTAAAGATTGAATCTATTTCATATTTTCCATATAAATTTAGAAAGTCATATCATTATGATGATGAGAATACAAGGGATTATATTTTTAAAGGTTATACAATACCTTACTTTATTGATATAGAAAAAAATCAAATTATCATATTAGATATTTTTAAATGGGTAGATAAATAAAGCCTTCATCCTATTAACCATATTTGGTTATAATCCCCTAAAAAATCAGGAGATTATATGGCGAAACTTGCATCAGGTCGTGTGACCGAAAAAAGTTCAAAATTACTTGATAAATTTAATGCATCACTACTTTTTGATCAAAAGCTATATGCAGAAGATATTAAAGGTTCAATTGCTCATGCTACTATGCTTGAAAAGCAAGGTATATTGAGTGAACATGAATTAAATGATATTGTAAATGGTCTTTCTAAAATTAAAGATGAGATAGAAAATAAACAATTTATTTTTGATATATCTGATGAAGATATTCATATGGCTATAGAAAAACGTTTGACGGAGATTATCGGAGACACTGGTAAAAAGCTTCATACTGCAAGAAGTCGAAATGATCAGGTAGCACTTGATTTTCGCTTATATGTGCAAAAAAATACATTGATTATTAAACAATTGCTTTTAAAACTAGAAGTTACTCTTTTAGAAATTGCCAAAGATCATACTAAAACAATGCTTCCTGGAATGACACACCTCCAACATGCCCAACCTATCAATTTTGCTTATCATATGCTAGCTTACATGAGTATGTTTAAACGTGATATTCAAAGATTAGATAGTGCATATGAAAGAAATAATTATTCACCGATAGGATGTGCGGCACTTGCTGGTACTCCACATAATTTAGATCGTAATTTAACAGCAAAGTTACTAGAGTTTAGTGAACCTACTGTAAATTGTCTTGATACTGTAAGTGACAGAGATTTTGCTTTGGATATTTTGTTTAATATTTCAACAATCATGACACATATTTCAAGACTTGCGGAAGAGTTGATTTTGTGGTCTAGCAGTGAGTTTAAATTTGTAACATTAAGTGATGCATATTCTACAAGCAGTTCTATCATGCCACAAAAGAAAAACCCAGATGTACCAGAACTTTTACGAGGAAAAACAGGTCGTGTTTATGGAAATCTGATATCATTGTTAACGGTATTAAAAGGACTTCCTTTAGCATACAATAAAGATATGCAAGAAGATAAAGAGGGAGTATTTGATAGTGTTGAGACAGCATTAGTTTCGATTGAGATATTGACAGCCGCATTAGCCACTATGCAAGTAAATGAGAAAAATATGCAAAATGCGTGTAAAGTAGGGCATTTAAGTGCTACGGATTTAGCGGATTATCTGGTACAAAAGTGTGATATGCCATTTCGTGATGCTTATAAGATTACAGGTTCTATTGTTGTGGAAGCTGAAAAAATGCAAATTGACTTGAGTGAAATGCCTTATGAAGTATTAAAAGAATTTGCTCCTTGTATAGAGGAAGATGTAGTAAAATATTTAGATCTTCGTCACTCTATGGATGCCAGAACATCACAAGGCGGTACGGCAACAAAAGCTACAAAAGATCAAATTTTATATTTTGAAGAGTGGTTAAAGGGTATTTAAATACCCTTTTTGCTTAGAGTGCTTTTTTACTACTGTCTTTGGCAAGTTGTGGCCATGAGAGTTTTGTCCCACCAAGCAGATGAAAGTGTAGATGAGGTACTTCTTGACCGCCATCATTTCCATTATTTGTAATCAATCTATAACCGCTTTGATCTAGTTCTAAAAGTTTTGCTACTTCTTGAATAAATGGTGTCATTTTTGCCATCATTTGTGGAGAAGTGCTTTGAAAGTTTTTTACATGTTCTTTTGGAATGATAAGAATATGAATCGGAGCTTTGGGAAAAATATCATGAAAAGCTAAGAAATCATCATTTTCCATTATCTTATTACAAGGCATTTCTCCTGCCACTATTTTACAAAATATACACATATTTGAACTCCTTAATTGATTTGTCCATGGTAATATAGTTTCCCTTAATCCATTTTTCAATACAATCTCTACAAAAAAATTAGGTGCTTTATGGAAAGTTTAGAAGAAAAAATCAAACAAGCAAGTGATCTTAAAATACTTGAAAATGTACGTATTGAGATCTTTGGAAAAAAAGGTGTCTTAGCAGCACAGTTTGCCAAGATGAAAGAGATCCCAAATGAAGAGAAAAAAGAGTTTGCAAAAAATCTTAATATTCAAAAAGCAAAATTAACTGAGCTTTTTGATACAAAAAAGATGATGTTACAATCACAGGCTATTGCTGAAATGATGGCAAAAGATGGTGTGGATGTTACTATGTATCATGCTAAAAGTTCATCAGGTGCACTACACCCAGTGATGCAAACAATGCAAAAAATGATTGATTATTTTGTTGCATTAAATTTTTCGGTTGAAGAAGGTCCGTTTATAGAAGATGACTTTCACAATTTTGAAGCCCTGAATCTTCCAAAGCATCATCCTGCACGTGATATGCAAGATACATTTTATTTAAATGATTCTATGGTTTTAAGGACACATACTTCTCCTGTTCAAATCCGTACTATGCAAAAAGAGAAGCCACCTATTCGTATGATCAGTCCTGGTAGTGTATTTAGACGTGACTTTGATTTGACACACACTCCTATGTTTCATCAGGTAGAGGGTTTGATGGTAGATGTTGAAGGTAAAATATCATTTGCAAATTTAAAATGGATACTTGAGGATTTTCTACGATATATGTTTGGTGATGTTGCTGTACGTTTTCGTCCAAGTTTTTTCCCTTTCACGGAGCCAAGTACAGAAGTGGATATAAGCTGTATCTTTTGTGAAGGTAAAGGATGTAGAGTTTGTTCTCATACTGGTTGGTTAGAGATATTAGGATCAGGTATGGTTGATCCTAATGTATTTGAAGCAGTTGGATATAAAGATGTTAGTGGTTATGCATTTGGTGTTGGTGTTGAGCGTGTTGCAATGCTTACACATCGTATTGGTGATTTGAGATCATTATTTGAGGGAGATTTACGTTTATTGGAGCAGTTTAGATGATAGTTACAAGAAAATGGTTACAAGAGTGGATTGATATTGATAAAATCTCTACAGAAAAAATTTGTCAGACACTTAATGCCATAGGATTAGAAGTAGATTCTGTACAAAAAGTAGAGATTCCTGCTCGTGTTGTAGTAGGTAAAGTGCTTTCTTGTGAAAAACATCCTGATGCAGATAAACTTAATATTTGTCAGGTAGATATAGGTACAGAAGTTACTCAAATTGTTTGTGGTGCAAAAAATGTTGCACAAGATTTATATGTTCCTGTTGCTACACTTGGTGCTGATCTTGGTAATGGATTTATTATCAAAGATGCGAAACTCAGAGGTGTTGAATCTCATGGGATGATTTGCGGTGCAAATGAGATTGGTATGCCAAAGATGAATGATGGTATTTTGCCATTAGATACGACAATTGGTGAGCTTGAACTAGGACGTGAACTTAAAAGTTATGATGTTTTTAATGATGATATTATTGAAATAGAATTGACTGCCAATAGAGGGGATTGTTTAAGTGTAAGAGGTGTAGCTAGAGATCTTGGAGCTGCATTGAATTTAGAGTTAAAAAAACCTGTTATCCAATTTAAAGAAGATCGTCGTGGTATAGCAAGGGTACTTGAATTAAATGTTGAAGGTAGTATTGATGCAAATGTCATGTATAGATTTGCTGAGATTGATAAATGTAGTTCAAATCTCAAAGAGGCTTTTTTATTAGCTTGTGTTGAACTATACAGTGATGAACGTTTTTCACAAATTTTATCATTTGCAAATCATGATAATGGAGTAATTTTACATGCATATGATTTTTCTGCCTTATCAAATGATGGTAAAGTCTCATTAACATTAAAAAATGATGAAAATGGAATTGTTAGTGTTTATAGTGATTCTAAAGTGCTTTCTAAAATAGGACTTTATCAAGATGAAGATAGTAAATATAAAGGTAAAGACGGAGTATTGCTAGAAGCAAGTTATATCCATCCTTCTACTGTATCTTCTTTGAAAATGATATCTAAAGTAAAAGTTGATGATACTTTTTATCACGCTTCACGTGGAAGTGAAACTGACCTTGATTTTGGTATGGATAGACTTTGTGATAAACTTGTTTTAGATTGTGATTGCAAGATTTATTCAGGTGAACAAAAACAAGTACAGCCTTTTGCTGAAAATATTTTGAAAATAGAGTATAACTTTATTGAAAATTTTATTGGTCAAAAACTAGATGAAAGTGAAGTTGTTTTATTGTTAAACCGACTTGGTTTGAAGAGTGAAGTAAAAGGTGATTCTTTATATGTAAAGATTGCAGATTATCGAAGTGATATTACACACAAACAAGATATCATAGAAGAGATTGTTCGTTTAATAGGTATTGATAATATTGCTTCAAAGCCTTTGGAAATAGTTGAAAAACGACGTATAAATAAAACATATGAACTTTATAAAAAACGCCTTCATTTTAGAGAAAAAGCTTCAGGTGCAGGTTTTTTTGAATCTGTGCATTATTTCTTTGACAATAAAAAGCTTATGGAAAAATATGGTTTAGTTTGTGTTGATGAAAAATTAGATATCACAAATCCAATAAGTGAAGAGTTAAATACACTTCGTACTTCATTGGTTTTGCATTTGATAGAATCAGCAAGTAAAAATATCAAAAACTCCAAAAGCAGTGTTGCTCTTTTTGAATTAGGCAGAGTAGTTGATAGACAAAGAGATGAACATGAAAAGATGGCATTTATCTGGAGTGGTTTATCACAAAATCCTGGTATACAAAATCATGGCAAACCAGAAAGTATAGATTTTTTTGCAGTTTGTGAGAAAATATCTAATGTCATAGGATCTTTTACATTAGAAAAAGCAACACAAAAGATGGACTTGTTTAGTCCTTATGAATTTGCAAGAGTTATTGTTGATGGAAAAGATATAGGATATATCGCAAGAGTACATATTGAAGTAGAAAAAGCTTTTGGTTTACCTAGAACTTATGTTAGTGAGATAGATTTTGATGGATTAAATTATAGTAGGATAATTGCAAAATCATATGGAAAATTTCCTGCTTTAAATAGAGATCTTTCTTTGATGATTCCTAAAGATTTTTCTTTTTCTACTCTAAGAGAAGGACTTGTTGAGAGTTTGCCTAAAGAAGTTGTAACTTTTTATCCTATAGATTTGTATGATGATGGATTAGAAGACAAAAGAAGTCTTACTGTAAGATTTGAGATACAATCTCAGGAAAAAACATTAACAGAAGAAGAGATAAATAAGATTACAGAAAATATCTTAGCAAAACTAGATACAGAATTTGGAATAGGTCTTAGATGAGTTTTTTAGAAGTAAAAGTTGCAAAAAAATTTTCTTTAGAGATAGATGATATTGCAAGTGATAAGTCTATTTCTCATCGCTGTGCAATATTTTCTCTTTTAAGTGATAAAACATCTACGATCATCAACTATTTACAGGCAGAAGACACGCTAAATACTTTAGAAATTGTTAAAAAGCTAGGTGGGATTATAGAATATGAAGAAAATGTATTGAAAATAACTCCTCCAAAAAATATAGTTGAGCCTGCATCGATTTTGGATTGTGGAAATTCAGGAACAGCTATTCGACTTTTTATGGGATTTTTATCTTCACGTAATGGATACTTTGTCCTATTTGGTGATAAATATCTTGCTAATCGTCCTATGAAAAGAGTTGCCAACCCACTAAGGAGCATTGGAGCTATAATTGATGGCAGAGAAGATGGAAATTTAGCTCCTATTGGCATCCGTGGGGTGGATGATTTAGATGGATTTAATTATAAAAGTCCAATTGCATCTGCACAAGTAAAAAGTGCCATGATATTAGCGGCATTGAATGCCAAAGTGAAATCTTTCTATAAAGAGCCTATTTTGAGTCGTGATCACAGTGAGCGGATGCTTAAAGGTATGGGTGCTGATATTAATGTACTTGATGAGGTAATTGAGATTGAACCTATGAAAAAACCATTATCACCTTTAAATATCACTGTTCCTGCTGATCCTTCAAGTGGATTTTTCTTTGCTATAGCAGCAGCAATTACACCAGATGCAAAAGTGGTATTAAAAAATTTATCTTTAAATCCAACTAGAATTGAAGCATATAAAGTATTGCAAAAAATGGGTACAAAAATAACATTTGTAGAAAAAGAAAATATATATGAACCTATTGGTGATATTATCGTTGAATATGCTCCGTTAAATGGTGTGGAAGTTTGTGATAATATCGCTTGGTTGATAGATGAATTACCAGCACTTAGTATAGCTATGGCATATGCTAAAGGGAAAAGTATTGTTAAAAATGCAAAAGAGTTACGTGTAAAAGAGAGTGATCGTATCAGTAGTGTAGTAGAAAACTTAAAAAAATGTGCTATCAGTGTTGATGAATATGAAGATGGATATAGTATCAATGGTTCAGATATGAAAAGTGCAGTTATAGACTCATGTGGAGATCATAGAATAGCTATGAGTTTTGCAATTGCAGGATTAAGATGTGGAATGAAAATTACAGATATTGATTGTATACAGACTTCATTCCCCAATTTTATAGATATTTTGGGACGAATCAGTGAGGTAAAAAATGGAAATTAAATTAGCTGAAAATTATGGATTTTGTTTTGGTGTAAAACGTGCCATTGAAATAGCTGAAGAGTCAAAAGATGCTTCAACTTATGGACCTTTGATTCACAATAAAGAAGAGATTAATCGTTTGGAAAAAAATTTCAATGTAACTACTACACATGAAATAGATGAACTTGAAAATACAGATAAAGTGATTATCCGAACACACGGTATCGTAAAAGATGAATTGGATGTTTTAGAAAAAAGTGGTAAAGAGATTATTAATGCTACTTGCCCTTTTGTTACAAAACCTCAAGAGATAGTTCAAGAGATGAGTCAAAAAGGTTATAAAGTAGTGATTTTTGGTGATGAAAATCATCCAGAAGTCAAAGGTGTAAAAAGTTATGCAACTAATAAACCATTGGTTGTTATGGATGTGGAAGATTTAAGAAATGTCTATCTAGGATCAAAAGTTGCCGTTGTTTCACAAACAACACGTAAAATAAAAGAGTTTTTAAAAATCACAAACTTCTTGATAGAAAATGTTAAAGAAGTACGTATTTTTAATACCATTTGCAATGCAACATTTGAAAATCAAGAAGCAGCATATAATTTATCCAAAGATGCTGATATCATGATTGTTATTGGTGGGAAAAACTCTTCAAATACCAAACAATTGCTTTCTATTGCAAAGGAAAATTGTAAGGATAGTTATTTAGTAGAAACAGAAGATGAATTAGAAGAAGAGTGGTTTGAAAACAAAAAATTATGCGGTATAACAGCAGGAGCATCAACACCAGATTGGATTATTCAAAATATCATACAAAGCATAAGAAATATTTCTGTATAATGCTCCAAATTTAAATAAAATTAGTGTAAAAGGATTGTGATGTTAAATGAGGCGGGTGCTAAAGCCCATAGTAAGAGTGCTATCGAGGCAATGGATTTAGGAGATGAAGAAGATTTTGCATCGATGTTTGAAGCTTCTATCAAAGAAGAAAAAGGTGGTAATATTGTTGAAGGTGTTATCGTAGCTGATAAAGAAGAAGATAATAGTGTTTTAGTTGATGTTGGCAAGAAACAAGAAGGTATCTTAAGACGAGATGAAATTCTTGATGAAAATGGTGAACTGCTTTTTAATGTAGGTGATAAAATTACTGTTATGATTACAGGATACCGCAATGAAAGACCTGGGTTATCGTATAAAAAAGCTCTTAGAACTAAAAAAGTAGAAGAATTTGTTAACTCTTATGATGAAGAGGGTGAACCTGTTATCCTTGAAGGAAAAGTAATTGGTAAAAACAAAGGTGGCTTTATTGTAGAGAGCAGTGATGGAATTGAAATATTTTTACCAAAATCTCAAGCATATCTCAAAGATACAAAATCTACAATTGGTAAAAAAGTACAATTACAAATTATTAAAGTTGATAAAGAAGCAAAATCAATTGTTGGTTCAAGAAAAGTATTAATAGAAGCAGATCGTGCGAAGAAAAAAGAGATTATTGATGCATTATTAGCAAGTGAAGAGCCAAAAGAGGGTGTAATCAAAAAAATCACAAGTTATGGTATGTTTGTTGATGTTGGTGGTGTGGATGGACTTGTTCACTATAGTGAAATAAGTTATAAAGGTCCAGTTAATCCTTCAAAATTATATGAAGAGGGTGAGATAGTTCCTGTAAAAGCGATTAAATATGATGAAGCAAAACGTCATCTTTCATTGTCAATCAAGGCTGCTACACCAAATCCCTGGGATGATTTAAGAGAGCAACTTGAAGTTGGTGATGCAGTTAAAGTACAAGTTAGCAACATAGAACCTTATGGTGCTTTTGTTGATCTAGGGAATGATGTAGAAGGTTTTTTACATGTATCTGAGATTTCATGGGATAAAAATATTAAACATCCAAAAGATTATCTTGAAGTAGATGAAGAGATAGACGTTGAGATTGTTGAGATGGATTTTGAAAAACAAAAACTTCGTGTTTCATTAAAAAATATTTTACCAAAGCCATTTGATGAATTTAAATCAAAACATAGAAACGGAGATGTTGTTACAGGAAAAGTAACTACTATCACTGATTTTGGAGCTTTTGTCAGAATTGATTCTGTAGAAGGATTGTTACACAATGAAGATGTTTCATGGGATAGAAGTGTAAAAGCTAGAGATCTTTTAAAAGAGGGTGATGAAGTAGAAGTTAAAATTGTACGTATAGATCATGACAATGAGAAAATTTCACTTAGCAAAAAAGATCTTGAAGAGAGTCCAATTGAAAAATTTGCAAAAACACATAAAAACAATGATATTGTTAAAGCAACAGTACGTGATATCAAAGATTTTGGTGTATTTGTACAGCTTGAAGATGGTGTAGATGCTTTAATCCGTCATGAAGATTTAGGTGAGAAAAAAGCTGATGAACTTGAAAATGGTGAAGAGTTAGAAGCTGCAATATCTTTTATAGATACAGAAAAAGGACGTATTCGTCTTTCTGTTAAAAGAGTAGCAAGAATCAAAGAAAAAGAAGCATTAAATGCTTACAATGATGATAGCAAATCAACACTTGGGGATATCATCAAAGACCAATTAAAATAGCTTATGCAAAAAAAATATCTCTATGTCACTTTTGGAGTTCTTCTGAGCTTCATAGTGGCTATAGTGATACTACTTTATAAATATATAAGTGTTGATGCTGTAGACTTAAATTCTCAGAATGAGAGAAACGATAGAGAGCAAGAAGTCTTATTGGATGAACAAATCTCAAAAGATAGTTGGATATATAAAATCTATCTTCAAAAAAAACAAAATAAATTTTCTTACCCACGAACTGTCTATCATATTAATTTAAATTAGGGGAAATCATGCAAATAAAAAAAGTTATTGTTTGTGACAAAATACATCAAAAAGGTTTGGATATTCTGGCATCTGAAAGTGATATAGACTATATCGACGCATCAGATATGGATAAAGATAAATTGTTAGATGTTATAGGTGAGTATGATGTTGCAATTACTAGAAGTTCTACTGATGTAGATCAAAAATTCTTAGATAAATCAGATAATATCAAAGCGATTGTGAGAGCTGGTGTAGGTGTCGATAATGTTGATATAGAAGGTTGTAGTAAAAAGGGTATTATAGTCATGAATGTACCTACTGCAAATACTATTGCTGCGGTTGAGTTGACAATGGCTCATATGTTAAGTGCTGCTAGAAGTTTTCCAAATGCAAATAATCATCTTAAACTTGAACGTATATGGAAACGTGAAAAATGGTATGGCACTGAACTTAAAGATAAGAAGCTTGGAATCATTGGTTTTGGTAATATCGGAAGTCGTGTAGCAAAAAGAGCTTTGGCTTTTGAAATGGATGTTTTGACATATGATCCATATATTGATCCTGCAAAAGCTTTGGATATGGGTGTGGCGTATACGAAAAATTTTGAAGATATACTCTCATGTGATTTTATTACGATTCATACGCCTAAAAATAAAGAGACCATAGATATGATAAACACTGATGAAATTGCAAAGATGAAAGATGGTGTTCGTCTTATAAATTGTGCAAGAGGTGGTTTATATAATGAAGATGCATTATATGATGGTCTAAAAAGTGGTAAGATAGCTTATGCAGGTATAGATGTATTTGTAAAAGAACCAGCGATAAATAATAAGCTTTTAGATTTAGAAAATATATCAGTTACACCACATCTAGGAGCAAATACATTAGAATCTCAAGAAAAAATAGCAACACAGGCAGTTGAACAGGCTATCAGTGCAGCAAGGGGAACAAGCTATCCAAATGCACTCAATTTACCAATCAAAGAGAGTGAATTACCATCATTTGTTAAGCCGTACTTAGAGTTAGCACAAAAGATTGGCTATCTGGCTGCACAGGTAAATGTAGGACATATTAAGACATTTAAAATCGAAGCTGAAGGTGATGTTGGTGAATATGTAGAAAGTTTAGGTACTTTTGGAATTGTTGGTGCATTAAAAGAGTCACTAGGTGAAAAAATAAATTATGTAAATGCTGAATTTGTAGCTAAAGAGCATAATATTGATCTCGTAACGGCTAAAGTTCCAAATCAAAGTGAATATAAAAATAAAATTGAAATAACTTTAACAACCGATAATGGAACGATTCGTATTGGTGGAACAGTTTTTTCTGATGTTTATGAAAAAATTGTCAATATCAATGATATTAAGCTTGATTTTAAACCAAAAGGAAAAATGATTTTCTTCTCAAACCAAGATAAGCCAGGTGTTATCGCACAAATTACTACAGCCTTAAGTACACATAGCATCAATATCGCAGATTTTAGACTAGGTCGTGATGTAAAAGGAAGTGCACTTGCTGTGATCTTAGTGGATGATATAATCTCAAAAGATGTACTTAATGAACTCTCTTCTATACCTGAATGTAACTGGGTTTCATACGCTGTTATTTAATAACTTTTTTGTACACTAGAAATTGGATTCAAATCCCTAGTGTACGTCTCTGCCTTCTAATAGACCTGTAAGCCTATTTTATGTAAAATCTTAACTATTTATAAAAAATATAGGAGTTTCAATGAAATACAGATATCTTTGGTCTATTTTACTGCTTTTTTCATTTGTATATGCAGATGACATCAATGATACTGCACCATATGCTAATCTTCCTCTAAAAAAGGCATTGAGATTAGCAAATCAGCAGAATCTTGAAATTGATATAGCAGAATTCGATAGAAAAATTGCTAAATTAGGTGTCAAAGTTGCCAATGGTTATAATTTTGGTAAATTAGATGCAACGATAATGGGGCTTAGATCAAATGATGCTGGAAATGTTTTTGGATTTAAATTACAAAGTAGAGAAGCTACATTTGGTGATTTTGGTTTTGATGAGTTTTTAGGAGGTGTTGGACAAGCCTTGCAAATGTCTGGTGGTAATTTTAATGCTTTTAGCAATATTATGCAAGATCCAAATATGGGAAAACAGTTATTGTCAACTGTACCAAAAAATTTAAATAACCCAGATGCCAGAAATCATTTTGATGTGAAACTTATGTATGCTATTCCTATTTATACTGGTAATAAATTATCTAGTTATAAAAAAATAGCTCAAAATATGGCTAAGATGGCAAGACTGGATAAACAAAAAGTTGAAGCTCAAAAATCTTTTGAAGTTCGTAAAACATATTATGATATCTCATTATTGGATAAATTTGAAAAAGATCTCTCTACAATCAAAAACAATATTGAACATTTAAAATATGCAACAATTGAGTTTAAAAAAGAGGGATATGCAAAAAATACTGATTTATTGGAAGTAGAATCAAAGCTTTCAAATGTAGAAAGAATGCTTTTTCAAGCACGTGCAAATAGAGAACTCTCATATGATTTTCTATCCTTTTTATTAGATCATGAAGTAAAATCAATTAAACATGTATCCTTAGATACTTTTGATTGTCAAATTCCATTAAAAAATGTATTAAAACGAAATCGTGATATCAAAAAAGCAGAACTTGGCTTAAAAATTCAATCAAAAATGGTTGATGTAAGTAGTGCTTCTTTTAAACCTGAAGTTGGTGCTTTTGTTGAGTATGGCAGTAGTGACAATACATTTTTAGGTGATTTTAAAGATCATGATAGATATACCTTTGGTGTGCAAGCTAAATTAAATGTTTTTAATGGTGGTGTTGATGCCAATAAATTAGAACAAGAAAAATTAAAACGTCTTAAAGTAAAAAGACAAGTAGAATTGGCAAAAAAAGGTATTGCGTTAAAATACAAAAAAATAACTACTGAAATAGCCAATGCCGATAAGCAAGTCCAAAGTCTTAAAAAAGAGCTAGAATTAGCTCAGGAAATTTATACAAATTATCAAGAACGTTATAAAGAGGGACTCGCATCCATTAATGATGTAGTGATTAAGCAATCTTTGCAAATTGAAAAATTATTGAATTTATTAAAAACACAAAATGTTCGTAACCAAAAAATCTTAGAAGTCTATAGACTTGCATATTAGGAGAGATGATGAAAAAATTAATATTATTATTAGCAATACTTAGTGCATATGCTTATGCAACAAAATTGGATTTATCAGGTACAGTAGTATCTGACAATAGAAAAATGATTACAAGCCGTTATATGGGATTTGTAAAAAATGTAACAGTATCAGAAGGTGATCGTGTTAAAAAAGGTGATCTTTTATATGAAATCGATTCAAAAGAGATCGATAGTGCAAAGTCACAAGTTGAACTTGCCATTCAACAAGCTCTTTTATCTTTACAAATGTATCAAAATCAACACAGTAATGCATTATTAAATTTACAAAGAAATAGACGTTTACGTGCTAAGGGTATTATCTCTAAAGCTCAGTATGAAGGTATTGAGTTGATGGAAAAAAATCTTCGTGACATGGTTAAAGTAGCCAGAAAACAAGTACAACAGGCAAAAGCACGTCTACAGGAAGTTTTGAATCAATATAATTATTTGAAAGTAAAAGCACCAAATGATGGTGTTATTGTTCAAAAAAATATAAATTCTGGTGAAATGGCAATGCCTGGAATGCCTGCAATGGTCTTAACAGATTTAAGTCGTTTACGTATTGTGACAGAAGTGTCTGAAAAGAATTTACACTTTATCAAGATTGGAAAAAAAGTCCATGTTAATATACCTTCAGTAAAAATAGATAATGAGGGTAAGATATCAGCTATCATTCCAAGTTCAAACCCTATGACACATACATTTAAAGTAAAAATTACATTTGATACAGAGGGTAAGATTGTTTATCCAGGGTTGTATACAAAAATCACATTTGAAGAGTAGAAAGGAACTTTTATGAACAAAGAAGAAGAGATTGCCAAGGTTCCTGTAACTGATGTTGCTGGACGATTGGCGAAGGTATTTATCTATAACCCTTTAACTCCGATTTTAGCGGTTTTTTTATTGGCTATGGGATATTTGTCATTGGTGGTAATGCCTCGTGAAGAAGATCCCCAAATTGCTATTAGTGGTGGTACTATTATAGTTCCTTTACCAGGTTCAACACCTGAAGAGATTGATAATATCATCGTAAAACCGCTTGAGAGAAAATTGCGAGAGATATCTGGTCTAAAACATATTTACGGTATGGCAGCAGATAATGTAGGTATTATCAATGTCATGTATAAAATTGGTGAAAATCGTGAAGATTCAAACTTAAAACTTTACGATAAAGTGATGCAAAATATGGATCAGTTACCAAAAGGTGCTATGCAGCCGTTAATCCGCCCTTTTGATATTGATATTGATGTTCCTATTTTAACATTTGCTTTTTATTTGAAGGATGGCTCACCACTAAATCGTGTTGATTTATTTAAAAAAGTCCGTAAAATACAAAATGATTTTAACTCTGTTGAAAACGTATCTAAGACAACACTAAAAGGTGATCATAAAGAACAGTTTAATATCAAAGTAGATTTATATAAACTATCAGGTTATCATCTGTCTTTGGGGCAAATAATGCAAGCTGTACAAGCATTGGCGGTAAATGTGCCTGATGTAAAGGGAAGAACAAAAGACAACGAATTAACAATCTTTGGTGTCAAAAATGCGATCAATAGTGTCGAAGATGTTAAAAATGTTATTGTTGCTTCTTACATGAATTCTCCTATTTATCTAAAAGATGTTGCTACAGTTGAAGATTCTTATGATGTACAAAATTATAAATCAGCTGAGATCATACAAAGAGAAGAAAAAAAGAGTACAGGTGATGAGGAAGAACATACGTTTGGAAAATTTGATCAAAAGAAAGAACAAATAACCTTAAGTGTTGCAAAACTCAAAGGAACAAATGCTGTATTTGTTGCTGAAGGTGTTATCGAAGAGTTAAAGAAATATGATGAAGAATTGGCAAAAGAAGGAATAGGGTACGTAGTAACAAGAAATTATGGTGTAAGAGCGGATGAAGCGGTAAATGAATTGGTTCATCACTTGGTTATTACTATTTTGATTATTGCAGTTGTTTTGGTTTTAGCTCTTGGTTGGAAAGAGTCATTGATTGTGACATTTACTGTACCTGCTATTTTGGCTGTTACACTTTTTATCGCTTATCTTACAGGACAGACGATTAATAGGATTACTCTATTTGCATTTTTACTCAGTCTTGGTTTGCTGGTTGATGCAGCTATTATTGTTATTGAAAATATTCATAGACATATGCATGAACACGATGCTGTTGATAGAGAAATTGATGAAATCATGGTTACTGCAACAGATGAAATTGGTGCACCGACAAACATAGCAACACTGGCGATTATCTTGACAATGGTACCTATGGCATTTGTTGGTGGAATGATGGGTGAATTTATGAAACCAATTCCTTATAATGTACCAGTCGCTCTTTTTGCTTCTTTGGTAGTAGCATATATATTTACACCATATTTGGCAAATAAGATGCTCAAAAAACCAAAATTGCATCATCATCACCACCATTTTCAAAAAGATAAAAAAGGCGGAGATCATTCATGAAGTGGCTAGAAAAATTTATATATAATGTTAATGGCGTACGTAAAAAACGTTTAATGGTTATTATTTTAACATTTGTTGCACTTGGTGCTTCTATCATGATGTTGCCTACAAAGTTAGTTTTGGCAAGGATGCTTCCTGGAAAAAGTGCTAATACATTCTCTATATATGTGGATGCACCCTCTGGTAGTTCGATAGAGCAAACTCATAAAATAACAGATTGTGTAATAGATGTATTAACTCACGAAAAGGCTGTTGTAAATAGTGAAGTTTTCTTAGGTCAAGGTGCTCCATTAGATTATGCTGGTTTGGTTAAGGGCTCATCATTGAAGCAGGGTGAAAACATGGCTGAAATTGTTGTTAATTTAACAGATAAGCATCATAGAGAAGAGCCTTCATATTTGATGGTGGAAAGACTTAGACCTATAATTCATTCAAAATGTCAAACACTTGTACCTCAAACTAGCATCAAGATGATTGAACAGCCAGCAGGTCCTCCTACTATGGCTTCAATAGTCGTAGAAGTTTATGGAGAAAATGCTAAATCCATCAGAAGCATGGCTCAAAAAGTTAAAGATATATTAGTTAAAACAGATGGCTTAGTTGATGTAGATATAATGCAAGATGAAATGTACAAAAAGTATGAATTGATAGCTGACTCTGAAAAAATAGCAAGATCTGGAGTCTCTTTGAAACAGTTAAATAATATTCTTTATTTAGCGTTTGAAGGTATGTCTGTTGCTGTTAAAAATTCACAAAACTCTCCTGACCAAATACCTCTGTTTGTAGTGTTGGATAAATCTAAAAAAATTGATGAAAAATCCCGTGATGCTTTAGATGCGAAATTATCATCACTACGCCTTATGAATCAAAAAGGTATGATGGTACCTGTAAATGAACTTGTAAATATCGTAGAAGTAAAAAATTCTCCAACAATATTTTCAAAAGATTTGAAAAAAATGCTTAATGTTTTAGCAGAAACAGATATGCAATCACAGTTATATCCATTGCTTGATGCTAGAGATAAGATGATTAAAGAGTTTTCTAAAGATTATATTGTAACAAAAGAGCCTGGTATGTCTACATATATGTTTGATTTACATTTAGTAGATAAAAAAACAGGTGAGAAATATCTACTTCGCTGGGATGGTGAGATGAAAGTCTCTCTTGATACTTTTAGAGATTTGGGTGGAGCTTTTATTGCTGCATTGGTTTTAATCTTCTTATTATTAGTAATTTATTATAAAAGTTTTGCGATTAGCGGTATTATATTAGGTGGTAGTTTCTTATCTATTATTGGTGTAATTATTGGGCACTGGGTAGCTGATTTGGTTACGACAGACACATTTTTCTTAACGGCAACATCTTTGATTGGTTTTATTGCTTTGATGGGTATTAGCTCAAGAAACTCTCTTTTATTGATCGATTTTACCAAATCATTGATGCAAGATAAAGGCATGGAAAAACGTGAAGCTATTGCAGTAGCAACAGCAACGAGGGCAAAACCTATCTTTTTAACTGCTGTAGCTATTATACTAGGTTCGGCATTGTTAGCAACTGATCCTATCTTTGGTGGTTTGGGTGTTGCTTTGATATCTGGAACAGTTGCTGCTGTAGCTGTTTCATTGATATTTGTTCCTGTATTGATGTACAATACGAAAGCTATCTAAATAAAATCATAATCTAATTTATATATTTAGATTATGATTATGTTAAAAAAAGTTATAAGTTGAACTATAAATAAACTTATAACTTTTATATTTTCATTATGCTTATATATTTTCTGTTCTGATCTTAGCGTTGTCCACAAATATTTTTAAACTAAAAAGTGTAAATTGGGGACTAAAGTTTCCGCTTCTAATATAAATTAAAGAATTATCATTCTTGGCAATGGAGACTTTAGTCCCATCTTGTAGGAGTCTAGCCCAAGCAAGACTTCCAAAAAATTTTTTTAACTTAATGGCATTGTAGGTGCCATTAAGTTAAACTTACTCTGTTAATCAAGTTTAAGAGGATGTAATGTAGATTTTTCTTTTTTTTGTTTCTCTTTAGTTTTTGTTTCTAAATATTCTTCTGAGTTTACGATTACTTTTGCATACATACCAGGAAGTATGTTCTCATCTTTTTTGTTAAATGTTACACGCATTTTTATTTTATGTGTCATTGGATTTGCATCTGGTATGATTGCATCAACGACTCCTTTTGTACGAAAATGAAAAGCATCTATAAGTACATCTACTTTTTGTCCTACACGTACTAGTTTTAATGTACTAGCTGGTATAGAGATATCAATTGCTAAATCTTCTGTATCAACCATCATGATCGTTAGCATACCAGGCATTACCATATCACCAACTTTGATGTTTTTCATAACTATAACACCATCAGATGGGGCTTTCATCTTGAGATAATTATATACAGATGCCATCTGTTTAGCTTTGATATTGGCTTGTTTGATCATCACTTTCATGCTATCAAGCATAGTTTGTGCATTTTCAGCCTGGGCTTCAAGGTCATCAAGATCACCCATGATATTTGTTGTTTTTGTTCTTTTCTCAAGTCGTTTTCTCTTTTCATTGAGATTTTGTAATCTTCTTTTCCAGTAC
>Ga0256833_1000645_pt1 | contig 26854 bp, 28 predicted proteins | sample 356284metaG_FD_190535 | JGI IMG/M metagenome (GOLD analysis project Ga0256833, IMG submission 190535) | Hydrothermal vent microbial communities from Mid Atlantic Ridge, Atlantic Ocean - 356-284 | ecosystem: Environmental > Aquatic > Marine > Hydrothermal vents | place: Atlantic Ocean: Mid... | reverse complement strand
CGCCGACCTCCAGATCTTTCTCTATGCTGTACTCTAGGAATGCCTCCGAAGGTATTTTTATGATTATCAGCGCTATTTGCGCCGGGTCTAGTGCCTTAACGGTCAAGCCCTCCTGCGTGAACCTAAATAGAGCCTCATCGACGATGTTCCCTAATGCCTCTAAAACCGTTACTAATTGCTTAGCACTAGAATGCTCGAACTTGACGATATACTCCTCACTCATCTCAACAATCCCGAAGTAATGTTAATTAAGTTTCTAAAAACATTAGCGTGCACATGATGAGGACCACTCCGGAGCGGATTAAACACTTTAAAAAGCATGAAGAACCGTGTGAGGGCTGATGGTCTCCCTCAGTATGCTAAAGCTTATTTGAAAACCCCTAACAAATCTTAGGGAGTGGGAGGTTGTCTTCCTTAAGCGATATTGAGAAGGAAGCCAGGGAGATCGTAGAGAGGGCCAAGAAGGAGGCGGATGAGATATTACGTAAGGCTAGGGAGGAAGCAGAATCATTGAGAAGCGCAGAAATTGACGCACCACTGAGCGAGGATGAGATTAGGGAGATTGAGGGAGAGTTCCGCGTGAAACTCAAGAAGGCGCAGGAGGACTTCGAGAGGAGGAGGCGAGTAATGGAGGAGAGGTATAGTCGGTACAAGAATGAAATCGTTTCGAGGATTGTAGAGTTAGTTGCGGGGACTGCTCAAGGGAGCTAAAGATGATCGTATCCACGCCAGAGAAGGTAGTTTACGTAAGGATCCTTACTGAGAAGGAACTCGCTGGGAAATTACTGGAGGCCCTCCAGAGCGCCGGTTCCCTGCACCCCGAGCTACTTACGGAGGTCAGCGAAAAAGACCGTGAGGCCCTCTCTAGGGAGGCTGAGAGGCTACGTAAGCTAGAACGCATACTCAGTGAGTTTGACGCAATCATCCCTGAACAGATCCTTGTCAAGTTAGACGGTGAGATATCAGCAAGTAAGCTCCATGACTACCTCCTAAGCCTATCGAGTAAACTCTCGGAAGCTTTGCAACGAGCTAGGAGTATTAAGGCTAGAATCGAGCGAATCAGCGAGGAGATCTCTAAGTCTGAGGAGATCCTGCAGGTATTGTCAATATTGTCCGCGATTCCGAAATACGGCGATGCCCTCATCGATAACATATCCTTCAACGGAAATGTAGTGGCTGCGCGCACAATACTGCTGGAGAAGGATCTCGTTGACGAATTTCTCGCTGAGTTACCTGAAGACCTTAAACATCGAGTAGTGCTTGACGTAGTGACCTTAAAGGAGTATAGGAAGGCAGTAATCATAGTTGCCGGCCCAAGGGGTGATGTAGAAGCTGTTAATGAGATCTCCAAGAGTCTCGGGGGTAAGGTGATTGAGATACCTGAAGAGCGAGTCACTGTCTCAGAATTCCTGAGTAAATTAAAAGTGCGCATCAAGGATCTCCGCGCGGAGTTAGGCAAACTTAAGGACGAATTCAAGAAGCTTGTAAGCAAGGTCTCAAAGGACCTAGCCCTAGGTAAGGTGGTGGTCACAGCGTACAGGGATAGGCTACAAGTCCTTCTCTCCGCTTTAAAGGGGAGGTACCTAGTCGCTATTGAGGGATGGGTGCCTATCTCGAGCAGGAGGTGGTTGGAGGATTTCCTTTACTCCGGCTTGAAATACGTGTATGTTGTTGATTCCCCTCCGCCACCCGATAAGACACCACCGACGAAGCTTAGGAACCCACGCATATTTAAGCCCTATGAAATGATAACAAAGATTTACGGCGTCCCGAATTACAACGAGTACGACCCAACCCCAATAATTACGTACTCCCTCACCTTATTCTTCGGTTTAATGTTTGCTGATGTGATCTACGGCACCGCTATGTTCATCATAGTTAACTACCTCCTAGAGAAAACGGGGTTCATAGAGAACCCCTACTCTGAAGGGTATAGGTTATTCAAGAAGCTCTGCACGTACCTCTCACTATCGTCGATATTCTTCGGCTTACTCTCCAACAGCTTTGCCGGGTACTCAATAGTCCTCAATGACGGTAGGATAAGCTTTGTTGCATCCTCAGGATCAACATTACAGGCTTTACTGCCATTACTTAACCCTATGTTCTTTATAACCCTTGCATTAATTATTGGGCTAGTGCACGTTAACATAGCACATATTCTCTCCTTCATAAAGTATATTAAATTAAGAAATATGGGAGAGATAATCTCCAAGACGGGGTTCTTCATAAGCGAGGTATTCGGCATACCATATGTCCTGTATAAATTCCTTAACGTTAGTTTACCAGCGCCTTTGAACTCCTTCGCAAACTGCCTACTGTACGGCGCAGTCGCTGGGTTATCCCTACTAATTGCCGGTAAGCTAATAGCTTACAGGGGGCTGGGCTCATTATTCTGGCTCTTCGACCTAACAGGACTTCTCGGTGACATAATGTCGTACACGAGGCTTGCAGGAATAGGACTTGCTACTACATTACTAGCGCAGAATTTCAATGGTCTTTCCTTAGAACTCGGCGGTGCTGTTTCATCGGCAGTACCAATACATGCTTTAGGATTGGTCCTCGGCGTTATAGCAACATCCATCGTCATGGTACTAACCAACCTGCTGAATATAGCGTTCGGAATAATTGGTGCATTTGTTCATTCACTGAGACTATGCTTCGTGGAGTTCCTCCCCAAGTTCTATGAAGGAGATGGAAAGGAGTTCCAGCCCTTCACAATAAAGGTTGAGGGTGCCATTCCCATAGGTTCTGGTGGGATTCACAGCCCCTAATCCTGCTAGTGATTCTTCACCGCTTTTGCTTGACGTGATACTTAACTTCTCTTCAAGTGAGTACCCTCGATTGTTGTTATATGTTGCTATCACTACGTTAGGGATTTGAAAAATTTGTATAGTTCATCATGTGATATTCTTTATAAGTCCCCCTATTTTATAGTATCAAGGTGCGAGGCCGTGGATATTGTGAATTTCGTTGCGACATTAGGCATAGCCCTAGGTCTGGCAGGAGGTTTAGCAGGATCATCCATAGGGACAGCGAGAGCGGCGTCAGCTGGACTCACGGTGTTAGCTGAGGAGCCCGGGTACTTTAAGCAAGTGCTGATACTATCCGCATTACCCATGACTCAGACATTCTACGGTCTGATCTTCACCATGCTGGGTCTTACGTCAGTGCTTCCCTCAGTCAGAGAGTTAACCGCTCTTAAGGGCTGGGCTTTCCTAGGCATAGGAATAGCCGTATTTTGCGCTGAATTCGCATCCGCTTGGATGCAGGGCGTCGTGTGTATGTCGGGTATTATAGAGGTACCGAAGACGAAGGGAGGAATATGGGTGCATACAATGATACTTGCGTCCTACGTTGAGCTATTCGGGATCCTTGGGCTGGTGTTCGGATACTTACTCCTCACTATGGTAGCTGGCCTGCCCGTGTAGGCGATGCGTTATGAGCCTAGAGGAACTAAGAAAGAGGATTTTGGAGGAGGCACAAAGGGAGGCGGAGGAAATACTACGTAAGGCTAGGGAGGAGGCAGAGAGAATTGTTGCTGAGGCCAAGGAAGAATACTACAGGAAGCTAAGGAACGCTAGAAGGAAGGCACTACAGGAATTCATTGAGAGGAAGAACGCAGAGTACGTCAGCAAGTTAGTGGAATTTAACATTGAGCTCCTCAAACTCAAAAACAGAATACTTAATGAAATCCTCACAGAAGTGCAGAGAGAGCTGGCAGAGTTACCTGTATCCAAGCGTAAGGAATCCCTCAAGACTCTTCTTAAAGAGAGCCTTGAAAGCGGCATCTTCGCTGGTAGCGTTATAGTTAAAGTGGTTCCCAAGGACTCCAACGTGATTAAGGAGGTCGTTCAAGAGCGCTTTAAGGATGTTGTGACTGCTGTGGAATTACATGACCCGAGAATACTGGGTGGTGTGCTCGTTGAGAGCCTCGATAGGGAGCATGCCATCGATAATACTTACGCTACGCGGCTCGAAAAAGCAATGCCTGAAATTATGAACATACTTAATTCTAGAGTATTCCGGTCTGAAGGGTAATCCAGAAATGAGTTCAGGCAACCTAAGCTTTCTTGAGAAGGTCAAGGTTGAGTTCCAACATATCATAACTCCCGATTTACTGCGTTCATTAAGTGGGTCTAACCTAGCAAACATTGATGCCTTCCTAGAGTCCTTGAGCCCCTACCCAGCTATTGAATGCTTGAAAGTACGTACCGGCATTGATTTCCGGGAAGCGTCCCTTAAGGAGATTTTTGCCACACTTATGAAGTGCTGGCATGAGGATCTAGCAAACATTGCTGAGCTGACCAAGCCCGGAGAGAACGTCGTTCAATTCATTAAACTATTTATGAAAAAATATGAACTCCTGGAGTTACTTGAGGTGTTGCGGGAACTTTCGTTAAATCGAAGAATACTAACCCGCTTTCCCTTCATCGATGAGTGGTTACTAGAGAGACTTGCGATTGCTGAGAGTACGCAGCACCTGATATCTATATTTAGAGAGTATCGTTCGGTACCCGCGATGATTGTGGCTGACGCCCTTATGCTGAGCCCTGAAGGCCCTATTCACGAACTTAACGTTGATTCCCTACGCGATTCCGTAGTTGAGGAATACTGGCGCAGGATAGAGTCCGTAACCAGCAGTATTCAGCCTAAGGTGAAGTTCAATAAGTGCTTGAGGGATCTCAAGCTAATTGACATACTCGAGTTAAGGGTTAGGGAGGCATTTCTTGAAGGTAAGGAAGCCTATGCAAATCTTCCGAAGCTACCTTCCAGGATTTCCGAGGTTATTGAAGGTAGCGATCCTTTAGAGGCTGATTTCATCATCGCTACGCTGAGGTATGCTATGTGTGTTGATGAGATGGCGTTCAGTCCCCTCTCACACGATGTGACTATCGCATACATGGTTGCGAAGGAGTATGAGGCGCTCCTCCTCTCATCACTTATTAAGTCGCAGGTTCTTGGTTTAGGCAAATATTTCCTCGATGAAGTACTTAGTAGGTGGTTGAACGCCCATGGCAAAGTTACCGGTAAGTAAGGGTAGCATATGCGTTGTTGGGGATGAGTACTTCACGCTTGGCTTCACGCTAGGAGGGGCTAGTGAGAGGTACGTAGTCAGTGTTGATGCTCCTGAGGATGTTGTGCTTAAGGCACTGAATACCGTGGTTAATGACTTATCAAAGAAGGGTGCAATACTAGTGATTGTGCAGGATAAGCTTAAACAGTACTTCGAGAGAGTGAGGCAATCGTTAGGCAAGACTGTTGTTGTTTACGTTCCTGACATCACGTCTGCCCCTAAGGCGGAGGTTAAGGAGTATTACTCCTCCTTAATAAGACGTTATTTAGGTATAGCTTTGGAACTCGGGTGATACCTTTGGTCGTGGGTAGAATAAGGCGTATCTCAGGCCCGCTTGTCGTGGCCGAAGGTATGAGTGGATCCATGGTCTACGAGGTAGTGTATGTTGGTGAGGAACGCCTCATAGGTGAGATCATAGGCTTACATGGTGACCATGCCTACATTCAGGTTTACGAAGACACTTCAGGTCTTGAGGTTGGTGAACCCGTGGAGGGCTCGGGAAGTCTTTTATTCGCTGAGTTGGGGCCCGGAATCGTTGGTAAGGTCTTCGACGGGCTCCAGCGCCCCCTCTCAGTTATTGGGAGCCTCATAGGTCCCTTCGTGAAGAGGGGTGTGAAGGTTCCGGCGCTCCCACGCGACGTTAAGTGGCACTTCACTAGGAACAGCAAATTGAAGCCCGGCGACAAAGTAGGGCCTGGAACAATTCTTGGGGTAGTCAAGGAGACTCAACTCATTGATCACTACATAATGGTTCCACCAGACATCCACGGGAAGTTAAAGGAAATTGTTGGTGATGGGGACTACACAATAACCGACCCCATAGCGGTGGTTGAAGTGGATGGGAAGGAGATTGAGTTAACCATGCTTCAGAGATGGCCTGTAAGGAAACCGAGGCCATACGTGAGGAGGCTTGAACCCACGGAGCCCTTAATCACAGGGCAGCGAGTGCTTGACATGATGTTCCCGATAGCTAGGGGTGGTAAGGCAGCCGTGCCCGGAGGCTTCGGTAGCGGTAAGACCGTACTCCTCCAGACGCTTACCAAGTGGGCACGCACTAGGCTGAACATCTACGTAGGGTGCGGTGAGCGTGGTAATGAAATGGCGGATGCTCTCCACAGCTTCCTTAAGCTCAAGGACCCGGCCTCAGGAAGGCCCTTAGCCGAGAAGGCCGTGTTCATTGCTAATACTTCAAACATGCCTGTAGCGGCCAGAGAGACAAGCGTGTTCTTAGGAGTCACTATAGGGGAGTACTTCCGTGACATGGGGTACGACGTGCTCTTAGTTGCTGACTCAACCTCCAGGTGGGCTGAGGCGATGAGGGAGATCTCTGCAAGGCTTGAGGAGATGCCTGGCGAGGAGGGCTTTCCCGCATACTTAGGGTCGAGGCTCGCCGAGTTCTACGAGCGGGCGGGAAGGGTGAAGTGCCTGGGCGAGGGTGACCGCGTGGGGTCGCTGACCATAGTTGGTGCGGTATCGCCTCCTGGCGCCGACTTCAGTGAGCCAGTCACACAGAACACCCTAAGGTATATTGGTACGTTAATAGCGCTTGACGTATCGCTGGCTAACCGCAGACACTTCCCCGCGGTGAGCTGGTTACTTAGCTACTCACTCTACGTGGAGACCGTCGAGCGTTGGTGGAGGGAGTTATTCCCCCAGTGGAGGAGGCTTAGGGACGAGGCATTAAACATCCTTCAGCGTGAAGCTGAACTCATGGAGATCGTTAGGTTAGTTGGACCCGATGCACTACCCGACAATGATAAGTTACTGCTCGACGCGGCCAGGATGATTAGGGAGGATTTCCTACAGCAAAACGCTTTCCATCCAATAGACAGCTATTGCCCACCGGAGAAGACCGTGCTGATGATGGATGTCATACTCACGTTCTACCACGAGGCGCTAAGAGCATTAAATAACGGTGCACCACTCGAGAAGATTAGGGCGCTACCAGTAAGGGTTAAGATAGCCCGTATGAAGGAGGTACCCTATGATAAGTTCAAGGACACACACGACGCGCTAATCACGGAGATCAAAGACAGCATTAAGGAGTTACTTAAGGAGGTGGGTGGGGGGTGACGGAGCTCTACGTGAAGGAAGTTAGGAAGGCACTAAGCGCTAAGGGGTCATTGCTCTTCGTTAAACCCGTTCCCGGGATCAAGTACAACGAAGTAGCCGAAGTAATTCTAGAGTCAGGTGAGACGAGGTTCGGGCAAGTAATAGACGTGTCACGAGACGTTGCAGTCCTCCAGGTCTTCGGCGGAGTTAGCGAAGTTAACCTGAAGAACGCCCACGTAAGGTTTAAGGGTGAAGTCCTCAGGATACCTGTATCTCTGGACATGCTTGGACGTATCTTCGATGGCCTAGCAAGACCCATTGACGGAGCCCCCCCAATAGTTCCGGAGGATTGGCTAGACATAAATGGTGCCCCTATAAACCCTGCGGTTAGGGAACCGCCCTCCGAATTCATTGAAACTGGCATCTCAGCCATCGACGGCCTATTCTCAGTGGTTAGAGGGCAGAAGCTCCCCATATTCAGCGGGGCCGGCTTACCCCATAACAGGATAGCTGCGCAGATAGTGCGTCAAGCAAGGGTTAAAGGTAAGGGGGAGCGCTTCGCCGTAGTGTTCGCCGCAATAGGCGTAACTTACGAGGAAGCGTACTTCTTTATAGAGAACTTAAGGAAGACGGGGAACATCGAGAACATCGTCGCGTTCATCAACACTGCGGCCTCACCCGTGATCGAAAGAATCGTCATTCCTAGAGTGGCCTTAACCACGGCCGAGTTCCTCGCATGGCGTCACGGCATGCATGTCCTAGTAGTGATGACTGACATGACTAACTACTGTGAAGCGCTACGCGAATTAAGCGCTGCTAGAGAGGAGATACCTGGAAGGAGAGGGTACCCGGGCTACATGTACACGGACCTCGCAACGATCTATGAAAGGGCCGGAAAGATTAAAGGGATGAAAGGCTCGGTGACGCAGATGCCCATACTTACGATGCCTAACGACGACATAACACACCCCATACCCGACCTAACGGGCTACATAACTGAGGGGCAGATAGTGCTCTCAAGGGACCTACACAGGAAGGGCGTTTACCCACCAGTAGACGCGCTCCTCTCACTCTCCAGGCTCATGAAAGACGGCGTGGGCCCCGGCAAGACTAGGGAAGACCACTACCAAGTATTCATGCAGTTAATAGCGGCCTACACGGAGGGCCAGTATCTGAGGGAGCTCTCCGCAATAATAGGTGTTGAGTCACTAAGCGAGCGCGATAAAAGATACCTTGAGTACGCAGAACTATTTGAGAGGAAATTCATAAATCAGGGTGAGTTCGAGCGCAGAACTATTGAGGAGACCCTAGATATCGGTTGGGAACTCCTATCAATGCTACCGGAGGAGGATCTGAAGCTAATCAGCGTTGAGAACATTAGGAAGTATCACCCCAAGTACCGTAGGGTGCTGAAGGGCGGTGAGGCAAGTGTCACAGCAGACGTTAAGGGTAACTAGGCCAACGAAGATAGAGTTAATCAGGTTAAAGAAGCGTGTTAAGGTAGCTAAGAGATTGCATAAGGTGCTGAAGGACCGCCTCATAATACTGACACAGGAACTCATAATGCTGATAAGGGACGCTGTTGAGCTACGTCAGAGGATCTGCGATAAGGTGCAGGAATGCGAGTCACTCCTCATTAAATCAACACCATTCATAGACCCGTCCTTAACGGAATCCTACGCCCGCACCAGGTATGGTAGGGTTGAGGGCGTAGTAGGGTCACGCGTAGTTGCCGGCGTCCGCGTACCGCTAATCGAGGTTAGGAGGGAAGGTAAGCCTAGAGAGAGTCCAGAGTACCCTATACTGCTGACGCTCGCTAGTAGGTGCTTCGAGGAATTACTGGATCTCACAGCTAGGCTGGGTGAGGTGGAGTCCTCCATAACTAGGTTGGGGGCTGAGGTAGCGCGTGTTAAGAGAAGGGTTAACGCATTGGAGAACGTCCTAATACCTAGGATGGAGAACACCATAAAGTTCCTGGAATTTAAGTTTGAGGAGAGGGAACGTGAGGATAAGACTAGGATGAAGAAGGTGAAGCAAATACTCGCGCGAAAGGAGGGGACGGTCTCTGCCTCCGCTTAATGGTGAAGGGTTCGGAAGCGATACTACCGACAAGGTTTTGGAGCGCTTACTGCGTGACGAGCTAAAGGCCGTTAACTACATGCTTCCAAAGAGGAGAAAGAATCTTAGGGAGCTTCTCAACGAGGAATACCCTCACGTCCTACTGCGTGACGGCAGTGCCCACATGTTCAGGCACTCCGAACTCCGGAAGGCCTGCGAGATCCTAGGGAATGAGCTCTGCGGGAACCTCCTCCTACCAATAATCCTCAAGATGAGGGCTGAGCTGAAGGAGATGGTTGCTGAGGTCGAGGATCCTGTCGCCATAAAGCTGATTTGCAGGATCCTCAACATTGACGAACCTGAGAGCCCTCCCCTACGACTATATCCAATACACCTAAGGATCCTCAGGCGGGAGATAGGCACGCTACTCATGTACGCCATTAGCTTCAGACGAACGCCGGGGGAAGAACCCTAACGTGTCATGCTACCTAGTAGCGGTGTTAGGGTCGGTGGTCTAATTAAGGAGGTAGGTGGGGCTCCGGCCGGGACTTGAACCCGGGACCTCGGGGTCCACAGCCCCGCGCGCTACCGATCTGCGCTACCGGAGCCACGTGACCCATTAATTTGTGAGGTGTAACGGGTTAAAATTGGTTTCTGCCTAGGCGCTTATAAGGTCGCTTAGTTCTTCATCATAGGGATGGATGCCTTGGGGATCCGGGAAGTAGGTGTTGAGGTGTTCGTGCCTGACGTGAGCGTGATTACTGACGGGACTCTACGTAGGTTAGTGATTGATGGGAAGCTTCGAGGGAGGCTTGTAATACTTAAGGAGGTAGTGGATTCGTTTGAGGAGCAAGCTAAGGAGGGGCGAGCTGTTGGTCTCATAGGTCTTGAGGAGCTTAGGCTGGTTAGGGCAGCGTGTGAGAGTAAGGGCATTGAGCTCGACGTTGTTGAGGCGTCTGGAAGGAGGAAGTACTCAACGCTTGACTCCCTGACACGTAGCTATTGTTTGGACTCGGGTGCGACACTCATAACTTCATCGAAGACCCAGCAGTTAGCTGCTGAGTCCCTAGGCATTAAGGTGCTTTACGTTCCACCGCCTAGGGCACGCTTAACGCTACTTGAGAGGTTCTTCGATGATTCAACAATGTCAGTGCACTTGAAGGAGGGGGCACCCCCGTACGCTAAGAAGGGGTACCCCGGTCACTGGTCCTTAGTTCAGTTAGGTGAGTCGCCCCTCAGTCGGGAGGAGGTAGAGGCCATAGCTGACGAGATCATAGAGGCTGCCAGAACGACTTCCGAGGCTGTCGTAGAGGTTGAGAGAATGGGCTCAACGATCGTCCAGCTCGGTGACTACAGAATAGTAATTACTAGGCCACCAATGAGTGACGGGTGGGAAATCACCGCGGTACGTCCACTAGCCAAGCCTAGGCTTGAGGACTACAACCTGCCTTCCAAGCTGGTGCGGAGGCTGGAGGAACGCGCCGAAGGCATATTAATAGCTGGCGCGCCGGGGATGGGTAAGACCACCTTCGCGCAGGCGCTCGCCGAGTACTACATGCGTAAGAGGAAGGTTGTGAAGACCATTGAATCACCACGTGACATGAGGTTGCCCCCAGACGTAACTCAGTACTCTAAAGTGTATGCGTCGCCTGACGAGCTACATGACATACTCCTCCTCTCTAGGCCAGACTACACGGTGTTTGACGAGATGAGAACCGATGACGACTTCAGACTCTACGTTGATTTAAGGTTAGCCGGCATAGGCATGATTGGCGTAGTACACGCAACTACGCCCATAGACGCGGTTCAAAGGTTCCTGCGTAGAGTCGACTTAGGCATGATACCGTCCATAATCGACACCGTCATATTTATCGAGGAGGGTGAGGTGCGGAAGGTGTATGAGTTAAACATGACTGTGAAGCTACCCACAGGCTTAAGGGAGGCTGAGTTAGCGAGACCCGTGGTGGAGGTGAAGGACTTCCTCACAGGTCAGCTAGAGTACGAGATATACACCTTCGGCGAGCAGACGATAGTGGTTCCTGTCAGAGGGCTTGGGGTCGCCGGGTTGGAGAGCAGGTTACGCAGAATACTCCACAACATCGTGCCGACAGCCGAGATACGTGTAGAGGGCAGTAACGTCACAATACTCGTTCCCAGGGAGGATCTCAGGTCACTCAAGAGACTGAGGAGGAAATTAAGGAAGATTGAGAGTGAGTACGGCATAACAATATCGCTGAAGTTAATATAGAGTGAAGCCTAATCGAGGTAGTCCCTGCGATGCTCCACGAAGCTCGAGGGTATGTGAGGACCCTAACCTACCTATCCAGCGATAGCCTAGATGTGCCGCCGCGATCTAAAGCAGCAATACGTGAGAAGAGGGTGGTAAGGGTGAATGTTGGGGGCAGGAGCTTCACCCTCTTTAAGGGTAGGGATCGCGATTACTTCATCGTGAGGAGGTACTTCTGCACGTGTAAGGACTTCGAGTTCAACGTCGTGTTACGCCGGAAGAGGCCCGCCTGCTATCACCTCGTGGCAACCGAAGTTGCTGAGAGGGAAGGTACCGTTAGAGAGCTTCGATTGAGTGCTGATGAATTCTACGATATAATATATGAGCTCATCCTCGACGGCAAATCCAACACTTTACGTAAGTTACTCCTCAAGTAGCGCTAACTTAATTACGGGCCCACGTATCCCCTAACACGGTGATTTGATGGGTAGGCGCAGAAGGAAACGCTATAAGAAGATAGGTCAGCAGAGACGCCGACTACCTAAGGTGTTTCAATGCCCCGCCTGCGGACTGCCTAACCTAGTTATCGACGTTGATGAATACACCGTTAACGAGGAGGATGAGACCTTAACTAGGAAAAGGGCCGTAATTAAGTGCCTCAACCCCTCATGCGGGCTACGCGCAACCATGGAGGACATACCCCCAATACTTGACGCTGTGGACATTTACTCGAAGTTCCTGGATAAGTTCACCTCCGGCGAGATTGAGGTGACTTATGAGACTCCCGAGGAGGAAAGCGTTGAGGGAGGCACGGAGTAACTGGTCATCAGTGCATGACTACATCATCAACAAGATAGCTGAGGAAGGCACGCTACACTTCACGCTAATAGATCCTGACAAGGCTTACGGGGAAGCGTTAAAGAACTTGCGTAAGCTGGGTAAGTCCATGGTCGAGGCAGGAACGGACGCGTTCCTCATCGGCGGATCCGTAGGGGTCTCAGAAAGATTCGTAGATGCCGTGGTTCAGGAACTTAAGGGCTTGGGGGTCCCGATCATACTGTTCCCGGGGAACATCACCGGCATATCCAAGCTCGCTGACGCCATACTATTCCTCTCACTCCTAAACTCAGACGACCCATACTTCATCGTAGGCGCGCAGGTACTCGGAGCACCAATAATAGAAAGATACGGACTAGAAGCCCTACCCACAGCCTACATAATAGTCGGGTACGGTGGCGCGGCAGGGTACGTTGGGAGAGCGAGGCCAATACCCTACGACAGACCCGAAATAGGGGCAGCATACGTACTAGCAGCCAGGATGATGGGGATGAAATACGCATACCTCGAAGCAGGATCAGGAGCACCGGAACCGATACCGCCAGCCTTCATAAGACACGCAGCCAAAGTAAAGAAGAACCTAACACTCATAGTCGGAGGAGGGATAAGGTCACCCGAGAAAGCCAAAGCCGCCGCGAAAGCAGGCGCGGACATAATAGTGACCGGAACAATAGTGGAGAAAGACCCTGAAAAATGCGTGGAAATCATAAAATCAATAAAGAGAAAATAACTAGAACTTATAAGCCCCACCCCAAACAAAAATCATGGCGCGGCGGTCGTCTAGCCTGGTCTAGGACGCCGGCCCCCCAAGCCGGAGATCCCGGGTTCAAATCCCGGCCGCCGCACCACTCCTACATCAACTGATGTTCTACATTCATATCAGCTCATGTACCTCCTTGCATATCGGGAGAGCACCTTTCATATCACCATTTTCCACCTTTCATATCAGCATAAATATTCGATTCTGATACTACTCTACTGAGGTCAGGAGTTCAATAGAACTATCGAGGAACTCCAATATATGCTCGTGCTGACTAACCGACGTGATATACCATACTATTTTAAACGATGTAATTAGAGTGGATACAGGTTTGATGCAATATGTTGGTCGAGATCAAGAAATTGATAGATAACTACGTGGAGTGTTGGATGAAGGGTGAAAGCAGGATTAAAGCAGATAGTAAGAGTAATTATGTGGCTATCAATACCACTTCTTGCGAGTCAAAGTACCTAATAGTTCAACATTATAATATTCATGATATTCCGCTTGAGATATTGAGGGAGTTACCTGTACTACTTGTAAAAACACATAAGGCTCAGAATGTTAATCATGACCACAAGTATTTATGGGCTTGGACTATACAATTGGTTAATGAACTAAAAGATGAACTTGCGTTCTTGAAACGGGATGTGGAGCTTCTTAATCAAATGAACCTTGTATTTCGTGTAAACCTCCTACCCATTGCTCAAATCACGTCTATTTTTCCTGAACTTAGTGATGTTTTTGCAAAGGATTTCATAGTATCTGCTCACTTAGCCTTCCCACTCCTAGAGAGGATGTTGAAGACTATGTGTGAGGATCATGTAGATGTGGATGGCACTGTTCGTAAGCAGTTCGAGGTTCCGCTAGGAAATAGAGTTATAAAATATGGAAAGGATCGTAAGAGAATAAATCGTGTTGGCCACTTACTTTACTTATTCTACAAGGAGTATGCTTCGACAGATCTTAGGAAGAATTTGGAGAAGTTCTGTAATTTGTGTAGAGGAGTGTATGGAGTTGATAAGGGTGCATATATGTTCAAGTTCATTGATGAATGGAGAAACATCCTCATACATGGAGAGAGATTCTGGCCTACAATGAATGCAACTATAATAAACTTGGTCACACTTATACTCCTACATGAAGTACCTTATGATAAGTACTTTAAGGCTAGAGAGCGCATACTGAGAAGCATAGAGTTCTGGAACAGTGAGGGTATAAGAACACCTTGGATATTCTATCCACCAAAGCTCTAATAGTCTACGTAATAAGAAGCTTAGCTATTTGTTGCTAATCTTTATTTTAAGATTCCTTAAGGATACTAGTTAAGAGGTCTTAAGTCTCCGAAGCTTATGAACACTTAGGAGGGCGGAAAGGTATTAGCAGGGTTCTCGTATCTAGAGAGCGCTAGTATTAATATCTAGGTTTACATATAGTTTCTTGGATGTGATTGTGATGAAGAATGTTGTTAAGAGGAGGATACCAGTAACTGCCATCAGTACTGATGAAGTAGCTGGGCTACTACGTAAGCTTAATCTATACGACGATGTTGTTAGTGGTAAGGCTAAGTGCTTCATCTGTGGGAGAAAGATAACTTTGGATAACATAGGTGGGATCCTCATGGTTGATGGGAAACCCGTTCTAGTATGTGATAAACCTAGCTGTATAGTTAGAGTAGCACTCTTGTCCAAGGAGAAACAGCAAGTAGCTGTAGCTAGTAGGTAGGGGTTTAGACCCCTAGAGAGGAGCCGTAGAGAATGACTGAAGCTGTTAGCCAACTGATAGAGCTTTGGAGAAACATATGGAGTTTCCTTGGACCAATCTCTTTCATTCTTCTAGTAATCCTATTTCTCTACATACAGAAACCCGAGAGGTTTGAAAGAATAGCTATTCACATATCTTGGACATTGTCGTGGGCTAGTAAACGGTTTGAGAAGAGCGCTATAAGCAGGGAGGTTAGACATCTAATAGAGAGCGGCTTCACCAAGAACTTCGCTGTTGAGGAGGTTCCAGAGATAGTTGTTGAGTGGGGTGATGAAGATAGAGCAGTTATGAATCTAAAAGCGGGTAGACTCGTTATAGTATTGAAGAGTGGTAGGAGGAATCGATACGAGAACATCGCTAGAGCGCTGGTAACAGCGATACCGGATCTATTAGCACCAGAGATGAAAGCGGTGTACGATAGCAAGCTCCTCAACTGTTTATCAGCTCACGTAGCTAGGAGTATCGCTAAGGAGTATCAGCCCATTGTCACGGCCATCAACGAAGTCATAGACACATTAACAGAAAGCGACGAGAACCTCCGCAAACTTACATCGATGATCGTCGAGATAGACGATAGATCACTACTCTCCAGAATCCTAATACCGGAGATGGTCGAGGTGGCTAAGCTACGGTACCCACACCGAGATCCATCAATAGACAATGAAGTTCTTGAACTAATCAAAATGCTGTATAAGCTTGCTAGAGGCGAAGAAATTGAGGAACCAGTTATATACGGTAAGTACATAAGGATAGCATTTGTTCTAGTAGCACGCCCCGAGAAGATCGAGGCTATGCTAGAACCTCATATATGCTACGTAAAACATGTGTTGGAGAAGTACCGCGGTATCAGAAACATCTACATCCTTGCAGCAGGGAAGAACGTAGTAGCTGCAAGAGCCTTAAGGATACTCCTAGAAAACGAGCTTAAAGCAATGAATATAAAGCCCATTACAGTAGAGCATGTGTATGAAGGTAGGTATAGAGATACTCCTAGAATGAAACTTTACGTAGGCAGAATAAGGATAGAGTGAGCACTAGTAGATTAGGATAGGTACCATAACCTTTCATATCAGACATTAGGTAATAGCCTCTATAACTATCCTCGTTGACTATCACCTCAGAAGACCTTTCATATCAAGCGATATGAATACATGCATATCTTTCTGATCCCCCAAGCCGGAGATCCCGGGTTCAAATCCCGGCCGCCGCACCAAGAAGTTTCATGAAGCCTTCTTTGCAAGCACAAAAGAACTTGTACCGGAGACTTTGAAGAACACTGGCTAATTCCTCGATCATCGAGATTACGTCTATAAAAACCTTTAGCAGTTTTATGACGCTAAATGTCATTAAAGATTAACATCCAAAAAAAGCTTATGCCTGATAATTATTGCAACGGGAAGTCCTCTAACCTAGCTTCCCCCTGAGAGTAATGCTTATCAGCTTAAATAAATGTAAGGTTAGGTTACTACATCATGGCGGACTTAGAGTAACGTACCAAACATGCTCGTGGCCATGTATTTCTTTTAGACTCCACCAGCAGTAGAATAGGAAGCACTCTTTCACATCCTCATAGTACGTAGCGCCTACATGATTCTCCACTTTAATGGCGGTAGAAGATGTCGCCACATACATGGCCGCTGACCCAGCTTTCCATGCACTATCGTACACGATGCTACAGGGCTTGTAGACCCACAATGTCTTCGGGTACGTACCCTTAGGCTCCACGGAAAGACTGTAGAAATTCCCGCTAACCGTGTACGATATACCTATGTTCACGGTAGGACCATCTGGACTCATACTTGCAGATGCGCTTACGCCGCCGCTCCACGAATTAACACAGCCAAGGGGATTACCGGGATTAATATCATACACTGAAAGAGAACCGCTTAAGTCTTTGAAGGTAGCCTTAAAATCATGCACATACCATTTCTCATCATTACTGCTTGGTGCTGCATCTGGAATGATTCTTACGTAAACTGCCCAGTAATATCTTGGACTACCAGAGACGTATCCCTTCGCATAATACCATTCGACAGTATGGCTCAGTACGTTACCGTCACCGTAAACGTGCGTCCTGACCCACTGCTGGTAGAGCTCCATATTCCTAATTCCTAACACTAACCTCTGCGTATGCAACTTGTTGAGGAGCAATCATTAATAAGATGAGGAGCAATAATAATAGGCAAAGCACCCATAACTACATGGCTCCTCATCTGCTCTAACACCCCTCTCTACCCAACGCCTCCCAGAGGCTCTTTATAAACCACTTTTGTACATAAACAGAACTAATTCTAATGTCATTATCACTGCTTAGAACGTAGATTACGGGGGCATCATGTCTTTTGCCAACAAGCCTAATTATGAACACATATATCTTCTCACCTGACGAACACGTCCTTATTATGCCCTTATTACCAGGCTTTACGACAGTCGTACATGCTCTTTCATTTAGACCGCTCACAACATTCTTTAGTACTACCTGGTTTTTTATTATCTTACTTAAGTATTCCGCTAAGTGCCTAGGATCCGTACCTGCCTTCGATACGAACGCTATGGTCTTCCCACTATTAAGAAGACTTTTACCCAATTTTACGATAACATCCTTCTCTTTAACGCTGTAGCTACTATCAAGCCCTACTATAAGGGCATCTACATGACTTAGGGAGATAGTGTCCCAGCTCCTTGGATGCGATGATATGTTAAACCCATTGAGCCTTAACGCGGACACTAGGTTATTGCTAAGACCAACCACAAGCACCTTAAAATGAGTAAGTGCCGCATCATGATAGCCGGAGTCTTTCAACTTATCTGGTGGCGCCGTATAGCTTATGTTGGTTTTACTCGCTGTAAACATAGATACCAAAAGTAAAGGCGTGAGCACGAATACTAATGCGAGTACTACCACTTTCCGCATAGAATCCCCGTTTCTCATAATTGGTATAAATGTATATATATTGACTCCCTAAATATCAGAGTAGTATCTGATTCCGGTGATGACTTAGGGCTAAAAGGAACATCTGATGAGGCTTTCCACCTCCCTAAACCAGAGGTTCCGAGTTCAGATCCCCGATAGTTAAGATAGTGCTGTACAATCCTATAGGCGATAAAAACGTTGAGGTAGAACCGTAATTGATTCAGGTTTTCAGGGAGGAGCGCTACTGCTTTAAACATGCGTTAGCCTAGGACTTCACTTGCTTGGAAGGACTAAGTTTGAAGGACTAAAGAGTGATTTAGTCAAACAGCTACTGGCAATATGCGTGGTAAACTTCCAATCATTTGAGTGCCGCATCAATTTCGAAGATTTATTGTGTTTTAAGTTGAATGACGTTATGTCCTTGAGGGGATGCGCTACAGCGCCTTAATGTGAGGTTAGGGTCGCGAAGATATTTTGTGTGCTCCATGATGTTTTGTTATGGTTTTATTAGCATAACGACTATTGTTGTGAGCATTATCGCTAGTGCGAGTGCTGCTAGTGTGAATGTTTTTAGGTCGTGCTTGATTGCATGTATGGCGGCTATCGCTGTTAGTGACGTTATGGGTGTTGCTATTATTATTCCTAGTCCGTAATATGTTAGTGGTTTGAGTGTGGGTTTTATTGTTGTTAGTACTTCCCCTAGTATCGCTATTATTAGTCCAGTGATTGTGCCGTATCTTAGGATTAGTGATGGTGTTTCGTACTTCATGGTTCCCCGCCTATTATGGGGTTATCGATGTGAGTAGTCTTAGTGATGCGTACAGTAGTACCGCGCCGAACACTATCCTCACGTATTTTGGCTTTGTTTTCTTTAGGCACTTCGCACCGAGGATGGCGCCGGGTATTATGCCTACGGAGAGCAACGTCGCTGTTAGGGGATCCGTGAGGTTCTTCGTTAGGTAGACTATCTCTCCACTAGCTGCTGTGAGGCCAACCATGAAGGAGCTTGTCGCCACTGCCGTCTTTATTGGGAGCTTCATAATGTATGTCATTATGGGTACCTTAATCACGCCCCCACCTATCCCGAAGACTCCGGAGGCTAGTCCCGCCATGAATGAGAGGGTAGAACCCACCGCTTTGCGGAGAGCCGTTACGCTCCCGGGAACCTCTACGCCTCCCTTTCTTTCGTGAAGCGCCTTCCATATAGTCTCAGCTGATATATACAGGAATAGGGCCCCAAGGGCTATCTTAAGGACATTTGCTGGTAGCGTTAGTGTTATGTAAGCACCTGTTATCGCCCCCAACGCCGTGAGGGGTTCCAGCAGTAGCGCCGTGCCCATGTCCACTAGTCCGCGTCTAAGGTACTCGCTGGAGGCTGAGGATGACGTGACAACTATACACATAAGGCTGGTCGCTATCGCGACTTTAACGTTGTAACCGAGGGCTAGGACAAGGAACGGTACTAGTAAGCTCCCCCCACCTATCCCAGCAATGGCTGAGATAAACCCTATTCCGAACGCGCCGATCACTATTAGTACCGGTATCATTTCATGCGCCTTACTCCTACTATTGATGACCTGCCTTAATATCCTAATTAAGTGGTGCTGGCGACGTTCCCTACAACATCATGCGTGATTCCCGGCTCACACAGCACTTGGCGGAACCTTGAATATGTACATCCTCCCCTCCACTTTAGGTAAGCTCATTATGTGTTCCAGTGCTTCCTTACCGTTTAGTACCCTATCCTGGAGGTCTGCTCTGACCCCCGTCAATACTCCCTTCTCTATGAGGAATTTCATGTTGATCTTCCCGTCCGAGGACCTGATGTTTATGTACAGCACGTCTTCTTTGAGGTCACTATACTTCCTGCTGACCTGATTCAGTACTTCCTCACCGCTTAGGCTGACCTTTGTAGTGTCGATTAGCTCGGATTTAAGCAGGATCATACCTAGTACCAACTCGTCGCCCAGCTTGTCAGGATTCGCTATAATATTAACCCGTGTTGGTACTTTAGCAGGCTTAGGTGCCGGTACCTCCTCCCTCTCCTCCACTTTCTTTGGGGCTTCCTCGTACCCGCGTATCTCCTCAGGCCGTGGTTTGACTTCACGTTCGGCTGGTTGTGGGGGCTGCTTGGGCTGAGGTGCTGGCGCTTTAACTTCGGGCTTCTTAACCCCCTCAACTTTTTCCCTGGGTTTCTCTAGGATCTTCTTTCTTTCCTTATATACCTCAGCAATCATTGGTAACTGAAACATTACCTTATTTTTAGTATCATCGATGAACGCAGCTATTCCTGGGGCAAGTATTCGTTCCCTGAAGAATCCTGCCTTAACCGTGACTTTCCCGCTTATTATTGTTCCCGCACCACGCCTCTCAACGTTTATCACTATTGTGAGCGTTATGGGGCCTGTTCCCTCGATTACTATTCGGTTCCTCTCCCTCCTTAGCCGTAGCCTTAACCTGTAAGTGGAGCCGGAGATCCTGAGCGTAACGTAGGCTTCATTATCGCTGATCAATTCCATTGACTCGTAAATAGACCACATCGGTATGCTGAGTTCGAGGTCGGATAAAATTTCAAGGACGTCTTCAGGGGGGACTACTGTGACTACCTCGAATGACCTCTCTATCACCATTAATCATCACAGCCCCTGTATATTTTGAGGCAAACAGCTTAAAAATATGGATGCAATTCGAACAGTTAATATTCACAATTAACTCAAAATCCATTCTAAAATGCTACATTATGAGAAAAACATCAGAAGAATATTCAATGCGAGCACCACACAACGTAAGACAATATTTTTACCTTGGGAGAACCATAACAGGGGAACGCGTCTGAGCATCGTGGGCCTAGCCAGCAAGTTACGTGATATCATATGTGCGGACATTAACAAGCGAGGGGTGGTAGGTGACCTCTGTGAAGCCGTCACCAGCAAGTACGGTGTTAACCCGCTCCTACTGGTATGCGAAACTCTCGCAGACATCATACAGAGCCGTAGGGCTGACGTGATCTTCATTTCATTCGGTTTCGCCACACCTCCGAAGTACGTGCAGGAAACGGATGGGGTTACTGGGGCAGTATTCCTTGCCAGGGCTTTGAAGAGGCTTGGCGTAGCTACTGCCTTGATAATTGACGAACGGACAGACTTAATCCGCGTAACTGGGGAGTCTTTAAGAGCGGCTGGTTTAAAACCCGCATTCACAGGAGGATGCTCTCTTAGCGTGCGCAGTCTACGTAATGCGTGGATCCCCGTGCTTACCCTGAGGACGGCGTACCCCCTAACTAGGGGTGACCTTACAGAAATATTCAGTGACCTGCCACCTTCAGCAATAGTGTTTGTGGAGAAGGCTGGACACAACTACTTGGGGGTGTATCACTCCATGAAAGGGATCGACGTCTCACAACATCACTCGCACGTCGAGGAAGTCATGAATGTCGCCAGAACCTACGACGCCATCACGATATCTGTTGGTGATGGAGGAAATGAGGTTGGTATGGGCGTTATTGAGGATACCGTTAGGAGGGTAGTGCCTTACGGCAACGCTTGCAGATGTCCCTGCAGGGGCGGCATAGCCGCGAGTTCCACTGTTGATTACCTAGTAACGTCAGTGATTTCGAACGTAGGTGCTTACGCCATGGAGTTACTCCTACTTAAGTTGCTCGGTAAGTTAAATTACGCGCATTCGGTCAGCGATGAGATACTGTGCTTGAAGTCCGCAGTATCTAGTGGGGCTGTAGACGGCGTTACCGGCGCGCCCAAGGTTATGGTTGACGGGCTACCGCGGAGTGCTTATGAGGAGTTACTTTACAGAGTACTTAATGCGGTGGTCTAGCTGTCCCCCATCCCTGAGAGGTTTCGGATGAACTCCTCAGCATGAGGAGCTACTGAGTTGAGCTCCCTCTCCAGCTCCTGGATCGCTGACGGGCTTGGCTTCCTGAAAGGATTCTTAATAACCTTCACAGAGTACTCACAGCATGATCGAGGCATTACCTGCATGACCACGTCACTCATTTCCGCGAGGAGTCCCGCCTCCCTAATGTCGCCTCCGCGGGTTCCGAATAGCCTAAAGGTTACTATTCCATTGGATCTGTCTATCGATACGAACGCGTAATTCATTTGATTGAATAGCTCCACATTCTGCCACAGTACGTCCCTCTCGACAGCCACATCCAACACCAACACTATGTCAGGGTCATATTCCTCACTCACTACTAAGGTTCTACCCATGAGCTCCGTAACCGACATCGTGAATAGGTCTTGAACATGTACCTTCACATACTTACTAAAGTCCTTCTTGGAGCAGTCCTCGCCAAGCGCCCTCAACGCGGAGTATATGTATGCGTTGATGAGCTCGGCCGAGGATGAGCTCGTCACTAACAGCAATTTCAGTTTATCCCTAACCGCCCTACGCGCAACTACGGTTGCGAACCTCAACGAAACACCGGATCCCACGGGATACGTCACTAGTACCTGCTCACCCCTGAATATCGGGCCTATCACCCTGCTTAGGGGGTCACCATCAAGTATCGTTAGCTTGGATCGAACCTTATGTTTAGGGCTCCATGTATGCGGGGGCTTCACTACCTTTATCCCTACCCCCTCCACAATGGCGAATGGGAACTCACTTACCCTTACGCTCCTTCCCCTGAACTTCCTTACCTCAAGCCTCCGCGTGGGTCTCCCGCGTTCGCTAAGCAGCTTTGCCACTAACACCACGTCAGCAACGAACTCTATGCCGCCTAAGTCAACGCGTTCCTTGCCGTAGGGTAGGTCACCTATTAATATCATGGTCTTACGGAGTTCAGAGACTACCTTATATATTCCGGCATGTAGGAAGGATCGACGGGACGGGTCGTCCTTGAGGTACCAGAGTATCGGTGTTACACTGTCTATCACTACTAAGTCTGGATCCTCCTCCGTAACGGTGCGGGTAAGTATATCAACGAACACATCACACGCCATTTCTCCTGAGAATGTCGGTAGTTCAATAAACTTCAGCAACCCCTTACTCTCGAAGTCCTTAAGCCTCAAACCTAGGTTCTCCATGTACGTGAAGTACTTCTCCTTAGTTTCGGACGTGCTGAAGTAGACCACTTTAATACCAAGCCTGCCTATGTTGCAGGATACCATCTTGGAGGCAAGCGTTGTCTTGCCGGCGCCGGGGTGTCCCAAGAGCACTATTAAGGTTCCCGGCCGTATTTCCCCTAACTCGTCGTCTAAGCCTGGTATGCACCATCTTAGTGCTTTACTCATACTAATACCCATCACCCGGTACGGGAATCCGTTTACTGAGGTTAACCTTTATTTAAAAATTTTTAACCGAGTACTTCCCCGATCCGGTAATGAGGGTTTTATTAATTTCCTTACCCGCCGAAGGCTCTATCACCGGCATCGCCTAGTCCAGGCACTATGTAGCCCTTATCGTTTAGTTTAGGATCTATTGACGCCGTATACATCACCGCGTCTATCCCCAGCTCATCACACACTTCAGATAGCCTTTCTATGGCGTGGGGAGTCGCTATAACCGACACTATAGCGTACCTCCTTGCCTTCCCTTTCTCGACGACCTTCCTCAGTATGGTCTCCATTGTTGAGCCCGTGGCGACCATCGGGTCAACCAGTATTACTGTATCATCGCTACTTATGTTGGGTATTCTCGCGTAGGATACCTCAACGTCGAATCGTCCGTTAGGCGTCATGCCTTTCTCCTCAACCCTTCTAGCGGATATTATTCCTTGCCTTGCTTGAGGGAATATCTTAATGAGGCCCTCAACCATGGGCCATGCGGCGCGTAGCACCGTTATTATCACTACCTTATCGACACCCTTTATCTTCAGTCCCTTCGCCTTAACCCCTAAGGGGGTCTCAACGTAAACCTCCTCGGTTTCGAAGTCCTTTATCATTTCCAACCCGAAGGCCCTGCCCATTCTGACAAGCGATTTTCTGAATTCTATCTGTTTTGTGTCCTTATTTCTTAGTACGGTGAGTATTGCTTGAATGTAAGGATGATCCAGAACCTTAACCTTCAAACCCATGTCACCCTCCCAGGTGCTCTCCCCCAGAAACTAAATATGCCATTACCTCTATAATATCCCTCAACGAAACCATCCCTACGGGCACACCGTCCCTCACTACGGGAAGGTGCCTTATCTTAGCCTCCCGCATCTTACGGACAGCATCTATGAGTGGTTCATCTGGGTCTATCGTTATAGGGTTCTCCGTCATTATTGTGTAGACGGGTATTCCCTTACCTACCTTGTTCTTAGCTATGGCGTAAATCATGTCCCGCTCCGTCACTATCCCCTCGATCCTCCCCTCATCATTCACTATCACGACACTACCTATCCTGTTATCGAACATTAGCTTAGCCACGTCCTCTATGGGGACCTCCTTAGTTGCCGTTACTACGGGTGCAGTCATGATATCCTTTACCCTAATAACTAACTTGCGGGCGGGTTTCTCGACCGTCTAAGGTCACCACGTAATGATAGAGTAGGTGGAAATATTGCTTACGTGGTCATCAACTAATCTTGAAGTGATGGTGACTGCGTCACCACCTTAGCAGGTATCCCGCGAACCTCGAAAAACTTCTTCACTGCTACTAAGTCACTATCCCCTAATTTCTTGGAGAGCCTCACCTTAATTACCATCCCCCTGTTTAACGGCCCTGGCCCGCCCTCGTAGAAGAACGCTATCCTCCTTTCACGTGTTTCTAGTAACTCGCTTAATTGCTTGGTCAGTAGTTCGGCGGTAATGTGTGTGGCTATTCCCTCGATCGTTATTTCGTTTCTTCGAATAATGACCTTCAATTTCCTTCACATCCATATAGTATTAACTGCTCCTCAATTGCTTTAAGTTAAAAACGTGTGCTTAGAACGGTGTTTTACCTGCTTTCTTTAGGGCCATGTAGACTTTCTCCGGTGTTAGCGGTATGCTGTGGAACCTTAACCCGGTTGCGTGGCTAACAGCGTTCACTATTGCTGGCGCTATGCCGTTAATTGATGGTTCACCTAAGCCCTTAGCTCCGAAGGGTCCTCTCCTGTATTTTGCCTCGATAAATATCGGTATTATCTCGTCAGGCACGTCATGTATAGTTGGTATGTAGTATGTTGACAGGTTCGCGTTCATTACGTACGCGTCCTTGCTGTGCACTACCTCCTCCATTAACGCATAGCCTAGGCCCTGTATCGCGCCGCCTTCAGCATGGAGCTCGACGCCAACCCTGTTTATCACCTTCCCTATATCATATGCTGTCACCATTCTGTCGACCTTAACGCCACCGGTCTCCAAGTCAACTGTTACTTCAGCGATTATTGCTCCGAACGTGTAGGTTATGTACGGGGCTCCCTGACCTGTTTCCTCATCCCACTCCGCCGGCGGGGCCCTGAAGTAGCCGAACTCTTGGAGCGGTATTCCTAGCCAGAAGCTCTGCTCCACCACGTCGCTCCACGACACTTTCTTCTCTGGATCTGACCTGCAGTACACGTCAGGCGCCCTTATCTCCACGTCGTCCGGGTCGCAGCCGAGGAGTGTGGAGGCTACTTTGTTTAGTCTCTGCCTGAGCTTGTACGCCGCATTCACTACTGCCGCGCCGCCCATCACGGTACTTCTTGACGCTACTGTCGGGCCTGAGTCAGGGGTTGCTGCTGTGTCCGGTTGCTCAACCCTGAAGTATGAGGGCGGCACACCCAGGATTTCTGACGCTATTAGGACCATACCCCACTGCGATCCTTGACCCATGTCTATTAAGCCTACCCTGAACGTTATTGAGCCGTCCCTGTTTATTATTAGGGTGGCTGAGGAGTAGTCGGCTCCCTCAACACCTATTGAGTTACCGTGCCATAGTAGCGTGATACCTATACCCTTCCTTAGTGTTCCCGACTGCTTGCTGAATAACTTTCTCTTCTCATACCATTTAGAGGCTTTAACAGCCTTCACTATGGCTTCCTCCAGCCCAACGCCGTGATCCTTCGTGAGGAGTTGCCCATGCACCGTCCTGTCACCTTCCCTGAGTATATTCTTTAGCCTAAGATCCACAGGGTCCATCCCTAGCTCCTCCGCTAGGGCATCCATCTGTGACTCCACAGCAAACGTTACTTGCGGACACCCGAAACCCCTGAAGGCCCCTGCGTAAACGTTATTCGTATATACTGAGAGCGTATCTATCCTAGCTGCCTTAACCTTGTAGGGCCCAGTTGCGTGAACCGTTGCCCTCCATGCTACGAACGGGCCTAGAGACGCGTAGGCCCCAGTATCGAGTACTATGTTAGCCTCCACAGCCAGTAACGTCCCGTCCCGCTTAGCCGCGTGCCTATACCATGCCCTCATCGGGTGACGCTTGCTGTGACCGATTATTGACTCCTCTCTACTGTGTATTACCACCGCCGGCCTACCTGTCATTAATGCTGCTAGGGCTGCCTTCGCGCCTAGCTCGTTAACTACGTCCTCCTTACCGCCGAACCCTCCTCCGACCGCAGGCACTATCACCCTAACCTTATTTTGAGTTATTCCCAGCACCTTAGCAACGGCCTTCCTGACATCGAAGGGGCACTGAGTGGTTGCTACTATGGTTACTCCTCCGTCAGCCTCCGGTAACGCTATGGCGGCTTCCGGCTCCATGTATGCGTGCTCCTGGAAGGGGGTGCTGTACTCTCCCTCAACAACCACGTCAGCCTCGTTGAATGCCTTCTTAACGTCGCCCTTCCTTATTTTGAAGTGCGCGACTACGTCACTACCTCTCTCCTCGTGGATTAGCGGGTGCTCCTTCTCCTTAAGCGTCCTCAGGTCAACCACTTGAAGCGGATCCGTTATTACGGGTAGTTTCTCATAGTCTACCTTAATTAGCTCGCCGGCCTCCCTAGCTACGTTGGGATCCTCCGCAACTATGAGGGCTATTATGTCGCCTACGTACCTTACCTTATCCCTGGCAAGTAAGGGCTGATCCGGTATTACATAACCCACGTCATTGACTCCAGGTACGTCCTTAGCTGTTATTACGCGTAGGACTCCAGGATACCTCTTAGCCTCACTAACATCTATTGACTTTATCCTCGCGTGGGCGTACTTTGTCCTGACGCTGTAGACGAATACTGCGTTCCTGTAGTACTTGGCGAAGTCAGCCGTGAACAGCATCCTCCCCTTGACCTTCTCGACGGCGTCCCAGCGCTGT
>Ga0256833_1000644_pt1 | contig 26880 bp, 22 predicted proteins | sample 356284metaG_FD_190535 | JGI IMG/M metagenome (GOLD analysis project Ga0256833, IMG submission 190535) | Hydrothermal vent microbial communities from Mid Atlantic Ridge, Atlantic Ocean - 356-284 | ecosystem: Environmental > Aquatic > Marine > Hydrothermal vents | place: Atlantic Ocean: Mid... | reverse complement strand
AATTGAAGAAGAAACCCTGACGCCCTGGAATTCATGATTTACAGAAGCTGTCTCAACAAGGTAGAAATAGTTGTGAAAGACGAGAGAGAATCGGGACTGAGGAAAATTCTTAACTTTGGACACACAATAGGTCATGCAATTGAAGTTACAAATGACTTTATGGTAAAACATGGAACGGCCGTGGCAACTGGAATGATTATTGAATCAATAATATCCTGGAAACTGGGCCTTATTGATAGAGAGACAGTAGAGGAAATTGGAAAAACGATAAAAAATCTTGTCCTCTCTCACATTCGCAGGACTCCTTTGATTTATCCAGAAAAGATTATCAGAGCAGTCAGATATGATAAAAAAGTCAGAGGCGGAAAACCTGAGTATGTTCTTCTCAGGGAAATTGGTAAAGTTATAGAAGATATCACCATTCCAGTTGAAGATCAGATTATTCTTGAGTCCATCAACCATTTCCTTGAAGGATGGATCTGAAAAAAACTGTAGATGCAATAAGCCGGGAATTAGAAGAAAAACAACCTGTTGTACTCATGTACAGCGGTGGGGTGGAAAGCAGTTTTCTTCTTAAAATTCTTCTGGAAAACACCATTGACTTTCAGATAGTTACAATAGACAACGGTCTTATACCATCGTATCAAATTGATTTCATTAAGCAATCCTTACAAAAGTCAGGTGCAGAAGCAGTGATACTCTCCTTTGACTTTAAAGAAATCTACGCTATGAAAAAAAACCTGCCTTCCCGATGTTACTTCTGCAAAAGGAAAATGTTATCTCTTGCAAGGGAAAATTTTCCAAATCACACCATCATTGAGGGAAGCAGTTGCTACGAAGAAGGAGAGAGACCGGGAGAAATGGCACTTACCGAAATGGAGATATTTTCTCCGCTTAAAAAATACTGTGTTGATAGAACTCATATAATCAAATTCCTCAAAAAATCCGCCTTTCCTTTTATGGAGAACAATACCTGCCTTGCCACACGCTTTCCCTTATTCTCTGAACCTGATGTAGAAAAGATAAAACTTATTGACAGAATTGAATCAAAAATCTTCCATGCAACTGGAAATCCTTCACGATTGAGATTATCACGTGATGGAAATCTCACTCTCGAAATAAAGGAAGAAGACCTGGTTAAGCTACCCGGAATTCTGGAAAGTAACATTCTTGAGAAAATTAAGATAAAATTGAGAAAATTCTAAAAACCTGTGTGACCAAAACCCCCGTCTCCCCTTTCTGTGGAAGGTAGTTCTTCAACCTCTTCCCATTCTATCCTGCACACGGGCACGAGGACCATCTGCGCGATTCTATCTCCAGGGCGAATAACAAAGTCTTTCTCTCCCAGATTTATAATTATGACCTTTATTTCACCCCTGTAATCAGAATCAATTGTTCCTGGAGTATTGGGAAGTGTAACCCCATAACGAAAAGCCAGTCCACTGCGTGGTCTGAGTTGAATCTCATACCCGGGAGGTATTGCCACAGCAATACCTGTTGGAATAAGAGCTATTTTTCCAGGCTTAACGGTAACTTCCTCCTCCGGCAGAGCATGAAGATCCATTCCACTTGAAAATTTTGTCATGTAGCGGGGGAGAAGATTGAGCTTCCTCACCCTGTCATCAAGGATTTTGATCTTTACAGGTACAGTTTCCAACTTCACTTATCAGAAGAGTTCTGAATCTCTTTGAGTGCTTCTTTTCTGCTTAATCTTGGTCTTCCAAGTTCATCAAGTTCTATCACCTTTACCGGCACCACATCTCCCACATTCACCACATCCTCAACTCTGTTAACTTTTCTGTTTTCCAGTTGTGAAATGTGAAGCAACCCTTCCACACCAGGTAATATTTCTACAAAGGCACCATAGGGAGCAATTCTCTTAACAACGCCCTGATAAATTTTCCCAACCTCTATCTCTCTGGTAACTTCCTTTATTTTCTCAATGGCCTCATTCAGGCTTGTCAGTGAAGGTGCATATATCACAACCCTTCCATCCTCCTGAATATCAATGGTGACTCCTGTATCCCCAATTATTCGTTTTATCGTTTTCCCACCGGGTCCAATTAAATCCCTTATTCGTTCAGGATTGATATTCATGGTGTAGTATCTCGGAGCAAACTTGCTTATTTCATCTCTTGGTTTGCTTATCACCTCTCTCATCTTTGAAAGAATATAGAGCCTTCCCTTTCTCGCCTGTTCAAGGGCCTTTTCAAGGATATCCATTCCAATACCTTTGATTTTTATATCCATCTGGATGGCGGATATCCCTCTGTCATTTCCAGCCACTTTAAAATCCATATCTCCAAGGTGATCCTCATCCCCAAGAATGTCACTCAAAATTATAAACTGGTCACCTTCCTTCAAAAGTCCCATTGCGATTCCAGCCACATCCGTTTTTATGGGTACTCCTGCATCCATAAGCGAAAGAGAAGCACCGCACACAGTTGCCATTGAGGAAGAACCATTGGATTCCATAATATCTGATACAACTCTTATGGTATAAGGAAACTCTTCCTCAGAAGGCATGGCTGGCTGAATGGCTCTCTCAGCAAGAGCACCGTGACCGATCTCTCTTCTTCCGGGAGCTCGCAGTGGCCTCACCTCTCCAACACTGAAGGGTGGGAAATTATAGTGAAGCATAAATTTCTTAAAACTTTCTCCCTCAATTGTGTCAACCATCTGTTCATCTTCGTGTGTGCCGAGAGTTGTTGCAACGAGAGCCTGAGTTTCACCTCTGGTAAAGAGAGCAGAGCCGTGAGCTCTGGGCAAAACTCCCACTTCAATGGAAATAGGTCTTATTTCGTCATACTTTCTTCCATCAATTCTAACACCACTTTTGATCAGATTCCTGACAAGCTTCTTCTTTAACTCATCAAAGGCGTTCTTGATAAGAAGAATTCTCTCAGGATCATCGTTACCAAATTCTGAAATAACATCTTCCAGTATTTCATCAATGGCCCTGTATCTCTTGAGCTTCTCCTTTATTCTTATTGCTTCATTTAATCTGCCTGCGTATTTCTCCTCAATAAGTCTTGTCGTTTCTTCATCCAGTTTCTTCACTTCAATTTTTATTTTTTCTTTTCCAGCCTTCTCCCTCAGTTCCTTCTGAATCTCTATTATCTTCTGAACCTCTTTAAATCCAAAATCAAGGGCACCCAGAATATCCTTTTCTGGAACAAATTTTGCTCCACCCTCTACCATAACAATGCTGTCACTGGAAGAAGAGACTGTAATATTGAGGTCGCTTTTCTCTTCCTGTTCCTGTGTCGGATTTATGACATATTGGCCATCCACTCTTCCCACAATAGCTGCGGCAATGGGTACTTCATAAGGTATATCAGAAATGTAAAGAGCCGCAGATGCACCAATTATCGCAAGAGGTGTCGGATCATTATCCTTGTCAAAGGATAAAACCATTGCTATTACCTGGGTATCATACTTGTAACCTTCGGGGAAAAGAGGTCTTATCGATCTATCAATTACCCTTGATACAAGAACTTCATGATCTGAGGGTTTCCCCTCTCTCTTTATGAATCCGCCAGGTATTTTTCCCACGGCATAAAACTGTTCTTGATAATTGACAGTGAGAGGAAGAAAATCAATATCTTCCATCTCCTTCCTGGACATTACAGCGGTCACGAGGACCACCGTATCACCATACCTCACAAGTACAGAACCATTTGCCTGCTTTGCAACTCTTCCCGTTTCAATTGATAATACTCTTCCGCCTACTTCAGTGGAAACTACTACTGGATCCATTTTCTCTCCTCTATCTTCTTATGCCAAGTTTCCTGGTAATTTCAAAGTACTTCTGTGGATTTTCTCTCATGAGATACTTTAACAATTTCTTGCGCTTTGAAACAAGTTTTATAAGCCCCAGTCTGGAATGCTTATCCTTTTTGTGAACTTTAAGATGCTCCGTAATGTAGTTTATCCTTTCTGTGAGAAGGGCTATCTGTACCTCCACAGAACCTGTATCATTTTCATGAATTCTGAAGTTGTTAATAATCATCTTTTTTTCTTCCTTCGTAAGAGCCATCTGAATTTTCCCCCTTGTTTTTTTGGTATATTATATTATGACAAATCCATTTTTATTTCAACTACCCTGTGAAGACCCTTACATATCTGAATGTTCCGTTCCTCCCCTTTTCAGCAATGGCATACAATTTCTTTCCATTTTCACTTATTATTGCAAATTTCTCTCCCGGCTCAATTATCTCAAACCTGGCACCAAGAATCTGACTAATTGGAACTCCCCTTAATACAAGAGAGGCCACCTGTCTGTTAACCTTTATTTTCCTCATATCAATTACTTCAACCATAGGTATGATATGTTTAAACACATCTCCCCTTTTTACACTTTCCTCCAGAGCTTCAAGGGTTACCGAATCTTCCAGCTGAAATCTTCCAACCCTGAGCCTGTTTAAATAACTCAAGTATGCAACACTACCAAGCTCTCTGCCAATTTCTTCTGCTAGGGTTCTGATATATACGCCACTTGAAGTTGTAACTTTTACTGCAATTTCATCCTCAGTAAAATCAACAAGCTCAATTTCCCTGATGTACACCTTTCTTGGTTCAAGTTTGATCAAATTTCCCTCCCTCGCATACTTGTAAAGGGGCCTTCCCCTGTACTTAACCGCAGAAAACGGGTGAGGACTCTGAAGGATTTCTCCCCTGAATTTTTGCAGAACTTCCTCGATCCTCTCCCTTGAAAGTTCTGGAACCGGTTTTCTCTCAATCACTTCACCTGTAGCATCCCCCGTAAGTCTCCTTTCCCCCAGTTTCATCCTGAAGAGATAAACCTTATCAAGTGCCGTCAGGAACTGGCTTAACTTGCTCGCGTTTCCAACAAGAATCAGCAAAACCCCCCTCGCCATTGGATCAAGGGTACCTGCATGTCCCACTTTCTTAACCTTCAGAATCTCTTTAACCTTCTCTCCCGTCTCCCTGCTGGAAATCCCTGGTGGCTTATTGATATTTATCACACCTTCTATTTCACCCATTCTGAAGACTCCTTTCCACTTCCCTCACCACATCAGAAACAATTTTTTCATAGGGACCTGTAATCTTGCAACCGGAAGCATTTTTGTGACCACCACCACCAAATTTTCTTGCTATTCTTTCCACATCAACTCTTTTTGATCTGAATCCAACTTTGTAAACATTCTCCTCAATCTCTCTGAACTGAATGGCCACTTCAACCCCCCTTATACCCCTGACATAATTTATCACTTCCTCAAGCATATCTGGTGTGGCCCCTGTTCTTGCAAACATATCTCTGGTTACAACAATGTATGCCCACCTGCCCTTTATATCACGGGTGAGGGTGGAGAGCACCGCTGATAAAAGATGCAGTTTGGAAAAAGGATAATTTTCATAAACATTCGAAGCAACCCGGGAAGGGTCAACCCCTTTCCTCACAAGCTCAGCGGCGATGTGCAGAGATTCTGAATCTGTATTGGAAAATCTGAAAGATCCTGTATCTGTGAATATAGCTGTGTAAATTGCCTCTGCGGCATCAACACTGATCCATTCCTCTTTCCACTTTTTCATCAATCTGTAGAGAATCACTCCAGTTGCTGCTGCATCTGAATCTATCAACTTAATATCGCCAAATCCAGTAACTGTAAGGTGATGATCAATTACAAGGGAATGCCTGAATTTTAATTTCTTTCCAAGATCCTCATTTACCCTCTCAAGATCACCTACATCTATTAACACAGCAACATCAAATTCTCTATCAGGCACACCGGTGCTGAAATTTTCGTGTCCCTTCAGAAATTCAAGGTAATAGGGAATCTTGCCCTCATTATACAGGAAGAGGTCCTTTTTACCCGCATTTGAAAGGTAATTCCAGAGTGCCAGTGCTGAACCGATCGTATCTCCATCAGGATTACTGTGGGTAGCTATGAAGAATGAATCTGACATGGAAAGGAGCTCAATAGCTTCGGCGTACGGCAACTCACTCATCCCCTTCCCCCTCTTCTATTTCCTCAATAAGCCTGTCAATTCTCTCCCCATAGTCAAAACTATCGTCGTAAATAAAGTTAAGCTGCGGTATGTGTCTCAGACTCAATCTCTTTTTTAACTCATACCTTATAAATCCAGCAGAATGTCTCAATCCTTCCCCCGCCTCATCATTATTTCCAAATGTGGAAATGTAAAAAACTTTAGCGTATCCAAGGTCAGGAGAAACTTTAACTCCAGTGATGGTCACACCAGACACCCGGGGATCTTTAAGCTCTCTCATTACAATTGCAGATATTTCTTCCAGCAGCAATTCAGCAACTCTGTCTTCTCTTCTGTACCCCTTCATCTTTCCTCAATAGGTAAAAATTTCTCTTTCGCTGTCTATCAGTTCAACTTCCGGGAAAGTTTCAAGGAAGTCCTTCATTTTTTCAAACACGACTTCAAGATACCTGTCATCTGCGCTAACGGTTGAACCGCCGAGGACAGCCTTCTGCCACAAATCCTGATCCTCAACCTCAACAAGGGGAAAGTGAAACTTGTTCCTGAAACGATCCTTTATTTTCTGCAATACTCTTCTTTTCTCCTTGAGCGACGCCACCCCATAAATATAGAGGGTCAATTTGTAAACTCCCACGTACATGGAAATATATCAGAGAGTTTTTTTAACTTTTTCAATTTCAAAGGCTTCCAGAATATCTCCCACTTTTATGTCGTTGAAACCCTCAATACCCACACCGCACTCGTAACCCTCTTTCACCTCAGTTACATCTTCTTTAAATCTCTTCAGGGAAGCTATCCTGCTCTCAAAAATAATCTTCCCTTCCCTTATTACCCTGACATTATCACTTCTACGGATGAAACCATCAACAACGTAACACCCTGCAACAGTTCCCACTTTTGGAATATTGAAGGTTTGCCTCACTTCAGCCCTGCCGTGATAGACCTCCTTCTCCTCAGGAGCAAGCATCCCTTCAAGGGATTTTTTAATCAGATCAACAAGTTCATATATCACTCTACTGGTGTAGATTTCCACACCTTCAGTTTTTGCCAGTTTCATCGCTTTATTGTCAGGCCTCACATTAAATCCGATGATTATTCCCTTTGATGCAGAAGCAAGCATAACATCACTTTCTGTTATTCCTCCAACTCCTGTATGGACAACTCTGACCTTTACTTCATCTGTGGAAAGCTTCTCCAGAGCCTGTTTGACCGCTTCTGCTGTACCCTGAACATCTGTTTTCAAAACTATGTTAAGTTCCTTTACATCACCTTCCTGGGCAAGCCTGAAGAGATCTTCAAGAGAAACACTCTTCGGTGCCGCTTCACTTTCCTTCTTCAGCCTGTTTTTCCTCAATTCCACTATTTTCTTTGCAACATCTTCATTTTTTAACGCATAGAGTTTCTCTCCTGCAGGAGCCACACCATCAAGTCCCATAACCTCAGCTGGAAAGGAGGGACCCACACTTTTAACATTCTTCCCCACATCATTTATAAGAGCCCTGACCTTACCATAGTTGATTCCAGCCACAACATAATCGCCCACATGAAGAGTCCCATTTTTCACTATTACAGTGGCAAGAGGACCTCTATGCTTGTCAAGCCTCGATTCAATAACAACTGCCTCTGCCCTTTTCTTCGGATTGGCTTTGAGTTCCAGCATTTCTGCCTGCAAAATGATCATTTCAAGCAGATCTTCAATGCCAATCTTCTGCCTGGCTGAGACCTCAACCATCAATGTATCTCCGCCCCACTCCTCCGGTATGAGTCCCCTTTCAGCAAGCTCTTTCTTCACCCTGTCTGGATTGGCATTTGGAACATCAATTTTGTTTATGGCCACAACTATTGGAACACCTGCAGCTCTCGCATGGCTTATCGCTTCCTCTGTTTGAGGCATAACACCGTCATCAGCGGCAACCACAAGTACAACAATATCTGTTACCTGGGCACCTCTCGCCCTCATCTGTGTAAAGGCTTCATGACCGGGAGTATCTATGAAGACTATTGTACCCTTCCCTTTAAGCTCCACCACAGATGCACCTATGTGCTGAGTAATCCCGCCTGCCTCCCTCTCAGCCACACGGGTCTGTCTGATAGTATCTAGAAGAGTCGTCTTCCCATGATCAACATGCCCCATAACTGTGACCACAGGAGGTCTCGGAACCAGATCCTCAGGTTTGTCTGGCTGTATATCAAGCAGTTCTTCCTCAGTGTAGCCAGCTTTCTGAACCTCGACGCCAAATTCTGTGGCTATTATTGATGCAGTTTCAAAATCTATTGTGTCTGTTTCCTCAAGATCATCCATCCCGAGTTCTTTCAATTTTCTCATGACATCTCTGATCTTGACACTCATACTTTTGGCGAGTTCATTAATCTCAATCTCATTGCCAATTTTAATCTTGATGTTCTTTTTGGGAGGAAGTGTGGAAGGCCTTCTGGGCTCTTTTTTTACCTTTTCCTGTTTTTCCTCTTCCTCGGATATTTTTAATTCTGGCTCCTCTTCCTCAAGTTCTCTGAGTAATTCCTCTTCCTCTCTCCTGGGCCTCTTTTTCCGCTTTCGCTTCATTACAATTCTTCTGCGGGGATGAAACTTCTCTTCCTCTTCTTCCTCCTCCTCTTCAATTTTTCCAGCCACTTTTTTCTTTATCTTTTCCAGCTCCTCCTTTATCTTTTCCTCATCAAGAGCTTTAACTTCCTCTTTCTTTTCCTCCACTCCTCCCTTTCCCGGTTCCTCAACCTTTTCTACCTCTGGTTTCTCCTTTCCCTCCTCCACTTTCGTTTCTACTTCGACTTCCTCCTTCTTTTCTTCCACTGAAGGAGACACTTCCTTCTGCTCAAATGCTTTATCTTCAGCAGCAGGAGGTGAAACTGCCTCAGGTCTCTCAGCCACCTTCTCTTCAACAGTAGCTGGAGCAACTGCTTCTTCTACCCTTTCGACTTTCTCCTCTTTTCTCTCCCTCTTTCTTACCCTCTTTTTCAGGGTGGGTTTTGATTCCTTTTTCCCTTCCCTTTCTTCCTTGAACAATGTTTTCAGTTTCCTTATGTCCACCTCATCCATATAACTCTGAATGGTGGCAACCTGAAATTTATGTTTTCGAGCAAACTCCAGTAATTCTCTGGGCTTCACGCCAAGTTCACTGGCAACCTGAGATAATTTCTTACTGGCCATTATTCCTCCTGCTTTTCTTCAACTTTTTCGCCAGATTCCAGCAGTTTTTTAGCAGATTCAACATATTTCTTTGCCTTCTCAAGCTCTATGCCTGTTGTTTTCTCAATCTCTTCCGGTTCAGACCTCGCCACATCGCTTATTGAGAAATAACCACTGTGAAACAGCAACTCAACATCAAAATCGGTTATCCCCTCTATCTGTCTCAAAGCCTCCTTAACTTTTTTGGCATTTTCAAGATACTCAGACTCACTCTTTATGTCAATATTCCATCCCGTCAGTTCAGATGCAAGTTTCACATTTCTACCTTTGCTACCAATTGCAAGGGATAGTTGATCATCAGGTACCACCACCTCAATTGAATGAGACTCTTCATCGATTATAACCTGGACAATCTCTGCCGGAGCAAGGGCATTTTCTATGAACTGGGCAGGATCTTCAGACCACAGAACTATATCAATTTTCTCTCCAGAAAGCTCCTGAACTATGTTCTGAATTCTGGCACCCCTCACTCCTACACATGCACCAACAGGGTCAACATCAGGATCATTGCTCTTTACAGCAACCTTGGCTCTCACACCAACATCCCTTGCAACAGCCTTTATTTCCACTATTCCTTCATAAACTTCAGGTACTTCCAGTCTGAAAAGCTCCTTCAGGAAATCCGGGTCAGCACGGGAAAGGATAAGTTTCGGTGCCCCTGTTCTGGGATTGGTATCTATTTCCTTTAAAAGAACTTTAATTTTATCACCGGGTTGATAAACTTCCTTTGGAATCTGTTCCGATTCGGGAAGAATACCCTCAGCTTCAACCTTTCCAAGGTTAACTATGATATTTCCACCCTTTCTCCCCTTTCTCTTCTCGATTCTCCTCACATATCCAGTAACAAGCTGGCCTTTCCTATCCTTGAATTCTGCCATTATGGCTTCAACTTCTGCTTCTCTCAATTTCTGCGCAAAGATCTGCTTTAAAGTCTGTATGGCAACTCTCGAAAAGTCTTCAAAACTTATCGGTATCAGCACCTCGTCTCCAACTTCAATTTCCTCATCCTCTCCAAATATTTTCCTTGCTTCCTCCAGTGACACTTCTTTTGAGGGATCAGTAACCTTTTCAACCACTTCTTTGTAAACACCTATCTCAATGTCACCTGTCTCTTCATTGACCTCAATCTCAACATCCTCCTCATCATAACCATACTTCTTTTTTAAAGTTGCTCGTATAGCATCAACAAAGGCTTCCAGTATCTTTTTTTTATCTACACCCTTTTCCTTGGCAACTCTCGAAATCTCGGTTAGAAATTCACTTCCCATAACTTCCTCCTGACAATCAAATTTTTAAATCTGGTTCAAGATTTATTTTCACCACAATCGATTTCGGTATCTCCAGTTCTTTTCCCTTCACATTCAAAATAAAATATTCCTCCTCATTTCTCTCAAGTATTCCTACGAAGGTATTGGAGTTTTCTATCTTTTCACCTGTTACAATTTTTACCCTCTTACCTATGGATCTCTCATAGTCTCTCTCTCGCTTGAGCTCTCTGAAAAGCCCTGGTGACGAAACCTCAAGATTGTAGCTTCCGGGGATCAGATCCTCAACATTTTCAACCTCCAGCAGGGGAGAGATAAACTTCGTCACATTCACACAATCATCAAGGGTCACACCCCCCTTTTTGTCTATGAAGATCCTCAGAAAACTCCTCCTCCCCTCTTTTGAAAACTCAATATCAACCAGTTCATACCCCATTTTTTCAAGGGGTGGTTCCACCACTTCCCAGGCTCTCTCTTCAATCTGTTTTTTCAACTCACTCACCTGCATTACCTCATCATATAAAAAAAGGTGGACTACGAGAGTCCACCTTTAAGTGGCAATTATAAAGATATCAGATTTTTCCTCTTTTTTCAAGGGAATTTCAGATACCATCTTGTATTCTTCATGAAATTCTGTAAAATGTTTTGCGAAAAGGAGGACAAAAATGGCAAGAATAACTGTTGAAGATTCTCTCAGGACGGTAAGTAATAGATTTGCTCTGACAATTCTGGCCGCCAAAAGAGCAAGACAACTTCTTGAAGGTGCCAAACCACTTGTAAAGACTGACAATAAATATATTGTCACAGCTCTCAGAGAAATAGCCGCAGGAAAAGTAACCTACGAAAATTTCGATGAAATCTGTAGAGAGAGTGTTGAGGGAGAGAAATTCCAGAAAAATCCGGCAGGGAAGTAATCGCTCATTCAAATAATCCTTCCACAAATTCTTCAGGGGAAAAGGGTTTAAGATCCCCGATCCCCTCTCCAACCCCCACATAGAGAATGGGAATCTTGAGTTCATCGGCAATTGCCACCACAATACCTCCTTTGGCGGTACCATCAAGTTTGGTGAGAATTATGCCGGTAAGTCCCAGAGTTTTGTTGAACTCCTGAGCCTGCCTCAGTGCATTCTGACCCGTTACAGCATCAATAACAAGCCATATTTCATGAGGAGCCCCCTCCATTGCTCTGGAGGACACTCTTTTCACTTTCCTGAGTTCATCCATCAGGTTAACCTTTGTGTGGAGTCTCCCTGCAGTATCACCTATCACAACATCATCACCTCGATGGATTGCAGATTCAATGGCATCATAAAACACAGCCGCTGCATCACTTCCTTCCTGATGCTTAACAATCCTGGCACCCACCCTTTCAGCCCATATTTCAAGTTGTTCAATGGCAGCAGCTCTGAAGGTATCTCCAGCTGCGAAGACAACCCTTTTCCCCTGATCAATGAAGTATTTCCCGAGCTTCCCTATTGAGGTCGTCTTCCCCGTACCATTGACGCCCACCACCATTATCACAAGAGGTTTCACATCGGGAAGAGAATGGGGAGGAACTGACTTTAAAATTTCAAGGATCTTCTCTTTCAGCAGGTTCTTCAGGGCTGCAGGGTCACTTATTCCCCGCTCTTTTGCCTCAACTCTAACACGGGAAAGGAGTTTTTGAGTTGTTTTCACTCCAAAATCAGCGGTGATGAGAATAGCTTCGAGCTCCTCATAAATTTCAGGAGAAATTTTTTCTCCCCTGAGAAGCTGGTTTAACCTGCTCAAAAAGGAGCTTCTCGTTTTTTCCAGCCCTTCCTTAATTGTTCGTGGCTTTACCTCTTCAACTTTCTCTTCAACCCTGCGCTCTTCAACCTCGGTAACAGGTTGTTCCAATTCAGCCTTCTGTTCTTCAGGTAACTTCTTCTTTTTTCTCCTGACTCTCAGAAAAATCAAAATCAGGATTAAAATAAGAACAAGTACCCCTGCCGCCGAATAAAGGTAAAGGGGATCACCTGCAAGAAAATTAAGTTCCTTCACACTTACCTCCAGTATTAACTTTTCAGGGAAACAGATACAACCTTTGAAGCTCCATCTTCCATAGAAACTCCGTAAAGACGATCAGCCATTTCCATGGTTTTGTGGTTGTGGGTCACCACAATGAATTGCGTTTGTTTCGACAGTTCTCTGAGAAGAATACCAAATCTCTCTGTATTTGCCGCATCGAGGGGTGCATCCACCTCATCAAGAATGCAGAAGGGTGCCTTTTTGTATTTAAAAATTGACAGGATAAGGGCTATAGACATGAGAGCCTTTTCTCCCCCCGAAAGGGAAAAAATACTTCTTATATTTTTGTCTGGAAGAAAAAGTTTTATGTCCACGCCAATATTTTCCAGAGAGGAAGCCTCACTGGCAATGAAATTGGCACTTCCACCGGTCAGATACCAGTAAAGGTCATTGAAATTCTTTTCAAGCTCCTTCATCACATCGAAAAATTTCTTTCTGGCCTGACTTTCCACCTCCTGAATGGTCATCTGATGTTTCTCAATGGCAGCAACAACATCTCTTCTCTTTTCTTCCAGTTCAGATATTTCCTTCATGAGTTTTTCATACTCATCTGGAGCCTTATTGTTGATGGGTCCAAGTGATTCAATTTCTCTTTCTATTTCCTCAATTCTCTTTAAAGCCAGATTTTTCTCAATCTCCAGCTGATACTCAGGAGCATCTATTACCTCACCAATCAGTTTACCACTTTCATCCTGGATTCTGGTAAGTACAGAATTCAGGGAAATATTCAATTCCTCCAGCCTGCTTCTTTTTTCCTCAAGTTCCTTCTCCACAGCACTCAACTTCTTCTGCACTCTGTTTAATTTTGATTTTTTCTTCTTAAGCTCATCCTCTATTGAATTTCTTTTCTCTCTGAGATTTTCCACTTCTGCAGTTATGCCATCCCTCTTTTTGATCAGTTTTCTGATCTCCAGAGTTGTTTCTTCTTTCTTTTTCTCGAGCTCCCTCCTCTGATTCTCAAGTTTCTCAACTTCTTTTACAAGTTCCTCCTTCCTTCTTTTATCCCTATCAAGAGTCCTCATGGTTTCGTTATATTTTTCCTTTAAATTTTTTAACTCAACCTTCTTTCTTTCAATTGCAATTCTTTCCTCGTTGTACTCTTCAGACAACTTTTTGAATTCCTTTTCCTTTTTTTCAAATTCAGCATTTAAAACCTCAAGGTCTGACCGGTGAGCCACAAGTTTTTCCTTTTCCTTTCCAAGTTTCCCCTCAATTTCCAGTTTTTTCCTCCCTATCTTCTCTATTTCCTCCTCTATTTCACCCATTTCGAATTCAACAGCCTCAAGTTCAGCAGATACATCGTTCAGTTTCCCTTCATACCTCTCCAGTGCACTTCTCATTTCAGTTAATGATTGAATTTGTGTATCCAGCATTTCCTTTGTTTTCTCGTAAGACTTTATCTTCTTTTCCAGCCTCTCTCTCAAATCTTCTACCTCTCCCTTCAAAACAGTGTGCTCCTTCTTCACCCGATTCAATTCCACTTCAAGCTCTTTTATTCTTCTACGTAGATTGAAAGGCCTCACACTGCTTTCAATATTTACTCCAAGAAATATTATTCCATCCTTTCTAAGGAAGCCCGTTGAGGTGTACCCATCCTCGTCGCTCTCCAGAAACTCTTCCACTGTCTGAAAATGTTTGAAATTCCTTTCACTCCTGAGGAAATCATTTTCATTCTGTATAATTTTAACTCTGCCTCCATCTCTGTTCATCCAATCCACAAGCAATGATGGTGAAATGTTCCTGACCACCACTGCATCTGAAACATCAAAAAAAGAGGTAATATCTCTTTCTTCCTCTCCTGGGAATAAATCTGCCACTGGTATCACTTCAAATCCCTTATCACGTGCAAATTTTATGAATTCAGCGGTACTCTCACCGAGATCCTGATAATTATCCACCTCACTTTTTATCCTCTCAATCTCAAGTTCAATTTTTCTGAGGGTAATTTCTTTTTCAGAATACTCCTTTTCCCTTTCAGCCAAAATCTTTCTAACCGACTCTATCTCCTTTTTAAGAACTCCAAGTTCTTCCTCCAGATTCTCCCTTTCTGCTTCTGCCTCCTCAATATCTTGTTTAAGTTTCTCTATTCTGTTTTTAAATTCTTCCCTTTCACTCTTCAGAGACGAGAGTTTATCTTCTTTTCTCTTCTTCTCTTTTCTCAATTGCCCCTCTCGCTCTTTCATGCCATAAAGAGTATCCTCAAGACGGGCGATCTCCCTCTTCACCTCATAGATTGACTCGAGCATTCTTTCCTTTGCTGTATCTATTGCATCTATCTCATTTTTCAAATTTTCGAGGATTTTCCTTTTCGCTGCTAATTCCTTCTCTCTGTTTTCAATAAATTTTCCAAGATCATCTATCTCTGAAGAGATCCTATTCCCATCTCTTATCTTTTTTTCAATTGAAGAAGCAATTCTCTCAATGGCTTCAGATGTAGTTCGAAGCTCTTTTTCAATAGTATCTAATTTTGATTCAACAAGCTTCTCCCCTGTGGTCCTCTGAACAAGCGCGTTATTGACATCTTTAAGTTGTTCCTCAACTTCTTCATACTCTCTGATAACTTCACGAAATTTCATTTCAAGCTCTTCATTTTCCTCCAGGAGAGTTTCATAGAGAAGTTTCAGATTATCTTTTTCCCCTCTGAGTTCATTAACAAACTTCTCCTCCCTTTCCAGATTTCCCTTAACCGCTCGATACTCCTCCAGAAGAACTCCTACTTTCAATCTCCTGAGTTCAATTGAAAGTTCCTGATACCTTTTCTTCAATTCCACCTCTCTTGCAAGACTCCTCGCTCTCTCCTTCCACTCTTCCAAAACAGGTTCTATCTTTTCAAGTTCGCTTTCCGCCTCAGCCAGTTCTGCCTGAGCGTTCACCTTATTTGCAAGAAACACACCAATGTCCGCTGCATCACCAATTACCCTTGCAAGATCCCTTGAGGTCATGGTTGCAAGGTCCTCTACTGCACTCTGCTCAATAATTGCATACCTTCTTGATAACCTCACCGATGACGAAAAGAATTGCTCAACTTCCCTCTCAAATGCCCTTACATTGTTTATGTAAAAGACACTCCTCTCACCCCTTGTGAACACCCGTTTCACTTCTACGCTTCTGTAGAGTCCCTTACCTGGAACTTCAATTCCCTCACCATCCTCAATCACCATGGAAACAATGGCAATATTGGACCTTTTTCTTTCCTTGCTGCCGGCAAATATGAGGTCATCACTTACTCCTCCCCTAAGATTTTTCACACTCCTCTCACCCATCAACCACTTGATTGCATCCACAATGTTACTCTTACCACTGCCATTGGGACCCACTATGGCAGTGATACCTGGTTCAAATATAATCTCAGTGCGATCAGCAAAAGATTTAAAACCGTCTATTAACAATCTTGTCAGTCTCATCTCTACCGGCTGGGACAGGCCATTCCAGGACAGGGTGGATTGTAACCCCTCTGAAGATCTGTATCAATAAAAACGGGGTTGGATATTGCAAAGGGTTTTAAAGATGGATAATAGGATGCCGGATTATCTCCCACTACAGCGATCACTACCCAGGAATCGGCATTACTGTTAAGGGCAAATGGATATTCAATAACCCCGCTCCATTCATATCTTTTCATTGAATTCTCATACCCTACCTGAACTATTTGAGGAGAAACAGCCACAGTTACAGCTTTACTGAAAGGATCAGTTACACTGTATCCATAATCCTGTAACCCATCAAAGATGTAAATCTTATCAAATTTAGCCCACGCTGGACTTTCAATTGTTAAGTTGAGATAAATCCTGTCACCGGAGGAAGCGGCAACGTATTCTCCTGGAAATCCCCTTTTGCCTGCCGAGGTCGTCACATAAAATGAGAAGAAAACAAACCTTCCTACCACCGAGTTCCCCTTCCACATCATGCAGAGGGAATCATTAATATCTTCGTCAAGTTCCTTAAATTTCCTGCATTCCTCCTGGTTAACGAGGGTTGCAGAAGTTGTAGGACCACTGTAAATATATGTTTCAACCAGTCCAGGAGGTGAAAAGAGAGGTGAGGAACTCATGGAACCTCCAATAAGTGGATGAAAAATGAAATTTTCATCCTTACCATCTGGAGAAACCTGAAGTAATCTGAACCATTCAAGAATAACCTTTTTCAAATCCTTAACAGGTAAAATCTGCATCATGTCAAAATCGTTCTTGAAATCATCGGGCTTAATCTTACCGGTATTGAAGTCTATATGCACACCTTCCCTTACAAAGTATGAGGATGAATCTGAGAGATCATAAAGAACAGTGTAAGACCTGTGTTTAAAGAGGGACTCTGGATTGCTCATAAAATCTGGAGATAATTCTCCTTCAAAGAGAGGAAATGCAAAGAAATTTCCATAAGGCGTGTACAGGAAATCACCATACAGGACAGGGAGCTCAGTGGAAAATGTCACAGGAGAAATGTTGTAATCAAAAATGACACCTCCATCTATGGAGGAAGAAATTACTGATTCTGTCCTGCTTTCCTCATCAAATTCGTTTCCCCATGACAGGTTCTCTATGAAAGGATCTGTTGCAACATAATTAAGAGAATCGACAACTCTCTTGAACTTTAAAAGAAGGGTCTTACTACCTGAAATGATATTCACGCTCCCTGTAACTGTGTTATAGAAGATACCCTTATCAGCAAAATAGGTATATTTACCCGGGGAAAGCTCAACTGGCAAATACCCATCGGGACCAATGTAAAAAACCCGGAGATTTTCACCACTTATCCGGTAAGAGTATCCGAATCTATCAAGATACTTTGTTATTGTCACAGGATAAAGATTCTCTCCCTTCAGAATCAACCTGGCAGAAGTGGGTGAAGCAGGGACAAGTTTCGCAAAAACATCAAGTGTCACGGGCCACGGAAAAACAAAATCTGCATGCTCAACAATAATTCCTTCATCAGCGGGGGTACCGGGAGGAGGAAAAATGTTGAGGTAATTTGTATCTGCAAGTTCAAAACCATTTCTCACAGCCCAGATTCTGTACCTATTTCCCGGGAGAGTGAATTTATACTTACCTTTCCACTCACTTTTCCTGTATAATCTGGTTTTGTCAAGTGTTTCAAGTGCCTGATAGTAAACTTCCGAATCGTTGCCGCTCCGGGTGTGGGCAAGAACCTCACCACTGTTATTTAAAAGAAATATATCCACACCATCAATGGGTGAATTTGAAGTTTTCCCATTTTCCTCACTTTCCTCTTCTGTAACACAAACTTTTCTGGAAGTTCCCCCACTCTGCACAACTTTATCATTCCCGGAAGTGTAACATGTATAACCTGAAACAGTGGTTCTATCAACACCTTCCATTTTTGTCAGAAAAGAGTAAAGTTCCCCAGTGTATCCTTTAACAACGCAGACAGCAAAGGAGTATGCCCTCCTTTCTCCGGCGGGGACCACATCAGATGGAGACTTCTTTGTGAGTAAAGAATACCCGGAGTTCTCAGTGAGAGCAAAAGCAGGAGATAAGGGCTCCTTCTCCATTCCACCAGAATAAACTCCAAATGTTATTCCCTGAAATTCCTTTGCAATGTATGAAATCCCATCAATAATCTGTGGAACCCTGTACCCTGTAAAACCATAATTTCCAGCAAAGGATTTTCCGGGACCTGGGGGAAGGAGAATTCCAGGATAAATTGTGATGTCATTTTCAGCTTTATTCTTAACAGTAACAAGCACTCTCAGGCAGGGAGAATCAGGTGGAAGAAAGTAATCCACTGTGAACTCAAGAGGTAAATCTCTTTTTATTGCGGATGAAATACTTTCAGGATAAACTGTTACACTATCAGGATAAAATCTATCTTTACCTGTTACTTTTACTGCAGCCACTCCTGAAAAATTACCATCATCCTGGATAGATATTTCTGGTAAAGACTCAACAATCTGTGCGGGTCTCACAAAATGACCGGGGAGATAATAAAAAATCACACCTGGTATGATATCCTCACCTCTTTCTCCAGGAAATCTTCTAATATCCCCATCAACAACCATCCCTCTGAGAGGCACCGGATAGGGATAATCGCTTACCTTAATGATAAATCTCGACAGATTATTGTAGATGAGGATATCCCCCTCCTCTCCTTCAGCAACGGGACCACCTATCAACTGATCACTGTTCTCAATAATAAGAGCATGAGAAACTCCCACTCCTGTATTCGTTCCACCAGCACCACTGCAGGAGACAAGAAAGGTTATGAAAATTAACACAAATACCACACCCACTTTCCTCATTACAAAAAACCCCCTTTTACTTCACCTGAGTTTTATTTTAAGATAGAATGTAGGAGAAGTCAAACAGAGGTAATGAAATGGATTCGCTTCTTATTCACATTGAAAATATTGACAGAATGGTAAATCAGTGGGCCTCTACAATACATACTCCACTTCTCGATAAGATTATGTTTCTTGCAACATCTGCCGGTGAATTTCTTCCAATGACCATACTATCCATTCTGATTTTTCTTCTTCTCATACTGCTAAAAAGGAGAAACTTTATTGCTCCTTATTTTGTGGCAATTCCTGGAGGATTTGGCCTGATGAATCTGCTCAAGTATCTATTTGGCAGAGAAAGACCTCCAGATGCAGCTTTTCACGTTACAGGGTACAGCTTTCCAAGTGGACATGCAATGATGTCAACCATTATTCTCCTTTTTATCCTTGTGGCTTTTACAGAGAATATCAAAAAAACATTACTGAGAATAATATTTTTCCTTTTAATTGCTGGGGCAATCCTGCTTATCAGTTTCAGCAGAATCTATTTTAATGTACACTGGCTCAGTGACGTGATTGGAGGAATAGTGCTCGGTATAATCTGGCTCGGTGTTTCTCTCTCGCTTAAGTAACGCTACACTGATAAATCTTTCACCTGGTTCAATACATACTCCCTTATCTCTTCAGCAGAAGGAAGATCTCTTATTATTTTTCCATTCTCCATATACTTAACTGTCAGTGGTCGCATCGGGGAACCGCACCTTTCACACATGCTCTTTTCCTCTTTCATAAGAGTAACTTTTCTGTTCCCGCAATTATCACAAACCCACAACTTTTTTGCACCCGAACATTTCCCCCTCTTGGCAAGAGGCTTACCCTCCACTTCCACAATATCTGCAGAAAAATCAAAAGTCTTCGCATTGCTCACTGAAGTTCCCACGCCAAAAGAATCAACCACATCTGCCAGATCTCTTACCGAATCTTCGTCTATTCCTCCACTTACAAATATTTTCACATGTCTGTAACCTCTTATATCAAGTTCCCATCTCACTTCCTCAATAATTTTTCTGAAATTTCCTCTCCTGCTTGAAGGGGTATCCAGCCGCACTCCGCTTAACTTCTCTCCCAATTCCTCCGCAACCCGGATGGTTTCAAATTTTTCATCCATAAAAGTATCAATCAAAACAATTCTGGGAACCTCTTCAGAGATCACTTCATCAAACATCTTTGCCGCTTTCACAGTATCTCCAACTACAAGCATAAGAGCATGTGGCATGGTACCCACAGGATTCTTTCCAATAGCCTCCGCTCCAGCAACAGTTGCCACACCATCCATGCCACCAATATAAGCTGATCTTTCTATCATGGGGGTAATGGCAGGATGCATCCTCCTCGCACCAAAATGAACCACACTTTTACTTCCTGCCAGCTTTTTTATTCTTGCCGCCTTTGTGGCAATTCCTGAAGCCTGGCAGATAAAACCAAGCATTGCAGTTTCTCTTGGAGCAAAGTCTTTGTAAATCCCCTCAATGGTGAGAACAGGCTCACCCTCATAAAAAACACTACCTTCTGGAATAGCGTAAATATCAACAGGATCACCCTCAAACAATCTAAGTAAATCCTCCAGCCCTGCAAAAATACCCCATTTATATGAATCAGGCAGATTTTTAAGGAAAACCTCCATCTTTACTCTTTTGTTGATGCCTTTTGCCTGAAGTATCTGGACAGTCCGGAGAAAATAAACATCTGTGGTTCTACTGGCCTTTATCTGCTTTTCATCAGCAAGGTAAAACATCTTCTCTCTCCTTCTAAATTATCTCTGCCTTCAAAACTTCTCTCATCTGCCTCAATGCACACTCATGATCCTCCAGAGAGAGTGGGGCTACACCTTTCTCAACAACCTTCACATTAAACCCCCTTACTCTGGCTCCAGCAGCTGTGTAGAGAACACATATGTGAGTTACACAGCCAGTAAGTCTCACGGTATCAACGCCTAACTTTCTGAGGATCTCTTCAAGGTTAGTTTTATAAAATCCGTTGTAGGTTGTTTTCTCAACAATTATGTCTCCTTCCTGCGGTGCAAGTTCATCAATGATTTTAGCCCCTTCTGTACCCTTTACAGCATGTGGCGGCCAGATTTTAAACTCAGGATCATCTGGATCATGAGCATCGCAGATATAAATTACAGGATCCCCCTTCTCTCTGAATTTCCTTATCTCCTCCTGAATCACCGGAATTACTTTTCTGGTTGAAGGAACCTCCAGAGGCGCTCCTTCCCTCACAAAATCATTAAGCATATCAATAACAAGAAGAGCTTCCCTTCCCATTTTAACCTCCTTTTTATTTAACTCTTCCTCCCACCGTTAGCTCGGGAACTCTAATGGTGGGCATACCATCAGTTACAGGTACTCCCTGACCCTCCTTTCCGCAGGTGCCAATGGCAAAACCCAGGTCATTCCCCACCATATCCACCTTTTTGAGAATCTCGGGACCATTCCCTATCAGGGTTGCTCCTCTGACAGGTTCTGCGATTCTTCCATTTTTTATGAGATGTGCCTCAAGAACCTCAAACACAAAATCTCCGCTCACCGTGTTCACTTCACCCCCTCCCATTTTTTTAACAAAGAGACCATAATCCACAGAACTTACAATGTCATCGACACTGTCTTTACCAGGCAACATGAATGTGTTGCTCATCCTCACCACCGGCATAAACCGGTAGGATTCTCTGCGTCCATTTCCCGTTGGCTCAACTCCCAGTTTTTCTGCGTAAAAAAGGTCACTCATATATCCTTTCAGAACCCCCTTTTCTATCAGTACACTCCTTGAGGAAGGGATTCCTTCATCATCATAGGCAAAGGAACCTCTGTAGCAGGGTAGTGTGGCATCATCAATGATGGTTACTTTCTCAGAAGCAACCTGCTCTCCCAGTTTCCCCGCATATACAGAAAGATTGTTGAATACAAGATCCCCCTCAAGGCCATGCCCCACCGCTTCATGAATGATTGTCCCTCCCGCTTCAGAGGATATTACAACGGGCATTCTGCCTGCAGGAGCCCAGTCAGACTTGAGATTTTTCAGGGCCCTTTCAACTGCTATTTTTGCAATATTTTCAGGGGAAATCTCTTCTATTACTTCAAATCCACCCGATCTTCCTACAGGTTCATAGCCGGTTTCCATTCCTCTTTCAGGGTCACTGACAGCAACCTGCACATAGAATACCACCTGCGGCTGAATATCATAAACGTGTACGCCTTCAGAATTTATTACCTCTATTTCTCTGAGACTTTCTTTGTAAACCACTTTCCTGAAAGATACAATGGAGCCATAGCGGGAAATAAAGGAATCAGCCGATTTCAGAATGTCAATTTTTCTTGCAATTTCCACCGAATTAAAGGGCTTCCTGACCTCGCATCTGTAACTGGATTCTCTTTCAATTCTTTTCCATTCTCCCGATTCAACATCTCTTATCATCTCCGAAATCTTCCTGCCATCAAGAGATGTAACATATCTGTAATGAAAACGCTCTCCATCTCTTATCCTCAGCCCCGCCCCTGCGTCTTCAACCTCCCATAACTTTTCTATCTCTCCCTGTTCCATAACTATGATCAATTCTCTTTTCCTTTCAGCGAAGATCTCCTTCCATTTTTTACCTGATAAAAGAGAAGGATTGAAATTTTCTATCATTGTCGACTCCGTTCTGGAAAATATTTTAACATACAATGAAAGTTTCTTCATAACTACTCCTGTCCGATTCCGGTGAAAAGCAGGATTGATTTTTTTGAGGCTAAGAGTTATCATATAAAAAACTACCGGTAAAGGGAAGATTTATGATGAAAAGAAACTTTGTACTGTTTTTTATAGCACTATGGGTAGCGGGGTGTGCCTCCTTTCAGCTCAAAAGTTCTCTATTCAGGGCACAAAATCTCATCAAAAGTGGAGGCATAGAAGACCTCAAAAGAGCAGAACAAATATTACTGCGAAATGAAATAAGCTATCCTGACAATCCAGAGATACACACTTATCTCGGTATTGTTTACTACTATCAGAACAGGTGGGACGAAGCTAAAGATGAACTTGAAAATGCCATTAATCTCGGGTCAAAATCCTACCTTCCACACTACTATCTTGGATTGATTTATTATAGAACAGGTGATTACGATTCTGCCCGAACAGAACTTGAAAAGGCATACACGCAGGCGGAAGAGGAAAAATTATGCATTCCTGAAATATTCAAAATAATAGGCTCAATCTTTGAAATAATGGAGAGATATCCTGCAGCCATTGCCTTCTACAAAAAGGCTCTCACCTGCAAGCAAAAAGGGAAAAGCGAAATAGAAATAAGAACTTTCAAGGCAGAAATATATGAAAGACTGGCTCTTATTTCTGAAAAATTATCAAAAATCGCATGGTCAAGAGGTAACTATGATAGTTCTGATAATCAGGCGTCGATGGCAGAAAATTACTATCTCAAAGCAATAAATCTATCTCCCGATGAAGCAGTTTACTACCTCAATCTCGCAAGGCTTTACTGGTGGCTTGGAAGAATCAGCGACGCTACAAATTACTTCAGGCTGGCTGCACTGAAGGCAAGTAAATCTGGAGAGGTATCTGTTCAGAAAGAAGCATTCTTTGATCTCGGATATCTCTATGAAAGCATAGGAAAGAGTACCAATTCATCCAGTACGCTTAAACTCGCCCTGTATATGTACTCAAATGTGGAAGCAATTGATCCTGCATATAAGCACGTTAGATGCAAAATTGGGGAGCTTTACTGGTATATGGGTAATAATGATGAAGCTTATAAAAAACTTTCAATGTGCTGCAGAGGAGGTTCTCAGGATATATATGGTTTTGAAATGGAAAGGGAAACAAGCTCAATATGCAAAAATCTCTATGCAAAACTCAAATCCCAGGTGGCAATGAAAATTTCCTCTCCAAAAATTGAAAGCATAACTCCACAGACTCCTCCACCTGAGCCAGAAATTACCACTGAGAAGATGGAAAAGGGGGAAGTTGAGGCTTCCATTAGTGTTGAAGAAAAAAAACCGGAAACTGTTAACCTTCCCGGAAAAGAAAAAGTTTCCACTGAAAAAAATCTGAGCAAAGAGGAGGCCAGTGCTGAAAAAACTGGAAATAAATCTTTACCACCCGGAGAAGGTTCAAAAAAAGAGCTGGCAAGCAACAGGAAAGTGATGGTAAATCAGAAGAAAACCGTCTCCACTGGTGAACTTTCGACACCTGAAAAGACGAAAAAAGTAGCTATAATTTCACAGTCTCTTCCCGTTGAGGGGAAAACCCCGGAAAGAATACCAGCAAGCAAAAATGAAGTGATAAAAAAATCTGCACCGGGTACCCCTGAAAAAGAGAGTAGTTCCAGATCAGAAAAAAGAAAAACGATTTCTTCAAACATAAGAAAAACCAGGAAAAAAAGCTTCTTTGGAACTTCAATTGGTGGAGGAATCAATCTGGGTGACATTGATAAGCTCCTCTCCGAACAGAACAGCCAGGTTAAAAAGCAGGAAATTATTATTGCAGGGGTAAGAAGAAGAGGAAAAGTGAGAAATGTGGATATTGATATTAACGTGGGGGAAGTTAAAAAGGTGAGTTTGAAAAAGAACATAAAAAAGATTGAGGCCCAGATCAAACTCTCCAGCGAGCAGAAAAGTGGAAGGCTTGACCCGAAGGTAATATCAACAGTTATTGCCTCACATTACGGTGAAGTGAGATACTGCTACGAAAAACAGCTCAAGATAAATCCCAATCTTGAAGGTAAAATCGAAGTGAAATTCACCATTGGTTCAGATGGACATGTATCAGCTGCCAGCATTGAAGAATCCACCCTTAACAACATGGAAGTGGAAAGCTGTATTCTTTTCAAGGTTAAAAACTGGACATTTCCAAGACCAATGGGTGGATCCGTTACTGTTATCTTTCCATTCATTTTTATGGGAGGAGGCTAACTTCCCCTTTTCTTCCTGGCAATAATTCTCTCTATTGCTTCAGAGAGTGTGGAGGCGATTCTGTTGATCTCTGGCAGAAGCTTAAGATCATCAATCCCTTTCCCTTTACCGTTATCAAGATAGATGAACAAAACCGTTTTACCCTGAACTTTAACTGGAGTAAGAATAAAATTTCTGGGAGGCTCAAGATGAGAATTCAGAATCTTCATAAATCTCTCCACAACTGGATTGTCCATTGGTGGTGGACCAAAAAAGGTCTCTCCTGTTTCATCTGAGGTTTTAAACATAGATGGAGCACACAGAGGAATCATCATTAAATCTATGTAGCCCGGGGAAATATCCTCTCCCTTTGCAACCCATCCAAAAGCCACCCCTTTTTGAACCTTAAAAATAACATGTCTGGCACTCTTTTTTTCAAGAAGCCTGGAAAGATAATAAACAAGGTCATCCATACTTCTGGCGGATCGAAGAGTATCTTCAGTTACCTCTTCTACCTTTACAGGAGTTTCCGTCCACTCCTCATACACACTTTCCGCTGGAGGAGAAATCTCTTCTACCGGAGGAGGCACTACCTCCTCCTCAGTCACTCCATCTGACACTTTAATTTCTTCTGGCCGGGAAACTTCTTCAAATTTAACCTCCTCCACAACTTCCGGTTCAGATTCTGCAGTAGCAGGCCCAGCTTCTGAGACTTCGGATCTTTTAGCTTCTGAAGGAGGAGAAATAACTTCTTCCACCACTTCTTCATATTCAGGCGGCGCCGCGACTTCCTGATGAGAAGATACTCCGGAAGCGACCACTTCCTCAATAATTTCCTCTTCCGGTTCAACATCAAGATTGTAGTACTTTTTGAGAGCCCTGTACAACAAACCTTCCGGTATTATAAGCGGGACTACCTCCTTATCAAGGAAAAAGCCCAACTCCGACAGAACCCGAGTATTTCTGGGATCAAGCATGGCCACTTCAATTTCACCATCCTTTACCCTAACCGGTAAAACCTGATATTCCTCCACAAGGTCCCTGGGTATAGAATTGATCACACTGTAATCGAGATGCTCTATCTCTTCTGGGGAAACGGTTTCTATATTCAGCTGTTCCTTCAATATCCTGGCAAGGGTATCAGCATCGATATAACCCAGTTGAATTAAAATACTTCCAAGCCTGCCGCCTCTTTCTCTCTGAATTCTCAAAGCATCCTCAAGCTGAGCCTTATCAATAAGTCCCTCTTCAAGCAGTATTGTCCCAAGTCTTTTCTTCATCCTTTCCCACCTCCCCTCTGTGTGAGAATTAAAATGTAACTTAAAATATCCTTTTCTCCAATTTCACCGCCGGGTTTTATTGATGCGAGGGTCCTGTCTGCCTCCTCTTTTCTGTTAGTCTCCTCCAGTATTGATGCTAGAAGATATCGAGGTGAATTCCATTCTGGATTCATTTTAATACTTTTTCTGACGAAGTATTCAGCCACTCTGAGATTCTTTTCTCCTCCTATCTTTCTGTATGCGAGAGCAAGGAGATAGTAAACATAAAAGTTACCCAGTCCATTACTTGCGGCAATGGTCAATTCAGTTATTGCTCGTCTGTAATAATCGGTTTTACTCACAGTTGTGTCAGCTTCAGCATAGTCTCCCTGTGCCAGATAAAGCATCCCGAGAGAGAGATGAGCGGAAGGATTGGCAGGATCAAGTTCGAGAGCTTTTTTGAAGTTCAGAAACGCCTGGTGATATTTTCCCTGCCTGTAATACACTACTTCAAGATTACCCTGAGAAAAATATATGTTACCAAGTTTCACATACACATCTGGTTGCTGTGGATCAAGATCAAGAGATTTGAGGTAGCTTTTTATGGCTTTACCATAGTAATCCTGCCTCTTTCTGATATTGCCCATTTCTCCCTTCAGATAATAAATATCCCCAAGAATTGAATAAGCCAGAGGATTCCGGGGATCAATCTTCAATACCTCTTTTACCTTTTTCTCAGCAATATCAAGCTTATTGCTATCTTTAAGGAAGATTGCCAATTCTATCATAGCATCAACATCGATTGGTCTTGGTCTCTCTTTCAGTAATGGGTATAGAGAAAAGGCTTTTTTGTAATACTTTTCCGCTTCCCTATCATAACCAAGACTCTCCTTCATCGCTGCGAGGACAAAGTAATTACCTCCAAGATACTGGGGCGAATGATACATTTTCT
>Ga0256833_1000643_pt1 | contig 26889 bp, 27 predicted proteins | sample 356284metaG_FD_190535 | JGI IMG/M metagenome (GOLD analysis project Ga0256833, IMG submission 190535) | Hydrothermal vent microbial communities from Mid Atlantic Ridge, Atlantic Ocean - 356-284 | ecosystem: Environmental > Aquatic > Marine > Hydrothermal vents | place: Atlantic Ocean: Mid... | reverse complement strand
CCCCAAAAGCGATATATTAAGGCTTGAGGCGATGAAACTAAACCTTGAATCAAAAAGGGCAGACCTCAAAGGGAAACTTGACATAGTTTTAAAAGAGATAGAAAGGATTACTTTAACATCGGTGGATTCCAGAACCCTTTCCCCATTGCCAGACATAGAAATTGACAGAAAAAATGCGGGCAATCAGGCTTTAAACAACAGAGAAGAGATAAAACTTATCACCATCAACAAACAGGTAAATACACTGCAGGCAAAGATAGAAAGATCACTGTCGCTGCCTCAACTTGTGGCAAGAGTTGAGTACTCAAACACAACAAATAACTTAAACCCTGTAAAGTCAAACACCATTTACTATGTGGGCATAAAATTAAAACTTTTTGATGGAATGAAAAGCCATTACAAAAAGAAAAGTTACCTTTCACTTGCCAAAAAAAGTGAAAACATTTTGGAAAACACGAAGAAAAGAATCTCAATTCAAATACAAAACGAATTAAAAAAACTTGAATCATTAGAAAAGCAGGTTAAATTCAGGGAACAGGCATATCAGGCTTCAAAAGAAAACTATCGTGTTGTTGAACTGCAATTTAAAGAACACATAGTTTCAAGCATTGATCTTAAAGATGCCTTGACATCACTCCAGAGGGACGAAACACAGCTTAAAGTAACCCGTGAAAAACTAAAGGCCCAAAAATTAAAAATACTTTGGCTCACCAGAAAAGTTGAGGGGGAGTAATATGAAAAAGCATATCCTAATTGCATTGATCACAATTTCTTTACTTCAGATCTTTTGCACTCACAAAACAGATGAACAAAAAAGAACAAAAAGCATCATACCTGTTTCAATTTACACCGTAAAGGAAAAAACCTTCCTCTCTTCAAGTGAGCGAGACGGTGAAATACTGCCTCAAAAAAGGGTTTATCTAATCCCCACTGTAACAGGAACAATAGTCGAAATGAGAAAAAAGATAGGAGATATGGTTAAAAAAGGTGAAATAGTCGCCATTGTTGATCACAGAGTTATTGACGACAAAATCAAAGCATTAAGTGAACAGATAAGGGCAATTAAAGCCAAAAGGCTTCTCCTTCAAAAGGATACAGAAAGGTTTGAAAGGCTCTATAAAAAAGATGCGGTTTCTAAACACAGATACGAAGAGGTTAAAGCGGAGTACACTGCCACACTCTCACAGGAAAAAGCCCTGATTTCAGATTTAAATTCACTAAAAGAAAGACTGAAAGATTACTTTGTAAAATCACCAATAAACGGAACAATTGCGGACAAACTCTGCGATACCGGAAACATTGCTGCCGGAAAACCCATTTATATCATTGATGACCTGAACTGGATCAAAATACAATCAAGTGTGCCTGAAAACCTGTTCAACAAACTTACAGACAAAAGTTACCTTATTGCAACCATACCGGCAATCAACAAAAAGATAAAAGCAGGTATAACAAGGGTCTCCTCTTCAATAGACTATCTTACAAGAAGTGGAAAAATTGAGGCAACAATCCAGAATAGAGACAGGAAAATAAAACCTGGCATGTATGTAAAAGTAAAGGTGGTGACTGGAACATACAAAGCACCAGCAATAGACAGGGACGCATTAATGAAACTACCGGCAACCGGTGTTTACTATGTATTCGTGGTTAAAAAAGACAACACGGTTCAAAAGGTAAACCTTCAACTCGGGAGAATAAACGGTAACTATCAGGAAGTTATATCCGGACTTAAAAAAGGAGACAGGGTGGTTGTTAAAGGGCAGGGGATACTGAAATCAGGTTACAGGGTTGAAATAAAGGAGATTGAAAAACCATGAGGTTACCAGAACTTGCAGTAAACAAACCTGTAACAACAACAATGCTTTTTCTCGGAGTATTCATACTTGGTTTGGTTTCCATATTCTTTTTAAGCATTGATCTTCTCCCGAAAATTGACCCTCCTGCAATATCTGTTATAACCAGCTATCCAGGAGCAAGTGCAACCGATGTTGAAAACGATGTGACAAAGAAACTTGAAGACAAATTGAGTTCGGTAAACAACCTTGATAAACTTATCTCAACATCAAAAGACAACATCTCCCTCGTAACCTGCAAATTCAACTGGGGGACAAACCTCGATGTGGCAGCCAACGATGTTAGAGACAAAATCGACCTTGCAATGAAAGAATTGCCAAAAGACATAGACAGACCAATGATATTCAAATTCAACTCAGCAATGGCACCGGTTTTGATACTCTCTATAAATGCAAAGGAAAGTTACCCACAACTTGCAAGGCTTGCAAAGGATGTTATAGCAGACAATCTAAAAAAAGTTCCTGGAGTTGGTACTGTTGTAATTGAGGGAGAAAGGGACAGGCAGATAAATGTGTTCTTTGATCCTGAGAAACTGGCAGGTTATCACCTCACAACCATCCAGATCATACAGGCAATAAAAAAACAAAACATAGACCTTCCGTTAGGATCGATTAAAACAGGGATAAGCGAATACATGTTAAGGATACCCGCAAGGTTTAAATCGGCAAAAGAACTTGCAAACATGCCTGTTGCAATCCTGAACAGGAAAGTTATCTATCTCAAAGATGTTGCAAAAGTCAAAGATGGAATGGAAGAAGAGATAGGGTACTCATTATCCCTTGGTAAACCATCACTGGTAATGTATGTACAGAAACAATCCGGAGCAAACACTGTAGATGTGGTTAACAGGGCTGAAGAAAAGTTAAACGAAATACGAAAAATGCTTCCAGCAGATGTTCAGATAACAGAGATAATAAACACAAGGGATTCTATTGTTAAAATGATAAAAAACCTGAAACAGAGCCTTATACTTGGAGGCTTACTGGTAATACTGATAACCTATATTTTTTTGAGGAGTTTCAAAACCTCTCTCATTGTATCGTTGACAATACCCTTTTCGCTAATAATTGGATTTAGCGGAATGTACCTATTGGGTTACACAATAAATGTGATATCTTTAATGTCTCTAATAATAGCAATAGGCATGGTTGTTGACAATGCCATAGTGGTAACCGAAAACATAAGCAAAAAACTTGAAAAAGGAGAGCAGTTCATAAAAAAAGCAGCAATTGCAGGCACTTCGGAGATGGGACTTGCAATAACAGCATCAACCCTGACAACAGTGGTTGTATTTCTGCCGATGATATTTGCAAAAGGGATAACAAAGATAATATTCGGCCAACTTGCAATACTGGTAACCATTACACTTTTAGGCTCACTTTTCACCTCATTAACACTCACTCCAATGCTTGCGTCAAAATGGATGAGGGGAAAGGGAAGATTTGCTCACTCCAAAGTGTTCATAAAAACAGAAAAGATATACTCATCAATTGAAAATGGGTACAAAAAACTCCTGTCACTTGCAATGGAAAAACCCAAAACAGTAATAACCATTGCTTTTTCAATATTTGTCCTCTTTGTACTCTTTATCCCTCTGATAGGAACCGAGTTCCTTCCCGAAGCAGATAACGGAGAGATAAACATAGAAATAAGATTAAATGAAAGGGTTAGGCTTGAAGAGGGAAAAAGAATGGTTAAAAAGGTGTCGGAACTGTACGACAAACTCGTTCCTGAAAAAAAGACAGATTATGCCTTTGTCGGAAGAACAAAAAAAGGTGTTGGAAATGTTTTAGGGTATGAAGAAGGAAATTACATAATCCAGTCGGGAGCCAAACTTGTTGATAAAGAAAATAGAAAAAGGAGTGCAAAAGAGGTTGCCAATTCTTTAAGAAAAGCCCTTGAGAAAATCCCGGGTATTGAAAAACTATCGGTAACAGCCATGAGTGCTTATCAAAAAATATTCTTCTCAGGAGGGTCAAAACCAATTTCACTTGAGATATACGGAGACAACCTCCAGACCCTGAGAAACATTGCAGAAAAGGTGAAATCGGAATTTGAAAGGGTCAAAGGAATTGTTGATGTAACCGTATCCCTTGAAAAGCCAAGGCAGGAAGTATGGATAAAGGTTGATAGAACAAAACTTGCAAAAGCAGGGTTAACACCAATGGACATTGCTTACATTTTGAGAACATCCTTTTATGGCAATGCAGCCTCAAAATTCAGAGACGGTTCAAAAGACTTTGACATATTCGTAAGACTTCAGGACAAATACAAAAAGGGGCTTGAAGACCTTGAAAAGATCAAAATTCCGCTAAAAAATGGAAAGACCATTTCATTAGCAGATCTTGTTACATTTGAGGAAAATACGGGTCCAATAAAAATAGAACGAATAAACAGGGAAAGGGTGGTAAAAGTTGAAGCAGGTACCTACGGCATAACACTTGGAGAAGCAACAGAGAAAATAAAAGAAAGATTGAAAAATATTTCCTTTCCCCCAGGATACCATTACAAATTCGGAGGGGATGTGGAAGAACAAAAAAAGGCTTTCAGAACACTTACCCTTCTGCTAATACTTGGCATAATACTTGTTTACATGGTTATGGCGTCCCAGTTTGAATCATACAGACAACCTTTTTACATAATGTTCTCAGTTCCATTTGCCTTCACCGGTGTAATCGCAGCCTTTGTGTTTACAAACACCCCTTTATCCCTAATATCATTTATAGGAGTGGTAATGCTGATGGGAATAGTTGTAAACAATGCAATTGTACTTGTTGATTACATAAACCTGCTCAGAGCACGAGGGCTTGAACTTACGGAATCAATTAAAGAAGCGGGAAAATCAAGGTTAAGACCTGTACTAATGACAACTCTGACCACAATTGGCGGCACAATACCAATGGCTTTAAGCAGGGGAGAGGGAAGTGAGATGTGGAATCAACTTGGAATAACATTGATAGGCGGGCTCTCGATATCAACCCTTATAACATTGATAATCGTACCAGCCATTTACTTTATATTTGAGAAAAAGAGGTGAGTCATGGGAAAACAACTACTGATCGTAATATACAACAACATACTGGAAGAAGAAATAAACAGCGTGATATCAAAAACAAAAATAAATGGATACACAATAATTGAAAATGTGAAGGGCAAGGGGAAAAATTCAGACTTTCATCTTGGCACAAATGTATTTCCTGATCTTAACAACATGCTTTTAATTGAGGAAGAAAAAAGCAAAATAGAGTTACTTACAGAAGAATTCAAAAAGTTAAAAGAAAAATTTATAAGCGAAGGATTGAAACTAATCACAATCTCCACTGAACAGGATAACCAAAAAAACAACAACAGGGATTTAAGATAAATCAATAAATAATCTTATAACCTGAAGAATGAATTTAAATCAAAACTGTGGTAATATATTCTTTATGAACTGGATAGATATTGTAGTGGTCATAATTATAACAATTTCAGGTGTATTTGCTTTTTTTAAAGGGTTCATAAGAGAAGCTTTATCCATACTTGGACTTATCATTGCAACAATACTCTCCTTTAGATTTTACAGGCATTTCAGCGTTTATTTGAAATCAATAATAGCAGCAAAGCCATTGAGAGAATTTGTCGCATTTATAATAATATTTCTTGTTTTACTCGGAATTGTTGCAGTAATAACATATCTTGCAAAAATAATATTCAAAAAAGCAGGCTTAAACTTTTACGATAGGTTATTAGGGCTTATATTCGGAATAATCAGGGGATTAATTATCGCCTACATCTTCATAATAATAGTGGAAACAACAAAAATTGCTCCAAAAGACTTAAAAAGATCAAAAACATACGAGGTTGTAAAAAGTTCGGTAACTCTATTAACTGAAAAAGGGAAAAACATATATAAAAGGATAAAAAGATGAGGGAAAAATTAGAAAAACTCTTTGAAAAAATGCTTGATAACAATATTGGATTACATGACTTCACCAGACTTGTAGAGGCAATTTACATTGAAAAAGCTCTCGAAAGAAACAACTTTAACATAGTAAAAACTGCAAAACTGCTAAATATCCATAGAAATACCCTGTCAAACAAAATAAAAAAATTTAATATAAAGATTAAATGAAAGGGATTAAGGTTTTAATAGAAGAAAAACTGAAAAATACCATCTGGAAACTCCCTGAACAAATAATCATGGAGCCGTTCAACCTTCCTGTCAAAAGCGAACACATTGCAATAATAGTGTCCTTTGAAAAGGCAAAACAATTAAAAGCAGAAATCTTTGCTGAAAACAGGGTGATAGTTGATTGCGTCGATATTTGCAAAGATCCTGAAAGGATAAGAGAGATCTGCGAAAAAAACCCCTTTTTCATTGTGTTAAGAAAAGAAGAAAGAAACCTGAAAACGATCTTTGAGAAAAAGGGACTCAAACTATCTGCCATTTCTAAAGATAGAGAGATTGTTTACTCCTCCATGAAAATGGACAAACTAATGAAACTGACAAAAAAGGTGGCTAAAACAGATGTGACAGTTATGATAAGGGGAGAAAGTGGTACAGGGAAAGAATTGATTGCCAGAGCAATACACACCTACAGTAAAAGGAAAGATAGAAACTTTGTCGCAGTAAACTGTGCATCAATACCTGAGACCCTTCTCGAAGCGGAACTGTTTGGCCACAAAAAAGGGGCATTCACAGATGCCTATACAGACAGAACAGGAAAGTTTCATCAGGCAGACAGAGGAACCCTTTTCCTTGACGAGATAGGAGATATGCCTTTATCCCTCCAGGCAAAGATACTGAGGGCTATCCAGGAAAAAGAGATAGTACCACTTGGAAGCAACAAATCGATAAAAATTGATGTCAGAATAGTATCTGCAACAGCCAAAAACCTTGAAGAGATGGTAAAAAAAGGTCTTTTCAGAGAAGATCTTTACTACAGGTTGAATGTTGTGCCAATCTTTATACCACCTTTAAGGGAAAGGAAAGAAGACATTGAAATACTGTTCAAGCACTTCCTTGAGAAATTCAGTCTAAAACACTCAATTCCGGTTCCTGAAATAGACAAAAGAGCAATTGAGGTTTTAAAAGAACACAAATGGAAAGGGAATGTGAGGGAACTTGAAAACTTCACCGAAAAGCTGCTGATATTCTCAGGTGGAGAAAAAATACACGAAAATACAGTGAAAGAGGCTTTAAATGAGTAAAAAAACAGGCAATGGAATATTCATTGCATTTGAGGGAATCGAGGGTTGTGGGAAATCAACACAGGCACATCTGCTTAATACCACACTGAACAAAAATGGCATAAAATCCATAATATCTTTTGAACCAGGTGGCACGGAAATAGGAAAAAAGTTAAGAGAAGTTCTAATAAATCCGGAATTTAAAGGTAAACTTCACCCAGTAACAGAAACCCTGCTTTACCAGGCTGATAGAAACCAGCATCTGAAGGAGAAAATAATCCCTCATTTGGAGAAAGGCTATGTGGTAATATGCGACAGATACCAGTTTTCCTCTCTTGCATATCAGGGTTATGGAAGGGGGGTAAATACAAACATTATAAACTGGATTTTTAAAAATGCAGTCCAGGGGCTAATGCCTGACATCACCTTTTTAATTGACATTGATGTTGAAACATCTCTTGAAAGGGTTAAAAAAAGAGCAAACGCCCAGAATGTTGAACTTTCAAGGTTTGAAATAGAAGAGTACGAATTCCATCAAAGGGTAAGGGAAGGCTTCTTAAACCTTGCAAAAGAGAATAACTTTGTAATAATTGACGGAAGATCAACAATAAAAGAGGTACATCAGATGGTTTTAAAAGAATTCAAAAAGAGGTTCAGGATTGTTTAAAATTGTAAAAGGCCATGAAAGGATCAAAGAGTTTTTCAAAACAGCGGTAAAAACAAACAGATTGCACACAACCTATTTGTTCAAAGGAAGGGAAGGAATTGGTAAAAGACTATTTGCAAAAATAGTTGCAGCAGCAATTCTCTGTGAAAACAGAGAAAATGCACCATGTGGAAAGTGCCGACATTGCACAAAGATAAAAAATCACATTGAAAATCCGGAAACCACAACACACCTTGACCTTATTGAAATTAGAAACCCTGAAAGAAAAAATGAAATAACCGTTGAAGAAATAGAAGAGATACTTAAAACAACAAACTTTCCACCTTACCTGGGACGAGCAAGGATCTTTATAATTGATAACTGCCACCTTATGAACAAAACCGCTGCAAACATGCTTCTTAAAACACTTGAAGAGCCACCTGCAAACACATACTTCTTCCTTATAACCTCAAAACCTGATTCACTGTTACCCACAATTCTATCAAGATGCCAGCAGGTATACTTCTCAACCGCAGGACTTGAAAACTTTATAAACTTAAGTGAAATAACAAAAGAAGAAATTAAGGCTTACCTTAATTCAGGCAGTGGTTTCCTGACAGGTTTGGAAGATGTAAAAAACATAAAGAAAGAAAGGGAATCTGCAATGCTTATACTTGAAAGCATAACCCAGAAAACAAGTTTCATTGAGATAGAAAAAAAAATAACTGAAAAATTAGAGGGTAATACCCGGGAAGACAATTCAAGGCTTTTCTTCATACTATTTACAATGCTCAGAGACATTCTCTCAATTAAATCAAACAGCAAAATCATAAATGTCGAATTTAAAGACAAACTTGAAAAAATAGAAAAAAAACTTTCACCTGATTTCATCTTTGAACTCCTTGAGATAGTTAAAAAAATAGAAAGCGGGCTATACTACAACCTTAAACCTGTACAGCTTTTCTCTTTGATAATAAGCGAAGGAAGGAGGATAAAATTATGAAATTTTACACTGAATACCTCTGGTTTAACACTGAAAAAAAGAGAGAATACATCAATATCACATCCACCTTAAACACAATACTTAAAAAAAGCGAAATAAAAGAGGGAATGATGCTTGTCTCAGCAATGCACATAACAGCCGGAGTATGGGTAAACGATGCTGAAGATGGATTATTGCAGGATATAGACGAATGGCTCGAAAGACTTGCACCTTATCGCCACGATTACAGACATCATCGAACAGGAGAAACAAACGGAGACGCACACCTTAAAAGCCTTCTCGTCCATCATCAGGTAATCATTCCCATAACAAACGGAAAACTTGATTTTGGTCCCTGGCAACAGGTTTATTATGCAGAATTTGACGGAAGAAGAAAAAAAAGGGTTGTCGTAAAGGTTATGGGAGAGTAAAATATATTTAAAATCCAATTTATTCAGGAGGAATATATGAGTATTAAGATTGTGGTGGTAACTGCAAAAGGAAGGTTTGAGCATGAAGTCGATAAGAATTACATCTCAATAGGAAGAAGCAAAGACAACGACATTATAATTGATGACTTAAGCGTTTCCAGAAAACATGCTATCCTTGAAAAAGACGAAACAGGGAAACTTTACTTAACAGACCTGAACAGTTCAAACGGCACCTACATCAACAATATTAGAATAAAAGAAAAAACACCAGTAACCTCCAACGATCAGATACTCCTCGGGAAAGCCACAATGATAATAGAGGCCATTGACTCTGAAGACTTCCAGGGAACGGTAAGGGTTGATGCTTCTAAGATAAGAGAAACACTTGAAAAAGGAATGGGGCAAAACCTTCAGGAGCAACCACCTCAACCACCTGTTGAACCGGCAGAACCACAGATGCAACCTCCGGTACCTCCAGTTGAGCATGAACCAATACAAACCCAGCCTCTACCACCCCAACCACCTGTTGAACCACAATATCAACCACAACAAACTTACAAACAACCATACCCTCCTTATACAGAAGAACCTTACAGAGGCAACATAGTTTACGGGGGAATACTTGAAAGGTTTATCGCTTTATTTGTTGACTGCCTCATCGTTCTTATACCTGCTGCTATTGTAAACTGGATACTGGGTTTTATTCTAATGAAAATAGGGTTGTTCGCCCTCATACCCATACTGAATGTACTTATAAACCTCGGTGCTCTGATAGGGTACTTTACCCTTGCATACTCAAAGTATGGAACATCAATAGGTAAAAAATTGTTCAAACTCTATGTTGTTGACCAGAAAAAACTTGTAAAACCAACCACCCAGCAGGCTATAATCAGGAGTGCGGTTCAATTTCTGATAAGCGGAATATTCTTCATAGGGTACATAATGGCTTTTTTAAACCAGGAGCACACCACCCTGCATGACATGCTTGCAAAAACCTATGTTATCAAAAAGTAAAATAGTAATTTACACAGATGGTGCATGCAGCGGCAACCCGGGGCACGGCGGGTATGCCGCTATTTTAATTTATGGAAACAAAAAAAAGATAATTTCAGGTCACGAAGATTTTACAACAAACAATAGAATGGAATTAAAGGCTGTTATCGAGGCCTTAAAAGCAATAAAAAAGAAAAATATTCCGATTGAAATTTACACAGATTCAACCTATGTTCAAAAGGGAGTTAACCTCTGGCTTGAAAACTGGAAAAAGAGGGGGTTTAAAAAGGTAAAAAATGTCGATTTATGGATAGAACTTGATAAACTTATAAACTCTTTCAAGCACATTAAATTCATTCATGTAAAAGGTCATTCGGGAAACAGTTTAAATCAATTAGTTGATTCATTAGCAAAAAAAGAAATAAGAAAAAATCACAATCTGTAAATCTCTTTTTGAAGTGCAAATTTTTCCCTTAAAAGTTTATCTCTCTCCTCATCTGTCAATGAATCAGCATAAACCTTCAATTTTTCGTTAATAAGACCTATCCTCTTTTTTAAAGATAGCCTTTTTATTTCCTTCACAATTCTTTCAACTTCACCAGTGACAGAATCAACAGAAGCAATGATCTGATTCAATTCCTCTGGAAGTTCATGGGCTATATGCCCTATAACCTGATAATCTCTTTCCATCAGAATGCTATAATAAGGAAAACAGGGAAGAATCTCCACATAGCCTTCAAGCATTGAATTGACCCTTCTTTTCTCTTCAGGATTAAAAGCAATAAGGCATAGCAAAGCCTTTTCTTCCTGAGAAAACAAATCGGCTTTTGCGGTAAAAGAAGCAGGCCTGAAATGTTGTTTGTCTTTCTTTTCAATCCCTCCAAGTTCTGCGAGAAGGTTTTTTTCTGGGATATCAAGAAGAACAGATATCTCCCTTATGTAATAACCCTTTCTAACCCTGTCTTCAACCTTTGAAACACTTTCAAGAATCATTCTCACTGCCTCTAACTTATCCTTCAAGGGCATTGAGGAAAACCCCTTCTTTTCAACAACATGTTTTGTAAGAAACAGGGGTATCTCAACAGCATTGTCAAGCAAAATGTAAAAACTCTCTTTTCCGTACTTCGAGACAAATGTATCCGGATCCTCTCCCTCTGGCATATCTATCGCATAAACAAAAAGCCCCTGGTTTGCGAGTATCTCAAAACTCCTGATAGCAGCCTTTAAACCTGCATCATCAGAATCAAAACTTAAAAAAACCTTTGATGCAAAACGTCTTATAAGCCTTGCATGGTTTTCAGTAAAGGCCGTTCCAAGGGCAGCAGCAACCTCAAAAACACCGTTTTGAAACAGGGAAGCAAAGTCCATATACCCTTCAACAAGGATGATAAAATCTCTCTTTCTTACAAAACCCTTTGTAAAGTTCAACCCATACAAAACATTTTTCTTTTCAAAAACCAAAGTGGATGGGGAATTCAAATACTTTGGAGCATCAGAACGGCTCTCAACAATTCTTCCACCAAAACCAATAACCCTGTCAAACAGATTAAAAATAGGGAAAATTACTCTGTTTTTAAACCTTTCAACACCGCTTTCTGTTACAAGACCTGCCTTCTTTATTTCATCTATCTCAAACCCCTTTGATCTCAAAAATTCAACCAATCCGGACGAAGGAGAATAACCAAGTTTCAAAAATTCAATAGTCTCTTCATTTAGCCCTCTGTTCAACAAATAGTTGAATGGCTTTGTATTTTTTTTTAGATTTTCTCTGAAAAATTTTTGTGCCTGATCAAGAACCTCAAAGATGGCATCCTTTTCACTTTTGTCGTACCCTGAGGAAGAGTACCTTAAAGGGATGTTGTACTTTTCTGCAAGAAACTTTACAGCCTCGTTAAAATCAAGGTTCTCTATCCTTTCCACAAAAGAAATAACATCCCCCGAAGCCTTACATCCAAAACAATGAAAAAGACCGGAATCAGGGTTAACATAGAAAGAAGGAGTCTTTTCAGAGTGAAAAGGGCAAAGTGCTCTTAACCTTGTCCCGCTTCTTTCAAGTTTCACATACTCACCTATAAGTTCTTCAATATTCACAATGCTTTTTAACTCGTGTATAAAATCAGGTGGGAAAGCCATTATCGCCCCTTTTTCTCATTCAAAAAAAGTATAACACAGAAAAAACTCACACGGGCAACAAAAAAGCCCCGGTTCCCCGGGGCATTCATTGTACTTTAAAAAGGTCTAAAAGAAGTACCTGAAGCCTAATTTACCGTAAACCCACTTACCTGTCTGGTCACCGTAAACATAGGGCTGATAATCGTTGAATTTGTTGTAATCAATCTCGGCAAGAATGGAGAGGTCTCTTGTAACATAGTAATAAACCTCTGCTTTAAACTCAAGAACCTCAAAATCAAGGTCAGAATAGGTGTTCATCTGGGAATAACCATCAAAATCCAGGTGATGAATTGCATCAACATCCCCACTCCAGTGAGTTACAGGGTCAAAGGAAGCCTTTGCATTTGACAGTGATGCAGTAAGGTTTATCTCAACATCCTCAAAAGGCATTGAGTTTAAACTGAAATAATAGGTGTTTGCAGTGGTGTGATACTCTGTTAAAGAAGTTGCAGTGCCATAGTGTAACCATCCTCCGACACCGTCGGAGCTCACCCCGCCTGCTCACCCATCCATTATGGGGACGGCAAACAATGTGGTCTGAGAACCGTTTGAATAATCGTAACCTAAAGTTAAAACAGTGGTTTCACCAAGTTGAACAAAGTAATCAAGCCCTGCATTTTTGTACTTCAGATCCATCTTGTAAGTGTTTAATTCGTCGTTTTCTCCATCCCTGTATGACGCATACATGTTGAGAGAGGAATTTTCGTTTAAATCAACAGTGAAAGACCCATTTAACTTAAAATCCTGATTTGGCAGTGATGTTGCCTCTCCAGTCCTCTCTCTTTTGTAATACCACAAAGTCCCCTGGTAATTGTGAAAGGAAGGCTCATAAATACCATTGTAAGCCTCAAAGGGATGGTCAATATCCTCATAAGATGCCTGAACAAATGCCTTTACTCCCTCAAACCTTGCATCATATCTGATCTTGAACAGGTTTTTAGTGGTCTCCGTTGAGTTATTCTCATAGTTAACTATGAGGTAATCTCTGTCAATCTGCTGATACCTGTAAATAAAGGTCAATCTCTGATTTTGATCCAGTTTGTAAATCCCTCTCAATTTAAAGTAAGACACATCCCTGTTGTATGCAGACTGTCTTAAAAATGACATTGGCTGTCCACCACCAGGCCTTCCTGCTCTCCAATCTGGTAAATCCACATAGTAATCATCGTTGTCAAGTGTGTAGTAAGAGAAGTAAGCATCAAACCTGAAATCTTTGGAGAACTTCCTGGTATAACGCAACGAGCCAGCCTTTGTATCAAGTTGCAGATCAAGTGCTTTGTTTTTCTGGGTCGAATAGAGGAGTTTTGCATAAATGGTGTCTTTTGGGGTAATCACACTCTCAATAGAGAGTTTGTTTTCAAACATCTCATTGTCATTGTTGTAATCTGCAGGAAGAATCTGTCCACCAAACAGTGTTCTTGAACCAAGTTCTTCAATAAGGTTTCCCTTTATCGGATGCCTTGGAATGTCATAGTAAAAGTAAGATTTTCCTGCCTGATTGTTAAACTTGGAGTAAGTGGCACTGTATGAAACATCAGTGTTTCCTATCTTTGCATCTGCCTTAACCCAGAAATCGTAGGTTATCTCATCCGTTTCTGCACCTTTGCTTTGAATGTGACATGAATCACAGTGGGACAAACCGTTAATCTGATGGTAACCCTTTCTTGAAAGGGCATTGAAACCAGCCTGAACATGTTTGAAAACACCACCGTTTTCAGGGTTGAAATCAAAAACCTGCCTGAAGTTCTCATATACTGTATAATACTCCAGATCAGGTTCATAATCGACATGAGTAACAAACTTTCCACCTGGCTTGTTTATATCAGGGTTAACAGACTCCCTTCCCTCAAGGTTTTTAAGCCTGTCATGACCAAGCCGGTGAAGAAACTTATTGTAGGTGGTCGTTGATTTAAACCACCTTCCCTTGTTGACAATCAGTTTAAATCTCATATCTGAGTGGGATTCAACCTCACCTTCCCACCTAACCTTTACATCTCCATCTGTTTTTAACCACCTGAACTTCAAAGAACCTTCGGCATGGGTGGTTGCCTCATCGTACTCTGCTGCCCTGGTGCCGTCCTTGGTAACAGAACTCCCATGAGCCCCTATAATTGCATAGTTTGCATTCTCCTTCTTTGGCTCACCGGCAAAACACCAGGCAGAAAGAGTAAAAATCAAAAGTATAACAAGTAACCTCTTCATAATTCCCTCCCCTTACCTGGTTAATGCCTTGCCCTGTCCACTTAAACCTTCGGACGGCAGGTCAGTTCCATGGATCCTTGTATGACATTGAGTGCACTTTGTTGTAAAGGCTCTCTTAAATGAATACCTATCAGATACAGTTGGTCTGTCAGGATGGTTCGGTGAATGAGAGACACCGTTGAATCCCGGTAAAGTTGCATGAAAGTGCATCTGATGGCACTGTAAACATAAAAAAGGTTCATTCTTCTTTAAGAGATTGTTGGCAACTGCACCATGCGGGTTGTGACAGATCGTGCAGTTCTCAGCAACAGGAGCATGTTCAAACACAAATGGTCCCCTGTACTGAGGGTGACACTTTAAACACTTTGCATTTACCCTTTCATCAAGTTTGTTTTCTTCCGTGCCATCAAAGTTGTGACAGTCGGTGCAGGTCATCTTGTGTTCTTTGATAACAGGGTGATGGGAGGGAAGCAAAAACTGTGCCCTTTCCTTTGCATGGCATGAAGTACAGAGTTTGTCCTCCTCCATTTTCAAGTTCCCTTTGTACCCTGACTGATGAACCCTGTGACAATCTGTACAACCAACTCCGAATTCAATAACATGCTTTTCTTTTAGCCCGTGAAGAACATTTGAATGGCAGGTCAAACATTGCTTTTCAAGTTTAAACTTGTTGTTTTCCGGGCCATAGATGAGAGACGGGTCCTCTTCTTCAGCATGTTTAGAACCTGGACCATGACACTTCTCGCACTTAAACTGGTCGCCCTTTTTAAAGTAGGTGGCATGAAACGATTTATCAAAAGAATTCACCACCTCCTCATGACAACCAGAACATGTTTCCTCTCCGACAAGACCCCTGTCGGCTGACATGCTCAGGCTTGGGAAAAATAACACAAACCCAACCGTCAGGCAGATTAAAATTAACCTCCTCATAACCTCTCCATTCTTTAAAAATTTAAGAAGGTTAATAACTGCAAACCCCACCGCATTATTCAATTATCCTATCTATTATCATAATATTTTTATCTTTTTTTGCAACAATTTTTATAATTACATTAATTGTAATTTTTTAAAGGTATCAAATTCAGTTTCAAAAAAGAATATTATTTAATAACGATAAACATCACACAGCTTTGTGGAAAGGTACCTTTCCCCCCTGTCTCCACAGATAAAAACTATGTTTGCATTTTCTTCTTTTTCCACAATCCGTACAACCTGGGCAAGGTTTGCACCACTTGAAATCCCTGCAAATATACCCTCTTTTAAAGCAAGTTGTCTGGTATAATCAAAAGCCTCTTCGTCCGTTATTGCTTCAAGGGAATCAATTTTATCACCGTGCCAGATGGGGGGGACATAACTGCCGTCAAGGTGCAGTAACCCCTCAATCCTGCTTATGGCAGTTGCAGGATGAACCCCGATAATCCTTACTTTATCACCAAATTCTTCTTTTAAAGCTTTTGAAACACCCATCAAGGTGCCACCAGTTCCAAGCCCTGCAACAAAGTAATCAACACCCTCTTCTTTTAATTCCCTCGCAATCTCTTTTCCCGTAATATAATGTGCCTCAGAATTACCCTCATCTCCATTTTGATTAAAATAATAGTACTTCTCAGGGTCTTTTGCACACAATTCTTCGGCGGCCTCAATGTGGCTGTTTTGATTGGTAGGGTCTGTCAGAATCAACTCTCCTCCCCATGCCCTTATCATAACCCTTCTCTCCATGCTTTTGCTCTCAGGCATATAAATTCTGCATTTATACCCTTTAAGATTACAAACCATGGACAGTGCTATACCTGTATTTCCACTTGATGCTTCCACTATTACCATGTCCTTTTTCAGTTTTCCTTCCCTTTCAGCCTTCTCTATCATGTGTTTAACAATTCTGTCCTTCAAAGAACCTGAGGGATTAAACAATTCAAGTTTTGCAAATACTCGCACATTTTTACTGTAATCTGAAAAACTCTTTAACTCCACAAGGGGAGTATTCCCAACAAGGTCAAGAAATGTTTTCATATCCCACTCCCATAAGTTGAATCTCAAAGATTAAGTTTATCAAAATATGGTGGAAATGTTAAATGAAGCCTTGTTGTTTAAAAGAAAAAAAACCGAAATGATTGAATATCAAATGATCAACAAAAACAATTTCAACCAATTCACACGCCTTTTTCAATTTTGTGGTAAAAGCCATATCTTCTTTGCTTGGAGAGAGATTACCTGTTATGTGATTGTGCGCAACTATTATCCCCCTTGCTCCCTTTCTTAATGCTTTTTTAAGAATCTCAGAAATAAATAGCGGCACAGAGTTAATATTTCCAAGAAACATTGTCTCTAAATCCATCAGGTCAGAGGCATTGTTTAAAAACATTACCACAAACTTCTCCCTATCTTCCCACTTTATACCGGTCATTAAAAACCTGTAAACAACCTCCGGGTTGTTCAGAACAAAATCAGGCACATCTATCTTCTCTTTAAAATACCTCTGAACAACCTCAAGAATGGCTTTAAGAAGGGTTGCCTTGGATATATTTATACCCTTTATCTTCAAAAGATCATTGATCTCCATATCAAGCAAACCGCTAAAACCACCTGAGTCATTCAATAATTGCCTTGAAAAATCAATCACATTCTTACCTTTAACCCCTGTACGGAGAAGTATTGCAAGGAGTTCTTCGTCTTTTAGATTTTTTGCACCACATTCAAGTAATTTTTCCCTTGGTTTCATACAATGATTTTACATTTTATTTTCTCACCATTCAAGTTCAGACTTGCACCCTCATAAACAATTGAATCTTCAATAACCCCATTACCCATAATCTCTGAGGGGTAAATAACTGAATTGGAAATGCACACCCTGTCCGAAACCATCGCCCCGGGGTAAACAACATTGTCGTTAGATTTAAACAAAAATCTATTCACAGAGATCAACCCTGACAAAGTTCCACAGTCAAACCAATCGCCCTTATACTCAACAAAACCGATCTTCCCCAGTTTTATCAATTTTTTGAACACATCCACAATTGACCTCTCAACCAAACCCAAAACCTCTGGAGAGATAATCTGAAGACCTGTAAAAAAGTAATCCCCCTCCCCTATTGACACAACGGATCTGTTCTTTACCCCTATAGGGGTAAGCCCATTGTTTTCCAATCTTTTTAAAACAAGGGTAATTAAATTATTTTTTTCAATGTGTAATGAAACCGCCTCTTCAACAATTTTACCTGAATTGAAGAAAACCGTATCACAGTTGACAGTTACAAGCGTACAATCAAAAAAGGACTCAATGTTTTTAAGATATCCTCCTGTACCAAGCAAATCCTCTTCTTTGAAAAGGACAAACCCATTGTCCTTGCAAAATTCCTCAAGCATCTCCCATTTATAGTGAGCATTCACTCCTATGGATTCAATCCCACTATCCCTTAAAAGATCAATGGAATATTCAATTAACCTTTTTGAACCAACTTTTACAAGTGCTTTAGGAACAAAATCCGTAATAGGCCTTAATCTGGTTCCCAAACCAGCGGAGAGCACAAAACCCTTAAGTTCCACCTACACCTCTAAAATATCTCCGTCATTTAAAACATAAACATTTAGCCCCGATACTTCTTTCTCAATAAGGTTTCTGAAATGAGGCTTTGCATGAAATATGTAAACATTTTCAAATCTTTCCATCCGTTCTATCTCCGCCCTTAACTCCTTAACAGACAGATGACTGCTAACACGGGCAAGCCAATCTTTTCCCTCAGGAAAGGAGCACTCAGTAATAACAGTTTTAACACCCAAATTTATTAATTTCTCCCAGAGACCATCTGTCCTTGACATATCAGATGTATAAGCAAAAACACTTCCATTTTTTTCAAAAACAAATCCAAGACTACCCTGTATGTGGAATACAGAAAAGGGGGTTATTCTATAACCGTGAAAAGTAATGGTTCTTTCCTCAAAAACATTATTGAATGAGAGTACAGGTTTTTTTTCATCAGGTATTTTTGTGAAGTCAGGCCATATTCTATCGTTGAATATGTGCTCTTTCAACACCTGATTGGTATCTCCTGAAGCAAATATCTTCAATGTTTTACCTGCAATAGATAGATTATCAATCAAAAAAGGAAGATCGTTTATATGATCAAAATGGGAATGGGAGATAAAAACCCCCTCAATATTTGTCTGCCTTTCAAGGGATAAAACAGAGCAAACAGTACCACAATCAAGCAGTATTTTTTCATCCACAAGAAAAGCAGGAAGGTTTGAAGAGTTTATTTTCCCCCCGGAACACCCCAGCACTTCAATCTTCATCACAACCTTCTTTAGTTTTTGAACAGTATGCCCTTATAAATGCACTAACAATGTCAGGGTCAAACTGCATCCCTGAAAACCTTTTTAGCTCTTCTATGGCCTCTTTTGTAGATAGTGCCCTGCGGTAAGGCCTGTCAGTTGTGATGGCATCGAATGTGTCGCAAACAGCGATTATCTTTGCAAAAACAGGGATTTCTCCATCTTTTAATCCCTCAGGGTATCCCTGTCCATTTTCAAACTCATGGTGATAAAGAATCCCCTTTAAAACCTTTTTTAATCCTCTGATATTCCTCACTATTTCATATCCAAAAACCGGATGCTTTTTCATTTCCTCTCTTTCTTCCGGGCTCAAGGGGGCTTTTTTGTTCAATATTGAATCTGGAATACCTATCTTGCCAATATCATGGAGTATTGCAGAAAGAGACAACCAATACCTGTCCTCCTCTGAAAACCCCAGTTCATCAGCAACCATAAGGGAATACTCCATAACCCTTTTGGTATGCCCTGCAGTATAGTAATCCCTCTTTTCAATTGCCTCTGCAAGAGCAAGAGATGTCTCAAAGAATATATTGCTCAATTCGTTGTACATTCTTGCATTTATCAATGCAGTTGATATCGGTATTGCCATTGCTTTAACCTTGTTAACATCCTCATCATTAAACCCATATTCAGACCTTTTGTTCAACAATTGAACCACACCTATAATCTCACCCTTGTATTCAAGGGGAACTGACAGGATAGAGCGGGTTCTGAAATTACTCACACTATCCACCTTTTTGGACCAGTATGAAGAGTTTTTCACATTATTTATTATAACGGGTTTCTTCTCTTTGATAGTGTGACCTACGACACCTTCTCCGATTTTAAGTCTTATTTCCTTAACCTTATCGCTATTTTCCCCACTTAAAACCCTGAAAAAAACCTCTTCTTTTTCCGTGTCTATCTCCCAGATTGAACTTCTCTCTGCATCTATTTCTTTTTCCAGAAAATCAATAGCATTTTTGAGTACAAAATCTATGTTAAGCTCAGAGTTAAGCCTTTCCCATACTTTCAGTAATCTTTTGTGAAAATCTCTATTCATTGTTAAATAAGATCTCTGTACCAGCCCGGGAGTGCACCTGATCTCCTTGCCTCTTCAATCAGATCTTTTTTTGCTTTTTTATATTCTTTGAGTTTTTTTTCAAGCTTTTTCTTTTTTTCTCTCAATTCATTCATCTGCTTATTAATCTTCATTATGTAAATGTTGTCATCTGTTACAAGTTTATCCGTTAAAAGCCTGTTCAATTCACTATCGATCTTCTTTATCTTGTCTTCGGTTTTTTTAATAGCATTGTTTATGTTTTTAAACCTGTTTCTCCAGTAAGCCTCCCCCATTTCTTCGTCACCTTCCTGAACATTTCCCTTATCCTCGTTTAAAATTTTTCCCTCTTCCATTGCTTCATCGTACTTTTCATAATCAAATTCCCTAACTGGATGTTCTTTTTCCGCCTTTTCATTTTTCCACTGAAAGTATGGAGGCAATTCCTCATTCTTCTTTTCTGGTTCTTTACTTTTATAGGTATTTCTGCCTATTGTCTCATCCGTTATTATCAATGTTCTTTTTCCAGTCCTTTTGTCAATCCTATAAATCGATTTCTTATTTTTTGTAACCCTCGCTGTTTTTTTATTCTTTTTAACCTTAACCTTGGCATTGGCTTTCTTTGTTTTTTCAAAATCAACCATCCTCTTTGAAAAGAGTATCTTTCTGCCATCAAGGGTGTAACCCACTATCTTTTGCTTTGAAAAATCTGGTTTTTTAGAAAGCAAAACAAAACCACCATTCTTAAAATAAACCTTATAGTACCCGGCAAAAACATTTACTGCAAAAAACAGAATTATTAAAAGCATTAGCCTTTTCATGACTTCCCCCTCTAATTTTATTTTTCTATGTTTTATTTTACCATCATAAAAAAACCGTGATTAAAAAACCCTATAAATTTGATTTTTATCACCAACAACATATAATGTATTGTATGAAGTGTCCTTTTTGCAAGGAAAATAATGACAGAGTAATAGATTCAAGAGAGATAAATGATGGAAAGGTTATAAGAAGGAGAAGAGAATGTCTTAACTGCAAAAAAAGATTCACAACCTATGAGAGGGTTGAAGACACTCCCATAAGAGTTATAAAAAGAGACGGAAGAATTGAGAGTTTTTCAAGGGAGAAACTTTTAAACGGGATTTTAAAAGCATGTGAAAAAAGACCTGTAAAAATCGAAGAGGTTGAAAACATCATTGACAACATTATTTCAACCATTCATCAGAAAGGTGAGAGAGAGATCCCGGTAACAGAAATAGGTGAAATGGTAATGGAAAGGCTAAAACAACTTGATTCTGTCGCCTATGTGCGTTTTGCATCAGTTTACAGGGATTTCAAGGATGTTGAAGAATTCCTGAAAGAGATCAATCAACTTATGAAAAAAGGGGGAAAGAAGTGATAGGTGACATCTTTTACGAATTAAAACACATAGAAAAGGAATTGATTTCGTTTTTAAACTCCCTTTCAAAAAACCGGGTTCCGGTTTTTTTCCCACCGGTTGACATCTTTGAGTCCGAAAAAGAGTTAATTATTTACCTTGATGTTCCGGGAATAAAGAAACAGGACCTGAAAGTGCTTTTTGAAGGGAAACATCTAATCGTTGAAGGAACAAAAAATATTGACAAAAGCAAAGAAAAAGGATTAAATTTTCTGTGCCTTGAAAGGAAGTTTGGTACATTTAAACGAATAATCCTTATCGGGAAAATACCTGATATTGAAAGAGTGAAGGCATCGCTATCAAACGGAGTTTTAAAAATAACCGTACCATTTCAGAATAGTGAACTTAAACCGGTTGAAATCAAAATCAAAGAAGAGGAGTGATTATGGAAAAGATAGTTGGTGAAGGAATAAATGAACCAGAGATAAATACCCCCGATATTCTGCCGGTGCTCCCTTTAAGGGATGTTGTGGTATTCCCTTATTTTCTAATCCCACTATCAGTTGGCAGGCCGTCATCTATTGAGGCTGTAAATGCCGCCCTTGAAGGGCAGAGGTTTATATTCCTTGCCACCCAGAAAGACCCTGAGATTGAAAAACCAACTATTGATCAACTTTACCCAATAGGCACGGTGGCAGTAATTATAAAAATGCTGAAGATGCCGGACGGGACACTGAGAATACTTGTTCAGGGAATACACAGGGCAAAAATAAAAAGTCTAAATGACGGAAAGCCGTACTACAAAGCGGCTATTGAGAAAATTCATGATGCAACAATAGAAAAAGACCTCAGGGTTGAGGCTTTAATGAGAACTGTGTTAGAACAGATTGAGAAAGCGGTCAATCTTGGAAAGAGTGTGCCTCCAGAGTTTTTAAGTCTTCTTTCAACAATACAGGAACCTGGGAAACTCTCTGACTTTATCACCAATCACCTTAACCTGAAAATTGAAGAGATGATAGAGCTTCTTGAAGAAACAAACCCTGTAAAAAGGCTTGAAAAGATAAACAACCACCTTGCAAAAGAGATAGCGGTACTGGAATTACAGAAGAAGATAACACTTGAAGCAAAAGACGAAATAGACAAATCCCAAAGGGAATACTTTTTAAGGCAACAGTTAAAGGCCATTTTACACGAATTGGGGGAATCGGAAGACTTTGAGCAGGAGCTTGAAGAGTACAGGGAAAAGTTAAAGAAAACCCCATTAAATGAAGAAGCGAAGAAAGAGGCTGAAAAACAGATAAAAAGGCTTGCAAGGATGCACGGAGATTCGGCAGAGGCAAGCGTTGTCAGAACATACCTTGACTGGCTGTTTGAACTGCCATGGGGAAATTTCACTGAAGACAACCTTGATATTTTAAAAGCAAAAAAGATACTTGATAAAGAACATTACGGATTGAAAGAGGTTAAAGAGAGAATACTTGAATACCTTGCCGTAAGAAAGATAAAAAAAGAGATGAAAGGCCCAATCCTATGCTTTGTTGGACCTCCCGGGGTTGGAAAAACATCACTTGGAAGGTCTATTGCTCACGCATTAAACAGAAAATTTATCAGAATGTCCATAGGCGGAGTAAAAGACGAAGCGGAGATAAGGGGACACAGAAGAACCTATGTGGGGGCAATGCCAGGCAGAATAATTCAGGGAATAAAGCAGGCAGGCACCATGAACCCTGTTTTTATGCTTGACGAGGTTGACAAAATAGGGGCAGATTTCAGGGGAGACCCTTCAAATGCACTTTTAGAGGCATTAGACCCTGAACAGAACAACTCATTCAGAGACCATTACCTTGGAGTATCCTTTGACCTTTCAAAGGTTATGTTTATTACAACCGCAAACCAGCTTGACACAATTCAGCCTGCTTTTTTAGACAGAATGGAGATAATCAGAATACCAGGCTACACTCTTGAAGAAAAAACCGAGATTGCAAAAAGGCACCTTATACCAAAACAGATGAAGGAAAACGGGGTACCAAAAGGCAAAATAACAATAACAAAGGGTGCAATAAAGAAAATTGTTGAAGGGTACACAAGGGAAGCTGGGGTTAGAAATTTAGAGAGGCTTATAAACAAACTTATTAGAAAGATTATATTCAAAATGGTTGAAAACAACGAATTTGAAAACCCTGATGTAAAATACACCATAAAAGCATCGGATGTCAGAAAATACCTTGGTGTGGAAAGAGTGCTTGAAGACAGAAGGCTGAAAGAAAACAGGGTCGGGGTTGCAACGGGGCTTGCCTGGACACCATTCGGGGGAGACATTCTTTTCATAGAAACCTCTGTTATGAGGGGAAACGGAAAACTCATTCTAACAGGCCAGTTAGGTGAAGTTATGAAAGAGTCTGCACAGGCTGCATTGAGTTTTTTAAGGGCAAATGAGAAAAAATACAAACTTGAGAAATTCCCCTTTGACAAGAAAGACATTCACATCCATGTCCCGGCAGGGGCGGTGCCAAAAGACGGCCCCTCAGCAGGTATAACACTTGCAACCTCACTTTTATCGGCATTAACCGAAAAACCTGTTAAAGCAAGCGTTGCAATGACAGGGGAGATTACTTTGAGGGGAGATGTCCTTGCTGTAGGCGGATTGAAGGAAAAGATACTTGCGGCAAAAAGGGCTGGCATAAAAGAGATAATTGCGCCAAAGGAAAACAGAAACGAGATTGAGGAAATCGAACAACAGTACCTTGAAGGGTTAAAGATACACTATGTAAAATCTGTTGACGATGTCTTTAAACTTGCATTAACAAAAAAGGGGGATTAATCCCCCTTTAACCCTATAAAGTTCACATTTCTAAAATCTGTTTTATCCCTTCTATAAGAGTGAAAGTAAGAATGATGCTTTGTGCAATAAGGTGAAATCTGTATATTCTCCATTTTCAATCCGTTTTCAATCAATCTATCAACTGAAGCAGCCTTTAAATCAAGGAGGAATTTACCGTCTGATTTTTTCCTTAAAAAAGATCTGGAAAAATGGATAGCAACATCCTCCCCCACCTCATAACAATCCCCGCATATTGAAACCCCGACAATTGCTTTTAAAGAATTTGTTTTCAACCCCGTACCTTTTATTGTGTTAAAGAAATTTTCAAAAATCCCGTTGACAAAGCCTCTCCACCCTGCATGGATTATACCCACAAAATTCTCACCGTAAATGTAAACAGGGACACAATCCGCTGTAAAAACGGAAAGCATTATCCCTTTTTCAAAAGTGAAAAGTGCATCTCCTTCTTCTCCATTAACACTGTTTACAACCTCTATCACTTTACCTGAATGAACCTGATTTAAAAAAGAGTAATCTTTAAATCCTAAAAAAACACCTATATCCTTTGCAAATGATTTCTTTTCTTTTTTTGTACAGAAACTTACCCCTGCAAGCACATTTTTGTAATCAATCGGGAATAAAAGTATCTTCACTCCACCCCCTTTTTGGCTTCAAAAAACACAAAATGATAATAACAAATCTGAGAAAATGGTCAAACAAACAGTGGTATAAATCGTAACAAAAGAAAAGGAGGTGGTTATGAATAAAGGTTATGTTTGTACAAAATACGGAAATACAACATTCAAAACAGGAGAACTCAGGACAACAGGGGGATTTTTAAGCAAGATATTTGATGTACAAACAAAAAGATTTACAACAATCACCTGTGAGAGGTGCAAATACACCGAACTTTATGCAACAGACTGAAGCACACTTGGAAACATATTTGACTTTCTTACAAACTAATTTAAACAGGATTATTTTTTGCAAAAATCTTCAATCTCTCTTCAAGCAAAGGCATATCCTCCATCTGGATAAGAGAGGTGCAGGCTCTAATCCCCTCTTTTCTCTCACTTCCCGTAATGACAAGGGAAATTGCACTAATTCCGTGTAACAGCAATTGCTCCAGCAACTTATCCGCATCCATACCGGGATAAGATAAGGTAAAGTAAAAACCGTCTGCAATAGGCTCATCAAGGTCTTTGTCGTAAACTATTTTAAACCCATACTTTGTAAACAGCTTTTTCATTATCTTTGCCTTTTCCCCGTACTCCTTTACATACTCAACAAAATTAAGCCTTCCGTCGTTTGCAGCCTTCAACATTGCCGCAAGTGCGTATTGAGCAGAATGAGATGTACCGGCGGAAAGGGAATAAACCGAGCCAAAGATAAGTGCATCTCCCACTCTATCGGAAGAAAAATACCTTAAAAGCCCTTTCTCTCTTCTATCCCACAGGTAATCGGAAACAATTATCATTGCAATCCTCTCCCCCGCGTATGAAAAAAACTTTGATGAAGAGATCAAAAGAACATAGTTATCCGTGTATCTTGCCACTGTTGGCTGATAGGGAGGCTCACCGGGTTTTGAGTAATCCTTTCTGAAATCCATTCCAAAGTAAGCAAGGTCTTCTATAACAACAACATCGTACTCATTTGCAAGGCTTCCAATAATTTCAAGCTCTTCCTCTGTAAAAGCGATCCAGGTGGGGTTGTTTGGATTGGAGTACATTATTGATGATACCTTCCCTGTATCAAGGAACTCTCTCAACTTACCCTCTAATTTCTTTCCCCTGTAATGGTAAACATCAAAACTCATATAATCCTGCCCTAATACCCGGCACTGCTGCTTTTGAACAGGAAAACCGGGGTCTATGAAAAGTGTGCCCTCTCTATCCGGCCACATCCTGTTTATTGTCATAAAAACAACAAAACCCCCCATCATTGAACCAACCGTCGGGACACAGTGCTCAGGATCCACATCAATATCCAAAAAAAGTTTAACAAAACTTGAAATCTCATTCTTTAATTCAGGAACACCCTGAATATCAGGATAAATTGCAGCAACCCCTCTCTTCAATGCCTCTATCTGGGCATCTACCCCCTCTTTTACAGGAGGAAGCCCGGGAATCCCCATCTCCATTCTGATAAATCTTTCCCCTGTATCCTTTTCAAGGGTGTCTGCCAGTTTCTTTATCTCCCTGATTGACGCTGTTGAAAGAGTATTTATTGAACTCTCTTCAAGCCTTTTTTTAAAAAGTTTTATATCAACAGGTATTGCCACAACATCCTCCCCTTACTTTTTGTAAAAATACACTTATTTTTTAACACAAAATTTTTATTTTTAAAGGAAAAGTTAATAAAAAGTGTTGGGTGTTAGGTGTTGTGTGTTAGGTGTTAATATAGATGAAGAAATCTTTTTAATTTGAACAAATAGTTTTCAAAACCCAACACCCAATACCTAATACCCAGTATTTAACACCTAATAATCATTCTGAAATTGCTTTTAAAAATTCCTCTTCTTCCTTTGCAACCTTTTTCATTACAGTGCCCAACACACCTGTGAACATCTTTGACATTAAAGGTATGTTCATCTTTGCAACATAAACATCCCCGTTTGTCACTTCATAGACTGACCAGGAGCATGGCATTATCCCCGACCATTTCGGATCATCGTTTACAACCCTGTTTGCATAAACAGACTTGCAGACAAAGTATATTTTGCAGTTTTTAATATTGTCGTACTGTAAGTTTTTCTTTATTTGAGACTGATAAAACTCCCATGCAGGTATGGGGAAGCCCCAGCCCTCTCCCTTCGGTACAACCTCTTCTAACTTTTTGCATGTTTCCTCAAAGTTGTACTTACTCTTTGT